>Ga0247779_1000079_pt1 | contig 80505 bp, 101 predicted proteins | sample UWRJL221509R5_FD_179925 | JGI IMG/M metagenome (GOLD analysis project Ga0247779, IMG submission 179925) | Plant litter microbial communities from Arlington Agricultural Research Station in Wisconsin, United States - UWRJ-L221-509R-5 | ecosystem: Environmental > Terrestrial > Plant litter >... | reverse complement strand
TAACATTGCATAATTGTGCCCAGACCGTAGGACCGACCGGGCGATACACCCCTGAGGCTTGAGGACTATACAATCAGATTGGATATATAGATACCTTTGTTATTCATGTTACGGGATTGCTAACCCGTACATAACATGCGGCAAAATCCAGGAGATTCTTTCCTTTTATAACCGTGTAGTCTTTTATAATCGTGCTATATTATGCTCTGCGTTCACAGCAAAGCTTCACCCTATTCCCCCCTAGGCGGTAGACAAACATAAAGATGGCGAAAACGGGAATGAGCTCAGTTGATCATGCGGCACATCGAATCCCGGAATGATTTTCCATAATAAATAAACATAAATCCATCCATCTGCTCTACATCATTCATGTTCACGAGGACAGGCCTGAAAAGAGATGTTGGTCGTATGCATATTCTGTGTTTGACATGGTACGCACATGACTACTAGGACTAAATTTAGGAGACAGCATTGGATAATAGACGCATTAATGCAGTACCATTATGTACGCTCTTGAAAACGAATGGATTTGCGAGTAAATTGGGACGGTTTAATTGTCTTGGACCGGGTCTATGACTACCTGTGCATATTCGTCGTACTGCTACGAGCTCCTCGGAAAGTTAAAATTATTTTGTGTGTGTACGGGGTAAAACGGACCAATGGCATATGCATGCGTTTGTTATCTCGTACTTTAGAGTTAATTTCTCATCCCAAGGCTGGTAGGAAGGATCAGGAGTCCTTGCGCAGCTCGTCGGGTATGTCTATATCAGTTCATTTCCACGCCAAATTGAAAGCTGGATACATATCATGCTGCTCGACATCACATGGGCTCATGTCACTCTCGACATACGTACACAGGCTCGCTGCGGTCACTGCCATTTATTTTCGGCTGACACTACTACCATAAAGAGTTGACATTAGACCCATGTAGAAAATATAGGGCTGTAAAACCGATACATTGGCTCAGAAATATGTCAATAGTAACTTCTTTACCTGATAATCAGCCACCTCCAGTAAGGCGATGCAATTTGAGCGTCGAGACACCCTGTGCAAGTTCTCCAAGTGGGCGGTGCTCCAACGAGACAAGGGGGTAGGCGGGGAGTCGAAAAAAGGCATAAATCTAACCACGGTTAAAAAGCTAAAATTAAACATCCACCGCCAAGCGCCTATCCAAGTATCTATTTATAGCCTACATCGGACATCCGAGCGTGAAACAGAAACAAGGTGAGAAAATGGCAATTACCATTTGCGTCCTCCGACCACGCCTGTTTTGATTACTCCAAGTCTTTGCTGAGAATAGCTCGGTTTTGCCAAGAAGATTGTAATTATAGAAAGAAAAGAAAAAACAGACTAGTGGTTTTCTGAGAGAAATTCTTTTATTGATAAAAACGCAGCGAAGATTGACTGGGAAAAGCGAAGCGTACTATGTTGTAACGAAACACCGTTTGAGGTTTTCCGTATTACTCGCGATCTCTTTTCAGGGACATTAAACCGCTTCTAATGTTCCGTGGGCCTAGCGAACAGAGGGAATCCGACCCATGGGAACTCTGGAGAAAAAGTACATAAGAGCCCTGGGTAAACGTCGCTATAATAACTATACACAATGGCAGCTGTGGGCAGGTACATTTCTCAGGGACTAAAGGCTCGCCTATACAGTGAAGTCATTCTGTCATTGAGCACCTCGGGTGATCCCCGCAGATCAAAGAAGGAAAGGAAGGCTGGGACCTCGGTCACATACATCGGTTCCCCCTCTTTTTTTGTTTTTCTGAACCGTTGAGAAAAGCGTGAGTACTAGGGTGCCTACGGCTGAGCATCATGACATATCGTCTACCATTCCGCCGGCTTTGTCTGATAATCTTGTCTTTTATCGACCCCGCGTTCGTTATCTTCTTGTCCGAGCAGGAAGTTGTGTAATCGGTCTATTATAAGTATCGAAGTAGGGCCATAGTATGATATTCCAGTGGCTGAAGGTAAGCAGACAGATGATATTCCTGGTGACAATGGGAATGAAGTCAGAACGTAGAATGCGATAAAGTCTAAATTTAGAGGTCATCTGATGGGGTCGCTTCCGGTATCGAAGTTGGTCTTTAACCGGTGGGTGAGTTGTGTAGACTGACATGAAACTCTAGAGATGATGCACGGTTGCATCTTGATGGATGTCACGATACTATAATAAACCATACATGGCGTACAGACCACTCTTGTTCCTCAACCACCACCACCACCACCATCCACGTCTAGCAGTATGGTACGCGTCGTCTTAATCACGGGCTGCTCTTCCGGGGGCATTGGATACTCTCTGTACGTCAAACCTTCGGGTTTTGTTAACCCGCGCGCTGATGTTATGTTGTAGATGTGAGGAATTCGCGCTTCAAGGCTGCAAAGTCTATGCCACGGCTCGCAATCTTGCGAAAATCACGGATTTTTCTGCCGGGTTTGGGAACAGCATCGAGAAAGTCGAGCTCGACGTGAACAACGAGGAGAGCATCAAGAAATGCATTGACCATATCGTGGGGAAGGAAGGAAAGATTGACTTGCTTGTGAACAATGCAGGCGTCACATCCCCAGGTACGGACATTTTATGATGCTGACATGCGGCAAACTCACGACGACGCTTTTTTAGGACCTTTAACTGAAGTACCTATTGATGATATCAAGGAGGTGTTCGAAACGAATGTCTTTGCCATAATTAGAATGACCAGAGCCGTGGTCCCAATCATGGCTCGACAGAAACAAGGAACGATTGTTAACATTGGTTCTATTGTGGGAGAAGTGTATGTGCTACAACAAAAATCGAATATGCATATTACTAACTTGCGAGGTCCACAGGTCCACACCTTGGTCCGGGGTTTACTGTGCATCGAAAGCAGCTGTCAACAGCGTTAGCGAGGTACTTGCTATGGAATTGTCAACGCTCAACATCAAGGTGTTGCATGTTGCTCCTGGAGGGGTCAGGTCGCACATTGCAGACAATGGAGCGAGTCGTTTTAAACTTCCAGGTGATACATTGTTCACGGATTACTTGCCCATGATACAAAAGCGTATTGCGGCTAGCCAGGGACCTGATAGCATTCCGAGTGAAGTATTTGCAAAGGAAGTGGTGAAGAGTGCGTTGCAGCAACCACCACCACGATATATGACGTTGGGGGGGCAATCCACATTGTTCAAGTTTATGAAATGGCTGCCACGAGGAATTGCATTGTCGATGGTGTGGCGTAGATTTTCGGAGAGGAAAGCAGTAGAGTAGTATAATTATATATCGGAAGAGTGCCGCGGGAGATTGAGGAAAGGAAAAAGCAAAGGTTAAAAGTTTCCGATAAATTCCGTTTAGAGGAGCACTGCCACAAATGAAAGCATTCATGGTTGATTGACATGTCTCGGTTCTTGAAATCATACTACCATGTCGCGTTATCCTGATTCCCGGTCGGCAAACCCAGGGGGAAAGTCACGAGCACGAAGAGAGCCATCTGGGGTGTTTTCGTTGTTCCAAGCACCGCAGATCCAGCAATTCAAAGAAGCGTTTCAATTGATTGACCATGATAAAGACGGGTGGGTGAATGAAAGTGATTTGAAAGAAATCTTTGCGAGTCTCGGTGGGTGCAGTGATTGGAAAAAAAAAACAATGGCTGATGTGAGATGGGCAGGGATTTCTCCGTCCAAGAAAATGATGGAGGAATTATTGAGCGCACGACCTGGTGCACACGGGCGAACATCGTCATACGAGAGTGAAAGGGGAATCAACTTTACGATGTTTCTGACAATGATGAGCGAGAGATTATTTGAATTTGATACCGAGGCGGAATTGCTGGAAGCATTTGGATCGTTTGACGAGACGGATTGCGGACTTGTGCGAGTGGAGGAGTTGGAGAAATGGCTTGGAGAAGTAGGAGAGCGAATGAGTGCAGAAGAGGTAAGTCGCAGTGAAAAATAAATAAATAAATATTAAAAATCGAGCAGATAACGCGGCTTGTGAAAGGACCATTTACGGACCGGCAAGGAAATTTTAACTACCGCGAGTGGGTGAAAGTGTTGCGGGTAAACGAGGCAGTAGAATAGAATAATTAGATAAGCAATGCCAAGTAATACCAAGAAAGGCAAGTCTCTGGGGTCCTGTTAAGGTGGGCCAAGGCGGTCTTGGCTTTCTCTTGGCCTTCATCGATCGGAGGTACTTGACACTCTGCTTGGCGGCAAAATCAAAGGTTTAAAACAACTCGGCAATGTCTCCCTTTCCTACCCACCACCACCACTTTGCCATGGACCACTCTCTCCCCTCCCCCGACGCCTCTCCCCTTCCAGACAACCACAACGTGCACCCGTGTCTCTGGCAAGACTGCGACCAGGCGTTCGCTGAGCCAGACAAGCTCTACGACCATCTCTGCAACGCTCACATCGGCAGGAAGAGCACAAACAATCTCTGTCTTACTTGCAAGTGGAAGGATTGTGGCACAACGTGTGCAAAGCGGGATCATATAACCAGTCATCTCAGAGGTATTTTTCTTCTCTTTTTCTTTTCTTCCCTTACTCACCGTCATATCCAGTTCATACTCCTCTTAAACCCCACGTTTGCGAGGTTTTTATATATTTCTTTTCTATTCTCACATCCTCCGTCTTATTTGCGAGATTTAGATCTGCAAAAAGTCTTTCAAACGGCCTCAGGACTTGAAGAAGCATGAGAAGATCCATACCGAAGAACATCATCAGCAACACAAACATTCAAAAGCTATCACTGTTGTAGATCCGGCTTATGTCTCCCGGGTTCGCGGTGATTCTGCTACAAGGCTTTCTGATTCAAAGATCACCAAGTCCAATCCTCCTCGTGCAAAGTCCCACTCTTCTTCAGGCTCAGAAGGTATGTCTTTTCTTTCAAATATGCGCATCACCGCTCTTTTGTTGAATACAATTCGTGCTAATAGCTGCCCATTTTCCCTTCTTACCCACGCCTTCTCCAGAATTAGGCCATCCCTCAGCTCATCATCATCACCACCACTCTCAGGACTTGTTCATTCAGCAGTCCGCCCAGTCCATGCCCCCGTGGGATGTCCAACCCTCCATTTCTACCGGCTCAAAGCGCAGCCATGACTACTCCAACAATGTCGACGACTTTTTCACAGACATGAAAAAGCGTCGTGTAAACCCTTCATATGACTCTCGTTAGTCGCCTGCTTGTTTATCATCTCTTTCTTTATATTTTCCAGATAATCCTAATGTATGTCCTTCACAGGAATGGTCGAGCGTCTAAATAACATCGCTTACCAGCAGGGCCCTCACTCCAACTTTAATCCTCGTTCTGTTTCCGTCGACATTCATACACCAGAGGAACTCGCTGCCGTAAACCAATTCCTCGTCACCCTCGGCCGTGAAGTTTCCGCTGGCGCTCGCCAACAACCAGGTCCTTCAAATTTCTCCAATGAACCTTATTTTGACACTTCCCATCTGACTCAACTTGGTCTTTCTGGTATGCCCGGTTTGCCAGGCTCCAACAACAACTTCTCCGACGCCCCATATATGCATCAGCAGCAACAACAATATCCCAACAATAATTATCATCCTACTCGTGTTCAACATCCACAAAATCAATACATGTACGGAACCATGGACGAACCCCATTTGTCTTACCCATCTCCTAACGAGTATGGCCCACGCCGTCCATCATCCAACAAATATCCTCCCAACTTTTCCAATCAGCATTACCACCATCCCACTCCTCCTCTCGAAAGCAGCTCTCCTCATTCCTCGGTATCCACTCCTATAACAACCACTCCTCCTCAAGTCCCCATGATGATCAACGATTACGAGCACGAATACTTGCGTTCATCGCGCGGTGCTCCTGCCGTCGCCCAGCTTGCGCCCCCAGAGTACATGACCAAGAACATGCGCACCATGGTCCAACTCAAGTCGCTACCAGGCGCTCATCTCTCCGACCGGCCCCCTCCGCCTGTAGAGCCCAAACTTCCTCTTACTCTTCAGCGTAATCGTGCATCGTCATCAACCAGTGGCGCTCTATCTTCCAAGTCGAGCTCCTTGTACCCTCTTCTGACTTCGGGAGACAAGCAGTACAAGCTTCCTCCTCTGCAGAAGATGTACAGGTCGCCTTCTCCACCCTCGCGCGAGTCGAGCCCGAGTTCGACCGAGTCGTCTCCGCGCATTCAACCAACCGTTCTTCCGAGCCTGCGGTCGATCGCACCTGTATCCGGGGGTCGTTCTCCAGAGTCGGACGAATTGTCACGCAATATTGACCGCATCCACCTTGATCGCTCTAGGTCGGGTGGTAGTAATTCTGTTTCGCCCGATGACCGTAAGCGTCATGCTCAACTCATTTTGGACCTTCTCGTCAATATAAACAACGACTTCAAGAGTCGCCACTCGGGCCATTCGCGGGACGTTGACATGGCTGCTGTCTGATTATTCTTATTTCTTTCCTTGTTTAATTTTTTTATTGTCATTTTCGTTCCTCTGTTAATTAAAACCACTATATGTACTGTACCATCGTGAATTTCCCTTGATGTATGTGTACCTCGCCTCCAAAAATCTTAACATCTTGTTCATCTGATTTCACAATTGGATCAGGCGATTGTGCGCTCTTCTTCTTTGCCAAGCACACAACGCAACACACTCTATGCGTGAAAGAACAGCCGAATGGTATTACAAAATAGTGTTTAAAGTACAGAAAAGTGTGTCATGTCCGTTTTAATGTCAGTTTTATTTTAGGACCCGCGGCAGACGGGGTACCTCCCATGATATCATCATCTATTGCCGACATGGGGGGGCTCGTCGCCAACGGTGATGAGACGACCACTGGATGTCCAAACGAGGGTCCTGAAGGTCCCCGGTTAAATCCCAGATTCGGAAGACTAGCAACGGGTGGTGGGCTAGTAGCAGAACCGGATCCTGACGGTGTCGCTGGTACTGCGCCACTATTGAACTCTGCCCATCGAGGACATTTTCGGTTGGTTTCTAGAATGAAGAAGACAAGAAAAAAAACAAAGTGAATAGGTGTGAGCTTTGTATTGAAGATGGTGTAAAAAAAGAATCCTCACTCATATGTCCCATCTGACCACAGTGTCCGCATCGCCTCTAACATACACCAGTGAGTTAACTCGGATTTATCAGGGTTTCGAATACAAAAAAGTTTACGGCTTACCGTCGTGTCAGGCTTGACTGGCCGATTTAGCTGCATAGGTGTTCCACCTTCTTTCACTATTTTAGCATTCTTCCTATGCAAACGGCGTTCTTGGTTCTTTTTCATGCGAGCAATCTCTTCTTCCAGCCTGTCAAGAAGGAAGAGTAAACGTTGATGTAACTTGTTTTGGTATCAAATGCCCTCCAAGGCTGTGCGTACCTTTTCTTTGCTCGTTTATCTTTGTCTGCGTCACCAGTAGGAGCTAAAGAATCGGCAAGAGTTGCTTCTTCTTCTAGTGCTTGTCTCCCGCGAACATACGCTCTGATAACAGCTGGGTCACGAATTATTTCCGTCCTCCATTCACCGTCGATCTATTTATTACCAAAAAAAAAAAAGTTCAGATTATTTATTGGGGAATGAGACTTGTACTCACCAGCCGTTTGATTCTCAAAACACTCTTGCTACCATCAGGTCCAAGACTACCTTCTCGTTCACGCTCCAAAGACGAACCTCTGCTATAGGCAGCGGGCGAATCACGTGTAGCGGATGCTGAAGGTTGTTGAGAAGGCTTCTTCGAGTCTTTTTTATCTTCGTCATCTGACAATTGCGGCTCATCTTTACGACTGAGAGAATCAAACTGCGCTTTCCATATGCGTTCGATCTCAGACTTGTAAATTAGCTGTTGCTCGGCAACGTTATACCGGTGGGCAGACTTGGGCCTATTTTCAGCTTCCGCTGGAAAGAATTAAACGCCTGAGTATTGAGACACCGGCTAAAATCAAAAACCACCAACCCATTTTTTGTTCATAGTCTTCGCCCGCTTTGACGAAAATATCTTTCATAGATATTCTGATGAAACTAAACGCCTCACCGCGTCCAGAAGGATCTCCTTCACCGTGAAGCCGAAGCATAGCCTTGGCCTGGGTAGCAAAAAGGAAATTTTTCGTCGTAATCCACGGTGCCAGCTGTTGTTCCACAGATAAGTTGGATTCATCGCCTTCGGCAACATCTGCGGCATGACTGTATCCTGCATCCTGCAAATGCCTTTGCCCGACTTGCATGCTCTCGGTAAGCACAACCTGCTCGGGTCCTACCATCTTCAGCATTTCTACATCAGAAGGGACAGTCCAATTCGATTTTAGTCTCCAAAACCCTTGATGCGGGCCACGTCGATGATACTCCATGAACTCCTATATCCAAATGTCAGATGAGAAAGAAAGAGTCATGTGTCAAAAACACTAACCTTCAATCTCTGCCGCATTTGCAACTCGTTCTGATCAGGAAAATATTTCATTAACCGCGATATTTTAAGGCGCTCTCCTTGACTTTTCTTGAGAAGTTTAAATGCTATTATTTGCAATCGGAACTTGATGGTGTTGGTAATTTTCCGCGAATGCGGTCCTGGAACCTCGGTTACAGGGTATGTTTGGCCGATAACGAAAAGGTTTTTGATGTCCCGAAGATAATATTTTGTTTCTCCTTTAATGGTACTCCTATACTCTTGGTCAAATACATATTTCCTCAAGTCATGAAATCACCCTACCGAACTACCAAAAAATCTGTGGGATATGGTTTGTGGCGGAATAGAGGAGCTCTCATGAGATTGTTGTAAAGCGCGGGAATAGTTTGACCGGGATATACATATCCAAATTTCATGAATGGTGACTCATCTTGAGGTTCCAAAACAAAGGGAAACCCAAGATCACCCTGCCATATTCGAGGTAAGATACGTTTGATAACCGTTGACAATACTAACCTTTGGTACGTATTCATCTTTTTCGTCTTTCTTCCGATAATAATTGACGAGTACGCTTCCCATGCCAAAGTTGGGTATGATAGGAGGATGCTCTTCCTGTGATGCCTCTGCTTGAGAGATCTTGAGTCCAGGAATAATAAAAATGTTACGTACAGAGTACTCCCACAGAACAAAATTAGAGGTATCACGAAGACTAAGATCACTCGTCTTCCGCAGACCTTCCCCAACGTTGCCGCCTTTGCCGAGTTTTCGGCCTGCCTTGTCTTTCTTCTTCTTGGCAGTTCGCACCTTCGCGAATCGTAATTCGATATTCGAAGGAAATTGCAGAGCGGGACGATGGAACGAACGTGCCTCTTGTTTCGACAGGCGAGTTTTGTACTAAAATAGATGAGAATAAACCAAAGATAAGAGAATATTCACTCACGAAAGGCAATTGTAACTTCTGAGCTGGATATGCATGCTCGACGACAAGTTGTCCAAATGTTTGCCGTACCCTGTGCTTTCCACCATCTTTGGCAACTTCATAGAAGTTGTCATTGGAAAGATTGAATTTATCGCGCTGGCCTGCATCCGTCCGTAACCTTTTCCGTGGTCGTACAGTTTCCACTAAATGCAATATAAGAATTGCCTCTGGAAGAAAATAAAATCGTGAATTAATACCTGGTCTTTCTTCAGGTACGACGTCGTCTTCATGATTGAATTCCAGTTGAGTAAAATCGCGAAATGGAGTGTTGGGACTCCATATGATGCTTTGTGTCCATGACCCAGATTCTAGAGCTTTATTAATGGGTGTCGTGAGGTCGTTTTCAGGAGAAGTGAATGGTGGGGTCGGGAGAGAGGCGCGTGGTTTTTGCTGCGGCTCGTAAACTATCTGATCTTCCCAGTTTGATAGCAAAACCAGGTCAAAAGTTCGGTCTCCCAAGGGTAAATTAACCCGAACATCCGTATTTTCGCGTTCCTACAGCATGATATTGAGAACACACTGGTGTCATCGTCAGCATATAGAACGGACCTCAATAGCCTTTCGTAGGTCAGCTTCAATATTTCCAGATGACACTACTTCTTCAACTCGTTTACTTTCCACCTGCCTCTTAGCATCGCCGACAACAGCGTCTAAGAAACCTTTTGGATGTTCCTTCTTTCGTGGATACACAGTTTCCACTGTCCATGAATTAGCGCATACATAGTAAAAATAAAGCATCATAACATACCCTGGTAAGGACGCTTCGACAAACGAGACTTCTTAACCGTGTAACCCTTAAATAGCTCAGTAAAGTCCAGAATTTTGTCTTTCTCAAATGCCGGAAAGCGCTCATAGACACTCTTGGGCCGTTCAACCAGTCGTTTAACAATGCGAACGCGTCTCTGCTTTTCTTTGATTCCGGGTGAATGGGCTTCTTGTTTAATAGAAGCTTCTTCTTCCTCTTCCTCTCGCATTTCCCTATCAATTTCATCTTCCCAATCCTCTCCCTGTTCAGGTCCTACTACGTCATCTTCATCCCATTTCTCATTGTATATTTGTTTCGAGTTGAGCGCGGAGAGTCCCGCTATACCAAGTCTATTCGAAAGCTCTTCGCCTGCGCCTGCTGGCAGAGATAAATCACCCAAGACATGGTTGATTGAGAATCCAGTCAAGGCCGAGATGACATCGTTTTCGTCTTGCGCCGACATGGTCAAGTTATTGAGGTTAATTTATCCAAGTGTATTGTGTTACGAATGTCTTTAGTAGAACATTGATAGAGGAATCAAGAAGGGAAGTCGACAGGATTGGGATACTAAGCTTGAAGTCAACTTGTTAAAGAGAACAGAGAGCGGCCAGAAGCTGCAACATAACAAGCGTAAATAACGCGTTAATAATTTAATAGGAGCTAATGACGCATTGATTGTTGAACCACACCTTTTTACACTGCACTGTACTGGGAATCCCTCCTCCATGGAATCAGATCTTGAAAGAGAGCTTCAGGTACTGGGAAATTTTCTCTCTCTGGTGATCCTGAACTTTCGGTTTCTCATCATGCTTATGTGTTTTCGGAGGCTATGAAGCTACATATAATAAAAACTGGCGAAGAGGCACTTTACAAAGTTCTACCAAGAAAAGCAAGGACTTCTTACGGTTAACTGGGATGTTGGGATCTATCTAATAATTCTTTTAGCTCATGTGAAACCTTATCCTTAATCTCTGACATGAATACCCCGTCCTCAAAAGCGGAACTTTCCTTTCAGTGGTCTTCATCGGATGGTTCAAGATATACAGAACCGATCCCTCAACAACGATTTACGTCTTGTTGGCTCATCTCATGGACAAGAAGGCTCTTATATTGCGATGACACCTCTGAAAAGAAGGAAATTATCAGGCGTGCTTCCAGATGGCGACTACGAGATCTCCCCGCTTCACAAACTGCGTTCAGATACACTCGACTGGATGCCCAATGCTTTCTCTAGTGATTCAGCTGCTCTAACTGAGGATTCTCTGGATGCCGTAATTAAAAAAGAATGTGATGCGATGGTTCTGCTTGTGGTTCGCCAAAATTTACTTGCGGTAGGACGATACTCATTCTGGTACAGGACCAAATCAAGACATGGTTTATTCTGTCTTTTCCAGAGTAAAAACTTTTTTCATTCTCCTGTAACGTCATCTGAATGAAATTTCACTTTTTCCAGACTAAAAGGGTGTGTCCCAAACATTTATTATGCTGTTTTGAGGTAACTCGACACGCAAACCACAGGAGTATTAGTGGCGCAGCAATTACCAATTTGCAAGACGGTTAGTTGGGGTTTAATAATGTGAACCCTCATGCTGAACGAGTAACAGACATTTTAGCGGAATTTCATCGTGCTCAAGAAGCGGGTCTTGCTATGCGGGAAACCATCCACATAAGCTGTCTTTCGCGTGCAAAGATAGCCTCAAAGTTGATCAAATATCCTGATGTGAAAGAATACTTGGTGCGGAACAACGCTGAATAAATTAGTGTCGGTTAACTCAATGCTGACTGGAGTAAAGATTGCTTTGCGAGAACACGACGAACAGCATTTCTTCCAATCACAGCAACTTTTACGCGACATCAGGAACACATATATGACTTTGCATGACATGAAAAAAAGGGCTCTAAAATAATTAACTTTACTTGCCAGTCAAGAACTATATGAAAGATTAAGAATGAAATGGACAGGCGCAAGATCGTATTAAACAGAGATAGTTTTGAAGATATTGAACCCATCCAAGGCCGTACTGATGACCGTTCCGGGTATTTGAGGGTGCCAATGGACTTCCTTGACATCTTTCTGCCCTTGATGGACAAAAAGTAATTGTGGTGGAACGTCACCTTCACCAGCGAAGGACTCGCCCATGCCAGCTTCATCTTCATCCTGTTCAACAGCAAGATCCCAGAGAGTGACTTGATCATCTGCCCCTCCTGCAGCAAAGATCGAATCTTCGGTAGGGTGCCACTCGATGGATGTGATAGGAGCTTTATGCCATGTAAATGATGCGACAGGGGCCGGGTCAGTTGAGTTTGATCTTGAATTCGTAGATGGTAAGTAACAATTAAAGAGCAGGTCCGAGATATGGCGACTTACCCAATCTTTTGCACATTTCGAAGATCCCATGTTTTGATGCCTCCTTCGTCGCCTCCACTGATCAACAAGTAGCTAGTAAGCTTATTCCAGCTGATAACGTTGACGTCGCTCTCGTGAGCAGAGATAATTCCAGCAACACTTTTACGTCCTTTCGTCCTCACATCCCATATTTGTATGCTACGGTCGGCAGAGCAGGAAGCGAAAACTGTGGGCTCCGAGGGACTCCACTGTAGATCTTCGACACTGGAGGTGTGTGAAGTAAATGGTTGGGATAGAGCATTAAATCCGGACGGTGTAGAAGTCGTCAAGTAAATTTTAGAGTGTATATCGCCGGTCAAGAGTCGAAGTGAAGAAGAGCCCGACGCCGCCCAATCCATTGCAAATCCTTCCGCTCTTCCATGAGAGTTGATTGTGAAGACAGGCTTGTGAGCACGGGTTTTGTCCAGCGTGTATCCAGGAACATTCAGCGATTCTATTAGAGGGCGAACATCCCAGATGTGCACTTTTCCAGTTTCTGCCCAAGTCGCGACGTGATACGGTTGGGAAGCATCAGGGTATGCTGATACGGGTTGTGCTCTGACACGATTAACACTTCCCATATGAGGTATTGATCTGTATTCGAGGATTGCATCTTCATCCAGGTCATCTTCGTCGTCGTCGTCTTCGTTTTCCGAGTCAGAGTCGTCTGTAATTAATGAAGTATTAAATCACTGTATCGCGTTTTAAAGACGGAAACTCACTTACTACCATCCTTCTGTGTTCTGTGAAGAGAACTCATTTTGTAGACGACTACTTCATTCTTTCCCGGAGTGCGACTGTCTGCTTGGGTCCCCGATACGATATAAGCAGTTGCGGGAAATCGTTGTCTCTCGTCTCCAAGATTGTCTCGTAGGACATCGAAAGATAGACAGGGCCAATTCACGTTCATAGAATGGCGCATAATATATACGGTATCATCTGCTTCCAATACCTCGTCGTCGCCTAATCTGTATTTACCGGGAATAAAGACATCAGGTGCCTGAGGCACCTCGTCCGATTCTTCAATTGCAGGGAGAACTTCGTCAACATCCATACCTAGAGCAAAATAAATTAGTGAATAGCGCCAAAAAACGAGTGAGGTATTGAACCGTCTGCGCCTTCCTCATTTTCTGCGTTCTCTTCTTCACTTTCTATTTCATCTTCCCAAGCATCCTCGAACTCTCCCATTTCCTCCATAACCACATTGTCGCGTTTGCTCGCACCAGAAGCAATTTTAGAAGGCTGGCCATCTTGTGCATCGTTTGCTGGACGCTTAGACATTTTTGTGTAGTAAAGGAATTTAATAGAGCTGCAGGGTCAGCAAAAGTCAAAACTGATCTATACAAGATTTCAAAAATATTGATTGATCGGGTGCACGTGACCGAAATCACGGACCCAAAAGCGGATTAAGACAGATTACTTTTAGATCCCGAGGACTGGCTTAGGGGTTTCCGATCCTCAGCCCTTTTCTTTTTCATTTGACACCCGGGGTCTCGCAAGAAAATGTCAATAAACTTCACGCTTCCAGATGGGTATGTTTCGGATTTTTTATAATCTGCACCTGTTTTTTAATATTCATTCTGCAGCTTCGAGTATGTTGGTGCTGGGCTTCTATCAACCGCGTTCCTTCTTTTAGGTCAGGGCTCTCTGGTCAGTCAATACAGGAAGAAAGCTGGTATTGAATATCCTCAACGTATGTGATGTATAATATATCACAACCTTTTTAGCTAATTGTAATAAATCCCCACTTATTTCAGTGTACGCAGAAAAAGCACAAGTCGAGGCATCCAGAGACGCCTATCTATTCAACTGTGCTCAGCGTACGAATTTGTGCATTGGTTTCAAAGATTAGCAGGCCTTGACATTGATACAGGTGCTCACCAAAACACACTTGAGAATATCTCAACGGTTTACCTCGTGTATGTCTTTATTTATTGACTGTATGACAGATGTATACTTATGGATATTATTGCAGAACGATTCTAAGCGGAGTGCATTATCCATTATATGCGGCATCGTCATGCGTACTGTGGACGTTGTCTCGCATTTCCTACACTCGCGGTTATGTCCAAGGGGACCCAAAGAAGGTGGGTATCCATCATAGTTCACCTTTACAAATTGCCTTATCTTTCCTTTAACAGCGTGTCACCCCTCTTTACTTGCTTGGAACGCTCAGTCTCTTCGGTAGGTTCCCTACTATGGGTCACCTTTGTCCTTGCATCCCCGAACTAAATGAAGGACATTGCAGGCCAACTACTCACTTCGACGTATATTGTAGGAGGTTGGCTTTATGCCGGTTTTTCTTCAAAGTTCTTGTAGAAGAAAGGATGCTGGTAGTAGAATATAATATTTGTCGATTACCGGGTTGTTATCGGAAAAGACCAGTCGAATTACCCCATCTGGACAGTGTGAGCTAAAGTTAAAACTCGTTAAATAAAGCGACACATTGTCCCCCAAGGTCTATTGAACACCATCCTGTACATGTCCAACTTCCAGTCAAACACAAACATCGTCCCTTGCTCTATTCTGACTCCATCCGTACCATGCCAAAAGCCTCCTCGAGAGCACCTCTTCCCACTTCATCTTCTGACTTCGCCTTACCATCGTCGACTTCCTCAAGTCCAGGTGCATCCTCTTCTGCAGTCACTTTAGATGACCCAGGTTTCTTGTTCAATCGACTTCGCCGCTCCAGTATTCTGCAAAAGACTGGATATTTCTCTGAGACAAGACTACACAGTCCTCTTGCTTCTTCGTTTACCCTTCACGCACGAAGACGCAGTCAAAGCCAGAATGCGTTCATTGCAGAGGAATCAGAAAGCGACAAGGAAAGGATGATGACCGACTCTCCGAATAGCTCAGAAACCCGTACTCCACCCTTGAAGGCACCAGGAAACAGTGAGGAGGATTTATCGGCGGCGGCGAAGACTGCAGTTCGGCAGCCACCATTAACGCCTCCACGCCGCCGCTCATCTGCCAGCATGGATGCTGGCACAGACATGCCCACTATTTTCAACAGAAGACTTTCTTTTCCTGTATGTGTTATTGTCATATTCATTCGAAACCGCTCTGACATTTGTCTCTCGGAATAAAAGCTCAAGCAACCACGGATACTCAATCTGCTGTCAGAATCACGCCCAGAAGAGATTGAGATCAAGTCTGAAGCAGCGTTCCAGAGACTAGTGGCCTCTGTATCTGATCTTCCTGCCCAACCACGTACTCCACGAACTTTTGCCGATCGCGGGCGTTATCCGGAAGAGGCAGGACATGAAGAACAAGTCCGCGAAGATACACCTAGCGACGATGAACCAGAGGCTGACGAAGGTCCTTTTGCATTCTCAGCACCTCCTCTTGCGCCGACAGGGACACAACCAATTAATATACGCAAGACTCACACACCAGCAGGTAGTATGTCTGGAAGTATCAATGGAGACGATACTGGTATGAGCATATCAGAAACGTCCTCTAGCTTTGGTACAGTTGCGATGGATGTTGATGTTGTGAGAAGACTGTTCATAACTATTCCCTAGATTATGTGCTAATTTTTATGACGTCCAGCCTATGGGATCTCCTCAACTGCCCTCTATGACACCGAGTCAGATCAGTCAATGGAGGTATACCCCACCTCCTACAACTAGTGCTGTACGATCCAATAAACGCAAACGTATGTGTTGACTTCATCCATTATCTAACCTCTATTTCACGTGTGATTAGTGGAAGATCGTTTTGACCCTTATCAAAGCAGTTCGAAACGCCGCGCTGTTTCACCCTCGGTCCAGTATCTGCGCGAATCCCATCAGCTTGCTGGCTCGCCAATGCCCAGGGGGAATGGCTCCAGGCTCCCGATTGCTATTCCAGTTACAATTCCTCAATCAACGGCAAACTCAGCAACATCTTCGCCTACTATTTCCAGTGGTTATCCTTCATTCCCCCGTGGTCTCAGCATAACATCTAGTCCTACTCTCAGGGCAACTATTAGTATGCCGAGCCCTATTCTCCGACCCTTGAATAGACGACGTGAGGAAGAGGACGAACGTGAAATAGAAGGTGCTGGTGAAGCTGTCAACGGTCTGTCTATTGGGTAAGTATCTCTTGTTGATTATGTTCGAAATAGAGATTCAAGCCATGGCGATAACAGGACGGACACAGGATATGATCAACTTGCAGCCGTTGACATGAGTTTGACAACTATTGCTAAAAGCCAAAAGCCATCTTAAACTGTATTCTGCCTAACACAGACCCAGAACGTCTCCTCGGCTGATTCGGGTTTTATGTTTGTAGCCTTTTTTTTCAGATCTTGTGTATATCACTTGCCTGTATTTTGGGTTTGATTTTTGTACAAACAGAATCTTGAGTAAATATCACATAATTAACTGCCCCTACTTTGTAATATGTATATTGTGCATGCCCGTTCCAAATATGATTGCCACAACGTGAGATGTCGATGAACTTTGGATGAACTGCTCATTTGAATTCAATTGGATTGATGGCTTGCAGCCCTCCTGAGTATGAGCCGATCATAACCTCGGTTTCTCATTTTGGTAATTCAAAACTTATCATTCACCAGCATTCACCTCTCCTCAGTTTCACCCTCGACTTGCTGCATCATCGTGCATCACATTACACGTTTTCTCGCAAAATAATCTCCAGCTTGCCTGCAGTGTCATCTGCCTCGAGGGATCCACGATGAGTAGCACACAAAAGCTGACGAAGAAACAAAAGAAGGGGCTTGCATTCCGTGAACGCAAGTCAGGCAAAGGGAAGAATGGGCTCGATGACATGGAGGCTAATGCAGTCCCTGCCATGGAAGACCAGGATTTCGCTAGCTCTAACAGCAATACGTCTGAAGTTCCAGGAGCTGAGCACAAGAAAAAGAGCAAGGAAAACGGCAACACGATCGGGAATGAAAGCACAGGCAAAGAAAGCAAAGAAGGGAGCAAAGGGAAGGGTAAAGCAGAGGCAGAGGATGGTTCAGTCGCTGTGGAGAAAGTGAAGTCAGTCACAACGAAGAAGAGAAAGAGGGAAAAGGAAGATGAAGGCGATGCAGCGAAGGAGGAGGAAGAGTCCACCGAAGAGAAAGAAAAGTCTGCAAAAACATCAAAACGCAAAAAAATTAGCAGCGATAAGAAAGGTAGCGAATCTACGTCGAAGCAGAGATTTATCCTCTTTCTCGGTGGGTCCCTCATCGCTATTCTTCTATATTTTATTTATATTTTACGCATTCCGGAAAGGCAACCTTAAATACACTACTCCTCTGGAAGCCATACAGAAACATTTTGCAGCATGCGGTATGTGATCGCAGCTTTCGTGTTCTTTCTTTATGTGTCTGAGTACGACCGTATCCTTAGACCCACCACCGACAATACGCCTTCTCACGCCCAAGTCTAATGGGCAACCAACGCCTGCTCAAAAAGCCAAGTCCAAAGGCTGCGCATTTTTAGAATTTTCACACCGAAATGCTTTGCAACAAGGCCTCAAATTGCATCAAACCATGCTGGATGGACGCATGATCAATGTCGAATTGACCGCAGGTGGAGGAGGTAAAGGCGAATCGCGATTAACGAAAGTCAGGGAACGGAATAAAGCCCTACTTGCACAACGCGTAGGTTCCTATATATCAAATAATCATCGCGATAAACTGACCAATTGATTGATTTTATCATCGCAGGAGGAGCGCATTGAAAAAGAAGTATCAAAGGACAACTCTTTCCCCAACCTACCGAGTAGGCCCCAGAGATTTTCAGCTACGTCTGGAATGGAGCATCAGCCAATGACAAAGAAAACATGGACCGTTGGGAACGTAGTTGACGGAGAATCGCATAGAGGAGGTGAACGACATCGTAAGAGGGGTAAGAAAGGACCGTCGAAGACATGGGGGACAGGAGTCAACGCGATTCCAGTCGGCTAATATGTATTCCTGTCCTGTTCATGTATGTGTACTGTTTCTAAAAGAGTGAGGTATGGATATTTAATTAATTGTCGAGTCCGATAAGAGTGTCCCATAAATATACTAAGTAATAAAAACGCATGTAGCTCATCAAGAGCGGGATCATGATACGAGAATGAAAACCAGGAACTGAAAAATTGATCAAAATACTGAGTGATTATGATACAACGAAAACTTACGAAAACGATAAGAACACCAAATATCTTCAGCATTAACCATCGGTTGCTTGAAATGCTGGCATAATATTTCAATAATTCCCTCTGTGCACCACTAACATTTGACATTATGTCGTGTGTATCGGCATCAATGCGCTGTACTGTCTCCCGTTGCTCTGCCACCATATTAGCCAGCTGAGTGAATATCTGACCAAGTTCTGCAATTGTGGTTTCAATAGATTCGATCGCTGTCGACCGCTGCTGGATGTATGAGTCCTGTAATATTAACGTCAGTTTTATCGCGTCTGACCCCACCAAATTGTAAGCGTACCTGTTGTTCAACGAGCTGCATTTGCATAAATCCATTATTCGCGTGTCCGCCGCCTTCCTCTGCAGAGTTCAAGTCCAGGGACAAAACATCTCCGTTCTGTGGTGCCCTTCCTTTACCCTTAGAATCGTATGGTGTTGAGCTTCCGTCGCCCATAGGATCACTTCGCTGAGGATTATACAGTACTGTAGCATTATAAGAACTAAATTCTCCAATGCAAATGAAGTAACTCACATGACGGTGCTTGATTTGCGGCAGATTGGGTAGTATACATGAATTGCTCTGTCCTACTTTTGGACTCTTTCATATTCTTAAAAGACGCTTCAGTTAAGAATGTGCAGGCATAGTCCTTGCAATGACATACCTGTGTTCTTAGCTCAAGGACATCCTTAAATGTCATGCTGGTAGTCGCAAGTTTTCCTTGTAGCATCATAACAATATTGTGGTTGTGTTCGTCAATCATTTTGGCCTCTAGAGTGGTAGACGATCCATGACGTTGCTTGACATGAGATTGGAGAGCCGCGATTTGCTTGTTAATGTTGGCAATATCTTGTTTGATGATAAAAGTGAGTTCCTGTTTATTGTAAGCTATTTGTAAAGCATGAAAGTGGGGCACAAAGTACATACGCTGATCTCCACCGGTCGGTCGTCGAATAAGGTCTTTCGCTTAGCCACTGTATTCGATATTAAGTGAGAGAAGTTCTTCGCTATGAGCATAAAGAAGTTACATTGAGCCAGCTTGTTCAACTTTATCGTTGTGTTGCTGATATCTTTGCCGATAGATGAGGCCATGCGAGAAAACTCGCCCTTAACACCAGATTTTCCGTTGGCCTGTAGGAGACGTTGCTTGGCCTCAGATCCGCGGTTGCCTCCTGCAGTCCTACTGCGTATAGAGTCCACGCATGATTTGAATTCGTATGTGCGATCTTGTATTGACATTACGGAGACCGGAGTAGAGTAGCAGTGTAAGAGGTTCGTGGCTTGTAACTTTCAAGTAAAGGTCCCATTGACCGTTGGAGTCCTATTGTAACGTGGCGCACGTGATTGGCATAACGCGTCCTGAGCGCCAAGGAGCGATGAGCGAGAACGCGGCCGCGGCATGCCCTGAATCCAGCTAGCTTCTTGCCTGCATGCTCCGTTTGCGGCTTGGTTGCCTTCGTCAGCTACCAATTCGTCCTCATCCTTGTTTATCTCAGCTCCACAGACTTCGTTTTATCTCAATGGTTTCCTCAAAACCTCAACCTGAACAGAATTCCAAAGTCCTGGTGTTTGGAGCCGGCAATTTCGGTTCATGTTTGGCGTCACACTTGGGAGACTCACAACATGATGTTTATATGTGGGCTCGAGAAGAGACTATTGTCAAACACTTCAACGAAAATCACAGGAACCCTGTTTATCTCAAGGACCATGTCTTTCCATCGACAATCACTGCCATAGGTCCTCAGATGCCCAACAAGGAGTTCATCAGCAAAGTGGATGTTTTGCTGTTCGCAATTCCTACACAATTCTTGAGGTGAGGTGCCATCATGGGGCGCGTCTTCTCGATCTGACAGCGATTAGGTCCACTCTCCAAATTTTGCGTCCTTCCCTTGACCTCGAAAACCTGCCCCTATTGATATTCGTAAACAAAGGTATTGAAGTTGGAACCAATGCCTTGACATTGGAGATTATTGCAGATACGTGTGGAGCCGAGATCGCGAAGGCTGCAACATTCATTGTAAGTTTTCTCTATAGTTTTATCACAGTAGTTCTGACCGGAAATTTCGAATATAGTCGGGTCCATCATTTGCTAAAGAAAGTAGGCGCTATTCGTTTGATCGATGTCACACCTTTGCATGATGTCTTTCCCCAGTCGTCCAGCGTCAGCCGACTTCTGTGTCGGTCGCATCGTTCACAGAAACGGAGGCAACCAAAGCTGCTACTCTGTTCCACCAGCCTCATTTCCGATGGTCGGTCAGCATTTTTTATCCTCTGCAACATAATGTGATGAAAATGATGCAGCTACACTGGACTGGATCCCATCGGTATTGAACTATCTGGAGCTTTAAAGAATGTCTATGCCATCGCTTCTGGAATGTCAGACGGCTTGGGTTTCGAAAATAACACGCGAGCTAGTGCGTAACAGTGATCAATGGCGCGCATTATATGGCACTTATAGAAATGAAGTGATCATTACGCGCGGCTTATCAGAAATGACGTGCATAGGGACGGCTTACGGCGCGTCACCTTTGACTTTCCTTGGGCTTTCTGGTGTCGGAGACCTTTTCTTGACCTGCAGTTCATCGAACAGTAGAAACTACACGGTTGGCTTCCGTCTGGGACAGGGTGAGGATCTCGACGTGATCCTGTCAACGCTTGGAAGTGTTGCAGAAGGTGTTTCGACAACAAAAGGAGCAAAGAAGATCATTGAAGAGTTGGGCATTAACGCGCCAATAGCCAGTGCAGTGAGTTCGCTACCGAGAATGACAGGAATAATCAGACAGGCTGATTGAATACATCCTTAGGTCTACGACGTGTTATTTAACGGCAAGTTTAAGAGACTATCTCCGCAGTCGCACGGCTGATATTAGAACAGGTAAAAACACGCACGAGGCCGTCAAGGATTTGATGGAACTTCCCCCGTCACGGGAATTGGAGCTCCCACCTACTGCTGGCGGACCTGCCCGTCGTTTGCTCTTAAAACTTGGACTAGAAGGAGAAAACTTGCAGGAAATGATGCATCCCCAGCTATGATAGACTTAGATATCTCTTCTGATATAGTAGTGAATGACAGAATACCAATGTGATGACCAAATTCGGACGTTTGACTGGATATAGAAGTTGTCACGTCACAAGATCGATGTAATATTTTTTTTGCTCTCCTTTTCCGAACGCTCCGGTGTTGTCGAAAAGTGTTTTCTCGTGAATCACTCGTCCTTGTCCTTTCCCACTAACAAGCCCTCTTTCTTCGCGCTTTTATCTCTATCCAAATGGTGTCTCCTCTCTGGAAGGCTTGTTCAGATGGCGATCTCCAAAAAGTTCTTGAATTTTTGAACGAGCCGTCCTCTGTCGACATCGAACTCAAAGGTGCGCTCACCGAATACCTGCTCTGCAATCAACACAGTGCTAAAAATTCCTCTTATTTGTATATCAGATCATACAGGCGTAACTCCTCTCATCGAGGCTGTAAGGAATGGCCACATCGAAATCGTAAAGGTGCTGTTGGAGAAAGGTGCGTGGCCCATGACACGTACTTTCTATTTCTCGCTAAATCTTCGTATTCTTCAGGCGCAGACCCGGTGAACGCTTCCAGTCAGGGTCTTCCAGAGTCTTACACGGCGGAGCCTGCTATCCTTGAACTTCTTCAAAACGCCCCCAGAAAAGAGCTATCCAACGGTTTTCTTGGCCAGCAGCCCGTTTTCGCTAACGGAGCTCCAGAGGATTCCGACAAAGTTTTTTATCCTCAACCTCCTCATGATACATATACCTATTACCCTACTATCAACCCATCGCTCTCTACAGTAAATGAACCAGGCGTCTATTATCCCCCAATGCCACCTGCTGACGGTGTATCGGCGAATGGCATGGGAAATCTTCCCCCTCCTGATGTTGCAAGATTAATACCCTGCAGATACTTCCCTGCTTGCCGTTACGGTGCGCAATGTATGTTCGCCCACCCCCAAACAAACTACTATCAAGGTCCGATGCCTTCGGTCCAGTATCCTCCTTACGATCCTATGGCACATCAATATGTACCACAATATTATCCCTCCCCTCCTCCTTTCCAACAACCGCACAACATGTCACCAATGTCACCACCCCCTGGTCCACCTGTCATGCACGCTCGTACTCCCTCTGAAGTTGTGTCGCCATCGCTGGGACATTTCAGTCCCACTACGGCACCTCCTGGCGCCGTTCCATACGGACCAATGTCACCTCCCGTATACCCTCATCCCAGTCAAGTGCCCATGGGCATGTCGCCTATGCCTGCCCTTTCTCAACAACAACCTCACCCTGCGCACCCTCCCCCGGTTCCACAATCACACCCTAACTTATATAATGCTTCTGCCTCAACTGTACCACCTTTTGCTCTGCATCAAGATGCTCCCGGCGGACCCTATCCCATAGCGGTTCCGCCGCCAAATCATAATTACCCTGATACTAACATCATCAGGTCGCCCGAAAATCCTCAGGTAGAAAATTATAATACCCATCCCAACCACCGCGATGGGGGTAATAACCATCGCCGAGGTACTGGTAGAAGACCATCTTTCAACTCTCGGAAGCCACCTTGCCTATTTTTTCCCGCCGGAAGATGCAAAAATGGGTGCGTATCTTTTACTTGTATATTTATTAGCCCTATCATTTACCCATTTTTAGTGATGATTGCCGATTCCCGCATGTTATACCTGAAAATGGCGCGTCACCGCACAATTCTTCGTTTCCCGCTACTAGAGGGGGTGCCCCACGTCCCAGACCTCATGTAAATGGCGCCAATGGACATGGACCTCTTGAGGCCAAGTTTGCAAACATGAGCGTCCGTGATGTGAGTCTCCAGATTTCTGCACCTTATCTATTAAACCTCATCTCTTGTGCTTAGGAAACATCTCGCCAGAAGAATGGTGTTGAAGGTTCGAGTCGCTCGCATTCCAGTGATGCAGGACCTCACCCTAAGCTTCACCAAGGTAAACATGTGAATGGTGTTACCAATGGCCATTCCCAAAACAAAAAGGCCTCAGTATCCAGACATCAACAACGGGTCCCTAATGCTGATGAATTCCCCGTTTTGGCTGGATCGACGACTCCCCCCAATCGAGTGGGGACTAACGGTTTCAATGGACCTACTGCCGCTCAAGTCTTGAGAGCTCCTGCACCTGTCCGTAATGATGGTAGCAAGGAATCTAGCACACGTGGAACTACACCCGATCCTGCTCGGGGTGTCGCCCCTAAGGTCAAATTTTATCTCTTTCTTGTAATACTTGTGAATTGACGCGTTCCGCAGGATGCTACTACGGATGGGAGCGAAGGTGTTCATGAGGAGGTCGTTCCTGTGCAAGAACAGCCTATCATCAATACTGTTCCAAAGCACCCAGTTATGTCTTTTGCTGCTGCTGCTGCTGCAACCTCTAGCCCAAGCGACATTTCTAAGGAAGTGTCTGTTTCCGCATAAAATTGTCCTTAGCGTCAAACCTGCCTATTGAGTCTTAAGACCAGATAGATTCCTGCACATTCTTCGTATCTATTACACACGCTCTTTTTTTTGGGGTTGTTTTGGTTTAACACTTCCTACTTATATCTATTCCTCTGCTCTGTTATTCCTGTCTCTGTCTCTCTTTCTCTCTGTCTTTATTTCTCTCACTTCTGTCTGTCATTGTCTCTTTTTGATTGTATCTTTGCATTTTCCGGGCACCAGGTTTTGCCTTTTCTTATTTCATTTCGTTATCTCGCATAAAATTACAGCATAACATTGCGATCTTCTCTTTTTGTAGACACCTTTCCTTAGCGCTATTGGTATGTTATTCTTCATCGTCGCTTTCTACATTGAACCTGATTCCACGTACATAAAATCACAATTTTCTATCCCGCATATTTACTTACTGCTCGTTGCTTTTTTGCCGCATAGCAATGCTATATACGTACCCGTGTTGTAATCCTCTCCACGTTAATCATGCCATCCATGTCAATATATTCCTCATCTCCACTCCTGGTTTTGATGTAACTTCTCCGATGCGGTAGACAGCAGAAGGACCAGCTGCTTGCAAAGCCTGGGTGACCTCCTCCACTTTGGTCGCGTCGACTATTAGGACCATTCCTATGCCGTTGTTAAAGGTCCTGGCCATTTCCAATGGATCCACGTTGCCTGTCTTCATTAAGAAACGGAAGACATCAGGATGTTGCCACGTTGATACATCGACGAAGCATCCCAGATTTTTGGGCAGAACTCTGGGGATGTTTTCTGTGAAGCCACCACCAGTGATGTGTGACATTCCTTTTAAGAGACCCTTTTTGGCAACAGGGAGTATTTGCTGGATATAGATTTGCGTTGGTTCGAGGAGTACTCTGCCCAGCTCAGTGTTTTGCTTCCAGGGGCAAGGTGACGAGTAAGTTAGTCCCGACAAAGCCACAATTTTGCGAACTAGAGAGAACCCGTTCGAGTGCAGACCAGATGAGGTAACGCCCAAGAGGACGTCGCCTTCAATAATATTGGGTCGAGGAAGGATCAGGTTTCGTTCCACGGCACCAACGGCAAAGCCAGCAAGGTCGTAATCACCTAGAAGCAGAAACTTCAGCATATGCATAGTAAGTTGAGAAAAACCAACAATTCTTTTACCTTCCTGGTACATGCCAGGCATCTCCGCAGTTTCCCCGCCTATAAGAGCGCATCCTGCTTGTTTGCAGCCATCGGCAATTCCTTTTACGACTTGAGTTGCAACAGGGACATCCAGCCGGCTACATCCATAGTAATCCAAGAAGTACAAGGGTTCGGCTCCTTGCACAAGCAAATCGTTGACTGACATAGCCACGAGATCGATGCCTATCGATTGTCGTTAATTCTATTGGGTGTATCATGGATATGTCGGTACCCACCAACGAGGTCGTGAATACCAACATCAACGGCGAGTCTTAGTTTAGTACCAACACCATCTGTACCGCTGACTAAAACTGGATCTTCAAATCCTGTTGCTTTTAGGTCGAATACACCGCCAAATCCACCAATTTCGACATCAGCACCTGGTCGTGACGTTGCGCGCACCAAGGGCTTGATGGCGTCCACAAGCGCGTTCCCTGCATCGACGGACACGCCAGCTTGTGCATACGTCAATCCAGAGGAACGGTCTGCAGGGGCATTTAGTGCGCTTGGTTTGGTGTAAGCGTCCATATGAAGTCGAAGTAAATTAGAAATACCGATGAGCAATATCTCGACGATAAGTCTTCCCTTCAAACGTTACTTGATCGACACCCTTGTAGACGATTTCCAGCGCTTCTTTCAGGGTAGGTGCAAACGCCGTGACGGCGAGTACCCTACCTCCTGCAGTTACAACGTCGTCACCGGATTGCTTCGTTCCAGCATGGAATACCACGACGTCTATGGCGTTACTTGATCAATTATACGATAACAGAAGTGAAAGGCGTATATACTTTGTGGAATTTCTCCGAAGCTGATTTTCTTGCCCTTGTCATAGGCTCCTGGATAACCGCTGGACGCCAATACAACGGTCACAGCAGCACCATCTCGGAAGGATACCGATACAGAGTCCAACCGATGTTCAGCACAAGCCTAATTAACTGGTCAATGCTTATTCTGAGAGAAGTAAAAAATGTGATACGAACGAGTAACAAAGCGGCAAAATCCACGTCTTCTCCCAGGAGAAGCATGAGAGACTCCGTTTCAGGATCTCCAAATCGAACGTTGTATTCTAAGACCTTGGGCCCAGAGGGAGTCAGCATAAAACCAGTAAATAGCATGCCAAGGAATGGGAAACCTAAATAGATGAGCTACATTTTTGACGGGTTAAATATCGATAAACATACCCTCTTTCCTCATCCCATCTATTGTCGGACGCAGAGTTTCTTTGGTAATCCTGTCGAGGATTTCAGGTGTAAGGACCGGCGCTGGCGCGTATGCGCCCATGCCACCTGTATTGAGACCTGTATCACCTTCGCCTATCCTTTTATGGTCCTGGGCCGCAGGAAGAGCGACGATAGAATAACCATCGGACAGAGCAAGAATGGACACTTCTGGGCCTGTTAGTAGCTCTTCGATGACAACTTCCTCCCCTGTTGAGGTTGTCAGAGAAAAAAAAAGCTTAGGGGGATCAAGGTAACCGACCTGCTTCCCCAAAAACACTGGTAACCATAATCTCTTCAAGTCCAGCAATAGCCTCGTCGGTGGTTTCGGGAATAAGAACACCCTTCCCTGCGGCTAAGCCACTGGCTTTCAGAACAACGCGATAACCACAAGTTTTGACGTATTCTTTCGCTTCCTCAAACTGGGACGACTTGAATGTCCTGAAATTTGCGGTGGGAATATTGTGGCGCGCCATAAAGTCTTTTGAAAATGCCTTAGAGCCCTCCATACGAGCGGCCAAGGCACTAGGGCCAAAAACGGGAATCCCGACTGCCTGAATTTAAGCTGCAAGTATCGACGACGTGCTGATTGAACGTACCTTTGCGGAAGAATCCCTCAATATCATCTACCAACGGTTGCTCTGGACCAGGTACCAAAAGATTAATCTACTCAAAGTAAAATATAAGGCAAGAAAAATCTACAGAGACAAGGTACAAACCTGCTGCTGGACTGCAAACTCGACCAATTTGGGGAAGTCATTTGGAGAAATGTTGTCGATATTGGATGTTTTGGACTCCTGGGCTGTCCCTGGGTTGCCAGGGCACACATAAATATGGTCTATGAGGGATGATTTTGACAACTTCCAGGCAAGGGCATGCTCTCTTCCTCCGGCCCCTATGATGAGAATACGGACAGACATGATAAGATGAAAAATATTGAGCAACCCAGATTGGGAAATGGATGCATCACAGATCACCCCAGGACCCAGAACACCCCTGAAGTCCGGCCAGTGGCCACCAATGCACACCGACGGGTTACCAAATTATCTCGACATATGGGTAAGAAATAGACGCGCAAAGAAAAAAGAAAGAGTACAGCCAGGGTCTGACATGCATGATTAATGTGTGAATGATGAGAGGTCGAACACGAGGATGAATGCCGATAAACCTCAAGGACCCTCGTGTGGAGTATCGCTATCACTGTCCAAGGCAATGAGTGAGTCTTTCTGATTATACCAGCAACCATGAGCAGCATATTGTAGTCATTGTCAAGAGCGCCAGCTGGACGTAGTGTTCAATGCCCCGGTCATTGCGGCCAACCATGGTCTGCCTGCAGGACGGCACGTGCTGCTCAGGTTGAACTTGCCAAGATCAAATCGAAGGCCCATTTTCCTTTGCGTCCTCCTCATTCCGGACGTTCATCATACTGGTTGTGGATGGCCATTCATCGCGGTCCTACTGTGGCTTCTCAGCCTCAAGAGGATGTGAGTTTCTTCTTTTTGCTATGTTTTTTCATTAACCGTTGATCCCCATATCCTAGTATCAAGGCCCGGAATCCCCACCGGAAGTCTCGCCAGAGGAATTGCGAGCCTTTTATGAGGACATGGAAAGGACTGAAATATTAGAGCGAAAGCTTTCCAAGCGGAACTCCCACTCCGGCGCATCGATTTGGTCGCGCAAATCCATAAAACGCACTGTGCTGACCCCTGCCGTTCATACGTCTGAGCCTGATTTACCCCGCGTTCCCTCAAGTTCTAATCTGCAGCAGGATGCGAGCGAGAATTATGGAGCGACAAGTCCCAACTCTTTGGCAGGACGTAGCGACCTTCCTCGTCTCGCCACATCGCGGTCGGTCATTGGCACGAGCAGGGGGTGTCCGGGTGGAGACGAGAACAGTGCATGGTCAGGCGTACCACTGCCCGCTTTGAAGGTCAAATATCCCTTGCATAACCCTCTTGGTCCGCGCTGGTACAAGAATCATCATCTCATTCCGCCGTCACAAAAGAAACCTTCAATGCGACCACCTACATTCTTTTCCACATCTTTCCCTCCTATGCATACGTCTTCTTCTCCTGAACACGTCGAGGAAGGTGCAGAATCTACCAATGCAGCCTCCCGTTCCCCAGTACCTACTCCTGCTTCATCGCAAACACGTGTCGGCGAAGGCGGGAAACCCAGATCACGCAAAACATCGCAAACAACGCCGGACACTGTCGATCTTCTTGATGTCACAGACCCGTGGGGCACGAATTGGCATCATCAATCCCCTTACGATATTGGACAGACAACGACAGTGGCTGAACCTCATGATGTATATTTTTCGAATCTAAATGGCGTTTGCATATTTACGTTCTTCTCATTTTAGGCCCCGAATAGGACGCGGCGTGCGAGCATGACTGCAGCACAAAACAGGGGCAAGTCTGTTGCGCCATCTCCCCTATCCCAATCTACATCCGCTGTACATTTGCAATCTGTCGCGCCAGAAATCCATATACCTCGCAAACTGAGTAAACGCCAAACACCAACGGCTGCGAATGTATTCAACCCGCCAACGGAAGACGCTAACCGCAAGTATGCTTCTGCTCCTGCTACACCAGTGGAACGCGCCTATGTGGCACCAATTCCAACCAGCATTCCTTCGGGGCCTACTACTCTTCCTAAGCGGATGTCTGTTGCTCCGGCACTGCCATATTCCTCGATGCAACCGACACCGAAGAAAGAGAAGAGAGGAAGCATGCTAAATCGTTTGGCGAAGAAGTTTAGTCTGATACGAAAGTTGACGGACGACCATGAGACGGGGTCTTCTGACTGGTGGAATCATATTGATAAACATGAGGCAAAAGGTTACAATAATGGGAACCCGTATGAAAAGCAGACCGATAAAGGACGATCGTCCCCCGAAAAGCCTCGTGCAGGTTCGGCGAAACGAGTACCACCGCCTTCCGCTGAACCTCCAGTAGAACCTCCCACCGAACCTCCTGCACCAACACCGACCACCAAAGATGTCGACCGTGCATCCCTATCCTCCTTTGATACACCTTATTCTATGGGCAAGCTCACTATTGCAAATCCCGATATGCCAGATTCCAACGATACCTCAGTCGGTGATCAAGCGCCGCCTGTACCGCCCGAGAAACCCAAAGACAGTGCAAGTATCTTTCTCCACCAGGAGGACTCAGCTGTGCCAACCTCCATTGCAGATGATCTATCCCAGCAACCATCCTGTGATGTCCGGGCGCATCTCGATAAACCTCTACCACCTCCACAGCTGGCGACGCCCCAGTTCTCGTTGTTAGGATTGTCAGAATTGCAAACTGAGCTACAGACACCTAAAGTTGTTGAAGAACCCCTGCCACCCACACCTTTGGTTGCAGATGATGCGCGTTCAACAGTCAACCCTTCACCTCGTCCCGAACCTCCCGAGAAAACAAAAGCTAGCTCTATTCTGTCGCAGGAGGCTCCGTCACAAGAACGTAAAGTATCTGATTCAGTATTCCTTGATCGGGAAAGGACTGTCTCCCCTGCTCCGATTGATGCCTCTGTACCTAGAAAAACATCTCCAGTCAAGGATGTTCCTAGTGGTGCTGAAGTCGCGCATACTCGGCACGAAGCACAATCACCACTGGTTCGAGCTGAGAGCGTGAAGAGAAGGGTCTCTCGAGCACAGAACTCACCGCCGCTGTCACCTGAGGCTTCGACGAGTAAAAGGCACGCTTTGGACAAGGCTGCAAATGTCCACACATCTCGAGAAGCGCGAGATCGCTCCGGTGAAACGTCTAGCTCAAGTTATCACACTAAGGATCTTGGTTCAAATTCTCATTCAGAATCTTCTACCATACCGACTCATCTGGGGGTCCCTTTCCTTACGGCGCACAATTTAGCAGCTCCTGACAACCGGGGAAAAGGAAAGGCGTCCCAACTCCATGCGATGGAGTTTGAGGGTTCACCCATGTCAACTTCCTCGATGCTCGCCAACCCCCCGACTCCTTACGAGAATCGTTTGTCCATTGCCCTGTCCGATCAATCATTACCCCCAACTTTGCCACCTAAAAGCATATACGAAGTTCGAATCCCACCAAACCCAACTACGACTTCACCTAGTCGGCAAACAGAAACGTTCAAACTCGTGCGGAGTCTGTCGGGAAATGTCTATGCTTCGAGTGAAACTATCACGGCAGCCGGCCAACAGTGGGAAGTTGTTGAATCTGTTGAAACCAAGCCAAGGAAAGACAAATCATCTTCGAAGTCAAAGGAACAAGATTATCGTTCTAGAGATAGAGATAGGGAGTATAGGTCATCGAAAGATCAGGACAGGTCGCGAGAGTATGAACGGTCATCCAAGGACTATGATAACAGGGCTAAGGATGATAGGAAATCCAGGGATTATGAGCACAGATTGAGGGAATACGACTTGAAGATGAAGGACGACCGTAAATCTCGGGATTATGAACATAGATCCAGAGATTATGAGCCAAAGCTTAAAGACGACCGTAAGTCTCGGGATTACGAACATAGGTCGAAAGACTATGAAACAAGGTCCCGAGAGTACGGCGTCCCTCCTCCTAGAGATAAAGAGTACGACCAAAAGCCCAAGGAAGATCGTCGACATAAGGACTACGAGCGTAAATCTAGAGATTATGAACCGAAGCCTAGAGATGAACCAAGGTCCAAGGATGAACACCGTCAGAAAGAAGTTGATCATCGTAAAAGAGACCATGAGCGTAGGCCCGACGATTACGATCAACGGCCGAAAGAAGCTAACCACAGGTCTAAAGATTACGAGCGGAAGTATACAGAGTATGATTCTAATCTCAAGGATAATGGTCGTAGACTAAAAGATTTCGAGACCAGCAGTCGAAAGGAGAAGGAGTTGAAGCCAAAGCTCGAGGAATCAGAAAATCGACGCTCTTCTCATAAAACTTCTAAGCAACCTGTAAACTATCAGGAAGAGCCAAGCAAAACTCGAACAAACGGAAAGTCGAATTCTTATCAACCTGAGCAGCGTTCTCGATATGAAGAGCCCAGAAGTAGCCGCAAAAAGGATGACTACCGCGAGCCAAAGGTGGAGAAAAAACCAACAGTCGACCCTTCATCATCTTCCCGCCATCATCATACAACAACCTCTGTTCAGTATATTTATGCTCCAGCTGAAGTTGCAGAGCCCCCACCCCGCCGACTTGAACGTAACCCTTCTACAACTGCTAGGCCCACCTCTGAATTACCATCTGCGGCTGAGATGAACGCCGTTCGGGCCAAAGAATCCTGGGAGATGGAACGACTTTGGAAAGCTCGTAGTATGTATGGGCTTGAGCCAAACGGTCAAGTAACCAATTACATTCCAGAGTCTGGCTCAAGCAGCTCAAGGAGTGACGACGTCAATACCCATAGTGCTGTTTACGGCTCAAGTCACACCGCCTATGTAGTTCAGAGTCCATTCCAAACGAGTAATCTTGGATCCCAAATCTATCACTCAATGCCAACTGGTCCTCCTCCTATTATTTATTCCTCACCTGCATCGATACCCAGCATCCCCGATACATTTTCCTCTTACGAACCTTACGCTTACGATAACATCTACCGATCCTATGCAACCGCAACTACAACCGATTATACATCCCCCCCGTCCATGCCACGCCCGACTCTGAATAACCCCCTCCCCGAACCTCCTCGAGAGTCTGCCATCGATCTTTCGAGTTTGAAGGCCGCTGCGAAACCCAGTAAACATACTAATAATGACTATTGGACTAAGTATAACGGAATTACGACAGCGCATTAAACATCCTGCATTTCTTTACAGCAAATTTTCTATTTCTATTAACATTTATTATTTTTTACGTCGGGTTCTTTGTATACCTGTATCTATTATTTGTTGTTATAATGGACAATACACCGTCATTTTTGTACCAGGATCGTGATGATTATTAGCATAGCTATTGGCGAATACATGAAGTAAATACAATTTACACAAAAGAGGCACAAGAGCGTAGAACATGTCCCATAGAAAACAGAAAACGTAAGTATGAATGGCTTGCACAAAAACTCGCATGCAACTATTTGGGTTCCATCGGAAAGTGAGGTTCTGGATAATCATTACAAGGGCGGTCGACATCGAGGAAACGTCTGAGTCTGGCCACTTGTGTTGAGAGATACATTGTTATGAGTTGCATCTTCACGTCCTCCAATTTCAGATGCAGAATTTCCTCGCACGTCTTCAGGGCCTGGGAACGCGTTGTGACAAACATATTTCCCTGGAATCCCAAGTCTTTTAGACTGTCTATGAGTTCGCTGAACTCAGAACACCATCCAAGGACACCGAGCTAATTTATTAAACATGTTAATAAGCATACGACACTGATAGGAGGTAACACTATCTTGCCTGTCCATATTGTTTATATCTCTGATAAAGAACGTTAGGGGCTGCTGCCAGAGCAAACTCAAAACCCTCGTTTTGGTCAATCACTTGCTGCGATGGATGATATTGAGGTGCGGGCTGCGGAGGTTGAGGTGGTAGGGGATGCTGTTGGTGATGATACTGCTGGGGGACAGTCTGTGCGATAGAAATGAGCAAATTATTGCGAAGCAGAGATATGGCCACCTACAGTGACTGGCCGACTAGGGGGATCCTGAAAGAATTTTACATTGGAATAATCCATTTCCCCCCCAAAGTCGACGACATCGGTTCGCTTACCACCGAACATTATTAGGAGGTGGGAGGTATTGAGACTGATGCTTTACTTTTCCAAGCGGAAAGAATGGACGGGATACGAAAGAGATGCTTGGCTCGCGATTTGAAACGTTGGAAAGACACTATGCTTCCTGGATTGATTGTAGAGGTGTTTGGTGTAAAGGAGGATGAGTCCCTATTTCTATTCAAAGGAAAGACTCGGAGATCTGAGCGTAATGGATGTGGTATAGAAGATGAATTTGCTAGAACATCGTCAGGATAGGCATCCAAGATATTGATGTAGATTTACTCACGGAATTCAACCGGAGATGTCGGTGAAACGGGAATATAAGTTGGAGGTGACGGAAAGCTACAGGCAATATCTGTGAAAGCAGGCGAGCTTGTATCTGAAGTAGTGATTGTTGATACACGATTAGTTGGGATGGCCAAAGGAGAGAGCAGAGACGAAGGCTTTTGGGGATCCCCTCTAGCAACTGTGTATTGTAACTGCGAGATTTGACGAGGAAATGTTATTTCACTAAAGGAACTTTCAGCGTTGAGAGGATCGACGTCGAGTACACTCGCCGATAGGGGACTCGTGTCAAGATCTTCTTCAGTGACAAGATGAAATTCTTCAAATGACTCTTCCCTTAACGCTGATTCGATTGATATGACTCTTTTCCTTTGAAAAATACGGCGGCTAATTGGACTGCTGTGAGTCCTTCGGGTCAAACTACGCAGAGAGCCTCGAAGGCCTTGTGCGAGCTTTGACTGGGATGCGTTTGTTGGGGTAGACGTCGCAGGGAATGGCAAGTTCGTTCACGAAACCTGCAAGAGACTCGACGAGACAGGACACTCGAGTTTTGTGAGCCGAACAGCAAACACAAGGGAAAGGCGTGTCCCGATCCAGACGCCTCGAGGAATATCTACTTCCCATAATTAGAATTCTATCAGATCCAAAGAAACTTTCCGAATTTTCTTCGAAATTGTGATATAAATTCAACGTAATATATAGTATGGTACAGAAAACAAGACCTGAAAGCAATTTGAAAGCGCAAGAAATTTTATAGAAAACAGAGCAGTCAACATGAAGTGTGTAAAGCAGTGGAAAATGTGGTGAATATTCATCATGGAAATTTCACGAAAGGTCCAACAAGTTTGGCGGGGTTTCGCTGCGAGGACGCCCCTTTCCCCAAAAGTTCTGAGCTGAAGATTGGATATGTTCGCGGATCTTCCTGAAACTATACCGCTGGCGTCGAAGGGACTCTGGTCCGAGGGCAAAAAGCCAAAGTAGAATCAAAATTGAATCTCCAAAGCGGGCAAAGATAGTTTTCTGCGTATTGGGGGGATACTCAATGCCGATAGTACGGACAAATGATCCCTGCCCGACTTGCTGGATTTCATTGTGGCCATTTCCTGCAACGCCACTGACTCCGCCTTCACCTCCGTCACACCATAACACCATACTATTCAGTTCTTCAGCTCTCTGTTTGGCTTGCAACCACATCGCATATCCGACTGTACGGTCCCAAGTTCGAGCAGGAGCAAGAATCAAAGAAGGTTTAGATGGCAAGTCCATGAATGGGGACGGATGCGCGAAGTCGAGGCAAATAGATGAAGTTATATCTATGGGTCTTGAGCCATTCCAGGATCTTCGAGTCTTGTTCACTTTGGGCCCTAGAAGTGGCATCTCAAAAATGCTGGGCGGTATAGAAGAGTGGCTTAATCGGAACGATTCTGCGACTAAATGGCAGAGGGTTTTTAACTGTAAGAAAGCAACCCTATGCAAATTAAAACCACTGGAAGAAACTCACCCGGGACAAGATGTCGTTTGTAATAAACAAGATGAGGCTCCGGTGATTCCTGAGATATGATCGCGAGACCCGTCCTCGTAAATGCTTTTCTTCCACTTGGGTCGGCAGAGTCGGCCACAACTTCTTCGAAGGATACTCCGACATATGATCCTTGTGACATATTGCGAACCGCTTCAAATGCTGTTCTTTTCTCTTCAAGAGAGTGGAAAGTGACAGCTCCTTCTGGCCAAAGAATAACTTTCGCGTTACTCCGAATCAGGTCCGACTCAGCAATATAGTCTTTAAGCGTCAGGGTATGATGTTGATAGCGACCATAAGTCGGAAGGACGCATCCTACAGTCAAAGGTGTCGAAGTGTCGATGTTAGATAAAGATACGGGGAGGGGTAGAGTGGGCAAAAAGAATGAGGGAATCGTAAGGAAGGTCAAAAATACACCGAGTAGTGTAACTGGCGTATGATTATCGTTTCTGGGATTGCCTGTACTGGAGACATCGAGCAAAGATGTCTCTTCCTCCTCAAAGCCGATATACCAGTGGCCGATCATTTGGGAAATAACAACCGCCCATGCTGCCACTATCCAGTCTTTCCCGGCGGGACCAACATATGGGATGATCCATTTGTACACGTCCTCATTATTGGCTACGCTCCAGGTAGCGAGGTGACCCAACGGATTCAGGTAGGATACAGTGCACCATAAAGTCGCCCAGATGGCTGGAAATAAGGTCACTCGAGACCACGGCGAATTGAAATTGGCACTGAACTTGTTTCCAACATATAGAGCTGCAAGTGTGAATGATGAAAGAACTGTGGATAAGATAAATAGTGCTGCAAGGGATGTCCCTGTTGTCGAAAGGGCCTGGAGGGAAGCGTGGATCCGAGATAAACTACTTCCGATAGAAAGCGCTAGCAGTGTAAAGTAGACTTGATTACTCCTATCTCTGCGAAATAAGAAAGGTGCATAAGTCAACGAAACAGATAATGCGAGGATGAGTGATAACAATGTTGAATCCGGTCGAACTGCAAAAGCGGTAGTTACAGCGACGAGAGGAATGAAAATTGTATTGCGGTGGTCGTGAAAGACCAGATGACGAAGGTTCATTCTAGAGCAGAGGACCGGTAGAACAAGTCGTCAGACTGTTCGATGCAGGCTGGTGACTGGTTCTCAGGGGTACTCGTGAAGGATAAGCGCTCTGTGTTCGTCCTCTTTTAAAGCCTTCATGATGTTTGGTTTTGCTTATACTATTCTCACGTTTCCAGTCGCGGCGCAGCCAGGCGCAGCGCAGGAATTAAATCGAACGACTTGGTGCTCGATATAGCAATGATAACGATAAGAACATGAGAATATTATATATGAGCTACCCAATTCACAGGGCGAGTCAAACACTCCCCACATACTTGTTTTTCCTTATCACAATGGTCTGTGATTCGTGCACAACGTCTTCTTGAGGGAACTGACGGAAGACCACTTTAGCCCGAGTGTATCACCAAATCAGAAGGCTGCGGAACTTCTAGTTGCGAATGCATGCAGGATCCTCCAAAGAACAAGAACAATTGCTAAGTTTGCACCAAAGTACGTATGTAAGTTGCGGGTAATCCTTCAGAGACTGAAATAAGACTATTAGCTGTATTGAAAGGCAGGCAAATACGAATTTAGGTGCTAGATGTGACACGTTCAGAACAGATAAACGAGTGTTGTTCGGTGAACAAATCATATACGTCACAAATATAACAATGGATATATGCATCGCTCGCTGCCTGCCATATAATAAGAATGGTATCGTAGTCGTCCAGAGAAGCTTTCCTCATCTTGATCTTGGGTGGGACGACTATGTTGTTTCTGAGAATGGGTCCATGCTCGCATCCATCAGAGGACCGCCAATCAAGGCGTCAGGGCCATCCAACTGCGAAAGATCATGTGCGCTTTCTAACTGCAAGCCGTCTGGACCTAGAGCAGAAATATCCAGTTCGAGTCCTCCCATGTCGTCAACTTTGTCGTTGTCTTCTCCGACGCCCATAGTTGTGTCCAGTGGCTTCAAAGATGCATCTAAAACATCAGTATCCTGTGGTTCATCTTCACCGGACTGCATCATAAGCTGGGGCTTTGGCGATGGTGCTTTAGAGGGAGGTTCGTCTTGATTTGTGTCCATGTCTGCAACTTCTGCGTCTTTGGGTTGTGCATTCTCCACTTTGGCTTCTTCTGCTTCATCTTCGTCTCCTTCGACGACCTCTGGTTCGTCAGGCAAGGGAGCAAGGGGTTCATCCACCTCTCCTTCATCGTCACTGAAATGCTAAGGAGATTCATGAACTGAGAGTAAATGTATTGAACAACAGTAATTACCAACCTGAACTTTCTCAGTTTTCATCCATTTGTACACTTTCAAATTTGATGAACCAGTGCTCACGCCAGCCGGTGAGGACCAAACTTTCTCCCAACATGGCACAGGCTGCATGAGTTGTCGTCGAGCAGCCTCCGTCGTTGCAGCGCTAACACCAATTCTTCGTCTTGTGGCCATGCTGATCTCGGGAACGATGGAGGGATAAGAAAGAGACACGTTTTTAGTATACAATCAAGATGGAATCTTCTTGTGCCTCTATCCAAGGACCCTGAAATTACTTCGAGGATAAATTGGCGGGAAGTTGAACTGGACGCGACCGTGCATGTCATGTGGCTTCAGATCAGAACTTTCTGTTCGATTTAGGGCATTTTTTTCCGCGAGCAATGACCATATATGGTAGAATTAGGACGTAAAGTGCATGGCTAGCCGAGCGACGAGGTTGGATAATCTACATTAAATAGACACATAGAAAACGTACAGATAGTAATACAAAGTATATAAGAATCAAGTACTCGAAAAGATATCCTATACCGCTCAGCGGAGACCAAAATTAATCAAACCTGTTCCGCCCAATTCAACACTTCGACTGAGGGGATTTGAGCCAACTAGTAGAATTCTACATTGAGTTCTATGGCAAAACCAATAAAAAACTGTGCTTACTGAGCTCATGGAAGTATTTTCGGCATGCTATGATTATCCGTAAAATGAGCATCAATTTACTTTCTATTACTGCAAGAAAAAGGAATTTGACCATTTGTGGAGAGACCGCTTGCTTCGTAGTAGAAATAAGAGTCTCTGCTTTTTTTGTGGGCTGGTTTTGGGAAAGTGCTTTTTGCAAAGAGAGCCTTAATTCCGTAAGTTTCGCACTCAGTGTGTCGCATTTACTTCACGTTTATGATCAACACCCGTATAATAGTAGAATGCATCGAGCGACGTACTCATGCAATTTTTGCGTCTCCTCTCTCCTTAGTTCTAATTGTCGCCTTAGCATGGATTCAAGATTTCCTCGGGCCTGTCGGGAATGAGAGAAAGTAAAAAAGAAAACAGCATAATTTACTTGGACAGGCCGTAAGTCATTTGCTGCAGCCATTAAGTTCTGACTCAGAACTGTAATCCACTCGATGTTTCGTTGCCAATCCGGTGGAATTTCTGTCGAAACGGGAGGAGGTGCGAGAAGAGCACCTGTAAGGTCGGAATATGTGACTAGAAGGGAACGAAGAATAGACAACAGAGCAGGTCTCCGGTCTTTAGAGTGGCACCAAAATTAGGATGCAAAAGAAGGCAAATATATTCGTCTAACTAACATACCTATGGTTGGGTCAGCTGGATAGAGTTGATTTCCGCCCATATCTGCAAGAGAAGGGATTGTTTCCTTCACCTATACGATGTTTAACATCCGTGGTACAAAGAAGAAAATGCCGGCGTACAAACCACCTGTCGCCATACACATCATAGTGGGCATCTGGTTCTTCTAGAATCCAATCTACTCGCGGTTTCTCGAGTTGCAAAAGTGGCCAATTCGGAACGTCATTCTGGTCCTTCAAAATCTCTAACTGGTTCACGTCCTGATCATCGGGGGACCTTTCTTTCAGCAAAGCCAAAAGATTAAGATTGTGAGAGGTGTACTTTGTGTAGTGAGAAGGTGGCGAAGGGAACGGATTTCTGAGTTCAGCGGTTTCTTCTTCGTCCATGTCGGAAGCCAAGATGGGTATGTGGACTCTTTGATGGCGGTCCGGTCATTTGATGCGTACTAGCTTCATCCCCTTAAGGAGCCTCCAACGGATCTACATCCATACCATCATCATCAGAGTCAGGTTCACCACAAAGATGTGAATTCTTGTGCATATAAAGCCTGCTTCCATCCCAGCTACTCTACCCGACATCATGTCTGAATTCCGTTCCCCCACTGTTCTTCCAGAAATCCCCGACAATCTTTCTATCCCCCAGTTCTTTCTTCAACCCACAACATCCACTCGTGCAAGACCCGTTCGACCAAGCAATGTGCCCTTCTTCATCAACGACAAAACCGGACGCAAAGTAACATACGAAGAAGTATGTCAAGTCCACTCTCTGTCCATTCTTGAATTCTTATCTGCGGACTTCAGGCTCATCATCGCACATTTGCTTTGGCAAACGCACTGAGCATCAAGTTTGCCGTTGGTACGCGACACCTTCCTTTCATAAGTAATAACATACCAATATATTTCTTAGGTCCTAAAGACGTTGGTGCGCGCATTCTTTGTTTGACGCATACATTTATTGAAAGATTCAACCAACCGCGCAGTTTGTTTATTCAGCCCGAATCATACAGGTATCGCATTCTACGTTGCGTTCAACTCCTGCTCAACGTACTTATGTGCACAAATAAAGACTACGCAACCGTTATCTGGGCCGTCCACACTTTAGGTGGAATTATCACGCAAGTCTTAAGGCTTGATTGAGCATCCTTCAATCCCACTTATCAGCGGATTGCAGGCCAGCTAATCCTAACTACACAGTCGACGAGTTAAAACACCAGTTAACGCTTACAAAGGCCAAACTTATTGCGGTGCACTCAAACTGCCTTGATGTTGCCAAAGCAGCTGCTTCTGCATGTGGACTTTCGGAACAAGCTTTCTTCCTTCTGGACGCGACCCCATCGGCGTCGTACCCGAATTTACAAACAATTGAGCAACTGATTGCCTTCGGTGAAAACCAGGGAGAGAACTACAAAGTCATTCGTTTCCAACCGGGGGAAGCTCGCAGGACGGTTGCTTTCCTTTCCTTTTCGAGTGGTACGACTGGTAGGTTGCTTTGTGTACTTCACAGACCCACATTGACATAACTAATCGTTGTTCTCCCGTCCTTCTAGGAAAGCCAAAGGTAAAGCAGGCCTCTTTTATGGTGCATCACACATTGACATTTACTGCACAGGCTGTTTCTATACCGCATTATTCAATTATCGCAAATGTCGTCCAAATGGCTACTCACTACAGGCTCAACGATCCTGACGCTCCTATAAAGCAACTCGGTCCTACGGATGTTGTTTTAGGAGGTGGGTGAATTCAATTCAATGTTTCATCATTGCTTACCGGCGTCGTATGTATAGTTCTCCCTTTCTTCCGTAAGCGTACAACATGCCAATCAATACTGCGTTAAAGACGTTTACATGATAATCAGACATATACGGGCTAGTGGTGATTGTGAGTTCTCTGATGAAAGTTTGTCTAATTGATGGTTTACCATCCGTCTTTTAGATGCATTATGCTTTATACGCTGGTGTATGTGTCAATCCTTTCATCATCGGTGATTGCTCAGCCTGACCATATCTATCAGGCATCCATAGTTGTCATGCCAAAATTCAATTTCACGGAATTTTTGGATAGTATATCCCGGCATAGGATAACGCATTTATAGTTCGTCGCACCTTTTTCCAAATTCTCTATACAACTTGCAAGATCTCACTGACGCCTCCGGTTATGTAGTGTCGTACCCCCTCAGGTTGTTCTTTTGTGTAAGGTATCCTACGTTCCATCATCTATACCAATTTCATACTCAAGCGTAAAACACCATTCAGCATCCCGCGAGCCAAGGACGTGACTTCAACCATGTTAGGTTCTGTTTGTCGGGAGCAGCCCCAATGAATAGTGACCTAATGATGCAAGTTTCCAAGTTGTTCCCGAATGCATCTATTGGCCAAGGATACGGTAAGTGTGTGTATACGACGGAGAATGAGTTCCTGCGTATCATACTATTATGTTAGGCCTTACGGAAACATCCACAACCATCTGCGCTATGCAGTATGATCGCAAGCTTGGGACAATTGGGAGTGCTGGTGAATTGATCCCCGGAATTACAGCGAAAGTTATCAAAGCCGACGGAACACTTGCATCAGAAGGAGAAAGGGGCGAGCTTGTCGTTAAGGGCCCTGCAATGGCCTTAGGATACTACGAGAATCCTACTGCGTGTGTCATCCAACAATGCATGAATAAGTCTGATATCATCTAAACTATCATTTATTCCATCAGGACTGCCGAAACATTTATTGACGGTTGGGTACGAACAGGGGATGAAGTCATCATACGAAATCTTGAGGTATATGTTGTCGACCGACTGAAGGTATCCATTACGTTACAAGATAATCAAGTTACGGTGTTCTCACTGTTTTGCCTGTTTACAGGAAATTCTGAAAGTGCGAGGATTTCAAGTGGCACCAGCTGAATTGGAAGGGCACTTATTGCTTCACCCTGACGTGGCTGATGTTTGTGTTGTCGGGATTCCCGATGACTACAGCGGGGAGTTACCTCTTGCTTTTGTTGTTCCCACCGTAGACGCCCTAGAACGCGTAAAACGAGACGACGCAAAAAAGGAGGAATTAAAGAAGAGTATTAAGAAGGTTTGGACGTATTCATCTAAGATCACTGCAAGGTCTCATCCGTACTTTTAATTTTCATCAGCATGTATCTGATAACAAGATACAATACAAATGGCTGACAGGAGGTGTTGAATTTATAGACACCATACCTAGGAATCCGTCGGGCAAGACTGTAAGTGCACACCTATCTACTTGACCGTTGACGTGGTGATTAATCATTCGTCTTTGTCCTTCTCTCCCAAATACTTAGCTTCGACGAGTTTTACGAGACCAAGCGAAGACATTAAATTTAAGGCCGACGACTCTGAGAGCCAGGCTTTAGCCTTTGAGCATCGGGATCTGCTTTTCAATTTTTGGTTATCATTTAAACTTGTTAGTTTAGAGATATACATATCCCCACACCTTCATGTTCCATGAATCTCAATAAATATAGGACATCAGAAAATTCAAAAGTAACGATAATAACAACGAATATACGGAATGCTGCAAGAATACTGAATACAGTATCTACTATCTAGCAAGAACTTGTGATTCAAGAGAACTCAGAAGCTGAAGTTGTAGAACCTTGTGTTTGGTTATGCTTGGAACAAGGGAATTGATCCAAATTTCGCTGACGCGCCGGTTGAGTGTCCGACCAAGCCTGCTTTCCGTTCTCTGTTCGTGTTATAAAATGGGTCGCAGGTTTGCTTCTCAGGTTCACCAGCAGGTCTCTCGACTTTTACGAGCCAATTTCATTCAAAAAGAGCCAGTCTGGTATCAAGCCGTTCTCGACCACCCCCCGCTCACTCTTCCTCCCAAAGCACCCCCTCCCAGGACAGCCTACGACAAGAAACCTGGAAAACTTCGTGTGCATTCTACGCGTCCCTTGCCCATATACTACCTAGAAGATGATATCCGCCGTCAATTTTTCATTGACCATCCTTTCGAAGCCTTTCGACCATCTACATTAATCGAAACTGACCGGATAGAGGATCCCAACCCCATTACTGGGGAGAACTGGACAAGGTTGGGACAAAGGGGGCGGAACCCAACACCTGAGGAGTAAATACTGCTCTATTCTTCCATGTTCATGCTAATTATCTGACCTTTTCTTGCTCACCTAGTGCCATACGGTTTACCCTCAATCTTTACCAATACCATAAATTATCTTTAAGCGATGCTTATGCCCGAGCTGTAGCCCAATTCCGAGCATTGCGCTCAGAGCACCATATCGCCACCACCTTTGCTGCCATGGAAGCCGAACAACTTGGTTCTGTCTTTGGGCCGAGTGAAGCTTCACGGACCTTCGAACGGCATAAGCAATCTCTTGCCACTTGGGACAGAAAAGAAGAACAAGACGAGGGTGCTCTTGCTGCTAGGAAACGTTGGAAAGCGATTGTTGAAAGACATCACGGTGCTAATCAGTGGACTAAGGGCGAACAGTATGTTAGGCTATGGCAAGAAGGCATCAGACCAGACTATATGCCCGCCGTCACGACAATAGAGGAGACCCCAGCCGCTAAAAAACCGAAAGACCACATGAATCTCGGTGAACTGCCCATCACAGCGCCCCGAAAAGGCTCGCCACCCGCTCAACCAGTAGCATAGAAGCAATTACCTCCCTAATATCAATATTTACAACATATGTTGAGGATTATGAGTTGATTCCCAAGTCTCGAAAACATTATTAAACAGGATACATATAATACAACGGACAGAATTAGATTCAAGATTTTACACGCGACTGCGCTGCTTGGGCAGCGTTCATCCCCATCCAAGTTTTCTCTACGAGTCCTAATAACTTCTGCATGTCTGAACTCCAGTCATTCATGACGTCTTCTGCATTTCGTTTGCTCCTGAAATTGACGATACCAGCGGGTCGATCTATCTTTGCCCATATTGTGCCCGAAACGACAAGTCTTGCCAAAGTTTGCTCGGTCTCCTTGGGAGTAAGGTCCAATAAAGCAGTTAAACGCGTCAGTGTAATTCGAGTGTAATATTGAGCGACGACGCGGATGTTCTGTTAGGTCAATTAAATAAAATCTTAAGAGATATGTAAATTCTATACACACATGTTCGACGACCCGAGTGTGGAAATCCTCCCATCGCTTGTCAGAGCTGAAAACTGGCGTTTTCCTGAGAGCTCCATAGAGATTTTCAATTCCTGGCCATCTCATAAGTTCAGTCTTCGCGAAACATTTGACCAAGTTGCTGCCATCAATCGTCAGGAGATATAAAATGTAATATGCAAGATACATACTGATGGAGTTTTAGCTTCGATAAAGCAGGGTCACTATTCAAATGATGCAGCATGTCTGACTGCTCGTTGTTATGTGGTGCAAGAACAATGTAGTATACAATGTGTTCGAGAACCTATAAACATATTCTCAGTAAAACATGCAAGCTGTTATTTAGCAGATACACACACCTGTTTCCCTTTGTCGTTTTCGTCTTCCTTGATGGTAGGAGTTTCCCATATCTTGTGGTAATACTTCGCAACGTCCAGATACGAGTCGTAATGAAGAGCATGTTGGATCATCAGATCATAATATTTCAGTTTGATATCCTTGATATATTATCGGTCAGCTTAAGAATTCTTTCGGTGGCAGCAGGGCGATTGCGACAAACTTGGTTTATCTCTTCTTTCAAGAATTCTTCGTTAACCTTCCTACCACCAACGCGGACTTTCACCCACTCCGCTTCCCCTCCGCTCAAAGATTCCTTGCCCTCCTTCTTCTCGACAGCGGCATCCTTTAGCTGGGCTACGGCCACGAGTAATCTCATTTGCTCAAGAATGAATTCTGTCTTTTCCCTTCGTTCCATGGAAGAGTATGTTTCTACTTGCAATTCCGAGAGTAGATCTGAGGCTGTCTGCAAAGATTCTTTCGGGTCCTTAGACTTCCCACTTTTTGAAAGCCCCTCATGATATAGTGCAAGTGCAAGCGTTACTCGTGCTCTAGGTGTCTCCAGGAAGATCTACGAAAGAGTCAATAGACCTACTATATGATAGGAGAAACACACCGACTTTGCCTTCTGTAACACCGCGCAAGGTTTCTACTAACTCTAGCCATTTCTCGGTACCTTCGGCCTTCTCTATTTCAGGGAGCCATGTAATAGAAAGCTCAACGATTGCTTGAATTGGACCTTTGAGTTGACCGTGCTTCTTGCTTAGGGTGCTGATCGTAGAGTTCAAGAGGGTATAGTCTTTGGCATCGTAGCAATGTTGGACAGCAGCTTTTGCAAGTCGGGTGGTCGAGGAAAGATCGGCAGCCTGGTAGCAGAGTCAGTCTATCAATATAGCTATTGCAGGCATTTGCGTACATTTCTCGTCTGTTTCTCTAGCGTGAAGATTTTATCCAATCCCTCTTGTAATTTACCTGACTAAATACCGGGATAAATGAGCGAAAAGTAATGAAGACGAAATTGTATACCTTGATCAGAGTCTCTGCTTGTGGTAGAAGAGCATCAACTTCTTTGGTGTAGTCCTTCTCTTGCTTTCGGTTGTCAGACATGATGTATTTCCAAGCAGGTGTATTAAGTGTTTCTTGATTGCAAGGTCGGTGACGCGTCGCGACGTTGTTGCAGTCTGTTTGCAGCGATTTAGCCCACGTGCATAGATTGATCCCCGGGCCGATACCACCGCAGGGAATCTCACTCAAATCGTTTTTAGTCGCGACGGTCATTGGAGAAAAGAAATGGATTGCATGTGTGTTATCGTCATAGGCATATGCATAGGTATTCATACTGTTCATATGATTTTGTATCTGATAGACCATAAGTACATACTATAAGTAAGCGACGTCCCAGTAATAGACAATCATTCATTGACGGACTTGGGTCGAAGGCGGAACACTTTGCAAAGGGATAACATCGCTCGATTCACCCACGGAAGTCGACGTAGAAGCAGGCTTCAAAGATGCATTTTTATTTTGGGTACCTTGGCCTCTGGTTTGGAAGCGTGCTATAGCCAGGTGCAAAATGCGGGAAGTCAAGGAAATGGGTAGAAGGGCGTAGCGATATGCAAATGAAAGGAGATTGAAAAGGGAGGAGAGAATAAAGATGTTTGATATGGGCTTGAGCATGGGAGAGTATCCAGATTTAGGTCTGTGAGAGAAGTCGAGATGTCCGTTGGTTGCAGCAATCACAGCAGCAGTAACCCCTGTCGATGCAGTCTGAGGCCTTGCTTCCACCCCGATGCTCTCCATAGACGGAGTAGCATCAATAGAGACTTCGCAGAGCTCGACCATAGCTTCAACTGCACGATGCTCAACCGCGGGAGAGAATTGAATAGCCATCTCAGAAGTAAAAACAGTAGCCTGAACGCTGTGGCTGGTCGTAGTGATAGTCGCATTGACTCCCTTTTCAGCCGTTTCAACCTTTCTTTGTGGGACGGGAGGTGGAGGCATGAATGATTTTTCAATGGAACGCAGAGACTGTAAGTGAGGGAGCGTTTCGGATACCGTCTGCCAATTCTTTGCGTGGACTTCGTTGAAGCCGGCCCTGTTTTTTTCTTGGAACCATTTCAGCATCTCGAGTTTAGGCATGAGATGGCTGAGAACAATCGATATTTGCAAGGGATCGCTCGCCCATGAATGACCTACATGGAGCCTCAGAATCGAAGGAGATATTACATCCTGTGACTTTAAGAGCTCTCCGCTACCTGAGCCGGCGTTGAATACCACTCCCAGTGTATGCAGACGTTTACAGCGCGCCGTTAAATGTGCAAGAGATTCGAGGGTGAGTTTTGGGCTGTGAGGAAGTGGGAACCGCGATGTAGGGCACAATTTCAGGGATTCAAGATTAGGGCAAGCGTTCGCAAGACATTCAATGTCTGCTGGTGTGAACACGATTGATTCCGGAAGGTCGATATCAAGTCGAATGAGGCTCGACAAGCCCGTAAACCTTTCCAGGGACAGCCTTCCAGAAGGCGGCTCTGCTCTTGAAGTTGACCTAACGAGATCCGCGAATTTGGAAGACGCGGTAGCAGAGATACGTAGAGATTGGATGGTATCTGCGAATCGCTCGCACATCAATTCAGAAAGGTCGTGCCAGTCTGCATTGTCGGGGGGATCTTCGATAACAAAGTCCAAATGAACTAGATCACTGTCTATATGCTTCAGAAAGACGGCCATGTTCGCAACTTCTCCAGTAAGATGTAATCTCTTCAACTTGGAAAAGGATCCTTTCGACAAATAGTCTCCCGTGAGTCGGAGAGCGGATTTACGAATCTCCGTGAAGTCGAGTTCCTCACCAGAGAAGACACCGCTGTCCCTCGAACCGATGGAGCTTGGAGTGGAATCTCCAGACCGAGGACGCAGCTCGTCAAAAAAGCCTTCGACTGCGATCGGTGCCCTCCCAGTAAGATCCAACTGAAGTTGTTTCAATTCTGGAAGAGAAGCAATCCATCTTCCAATGCGGGGCGCCAATGCCCCGGGCGCGACGAGGACGATCTTCTCGAGACCAACTTGATGAGATAATAAGTCGGTGAAGTTGTCTGGCAAATTTGTAGGAGATACAAAAGAAAATCCCTTGAGCGACGTGCGATTAGAGACGTTCGTGAGGAACTCGTTGATTTTTGGCATCTTGTTGCCGATTTCGAGGTTAAGAACCTCGAGTTGAGGTGTGAGGAAGATCATGCAGCGGTCCAGCGCTGGTGACGTTTCGACTTTCCAGGTCAACTCTTGCAAGTGAGGTAGAATGTGGATCATGTTCTGAGGACGGCATTCTTCAAAGACAGAGAAGATAGCAGGGTTGATGTTATTAGCAGTCTCGTCATATGCGATACGGTGGATCCTTTCGCTGTACTTCAAGATAGCAGCCCAATCTTCATCGCGAGGCAGACGACTCTGGAGGGACGGGATAGATGTCAGGGCAATAGTCGAAGAATACACGAAATGCGTTACGTACAAGTCCGAGGCCGGGTTTTCGAGACTTCTTCAACAAAGTGTTGGGGAACAATCCGATAATAGGCAAAATGGAGTCAAGGTCCCTCCACAAAATGTCCAGAGCTGGTCCTGAAAATGCGCGGCATGTACGAGCAAGTCTCGACAGCGACCGTTTTCCACTAGGAGATTCAAGGATAACCTCCAGCAACTTGTTTGTGGCATCGGCGTCTTTGAGTATGAGTGGAAACATAGTTTGTTCGTAAACTGCGTATGGCCGATAGGACGTGGATTTCTTTTTGCTGAGCTTCAAGCTTTCTTTGGATGTGGAGGGAAACAATCGGAAGCCGTCACGATAGCTAGTGTGTCGACGAAGAGTATCAAGTGTGTTATCGAGGAGGGAGGTTTGGGACATAGCTGTAATTCCAACGAAAGGCGGATACTTAAAGTCGAGACTGCGCGGAAAACATGCTTTCCCCCGTCATGTATGAACACTTCCTGTTGTATTGGATGCAGTGTCCAAAATGATCGGTGTCATGCACACGAGTAGGCAGACGTTCATTGAGCTCGTTTCCAGTTGACGCTTGACCATGCCCTTTGAACGAGGCCAGACATAGGCTGGATATCTTGTCTGATACAGTAATTTAATCACCAGCATTGTGATTGGGATAATCAAACAGAATTATCGGCGTCCAGACCCGCACGGCATAAAGGCAGACATCTTCAAAGCTCAGAAGCTGCCGACATTGACCAAAACGCGGAAATAATAAAAAAGTATTACACTTCTACTTCTTCTAGGTAGAGACAGATTGAGATACACGTTCAGGTAGGTAATCACATACTTTGTCCATGCGTTATCTCTATAGCTCTGCAGCTTCCCATGGGACAGGTTCCCCTTCCCAATCTTCTTCTCCTTCAGTATTGGCGATATTCTCGTCGTCAACGTTATAATCTTCGCCCACGTCCCAAATTTCGCCGCCTTTATGAGGATCATAATGATGAGCCCGACGACCATAAAGTAGGCCCTGCAATATCCGCTTCTCTTCAGTAGCCTTTCCTTTGGATGCCGCAGTTTCCAAAGCTAAAACACGCCGAAGTTCATCAGGAAGGTCAATTTCCACAGTTCCTTCCTCTGCGTCGCCAGGCTGCTGAGGAGAAACATGAGGCGCTGCGAAACGTGTATATCCAAAAACGGGATCAGGGTCAGATAAAACAGTATCTTCTTCTTCATCTCGCTCCATGGCTGCTTGCCGTCGCCGCATGTCATTTCGGTTCACGATTTTCAATTTCGTTGGGGGCTCGTGCAATTCTGAATCCTCACTGCCACTGTCAACTCGTGCCTCGTCAACCTTAACCTTCTTCCTGCCTCCACCGTCCAAGGTCTTTGCTTTGATCTTTCCCGTGCGATTGACCAACGAGCTAATATCAGGAGGTGGGGGTGATGGTGGAATGAGAGGTGATTTAGACCTCGCTTTAGGCGCTTCAGTTGCATTTTCTTCATCTGAGAGAACACGTTTGACCGACGACCGCGTACTTGAAACGGATGAATTGGCGTCTTTGTCATTCAATCGTGACGGCACTTTTGGCTTGGAGTTCACCCTTCCTACATCGCTAGGAGCAGACTCGCCTAGAGTTTGCTTTGAAGAGCCTGGCCGTCTTGCTGCAGATTTGGGCAGACCATTAATAATCGATACTTTGTTGTTCCGTGCACTTTCAGGCTCTTGCTTTGCTGCTACAGGTTTCACCTTTGCGCCAAAAAGATCCACGGATAGTGGTTTCTCGTCGAAGAGTTGAGTATATGATTTGCCAGAAGTAGGTAACTTCAGGGGTGAGTCACCCACAAAAGAAGAGTCTCCTTCCATCAAGTCGTCCTCCGCTTCATCACTGCTTGGTGCACTCAAATTCAGACGAGGAAATGGTAGGCTGGTCTGCGACGTAACACGTCTTCTCTTGTCTTTGTTGGGAGAAGGCGAGACGGGCTCTCCTCGAAGTCTCTTACGTGCTCGTGAAACAGCGCTCCCTGGTGCTAGTAACGGATTCAGGGATAGAGTCGAAGACGAAGATGACGCTTGGGATGGATGGCTGGACGGGAACAAATCCTCATGGGTTGAAGGGTTGGGTCTGCCGAATGGGTTCGAATGTGATTCATACATCTTGTCATAGCTCTCCCTTTCTTTCTCTTTTCCTTTCTTCTTCTGCGGTGAGAACGGGTTAAAACCTACCAATGGTGCTGGAGGTTGTATGGAGCGCGATTTTGAAAGCAATACGGAAGTTGGATCTTTGAGACGCGACGTTCGAGGAGGGGTGGATGGAGGGATAGCGACTCCGTTTGTTTGACTTGTATTTGACGGTGCTGCTGCCTTGGAGAGTTGTTTGTATAGCTTGTATTTGCTAGCTGTAGTTCAAGACAAGAGAATTACGATGAGGAGGCAGAGAAAAATGACGGATAATAACTAACCAATGACTTGGTTTTGTTTGATATCATCGACTGTAGGATTCCTGCCATTTGTTTCTCTGAAAGAGCGCTCCCAGGCTTTAATTTCGCCTCGGACTATGGATAGCTCGGCCATGGGTAAGGTGATGGTTGGTGGTGAACGTTAAGTGGTCATTCATCAATTGTACGCGACGCCCTCATGACCTCGAAAAACACGTACACATGGCCAAACAAAGGAACGTTTCACCAAGTTGAACTATCAAGCACTCAGCCTACTTACGATTCATTTTATGCCTAATGGACCCCAGACGCCCTCGCCATAGCGTCCTCTCGCTCTTTGACCCCTTGGCTGGTTCACCGTACTCAAGCGATGACAAGGAAAACAATGCTGGCGATTCCTCGTTCTTCTTTCCTCCAGGTTTCCACAAACCAATCCAACCATCTATCCAACCAACCTTCAAGCGTCGCCTTATTGACGTGGGCGATATAACCATTGACGAACCCGATATGCATGAACTTTTAGCTGACGAAGGCGAATTAGAAGAATTCGATCTCAACATCGCAGATGATAACGACAACGACACCTTAACGTTCCGCGACATGGCTAAGGCCGCGACTCCTAAATGGTCCGGTCGCCACTTTACGAAACTCACGACACCCAAATCAACCATTTCACCCAGATCTACTCAGACACCGCCGCGCACTCCACTAGCAGAAATAAGCTTTAAAGATGAAACAACTCCCATGGCTCGTAAGAAATCTCATAGAAGGGCTGCATCTTTGCTTGTGCGAGCAAATAATTCCCAAGCGCAACTTGCTACTCCTCCTCCCCTATCTATCCCACCTAAAGATGCAGAAAGCCCTCCCCCAGTACCCCCATCTCCTCCTCGCATTAATATATCCCTCGATGAATCAAGTACACAAGACGCGACAGGGTTTCCAGGAGAAGCGCTAGGCTCATCTGTTTGTACGCTAAACTTGCCAGTACCAAGTGGCGCGTTGATTGCAGACACTTCAATCCCTCTCTCCGTCTCGCCTTCATCACCTAGGTCATCGTTTGGTTCATCTCTATCTCCTTCTGATATACAACCTAGACTACGACCAAACCCAATTTCTAAGGACAACGTAAACCGACTCTCCGTGGATTTGCAATCGTCCTTTCAAATGCATATGAATTCTTCGGATTCTTCGTTCGATTTACTGAATGAGAAACTGTCTTTTTTTGACATAAAAAATGGCACAGATTCTTTCATGAATATTTCTGAGATGGACGACAGTTTTGAGGATGATGGTTTTGGTCCTGCGCCTCCGGTGTCCACCCTGATGCAGGCGTCGCGACACCATATGACTCTGAGTTCGCCTCAACAGGGTGGAAGTTGCTCTCCAAGACTCCAGTGTGCCGTGGAACCAGGGGGCTCTCCCCCCTCCAATATCTCTATATGTGAGTCGTTTATCTACCTTCCTATTATATAATTGGACGTATATCTTAATTGTAATTACAGGCACACCTATCACAGAGCAATATGCGAAATTGAAAGAGAAGAATCAAACCCGACTCGGTCACGTACGCACATCGTCTTCTATGTCTACGGATTCCAGAATAACAGAAGTGCGCGATTCCGTCGAGTCGACATCGACTAGCGATACGAAAGAGAGCACTCCAAGCTCTTCAGCATTGCACCATCCTGTTCCTATACCTGCTTTGAAAATTGTAAAGCGATCGCAAACCCTTACGCGGCCTATAGTAACTACCTCTTCTAGAAGGACGTCCAGTATCTCAGCCACTCATGCAATGAACTCACGTCTAAACGCCCCAAGCTCTCCGGTAACAATCACGACTACTGCGGATAAACAATCTGATGTCTCTCGTACTTGGTCGAAAAGAACTAATCCCACTCAATCGTACACAACTGGTCCTGTGCTTGGAGGTGATGGTCCACGACGGGTATTAATTTCCGAAGGTCCTAAATTTACATCGAATGCTAGTTCAAGAACATCTGCGCAGCTCGAACAGGCAAAACCATCGTATGCAATTAGCGGGCCGCGACGAGTAGTTGTTCCTCCTGAGAGAGGCCCAAATATGGTAGCCAAGCCACCAGCACAATCTAGTAGTGGCTTGAAGCAGCCTGTAAAATATGCTACGATTGGGCCCACCACAGCCATACCCAAACCTATTGCTCGCGCTGCTGGATCAAAGTTGCCTGCTCCTGCAAGATTCGGGGGAGCTAAAGAAATCCCGGGGCGGCGGGTGATTTGAGGGATTGGATAGGATAATCAACAGAGGATGATAGTTACGTACCGTAGAAAGACTTGATGTGGAAAGACTTTGAGCGATAAATGCATCGAGGCCTTTGTTAAGCATGCAAAAGTGCACGTTGTAGAGTAGATGTCCTTTTTATAGGTGGTTGCTGCTTTCTATTCTTTGTCTTTTCCCATTCAATGAATTCCGTAAAATCAATTGTGCCGCCTTCTTTGCTCTCAGATCCTGCTTTCTCAGCTGACCCTTACTCCAATCCTTACTTTGTTTCTGGCGAGCCTGCATGGGCCTCTTCCGCACCGCCGGGTCATCCGACTCTCAAGAACAAGAATCGCCGAATTCCCAGTGCACAGCCCGCCCTGGACCTAGACGATTCTGACTTTCAGCTCGTGCAACCACCAAACTCTCCAGTACCACCAAGTTCTACCTCGACCACCTCGTATTTCACCTTTCCGCCCAATCCGTCGTCTTCCCAGACTACGGCAACGGCTGCGGTGTTATCGTCGTCGTCTCCTCGTAATACGGAAAGCCCCTTTTCTACACCATCTCGGGCGCCATCACCCCCTCCACCCACAGTAAAGCAGGAGAAGAAGAAAAGGCGCATGCCTTTCTTAACACGCCGCAAATCAGCATCGCAGGTCGATTCTGGCAAGTCCTTATCTGTGCCTGACGTCCAGAAGGCACCAGTGGGCACTAACTCGGCTTCCTTCAATGATGTCACGCGAAACCCTCGACCCTCGCCATCGGTCGTTCTTAATGGGGCCGCCCGACCAATACTATCCTCTACCCATCGCTCTGTCAGTGCGGGTGCCAATACCCCTTCTGTAAGGTCCGCGATCACAGCAGCTTCACGGTCAACAGGAATTAGCAATGATTCTAACAGTAGCGCCCGTGCCAAAAATCTGGATAGGATCGACGAACTTGACGAAACCAACCCGTGGGGTATCTCTTTGCATCATGGAGGGCCTTACGAAGCGGCTATTAAAGGGCTAAAGCAGGGGGCCAATTCACTTGGTGATTCCAACAGTAGTGAACAGTCCCGCCGAGGTTTACACTCTCATCCAAATGTATGTGATTGAGTCAGCCTTATTTAACACTTCTCAGTTATGCTGAATCTTCATAACCTATAGTTCTATGTACCGCCTCAAGTACCTCCAGGTGTATCGTTAAATTTATCTCCAGGCCAGATTCTTCCTCGCAATTTCAACATCAAAGAGTGGCAGCGCTCGTCTAAACGCCCTTCTCCCAAGAGTGCAGCAAGTTATTCTTCGGGCCAATCTATGCCTCGCTACCGCCCGCAGATGCTGAATCCTCCTTCCACGCATACTTCCTTCTCGTCTGTTTCTCCTTCATATCTTCCTTCACTTTCTCCTCGCACTCCCCTTCCTAACCCACATCCAAAAATGAATGATGAGCCCGTTGAATCAAGTCCCACTTCTCCTTGGTACCCTCCCTCCATTTCGCCTCGCGATCTACTTCCCAATCCTCATCCGAACACGAATATTGAAATTCATGAACCAATCATGGAAGAGTTGGAATCAGAGAAACCACTTGATGATGTATCTTTTAACATAGGGATGGCTATGCTGCGACCTGAAGGATCTCAATCCCAGAATTTGACCGTTTTCCTTCGTCCTGGAGCGTCGAGCAACCAGGAATTTGATCCATATGATCCTGCACACCTTGAATTACACCACTCGCGGTCACCATCACCCCTTCCTTACGCTGCCACGGAGCGGTCCCGCCAACCAACTCCTGAACCACATGGTTGGCACACGCCCTCAAATGAAAATACCGATGATATACAAAATTATACTATGGCGCGCAAGGGAGAGGAATCTTTTACTCCGCCGCAACAAGATCCTCGAGATCCGCCTCCCTATGACGATTATATTCCTGAGGATGTTTCTGATAATCCTCAAGAACTCCGGGATCCTTCCGAGAGTCTGAGCCCCAGGCGTCCACCGATTAACGAAAATGAAGTCTCACTTTCCGAAAATACACCTTCAAGACAAGAGATACCCCAAGAACATGCTGCAAGCGTTAGCCATTCGAGGCATCATAATATGAACGATTCTGATTTGACTCCACCAAAAGAGCAAGCAACGTCATCAGACTTGGGACCTACTCTGGAAGCCCGAGCCCTTAATAACTGGGAGAATACCCAATTACAAAACCAATTACCGCCTGCGTCTCTCAACAACGAGTTTACAAGGTCCCAGGATCAGATGTACCCGACTAGTCAGCCAGCTTCTATCTATAGCCGCGACCGCGACGCTCGCAGCACTCATCATTCAATCTCGACGTATGCATCAAGTCAAAGTCGACTTGGGCCACCACCACCACATCGTCGTGTGCCAAAGCATCTTGTGATGCCAGCGCCGCTAAACACTCGTCCTGCAAACAATGGAATGACAAACCCACAACAGCCAACTTATGCCCCACAACAAATCCGATCTGGCCCTCCGATGCCTTCTGCTAAAGTGCAGGTTCACGTTCGTTCGCAGTCTCATCTCCCTTTCCCCCAGCCTCCAGCCATGCTTGCCCATACCCAACCCATCATGCGATCTCACGAACCACTCCCAGGTTCTTCGAATAAATTGAAAAAAAGGGTCAGCATGTTTAATACCCCATCATCTGCAAAGCATCTCCCTCCTCCTCAAACAATGACGACGGTGTCTTTTGCACCTCCCATCGTTGGTTTTGGCCAAGGACCTTATGGTGAGAAGGGGATCGCCCGTTCAAAAACGGAAAAACTTTCTCGGGGGTTATTGAGGAAGGGCAAAGGTGACTTTTAGAAATTTCATGGTTTTCTTTGTTTCTGTGAGGGTATCTCTATTCAAATATTCACTTCTGCTGCAAGCGATTAACTAATTACGAATTACATTACTTATGGCTTTTTATGACCATCACGACCTTTTTAACACTCCATATCAGGAACCTTTTTCTCCAATCGATACGCAGCCGTACTTTTTAATCACTTTAGGACATTTTCCCATGAATGTTTTGTTTCTGTACCAGTGGTCGCTTTCTTCTTTATTTTCTGTATAGCTATACTATGTAGAACAAGAGTGACAAACACTCCTAACGTGTATTGCAGTGTATTGGGGGTTTTTATAGTCATTTATTAATACACGAAACCATAGCTAGAAACGACAAATGCTGAACAGTTCTGTCACAAAACATATATACAATACGGACGTAAGTACGAAATCAATATGCCAGTTTGAACATAAATTGGAAGCTGTATTGCTTTGTGTCTGGGTCCCAATGTGACCAATTCCAATATCCAGCATCATCGGCCTCATCTTCGATTTCTCGAGCAGGAATACGGAAAGCGATAGTCTCATAAGGTTCTGCCGCCACCTGATAACAAAGGTTATGATTATAGATAATTTTAGGTGTAGAGGACATTACTTACGATGAGGTACTGGTAAGCCTTGTTCGGTGGCTCCCTTTTTTGCTCCCAAGCGCTCATAAACCGTCGGCGGGGCAGAACACCATCTTTTATTTGAGGTAAATGAACTTGCACCATCATCCCCTCTTTTCCTGTTTCTCTGTCTCGAACCTTTGTTACACGGTAACCAGGTCTACCAATCTTCAAGAAGACCTTTCGCTGTATGTTTGTCTGGGTTGGAGCAATTGTCAGTTGTGTGTCTTTTGCATCGCGAGCTGCTCGTCGAGCGAGGTTGGTTTGATGTTTTTTTCCTTGAGTATGCGCCAGGTAAGAGCCTTCGTTGGTGTGTAGGGTTAGACATAATCGACATTCAAGGGATCCCAAGTGATTGCGCAGGATATATGGGTCCTTTCAAAGAGTTTGCGTCAAGCACTTGAAAGAAACCGCGTTCGACAACGTACCTTGGCAAGATCAATGGTTTCTAGAGCAAGTTTTCTGAGACGTTCACGTCTATCGACATTCGTCTCTGAGGCTCCTGCAACACCACCGCCACCAAACTTTGAGCCAACTCGATTCTACGCAGGCATCAGAAAAGGGGACACTTTGCATAAAGATATAGAGTAAACCTGATAATCTTAAGCCCATGTAAGTGAGTTTTCATAGGAAAGATAAGTAAGAAAGAGACACACCCATTGTTACGACTGTATACGACAAATAAAGATCACGGTGCTGGCTGAGCGCTGAGCCTACAACAGACGTTTATTGAGGGGCACAGAGCAGTTACATAAGCCAGATCCAGTTGCCCGATCCGCTCAAAAATTCTGGTCGCTTGCAGTGCCGGGCAATAATTCTATCTTGATTCTATCACTCGTTCTTCATTTCCCTTCATTTTTTCAGGCCTTTTTTTGTCTCGTTCGTCTCAGTGACTCTTTAAGACTCATAATGGCTGCCCAAAAGCGAACACTTGACGATGCTTCATCGACACACAAAGTAAAAAAGTCAAGGACGGAATCCCACAAAACGGAGGAGTCCCAACCTGCAAAATCTTCACTATTAACGACGGAAGTCGACTTCCCTCGTGGAGGAGGTACATCATTTACACCATTGGAAGTGAAGGCCATCCGAGCAGAGGCAGTCAAAGAGGCTAATGCTGAACTATTCAAGGTATTTTCTTTCCAGACTTCCAGTGGGAAGTGTTGACGCATGTCTACGATAGGACTCTTCTGACAAGAAAAACAAGAAGAGAAAGCGAAAATCAGAAGTAGAACCTTCAAGTTCACGTTCGAAGGAAGAGAAGGACAAAATTCGAATTGAACATCTCAATTACAAGGCAAGCTCGATATGTTTTTATCCTCTCTCGAAAGATAGTAACCTTTGGTTTTATAGAGAATTAACGTCGGCATGAAGATCTTTGGCCAGGTTGCAGCTATCCTACCTCTTGCTTTGATTATTTCCTTGCCAAACCAACTCTTCGCCCATGTTCCTATTACGAACATTTCTCCAGAGTTTACAGAGCGTTTGGAACGGGAAGATAATGAAGATTCAGACTCTGAAGATGACGACGAAGATGAAGAAAAGGAGACGAAGAATCTCTTACCTGATTTGAGCGAGTTATATACTATTGGTCAGTATGTCCGTGGAGTCGTCTCTGCTGTCCACCAACCCGGCGCAAGTGATGTCTCCGGTGTTGGAAAATCTCGAGATGCTATCAATAAAGCCTCCAAACGCATAGAACTTACTTTAGCACCTGATCAAGTCAACTCAGGACTGCAAAAATCAGACTTGAAACCTGGTTTTGTTAGTTATTCACTTTTGGTTTTGGTTGTTAACTGAGGTCTTCTTTCGCAGACTCTTACCGCAGCCATAAAAAGTAAGGAAGACCATGGATACATTCTCGACTTCGGAATACCAGACATCGGTGGATTCTTATCCCTTAAGGCCGCAAAACAAGCCAATCGAAATCAAGATATCAGATTGCATGTCGGCCAATTATTGGATGTTACGGTCCTTACGGTATCATCTAACGGGCGAACATGTAATGCAACAACAGACCCTGTGACATTTGCGACATCTAGCGTAAGTGAACTTATCGACCTGAAAATCACGAATTAACATTTTGGGACTGCCTCAGCTAACAGAGATCTCGTCTGTCACGTCTGTGCTTCCGGGAACTCTGGTGCAAGGTTTGGTGACTGCAGTCAGTCCCAATGGCCTTAATCTACAGGTTTTGGGTTTCTTCGATGGTACAATTGATCAACTTCACCTCGACCAAGCACCAGTCAATTATAAACTTGGCAAGAAAGTCAAAGCTAGGATCTTGTATGATTATTCGTCATCACCGCCCAAGTTTGCTTTGGCTCTTGCCGACCATATCGTGCATTTGTCCCCTCGTTTCGGAACAGAACACAGCGAAGAAGATAAAGGAAAGACAGTACAAGAAATCTACCCACTCGGTACTTTGCTAGAGGCTGTGAAAGTGGTGCAGCTGGAGGCCGAACGCGGATTGATTGTCGAGATTGCTCCTGGGATTAGAGGATTTGTTCATGTACTATTTATTTTCTTGTGCTGCATGGATATACATACTCACCGAATTAATTTAGATTTCACACATTTCAGACGAACATGTTGCATCCCTGACAACTTCTGGTCCCTGGAAAGTAGGGTCTTTTCATCCCGCGCGTGTTACTGGATATTTCCTGTTTGATGGCCTGCTTCAACTTTCCTTGAAACCATCCATCATCCAGCAAAAATATTTCCAAGTCGGCGATGTTGAAGTTGGCGAAATCGTCAAAGGCACTATAAAGAAATTGACAGACAACGGACTGTTCGTGTCTTTATCAGGAGGAATTGATGGTGTGGTGTGGCCAAACCATTACGCCGATATAATGTTGAAGCACCCTGGGAAGCGTTTCAAAGAAGGTGGAAGTATAAAATGCAGAGTGAGTGATAATTTGTGTCTATTCATTACAGGCACCGTAACGTCCGGTCAATAGGTGCTTGTTGTTGACCCAGAACGTAAACGGATCTCTTTGACCGCAAAGAAGACCTTGCTTGATTCCACATTGTCAATAATATCCAAGGTCGAAGATGCTGTCCCTGGCGCAGTGGCGCATGCGGTTGTTTTCAAATTGAACGAAAACAACCTTCTTATTGAATTTTATAACAATGTGAAGGCCATAGTCCCATCCCGAGAAATCAGGTATGCTGGGATGTATCTACTTACCTTACCGTTCCTAACTAATGCATACGTAAGTGATACCCCTAAGGGACAACTCTCTGAGTCCTTCCCTATCGGCCGACCTGTTCGAGTTCGTATATTATCGAATGATGGTGGGCGCATCACAGCCAGCATCCGGCAAGCGACATCTGCTTTCGACGTTGTTAGCGACATCAGTGCAATTGAAATTGGTAACACTGTTAGAGGAAAGGTGTCCGAAATTCATAAGGACAATGCTGTTCTAACTCTGCAACCTTCACACATTCGCGCGTTACTTTCCTTGAAAAATTTGGCCAACCATCGGAATAGTACAGTTGCTCAGTTGCGAGCAAGTCTACAAGTTGGAGAAAATCTGGAGGAGCTCGTGGTCGTTACCCGTAACCCAGAGAAAGGAATTGTCCTGGTTGCCAATAAGCCGAAGACTCGGGCGACACTATTGCCAAAGAGTTCAACCATCACGATGGAGTCTATTACGATTGGCCAGTTCGTTGGGGGAAGAGTAACCCGGCATACTCGCCATGGTGCACTGATAAAAATAACGTCATCCATTGGAGGCATACTGCATTTAACAGATATTACTGATAATTTCGAGGTTGACTCAACTTTGCCTCCTGTCGATAGTATCATAAAGGCGACCGTGATTGGCATCGAGACTGCGAAGAAGCAACTAACTCTATCTACTCGTCCATCTCGCATGCATCCCGACGAAGCTAAAGATATCACTGATCGAGAAGTTGCGCATATGTCAGACCTTCATGTGGGGCAACAAATTCGCGGGTTTGTGAAGAGCATTGCAGACCATGGGCTATTTGTCACGATCGGCCGAGAAATAGACGCCCGAGTACAGATTAGGGAATTGTTTGATGAGGTGCGTCAAATGTTACTTTTCTTCACTGTAACGTTAACAAATGGTCCACCGTCTACTTTTCTTTAGTATATCAAAGATTGGCAAAGCCGTTTCAAAGAACATCAACTAGTACAAGGTCGAATTTTAAGGTTGGCATTTCTTTTTGATTTTATCAAATATCATTAATTCACATCGACCTTTAACCAGCGTGGATGCCTCCGGCAAAAAGGTTGAAATGTCTTTCAGATCCATTGAAGCCTCTCAAAGAAAAGGATCTTCATCCCTTACGTTAAGTGATTTGAAGGAAGGTCAGAAAGTTGACGGTACTGTGAAGAAGGTTGAAGATTATGGGTTGTTTATCCAAATCGAAGGATCCAAGCTAAGCGGTCTATGCCACAAATCTCAGGTGCGCTATTGCTCTTTGTTTGTCGTCGCGGATTACATCTCATGTCTTTGAAAGCTGTCCGACAATACAGATGCAGATGTTGCTGGGGCTCTTCGAGGCTTCCGCGAAGGTGATCGCGTCAAAGCCTTCGTTCTGGGAATTGACAACCGCCGGATATCACTCAGTCTGAAACCTTCGCACTTTGACAAAGACGAGTTGGAAAGCGAAAATGAAGAGGAAGGTCAAACAGAGGGAGAAGAAGAAGACTTAGCTGAACATGAAATGCATGTCGACGGTGAATTTCAAGAGGACAGTGGCAGTGACGTAGTATCAGAACTCGAAGAAAGCGACAAAGAAATGGACATTGACCTCAACCAGACACAGATTCAATACCCGGTCCAAAATACCCGCAGTTCTGCCCCACCCAAAAAGTCCCCTTCATCACAAATCCCATCATTGTCGCTTGAAGGTGGATTCCAGTGGTCTACTGAAGCCCGCCTTCAGGAAGAAGACGACATGGAAACTTCTTCAGACGAGGAAGGCGGTGCTGGTGAACCAAGCAAAAAGAAACGGAAACGTAAGGAAATTGAGCATGATCTTACCGCAAATATGCACAGCAAAGCGCCGGAATCTAACGCTGATTTCGAACGACTTCTTCTGGGATCCCCGAACTCATCTTATCTGTGGATTCAGTATATGTCGTTCCAGTTACCTCTGTCAGAAGTCGACAAGGCTCGAGAAATTGCGAGGCGCGCCATCAAAACCATTAATTTCCGAGAAGAAAAGGAGAAATTAAATATCTGGATTGCCCTTATGAACTTGGAGAATGTTTATGGGACCGATGAAAGCCTGGACGCCATCTTCAAGGAAGCTGCTCGGGCGAATGATTCCAAGACCATCCACCTGCGATTGGCGACGATTTTCGATCAATCTGATAAATCTGAGGTAAATTGTTGCCTCCTTGAGAATAGCAACATGCTCATCAATTTAATAGAAAGCCGAGGGGCAGTACCAGAGGACTTGCAAAAAGTTTGGCCAGAGTTCCAAAGTTTGGACACTATTTGGAGAATTCCAACTCAAGAGGGGTAACGTGGAAGAAGCTCGAAAACTTCTTCCTCGCAGCCTGCAAAGCTTAGAGAAACGGAAACGTGTGTAAATCATATCTGCATTTGGTATTCGCTTACATATTGTTGTAGACTTGAAAACCATATCAAGATTTGCCCAGCTGGAATACAAGTATGGAGAAGCCGAGCGTGGCAAGACGCTATTCGAAGGGATCGTAGATTCTCATCCCAAGAGGTGGGACATGTGGTCAGTATACATGGATATGGAAGCTACCCAGGGCAATATTCAAAGTTTGAGGTATGCACACACTTTGGACCTATTTTGCTTATGCGCGACTGACTGGATTTCTAGAAATTTATTCGAACGTGTACTGGCACTGAAGATGACGAGCCACAAAGCCAAGTACGTTTGATTACAGTGTTAATGAACCATGTGCTAAGATGTTACTTTTAGATCGTTCTTCAAAAAATGGCTTGATCTAGAAAAACGTATCGGCGATGCAGAAGGCGTTGATCTTGTGAAACAGAAGGCGGTAGAGTGGACACAAAGGGCGGCATCGAATTCATCATGATTATTAAATTATCAACGGGTCAGTGTAATAACAACGCCAACTTGGGCAAATCGTAAGGAGACAGTATTTATGGACGGCAGCATAATACCAGAGCACAGCATATAAAAACTAGGTGGTATGAAAGGGATCCAAGCGAATGTGAGTGGCAAAAAAAGGAAAGATACCGTGGGTATATGCAAAATTTACATAGATTAGCGAAGTCGTAAAAAGCATTAAAATGTTATGAACGTGGTGAACGTGCTCGCTCAGGTGCAGCGAGCTTTTCGTCGAAGTCACTGAGCGGTCTCCTGTTGCTCATAGAACTGGCAAGTTGTCTTTGCCAATCGTCCAGTTCACTGGAAAGATGTTCGAAAGCGAGAGCATTTTCTGAGCTTGAAGTGCTCATACGACCGGACACCGGCCTACCGCGACCAAATGACGGCTGGTCGACTTCCAGCAAGAGGCCGATTTTATGTGATAGCTGTTCGTTTTCTCGGCGTAGGGTTGTGTTTTCAGTGTGCAGCTTCTCCATCATGGTTTCATCGGAACCGTTACGAGCAATCCGTAAAGACTGTTGGAATCGTTCAATGTCCACTTGAAGTTCCTGCACTTGGTTGAACCGGTCATCAGCCTCTTGTTGCGATGCCATGAGATTGTCGCGAAGAAGTTCAAGCTCTTTCTCTAGATTTTCAAGTCGGAGCCGAAGTTCCTTGTTTTCGTTGGTGAGTCTTTGAACTTGCCGCTGTGCATCGGAGAGGTGATTGCGGGTCCCTTCGTCCTCAGTAGAAGGCGTACTGCGTCCATTGGCGTTCACATTACGAACACGAGGATCAGTTGGTTTTCCAACACGAGCGGCTGTTAGATCGGCTTGAAGAGCTGCATTGGTTTTTCGTTGTTTGTTCAATTCTTCCCGCATGCGGTTCATCATCTTCTCTGTTCCCCTTTATGACTTTTCGTCAATGATGGTTTCAATGCCAATGTAAAGAAACAGTGGCTTACTTTACGTAATTTACAGCGAGCTGATAATCCGTTTCTAGTTGTTGTATTTGTTCTTTGAAACTTTGCTGCGCCAATTCTAATTTTTGCTCTGCTTCTTGGACTCGAGCATCAGTAGTAGCAGGATCTGATGGACTTCGGGTAGACCTCGCACTGTCGAGCTGCGCTGATAATTCTGAGACCCGGGCTTCCATGTCCTGTTTCGAACGCAGTGCTTGTGTCAATTCCCGTTCAGATTTTTCATACATGCGAGTTCGTTCAGCAAGTTTGTTTTCAAGCTCTGATAGGGCATCGGGTGAAGCAGTACCGTTGAGCCTTGAAGATGGCCTTTGAAGCGCATCTTCATCGATACTAACTCCATTCTCAGCCAAGTAATTTCGCAGCATTGCAAGTCTGGCATTCGCTTCAGAAAACTCTTTCGTCCGGTCTTTGACGCGGTTTTCCGTCGCTGAAAGCTCCTTCCGCAATCGAGCAGCATCGGCATGTGAAGTCGAGAGCTGGGCGCGTAAGGAGATAATTTGATTCTGCAGGGTAGTTTCTTCGATCTCGAGCTCCTGATTCCGTCTACGTTCGTCTCCCAGCTTACTGTTTGCTTCGTCCGCGCGCTGAGAGACTTCGCGCAACATCATACGCAGAGACTGTGCTTCTGCCTCAACAGCTTGTATTTTTTCCGAGTGACCCCTCAACATCCTGTCCTCGTCCGCCAGGAGATCACGATGTGAGTCCAAAAGTTCTCCGAGGCTGGTTGTTGTGAGAGCCCTGAAGGCATCCGCTTCCTCACGTGATTTAGCCCATGAATTCTCGGCATCTGCAAGCCGAGCACGTGCAGCCTCTGCCTCCGTCGCCCGCGTCTCGAGTTCACCGCGAAGTTCTGCGAGGTCGCTTTCCAGCGTTTTGACTTGCTCCTGAGAACGTTGATACTGCATATCAATTTCCATAGCCCGCGCAGAAGAAGCTTGCAAGGCGACTCGTGCTTGTTCCAAAGCTCGGATGTGTTGTTCCCTTGATTGAGTAAGTTCATCAATTTGACCACGAAGGCCCACTTCATCGGCCTCACGTTGCTCCAAAAGAGAGCTTTGGGACACCAGCCTATCTTGACTTTCGCGGTATTTCACTTGCAAAGCCTCGTGTTCGTCAAGAAGGTCGTTATATGACTGAGCTGTACGTGCATGTGTCTCGTCCATTTTCTCGGCGCGCTTAGCAGCGTCGATGGCCCGCGTATCGGCTTGTTCGTACAGCATGGTTTGCAACGCGAGGGAATCAGTCAACTCGTTCATCTTGCGATCCTGCGCCCATCTCTCGCTCATCAAGGCCGACATATGGTTCTCTAACTCAGAGATACGAGCTCGTTCGACACGCTGTACCTCAGAATCGTTGTTAGCTTCCACGGCGGCGATCTTGGCTCGGTAATAAGCTGCCTCCTGAGTAGCGCTTGATTTAACGCGTTCGGCATCTGCGATACGCTCAGATGCTTGCCGAGCCTGTTCCGCCATGGCAGACTAGAGATAATATGGGTGGTTAGTGATCCAACTCATTGTAAAGACAGGACACAATCTATCCTTACCTGGAGTTGTGCCTTGAATTGCTTAAATTTAAGCGCCAATTCGGCATACTTTCCGTCGGTGCCTTCTTCAGAGCTTGAAATATTATTCATGACACCCATTTCCGGACTGCCCTCCCTGTCGCTCTGAACGAACCCAGCACGAGCTGCCTTTGCCAAAGCCTCTTTCATCCAAGCCATTTGTCGCTTTACACTATCCAGCTCTAGATCTCTGGCCTTCAAATCTCTGAGCAAATCCGCAGTAACGTTCCCAACAGAACCCCCACCTCCTGTTCTTGAAGATGGCCGAGCGAAACCATTGAGAGTGGGTGAAGGGTTATTTGTGCCATTTTGATAGGACTCTCCACCCGGGGTACCCCGGGAGCGATCTACAACAGGAGATGCTCTTCCAGGCATTGGCGATCCACGACCTGCTAAAGCAGGTGATGATCTTCCGGTGATACTACTGCCATTCATACCCATTGTTACAGCGGCCATGCTTTGAGGCTGGGCGCCATTCATCATCGTAGGCGACACCGCTCGATTGTTAACGATCTGTTGGGCAGGACTTTTGGCTCGGGTGTGAGTCTGATGAGATTGTTCGGAACTGGCCATATCGAAACCATCGTCAGTTCCATTAAGATCATCGTCTTCCCTCTTAGGTCGTACGGGTGCTTTGCCTTTACCATTGGTAGGTGCAGTAGGGAATCCATGTTGTACACTACCATTAGGTTGCAAAGGCCGTCCGGTAGGTGACACAGCCCGTTCCTGAGCGACGGCAGGTGACATAGGACGTCCAACGCCATTCTGAGCTGCTTGAGCTTGAGCAGTTATCGAAGGTTTTCGCGACGTATTTTGCAACGCCGGGGGAACTGCTGGATTTGGAGGTTTCGTGTTGTCGTCAGGGTACTTGATGTTCCCTAAGCGCGCAATTCAAAATTTAGTAAACAAACTTTCGCACGTTAACAAAAATGCCGTACTTGTTTCTAAAATATGTATTGAAGGAACTTCGTCGTGTTTAGTTGTTGACTCGCCTCCGAGGACGAACACCTTAGTCCCAATACACGACATGGCATGGCCACAACGTGCAGTAGGTGATGGACCCATATTTTGGAACATGTACCACCGTTGATCTGGAAGCGATCATGTCAACGATGTTAGTAAATCAGCAAGACGAAACGTACTTGAAATTTTAAATGCAGCCAAATCCCCTAAATCCTGTCCATCTACCCCGCGTCCACCGAAGACGTAAATTACATTGCCTACAATAGCGGCAGCATGATATTCTCGGGGGGACGGGATGTATCCGATACAGTAAAGCTCTGTCCACTTTCTCGTCGTCAAACTGAAGGACCATGTATCGCTGTAGTGATAAGTCCCGTCGGTTCCACCAAAGCTGCGAATAAGAGAGTATGCATAAATCAAACGTGACACGGATAAAACGAATAAGACGCAAGGGAATAAACCAACATGATGATTTGGTCTTCATATGTTACACACACGTGACCCATTCTAGGGGCTGGTCTATCAGGAGAGGCAGGCTCCCAAATGTCCCAGCGTGCGCCTCCACCGTTCGTTTTGACTTTGTTAGAACGATCCGAACGTTAAATCTCCTATTGCAAGAAAAGTAAACCAAGAACATACTGGATGTCAGATCAAAGGACCATAAATCATTTTGGGCTCTCCCATCCGCATGTCCTCCGAAAACAAAGAATTTGGTACCAATCATCGTAACCGCATGCCCGTACCTCCCCAGCGGCGCAGGTACGTTTGGTAAAGGTTGTATCTGATTCCATTCCTTGCCCACTGCACATTACAGAGTTAGATCAATCATAAATGGTTTATTTGGAAACTCGCGCATAGCACGTTTTCACTGGATAAAAAGCAATGAACCACGCACCCAAATTTAAGAAATACAGAGAATTATCCAATGTCTCTTTTACCGTCGACGTTGGGTCTGTACTATTTTCCGTACCACCCCACACAATGAGAACATTACTCACGAGGGCACAAGCATGACCCGTGCGAGGTGTAGGCGCGGTACCAATCGTCTGGCAGTTGGTCATTGTTGAATCGCGGGCATTGTAGGCGTACAAATCGTTCCGAGGCATCTCACGCACGAGACCACCGAAGAAAAAGAGGTCACCATTAGAGGTTGCCGTGGCTGGCAGCGCATGTCCGTAGCGAGGGAATGGATTAGGAGAAGGTGATGTTGGGGGAGCGACGCTGGGGGTCGGGATGACTTCGGGGGGTAGAAGGTTGAAGCGTCGTGAAGACCAAGGGAAGGCGGGAGGCGGGCGGGTGGGAGTCGATGACTGTTGCTGCTGTGGTTGTTGTTGAGTTGGAGGTGGGCCGTTAGCACCTGGACCGATATTCCGGGTTTGTGTACGCTGTGGTTGCTGTTGCTGTTGAGGCGGTTGCTGTTGTTGCGGTATGGGTGCCAGCCCACCATTGCCAGCTCTACATGATAATATCATGATGAGCATAGGGCATCATTATATGCCAAAGGGACAGAAATAAAGACTGCCATCAAGATACTCACTGAGAAAGTGCGCTCTCCCCACGCAAGCTACCCGATTGTTGTTGTGGTGTCTCCCTACCCGCGGACGGCTGAGACGCTGCCGCCGACGCTGCCGATAACTGAGCCAATGCCTGACTAGGCGTCTGGGCTACCGAAACATTCGTATTGGCCGCTGCAGACTGTGCCGGGCTGGGCTGGTTCTTCTTCCGCGAGAAGAACGACATTCTCCTTGTCCTCGATCCTGAGCCTAATAGGAAGGACGGTATGGCTGCTGACTAGTAGTAAGTAATTATATTCGTCGTCGTCGGCCTCGTGAAAAAGAGAAGAAGAATAGCGTTTCAGAGAGAAAAAGAGAGGGCAGTGGAGAGCCTGATAGAAGCGGTATGGGTACTGCAGTGTTGTTTGATGATGGTGATGGTGATAAACAGACACCGCCAGGGGAAGTTGACCGGAAAAGAACTCAGAGGCAAACGGCGACGGCGTATTGCCAGATACTGGCTTCGACAAAGTCAGCTCGGGACTGGTCACTGGAGTGCCTGGCTGGTTTGTGTGACATTTGCCACTGTTTGCCTTGACCATTCCATTTCATCACCTTATTATTCCTGATTTTTTTTATCCCACCATCAAGTCAAATACCCCCACTTTATTGATGGTCGCCGTCAGCCGTTGTAACCACGCCTTTCTATCCATCTATCGACGCACTTGAGTCGTGCATAATTGTTCTCCCTTTTCACAAAAACAAGTCCATTTGGCCGAACATTTGCATATGGAAAGATATGTTTGTAAGCTGAAACAACAACATCTACACTACTGCTGTGTCGGAACGTAGTTGTTCCAAGTGATTATCTTCGTCTCGTCATCATCTCTTTGATGGTCCTTTTTCCGATGTGCCATGAGAGCTTTGTGGGTAGGCAAGAGACGGTAGCAGTCTGGCAACCACCAGTCGTTCACTCGTCGTGTATGATGGATTGGCATATCAAGTACGCTCACCTTCAAATGCGCAAATGAATATAGGAGTACTGCAACGCAGACATGTATGAGTGGAATACCGTCAGCAGAAACTAGAAACGCACTCTTCTGGGGCTGTTGCCTTTCCAAACGGTTTCTCTATTTCATCCTTTGTGCTTGTTGCTGCAGAACAGTCGGCGACGGAGAAAACATTGACTGATAGTTCACTTACTATCTTGAACGGCAGGTCTAGATGGAAGAAGAGATGGAAGAGAAGCCATGATTTCCGGCTTCAGGAACGCACGGACTTGAACGTTTTTAGCTCGGTGGAGGGCGTGACACGACCAAGAAAGGCGCCCATATATTTCCTTCCTTTCACATACTACGATACAAGTACAATAAATAGATATACCAAATCCTCTATGAAAACAGGAAATATACAATAGTCCTTGAAAATACATAATATAACTTATACATAGATAGATTTAAATACGCCGATACGCCCGAGTCCACCAATTGGTGCACTATATATCTGGATATTTCAGAAGCGCTTGAAAAAGAAAGAGAAAGTCAATGATCCCATCTTTGAAACAGGATATTTGTTACTTACTCGTGTCCAAAATGTACGCCGAAGTAAAATCATCCGACGGCTGTTTGTCCACCGCATCGCCCCCGAGGATGTAGATCAGTTTTTCCACCACCGTCATTCTGTGCCCTGAACGCGGACATGGCTCCGGGCCCATGTTCTGGAATTTGAACCACCGTCGAGTTTGAATGTTGAAAGCCGCTAGCTGGCCGATCTCTTTCCCGTCTATACCCCTTCCGCCAAAGATGTACATTATGCCATCAACGATGGCGGCAGCGTGGCTTTCTCGTGGAGCGGGGATGAAACCATCACATTGGAGTTGAGTCCATACGCGGGTGTTAATGTCGAAGGACCAAGTATCGTTATAATGATACCTGCCATCAGTTCCACCGAAACTGAAATAAATAAAAAGTCAAAAAAAGTCTTTTGACGCACAAATGTACTTGCATAATAATCTGATCTTGGTACGCAACGGAACTGTGAGTGGTCCTCGGTCCCGGTCTTTGAGGAGTTGCTGGTTGAAAGGAATGATCCCAGGCTGGAGTTGATTTGACTAGAGAATGATGGGTCAGAGGGTGGAACAAGGGGAGAAATGAAGTGACGGACGGGAGTTGAGATCAAATAACCAAATGTCATCGAAGAAGTGCTGATTGACTTGACCACCAAACACAAAAAGCTTGGGTCCGATCAAGGTGACGGTGTGTCCATAGCGCCCGGTAGGTGCTGACCCGAGCACGTTGAGACGATTCCACTCACGAGTTACTGAGGGGGAGAAAGATGAATAAAATGAAAATTGGATAGAATAAGACTGACATAGATTGAGGAGATAGAGACCATCGTCGTGGATTGGGGAAGTGTTCTTGTTTGTGTCTCCGCCCCATAGAATGAGTACATTGCGCAAGAGAACGACGGAGTGACCGAGACGAGGACTAGGAATGTCTCCAGTTGTAGGGACAAAAGACGCGACATCAGCAGTGGTGGATATTTTATAAAGATGAGAGTCCTCTGTTTCGTCCACAAGACCGCCAACGAAGAATAGATCGCCTTTTGAATCAGTTGTCTGAGTTATAGCGAGACCATAGCGAGGAAAGGGAGGGAGAGGATGAGGAAGGTCTGAAATGAGAGAAGGACGGTCGAGAGGACGAAAGGACCAGGGAAAAGTGAGGGTGACTTGAAAAGAACGTGGCGGAGTGCTTGCAGGAGACAGTGACTTTGACTTTTTGAGTCTTTTCCAAAGAGAACGGAGGGACATGAAAATGCAGACATGGCTGATCTCTGACGGCGGTTAAGTACAAAGTTAAAAGTAGTCTCAACGTGTGACGTCACAGCTGCTAACTGGCATGAATGTGGACCACAACGACAGAATGCCCCGTCCTCTCATCAGATGGGCTTCCCAGAGTGCCCTCCAGGAGGCCATCAACACTCCCCTTCCTACCATTCCTGCACAGGCAAGACTGCCCCCATCTTTCCGTGCTAAAAGGAGTGTCATCCATCCGCCCCCCTTTCTAGACAATCTTACCCGCTCTACCATGCCCACCGCTTCTCTTTCTCCTCCTCTGCCAGTAGAGCGTCCTCAGCCCTCAAGACCATCGTTAGAGTCTGTCAAGACGCCCCCAATTGTTCTTCTCCAGTCATATCCAACGCGGAGATCTGTCGATTCTCTGCGTTCTTTTTCTTCATCTGTAACAGATCAATTTCGCCATACAGACACTACCCAGATTTCTTCCTCTTCTACGACAAAGTGGTGGTTTCAGAACGACACTTTTTTTAATACCAAGGAGGATGTAGTCCCTCAGCAAAAAAAGAAATGTATGTGTACGCTGCTTACATTCCATTTGTACTCACATCTACTCCAGATCTCTCTCCTCGCAATCCCGTCGTCTTTTGTCACGGTTTACTAGGCTTCGACTCTGTAACAATCGGTCCAGCTATTGCTCCCTTTGAAGTTGCCCACTGGCGTGGTATCAAAGAAGTACTCGAAGAAAATGGGACAGAAGTGTTAATCACTCGCGTCCCAGCTACAAGCAGTCCCGTCGACCGTGCAAAGGTTCTTGAAGAGAAAATATCCTCCGTATACCCTGGCAGAAGCGTTCATCTAATTGGTATGTCACTACCAGTCAGTTGTCTTCAAACTAACGATGTATCACACAGGACACAGTATGGTTGGTTCTTCCCCGCGAAAATTTCCCCTCGCACGCACTAATTCATTTCTAGGGCGGTTTAGACTGTAGATACCTTACCACTCACCTTACCCATCGTAAATTTACTGTGCTGTCTATAACCACCATCGCCACACCTCACCGTGGTTCGTCCTTTGCTGATCACTTCCTCTCCACCGTCGGCCGCGCTCGCATGCCTTCTGTTCTTTCCCTCCTCGATTTACTGCCAAACGGAGGAGGAGACGGGAAGGCCTTTGAGAGCTTGACAGTGGATGGTATGAGAAAGTTCAACGAGGACACTCCCGACGTACCAGGCGTCAGGTATTTTAGCTGGGGTGCGGTCTATGAACCTGGGTTGATTGATACGTGGAAGTACGTTTTTATCTTCCTTTCGTTATCGTCTCATTTATAGTTATCAAACAGATGGCCCCACTCTGTGATACTAGAAAAAGAAGGTCCCAATGATGGTCTCGTCTCTGTCGAGTCCTCGAAATGGGTACGTTTCTTTCTTTTATCACATGCTTCTCTCAACTAATCTCGCATCCTACCTTTCCTTTTTAATAGGGCACATACCTCGGCACACTCTCGCAAGTGAACCACTTGGACCTCGTAGGATGGGTCAATACCGCACGATACAAATGGGCCGAGATAATGGGCAAAGAGATCGAGTTTCGGCCCGCAACATTTTATTTGGGCATTGCGGACATGTTGGCGCGTGAGGTGGAGGGACAAGGCGATGAAGGGAAGGCATGTGAGGAGCCTGATAAAATGGACCTCGGAAAAGTAGGGGACGGTGTCGAATTGGAAGAAGGAAGGGCGAATGTTAATAATAATAAAGGCAAAGCAAAGGAGACAGCAAATTCAGACAGCGAACGCGCGCAGATGGTGGAAAGTCTGGACAAAGCTGGCGCCGGTGTACATGAAGCTGGTGGAACCGACAGGCCTCACAAAGTTCCAAGTTTAACAAATTTGAGTTTACAATCAAGTAGACGATCAGATTCAAAATCATCGTTATTCTCATTCTTCACATCGAACAATAACATACCGCCGTTACGCTCAACCTCTGCTTTCTCCGACAAACCTAAAAAAACTCTTCCCGCTACCACGAGCGCTTCATCAACGACGTCAACGAAAGGCAATGACAATACCCCACAACCAGATAATAGTTTTTACAATAATCGATAACCAGACACATAATATCCTTATCCATATTCATGATCAACTTTATCACTTGTAGTATACATAATTTCTACAATCTCAACATTGGCATTACAATACATGTAACACGATAAACATTTTATATACGCTTCGGTGGGCGTTTGTCGACTACCAAAATAGTTATCACCACCTGGTTATGTCGAAACCTCAATATAGCATGTTCAAAGGAAACTGCCAAAAAATATTATAAAGCATTATATGAAACTACAATGAACAGTTGATATAGTGATATGCTAGAGAATCTATGTGTACAAGCCACCATCAACGAGGTGCCAAAACGAAAGAGGGGGAAATGAGAAACAAGAACGAGAAGGAAAAGACAGAAAGTGCGTATAAGGATTCGTCTAATCGAAGAGAAAAGACCGAAGGAGTGAATCTTAATACTCTAAGCCGGAGGCGCAACAGATGTAGTTGCAGCGGGCTTCGCCGTTTCTATGGATTTAGCTTTAACAAGAAGGTTGCGCAGGATATTGACAGTATGGTTGTATGATGGATCTGCCCTGGCTTTGATCTCGAAGATAGTAATTTGGTTCGCGATGCTAAAAGTGAAATGTTTTGGTTTTGGACCCTTTATAAAAAAATTATTTTGAAACTACGAACCTCTTTGAACCAGCCCGCACTATCGGACAATCTTTCATGAAATGCGGCGGGTTGCCACAGAGCACACATAGCTGACTTTGAGTTTGGCGAGCGGATGATACTTTAGATTTCTTGATGGACGATGAAGAACCGGCTTGTGGCTGGGATTGAGAAGATGCAGACAGTGTCGCGGTCTTGGACGATTCGCCTAGAGATAATGATGGTCTGGAACGATAATAACTTTTCCCTTGATTTTGAGAGGTCAACACTGTCCCATTGGTGTTTACACTGCCGCCGGCTTTGCGTTGCTTGAGCCCTAGAACGGTGTTGGGAACTGGAGCTCCTTTAGGAATGGGGTGTAACGGTTGGCCCGCTATTAGTGATAAGTGGCCGCGCTTATGGAGAATTTCATCAATAGCATGGATTGCCGCACTCTGCAAGAACAAAAAGACATCAGGAATGAAATATACCGTCAAAAACAATCAACATACTCTTTCTTCCCAAGGTTCATCGTCAGCATGAAGAATGAGCATCTCACGATACTCAGCAAGGTTCTCGGATCTATCCATCATCAGACATTGTCCAGGACCATGACACTGCCCACACAGTCCACAATCGACCGTATCATCTTCTCGTTGAGCCTCTGCCTTTGCTTTGGCTTTCTGGCGATTGGAATCAATGTTCATAGTAAAATCATCGTCCACCCCGTCGTCGTCATCATCATCACTGATCTCCGATATATGCTCGGACCCAGAGTATACCGATCCATCAGAAGCAGCAGTTCCTTCTTTGACATTTTGCCTTTTCTTCGATGTTGAGGTCGAGTTAAAGACGTCGGACCCGCTTGTTCCACCTTGCATCTTCGTCTATTATGATCCTTAATCAAGAATTTACTTGTGGCACTAAAAATAATCACAGACCTTTGCAATGTCAGCTGCTTTGCGGCGTGCCCCTCTACCAGACTGCGCCATTTCTCTGTTCTGTTCCTTATCCTTTTCTTGATTAATCTTTTGCAGCGCCTGCGTCCATGAATCAGTTTGGTCGTTTTCTACTACCTCCTCAAGTTCATCTTTGTCTGCTGTCCATATCTTCGCAAATGAAAAGGCGAGGCCTCCGGTGGCCTTAGAGGACTCCTTGACCGCTTCTTTCTTCGTTTTCTCGATAAGCCGTTCAATGTCATTGTCGGTATCTGACGATTTGTCTTAATGATAGAAGAAAGCGTCAGATTTCAATTACGTACAGACGATATCTCGAGCATTTTGATCTGACTCGTAAAGTGCTTGGGCCCCGTAAGTGAGAATAGATTGTACGTTTTCGCCGCCATTCTCGTCATCGTCGTCCATTTTTTGAACGATGAGATGGTCAAGAGCCAGTTTCTTCTTCCCGATTTGTATGATACGCTCTGATACCTATTAGCCTTTTGTTCACAATGGCTCTGTTACGTATGAAATACCTTCTGGAGAATCTTTCACCATGAGCTTGAATACAAGGCATGTCTTCTGCTGTCCATATCGATAGGCTCGAGCGATTGCCTAGACGCAGGTCAGTTGCAGAGCATGACAACAAAGTGAATGAGACCAACTTGTAGATCCTGGTGTATGAAATCAGATATGGATACACAACGATACAAATGGCAGTCAAAACACAAACCTGATGCGGATTGAAATCGGGGTCAAAGATGATTACAGTATCTGCAGTCTATCGCAGTTGCAAGAGTCAGCAAATTGTCGCTAACGTAGCCTCAAAACCTTACGAATAAATTGATGCCAACGCCCTGGCAATTAAAAATGAGTGGGAGTTGCACGAAAGAAAGAATCAGACTTACACCAGCTCTCGTCGTAAGAAGAAATATAAAGTATTCAGAGTCAGGCTTGTTGAATTCATCCATAGACTTCTGTCTTGCTGTGCCTTTCGTGTTCCCGTCCTACCCCTTAGGCTTAGTTTTTATTCTTGTCTTGTTCAGAAGCGCTCCCCTTACCAAACGCAAAAACTTATAACCTTCCCCTTGGAGGAAGTCTTCCACTATATCTAGCGCAATCACAAACTAATAAAAATAAGAATTCCATAGCTTAAAAGCAGTAGTTTCAATGTAAGTTAGAAAACTTACCTGACTGAAAAGCAGAACACGATGTCCCTGCTGTTTAAGTTTCGGTAGCAATGACTTCAAAAATCGTAGTTTGCCGCTGGCGTCAATGAGTTTGCCATGAGTTTCTGCGGGCGATAAATCTCGAGGTTCTATATCTTCAGCATAAAGATATGGGTGTTGCAAACATCTACACGTAATTTTCTTTATTGTCAGGAAATCCGGCAAGAAAGTCGAGCAAACATACTTCCTAATTTGCATCAGGATATTGTTGATGCGACCTTTCGTAACTCCATTTTGGGCAAGTGAAGGTTGTGTCAAACCATTTAGGATATTAATGTTGTGACCTGAACGTTTCGGTGCATGTAGGTAAGTACACACGACTGCGTTCCATCAAAACAACTTACTCAATATAGATCGATACACCTCTCGCTGAAGAGGAGCCATAGAGACAGGAACAATAACCTCGTTCTAGTTATACGATTAAATGATGTTCATTGAATCTTGTAAGAAATGCGAACCTTGGGAGGTAAATCTAACACTTCGCTCTTAATGCGACGCAGGAAATATGGCCTTAGCCGATTATGTAGCTGTTTTACTAATTCTTCATTTAGATTGAGATCTTCGTGTTGTTTTTCCAACGTTTCGAGATCCTTCCATTCCGTAGGATCAAGAAAATTCATGAGGTTAAATAACTCGCGGATGTTATTATTCAATGGCGTCTGTCATATTGTTGGTTGAATATGAATATGAATATGGGATGCAATGACAATAAGGACTTACTCCGGTCATGATAATCCGATGAATACTGTTCAACTCGTTGAGCTTCTTGAAGAGTAAGCTCTCGTCATTTTTAACTAATGAAGGTAACCATCATCACACGACATAAAATAACAATACTAGATGCTCACGTCTCTGTCCCTCATCTACGACAAGAACCTGCATAATATTGCGTGAGCTTGCTGTGCTATATAATCTTTATGGGTACAGAATGTTACGGACCTCCCACCGTGGTTGATTTTTGAAAACAGGGGTGAAATCCTTCCCGGTTGTTAGCGCTTCATATGTTGTCACGAGAACATGGAATTTCGCGTTAGTGTTCCCGTTTCCCGAAGACTTGCCTCGATGGAACAATTCAAATTGTTTTATGACTTCTCGAGCAGTTTTCTCGCCATAGAAAGGAACAACACGGAGGGAAGGCGCCCATCTCTCGAATTCCCTGACCCAATTAGTAATGGTAGAATTTGGGACCACAACTAAAGCGGGAAAGGCTTTCCAATTTTTCATGATGTTACCAAGAAAGCTTACTATTTGGACTGTTTTACCCTATACATATACAAGAATAGACGCTGTTAGTTGATTTCACGTGACAATAGCTACCGGCTCACCAAGCCCATTTCATCAGCTAAAATACAATGTTGATGATTCCACCAATTATTGCAGAGCCAATTGAAGCCATCCACCTAATAATATATAAACAAAAGAACTGGATACATATTCCAGCTTACCTGGAATTGCATAAGCTTTAAGCTAGGATCTTGTCCAAGATCTAGATTGGAGGCATCCTTCAAAGCATGTTTCCTGTAGTCGTCCTTATTTCGATTGTCGAAGGTATCCCAATATTTTTTGTTGTTTTTTGGAATGACGACACTTTGAGAGTCGACATATCGGTTAAACGCTGTCTCAAAGGCCTTGTAGTTCTTCTCGTCTTCGGGCCTCGGAGGAGCATCCCAAGTGGCTATTTTTTGATTAGACGCAGTACTTGCAACACAGAGGGGAGGAAATACCTTCTTCATATCCTAAATCATCCCATTTAATGAATACCCATGCAACCTTCCTGATATGACTTTTCTCCAGTGTATCATGTTCTTCCCACTCTTCTAAAGTTTCTGTGAGATGATCGGGTGGCTGTTCACCTTTGTCCTGGACGAGTTGAATAGCACCGCTTGGTTCATCGTCACTTTCTTCGTCTTCGCTGATTATTGTCGTCCGCATTTTGCGTTTCTGTGTTGAGATGTTCTTCCCTTTTCCTTTACGAGGGCGCCAGAATAAGACATCGAGGACTCGGTCAACTCTCTTCCATGCAGGAGGAATCCTCTTCTCCGCGTCTGGTAACGGAGAACTGGAGGAAATGACACCATTGACAGGCTTTTCTGAGGAAGCACGCACTTCGGAGTCGTTCTCGAACAAGCGTCCAGATTGATCCTTGTCAACATCCATTGCATCAACATCCAAATCAATTGGTTCTGGCAATAATTCAACCTTGGTACCGCCAGAAATGAAATTCTTCAGTTTTGAAGGATTAGTCGACACAAGCCACATGTGAGGAACCCAATCGAGTCGGCAGTAGCTCCTTCCAGCCCACTTTACTAAATATTCTCGAGGAAGTAACATTTTGTAATTGGGCAACTCGTTCGATTTGCTAGCGGGTTCGACCGCATTGGAAGGATAAGGGCGCCAGGCGATAATCTTATCGAGCGGATAAGTGAATGATGCACAGTCAGAGCATAACCACTTTTTGGCATCTTGATAGTGTTCGGCGACGTCAGCGACGTCAGGGTTCTTCCTGAGCACTGGGGGTACAGGCAAATGGCGATAGTGGGCAAGCCGTTTGCAGGTAAAGCAGCGGAATAAAAGTTCACGAGCCATGGAATGAGCAACAGAATCTTGCAATCCCTGATTAGATGAGGTCCCGTCTTCCATGATGACATCTTCGGCCCCGTTGCACTGTATCATATTGTCTGCCTTTGCGCGAGAAAGGTCAGGTGCTAGTGCGGTTTCTTTACATCCCATGCAAATGCCACCTCGAGTGCAGGCGCCTGTTTCAACATTAGTCATCTAAATTTAATTCTGAGTAACATCATGAAAGGTTTACGGACCACAAATGAATTCAGTAGTTTGATCGATGTCTAATCCCGAGCGCTTTTTGGGAATGATAGAAACATCTCCCTGACCCTGTTTACCTTCCCATTGTTCTCGATCTCTTTCCCTCACGGCCTTGAGTACTTCGTCTCGTTGAGTAGACGCTAAACATTTCCAATGAGCGCTAACAGGGCATTTCAGGCTATTTGAACAAAATCAGCAGACGAGGACGCGATACTAAAAGGATGGATTTGAACGCACCAACGAACCCAACCGCCGAGTGAGTTGTATCTTTCTTCTCCTTCAGACTCCTCAAATTCATCATCCGTACCCCGCTTTCTCTTTCTACCCTTTCCCTTTGACCTCTTCTTGAACGCTGCCAAAAGTTGATGAGCAGGACCTAAATGACATTTCTCACAAATGAGGCGATGCTGTCTCAATGCTTGGTTCTCCTCGTCATCAGAAAATGGATCTTCATCCAGCGTAGTGATACTTCGGAAATGGCCATACATGGGCTGAGTGGACTTCGCTTTCTTCTTGGGCTTCGCTTTCTTGTGCCCTTTGGAAAGGGAGTCGTTATAGTCGTCGTTGTCGTGTTCGTCATCTTCGGATACAAGGTTTATTTCAGTGGTTTTCTTGGCTCGCGTTGATCGTCTCAGAGGTCGCATTTCTTCAACTTCACTCTCCTCTGCATCACTGTCCGATTCGGCAACTGGCAGAACTCTTTGAGACTTGGATTTCCTAGGGCTGAAAGGAAGTTCTTTTTTCTGATTGCTTGAACGGGTGATCCTTGGAGGTGTCTTTTGGGAGCCTGGGCTATCATACCCGTCGTCATCATCATCAATTCCTTCGTCCCCATCCTCTTCTGAATCAGGGATGACCTCCACCTCTTCAGACTTTCGAGAAGGTTTGATTTTGAGTGTCAATTTATCGTCTTTCTCGGGCTTCAACCTGATACGAGAAAGTGGATGTACATATTGGGCCGATGGGTCAAAGTCCGGTAACGTTTTGTTCTTGACCTGTAGTTCTTTGAAAGCATGAGCTAGTGGCTACGATTAAAGATATGGCGCTAATTTACTAAAGGCTTCCACAAGATCTGGAAATTGTTTGGCAAATGTTTCTGCTTTGAACTAGAGAAGACAAAACGCGTCAGTTCACTGGTAATAAAAAGCGCGACGTGACGCCTTGGTCGTACCTTATAGGCAATGCCACCATCATAAGATGCGAAATAATAACGCGTTTGACCAACAGTAGCTTCTCCGACTACCTTATCTACTTGTGGTTTCATATCCCGAAAAAAGGCGCTTTCCTTCAATGGTTTATACTGGCGTTTTTGGGCTGATGGCAAACGAGGCGCCGCGACAAAGAAACTACGCGACGGTTTAGGACTCGGTAGCTTTGAGACAACCCGGGGAAGAGAAGAATCGGTGTCCGATTGTAATATTGTTCCTTGTGAATGTTCATCTCCAAGTAAATCGGACATGCGCGACTTGAACGTCGGAAACAAGGAAAACTGTTACCTGCCATAAACCTCATTAACCAATATCCATTACATAAGCAAGGTTATACTTGAGTATTCCAGAACTTAAATAAACTGGCATTCAGCTGGGAATTGAATAACAAATGTCGAACAAATGCATATTTTTTAAACGTTCTGTGAATGACTTACACACAAAGAGTTTGCAAAGAGTTCGTCGACAATATCAAATTGCAAGTGAATACACTTGTCATAATTTGATGATTGACCAATAGCCACCAGAGCGTACTATACTATCATCGCGTTTTTTTCAAAGTTGTACATAAAGGTGGTATTCTATTGAAATTTGAGTCGAAGTATACGTTTAAATAAAAATAGAAGAGCATATAAAACAAGAAGTCCTCAGTATTGTATCTGTATCGTACTATGCGAGGGCTCGATTTTGCACGAAAGCGTCAACAACTTATATACAACCACGGTCGAACAATCGACGCGAATATCCGAAATCGGAGGATGGTTAACATTCTTCCAGTAGTTTATCCAGCCACTCAAGGCACTGTTTTGCTACTATTTCACTATGATCTAGTTTTACAAGGTTTAGATTGTTTTGCATGTGCAAAAAGCTCGTAAAAATATCACTCACTGATACAGAAAGCGTGAGGTACACCTGGTGGGCCATGGGAAACCTTGAATGGCTGATCTCCTGCGTCAAGGCAATGAAGTAGGGTTTGCTTCTGTTCGCCTATCCAGTCATCTACCTGACCGTAGTAGAAAAAGAGCTTTCCCGTGTTTCGGTTCAAAAATGGAATGTCGAGGTCTAAGATGGTCTTCATTTCCTGATTGGCCATGCTTAGTGACGCGAAAACGCAGCTTCCAGAGGAGAGAAATTTGCGCAATACGATCAGCTGAGACGACGGCCAACTTGGGAATAAAAAACTGAAAGCATGTTTGGGGAGGAAGCCTGTTATTGGAGACAAAAAAGAAAGGGCATTCCTTCCAAATGTAGAGAAAATCGGCTGGTTTTCTTTAAGAAGTAGCTGGTAAATTTCGACAATTGATGCTCACAGAAAGTGATTTGCCATTAGGGGTCTGAGCAATATGACTGAGGGTTGGGAACAAAAGGAATACCGCTGTTATATCCTCTGGAAAACAATTCAGCATCTTTAAGTGATGTTAGTAAGATATATCTGGATATATAAATGTGGATGAACCTGCAGGGATATCCAAGCACCAACGCTGTGTCCGACCACAATGATCTTAGGGTTAGTGGAATAGTAGTTTTTTATCTCCTGTAGAACCTCAATAGAGCATTCAACCTGAATAGTGAGGCTCTGTTCGTGAGTGTATTTCGCAGGAGGGTTGCTTATATGTGCATGATGGTCCAAGTGAGAGTGTGCCATTATAGCAAGATTCCGTGAAGTATTACTGTTGTGAATAAATGAAAGAAAGGGGACATAGAATTCTGACAGCCCAGGATTACCTGAAATAGTGCATGGTAAGAAAATATATGCGCACTACTTCGACTGGCATACCAGGGATGAATAAGAGAATTGTATCTGGTTCTCGATCTGTAGTGCATGGTGGCCACCAAAGAGCGTGAGACGAGCCAAGGTTGTGTTTATGTAGGAATTTGGCTTGTTGGTACGACCCGTAGTGAGTGGAGGGTGTATCGTTGAGAGGACTTAAAAACGGAGGTAGAGAATACATGTACTATATTGTCAGGACCGACCACGCCGCACGGTTAGTCGCGACGAGGCGACACAGCCACACATTTGTGCTATAAACAGACGCTTGCACGTGGGTACGTCAACTGGTACTTTGGGTTCCTAGTACGTGCTAATACTTACTACGGTACTGTTACCGTTTACTACAGCACTTTATCCCCCTAATTCCTCATGTCCAGAGCACCA
>Ga0247779_1000078_pt1 | contig 80702 bp, 60 predicted proteins | sample UWRJL221509R5_FD_179925 | JGI IMG/M metagenome (GOLD analysis project Ga0247779, IMG submission 179925) | Plant litter microbial communities from Arlington Agricultural Research Station in Wisconsin, United States - UWRJ-L221-509R-5 | ecosystem: Environmental > Terrestrial > Plant litter >... | reverse complement strand
GCCCGTCGCCGCGCGACACCGGCGCCACCGGGAAATGGGCCAGCTGCGGCAGGTGCAGCGGCAGCGAGCCGTCCGCGGCGGCGGCGAGGAAGCGGCGCAGCGCCTCGCGCATGCGCTCGCCATCGCCGCTCTCGGCGGCGTCGGGCTGCACCGAGCAGCCGCGCGAATCGGCCAGGTCTGTGTGCTCGCGGAGATCCCGGATTTTTGCCATCGTTACCGTCTTTCTGCTATCGGCCGCGCTTCAGCGCGAGTCGCCCGCGCCCTATGCTGCGCGGGTCGCTGGACACACTTTCTCATACCGCCATGAAGACAAAGATTTCTGTCATCGTCTGGAACGAATTCCAGCACGAACGCCAAAGCCCCGCCATCGCCGAGATCTATCCCGACGGCATGCACCAGGTCATCGCCCAGGCGCTGCGCGTCGGCGATGCGGACCTCGAAGTGGGCACCGCCACCTTGGACCAGCCCGAGCACGGCCTCTCCGAGGAGCGCCTGGCCGGCTGCGACGTGCTGGTCTGGTGGGGCCACAAGGCGCACGACCAGGTGGACGACGCGATCGTCGACCGTGTGCAGAAGCGCGTGCTCGAAGGCATGGGCCTGATCGTGCTGCACTCGGGCCACTTCTCGAAGATCTTCCGCCGCATGATGGGCACGAACTGCTCGTTGAAGTGGCGCGAGGCGGACGAGAAGGAACGCGTCTGGGTCGTCGAGCCCTCGCACCCGATCGCCGCCGGCCTGGGCGAATACTTCGAGCTGCCGTACGAAGAGATGTACGGCGAACGCTTCGACATCCCGCAGCCCGACAGCACCGTGTTCATTTCCTGGTTCGAGGGCGGCGAGGTGTTCCGTTCGGGCTGCACCTGGGAGCGCGGCCATGGCCGCATCTTCTACTTCCGCCCCGGCCACGAGGCCTATCCGACCTACTACGACGCCAATGTGCAGAAGGTGCTGAACAACGCGGTGCGCTGGGCGGTGCCGCGCGTCCAGATCGTCGACAACTGCCCGAACGCGCAGCCGCTGGAGCCGATCGCGAAGAAGGCGCTGAACTTCGCCAAGGTCGGCATCGTGCAGAGCGCGAAGGACATCGGATGAGCGCAAAACTGAAAGTCGGCGTCGTCGGCCTCGGCATGGGCCGCGCGCACATCGAGGGCTGGCAGGAGCATCCGCAGGTGGAGGTCGTCGCCATCGCGGACCCCGATGCGAAGCGCCGGGCCGAGATCGGCGACAAGTACGGCGTCAAAGGCCGCTACGAGAGCCTCGAAGCGATGCTCGCCGAGCAGAAGCTCGACGCCGTCAGCATCGTCACGCCGAACAAGCTCCACAAGGAACAGACGCTGGCCGCGCTGGCCGCCGGCTGCCACGTGCTGTGCGAGAAGCCGATGGCGATGAGCGCCGCCGAGGGTCGCGAGATGCTGGCCGCGGCCGAGAAGGCTGGCAAGCGTTTGATGATCAACTTCTCGTACCGCTTCTCGGCCCAGTCGCGGGCGTTGAAGGCGCAGGTCGATGCCGGCGTGTTCGGCGACTTCTACTTCGGCCGCAGCGTCTGGCACCGCCGGCGCGGCATGCCGGGCCTGACCTGGACGCAGATGGGGGGCTGGTTCAGCACCAAGGCGCTGTCCGGCGGCGGACCGCTGATCGACCTGGGCGTGCACCGTCTGGACCTTGCGCTGTGGCTGATGGGCTACCCCACGCCCACATGGGTGATGGGCGCCATCTACGACCCGATCGCCCGCGCCGCCGCCGACAAGGCCGGCAGGACCTACGACGTCGAGGACCTCGCCGCCGCCTTCATCCGCTTCGACAACGGCGCCACGCTGGCGCTCGAAGCGTCCTGGGCCGCCAACATCCAGGAGGCCGAGCTGATGGAGACCCGCCTGCTCGGCACCAAGGCCGGCCTGCTGCAGAAGAACCTCAACGAGGGCTACGTCTTCGACGCCCACATCTTCAGCGAACAGGATGGCGCCCAGTTCGACACGCACCTGAAGGCCCCGGCCACCAAGGCGCCGTCGGCAATGCACGACTACGCCGACGCGATCCTGAACGACCGCCCGCACCCGGCGCCGGGCGAGCAAGGCCTGCGGGTGATGGAGATCCTCGACGCCATCTACGAGAGCGCACGCAGCGGCGCTCCAGTGAAGCTGTGAGCGCAACGATGAGCGCCGGGCCGGCGCCGCTGGCCCTGTCCCGCGCCCGCCACGCCAGCCGCACGCTGTTCGCGGCGCTGGGCGTGTTCGGCGGCGTCTGGGGCGTGCACATCCCTTCAGTGAAGCAGCAGTTCGAGCTGACCGAGAGCGGCCTGTCGATGGTGCTGCTGTCGATCGCGGTCGGCGCCGTGATGTCGCTGTTCTTCGCCGGCCGGGTGATCGGCACGTTCGGCGTGCGCCGCGCGACGATGGTCGCCTCGGCCGTGATGGGCGTGCTGCTGGCCGCCGTGCTGCAGTGGCCGGGACTGACCTGGTTGCTGCCGGCCGGCGTGGTGTTCGGCGCGGCGATGAGCCTGTTCGACGTGGCGATCAATGCCGACGGCACCGCGCTGGAGGCCGCCAGCGGCCGCGCGGTGATGGGCAGCCTGCACGGCTCCTTCAGCCTCGGCGGCATGGCCGGCGCGGCCCTGGCCGCGGCGATGCTGAGCGCCGACATCGCGCCGGAATGGCAGCTGGCCGGCGTGGCGCTGGCGGTCGTCGTCGTGGTCTGGACCGCGGCGCGCAGCATGCTCGACGCGCATCCGACGGCCGACGGCAATACCGATGAGCCGCAGGCGCACTTCGCCTGGCCGCGCGGCACGCTGCTGGTGATCGGCCTGCTGATCTTCAGCGGCATGACGGCCGAGGGCGTGATGTACGACTGGAGCGTTCTGTACCTGAAGCAGGAACTGGCGATGCCGCAGGACGCCGCGGGCGTGGGCTTCGCGGTGTTCTCGGCGGCCATGGCCGCGGCGCGCTTCGGTGGCGACGCGCTGCGCTCGCGCTATGCCGAGCACCTGCTGCTGCGCAATGGCGCGCTGCTGGCCACCTTCGCCATGGCGGTGCTGCTGCTGGTGGGCAACCCGTGGCGGCGCTGTTGGGCTATGCCTGCGTCGGCATCGGCCTGGCGCTGTGCGTGCCGATCCTGTTCAACGCAGCGACGCGGGTGCCGGGCGTCAGCCGGGCGGCGGCGATCGCCTCGGTGTCGTCGATCGGCTACTCGGGCTTCCTGATCGGGCCACCGCTGATCGGCTTCGTCGCCCATCACGCCTCGCTGACGGCGGCGCTGGGCCTGGTCGTCGTGGCGGCGGCGGCACTGGCGATCGGCGCAAGGCGCGTTTCTTGCTGAGTTCGAAGCGGTGACGGCGCGTCCCGCGCCGCGCACGCTAGAGTCAGCCAATGCTCGTTCCCCTTCCAATACATGCCGACGTGGGCCGGCTCGCCAGCTACGGCGAGCAGGTCCGCGACATCATCCTGTCCCGCCAGGATCCCCACACCGGCCTGCTGCCGGCCAGCACCGCCATCACCGTCCACGGCGACTACACCCACGCCTGGGTGCGCGACAACGTCTACAGCATCCAGGCCGTATGGGCGCTGGCCCTGGCCTGGCGGCGCGCCGGCGCCGAGGGTGGGCGCGAAAAGGCGGAGCCGCTGGAGAACGCGGTCGTGCGGCTGATGCGCGGCCTGCTCGCCGCGATGATGCGGCAGGCCCACAAGGTCGAGCGCTTCAAGCAGACGCAGGACCCGCTGGACGCGCTGCACGCCAAGTACGACACGCACACCGGCGAGGTCGTCGTCGGCGATTCCGAATGGGGCCACCTGCAGCTGGACGCCACCGCGGTGTTCGTGCTGATGCTCGCGCAGATGAGCGCCTCGGGCCTGGCCATCGTCGAGACGCCGGACGAGCTCGCCTTCGTGCAGAACCTCGTCTACTACCTCGCCAAGGCCTGGCGCACGCCCGACTACGGCATCTGGGAGCGCGGCGACAAGCGCAACGGCGGGGTGGCCGAGCTGAACGCCAGCTCGCTGGGCATGGTCAAGGCGGCGCTGGAGGCGATCGACGGCTTCGATCCCTTCTCCGACCCTTCGGGCGATGCGCCGCCGGTGCTGGTCGTCGGCGACGACGTGGCCCGCGCGCGCGACGCGCTGGCCGCGCTGCTGCCGCGCGAATCCGAGTCCAAGGAGACCGACGCGGCGCTGCTGTCCGTCATCGGCTTCCCGGCCTACGCGGTGGACGACGCGGCGCTCACCGAACGCACCCGCGCCGAGATCCTCGGCAAGCTGGGCGGCCACTACGGCTGCAAGCGCTTCCTGCGCGACGGCCACCAGACCATGGTCGAGGACCACGGCCGCCTGCACTACGAGCCCGGCGAGCTGACCCGCTTCGCCAACATCGAATCGGAATGGCCGCTGTTCTTCTGCTACCTGCTGGTGGACGCGGCGATGCGCGGCGACACCGCCGAGGCCGGCCGCTGGCGCGACAAGATCGAGAACCTGATGGTGGAGCGAGACGGCCAGCGCCTGCTGCCCGAGCTCTACTACGTGCCGCGCGAGGCGGTGGACGCCGAGCGCGCCGCCCCCGGCAGCCAGCCGCGCCTGGCCAACGACAACGTGCCGCTGGTGTGGGCGCAGAGCCTCTACATCGTCGGCGCGCTGCTGCAGGACGGCCTGCTGACGCCGGCCGACCTGGACCCGCTGGGCAGGCGCTTCAGCTTCCCGCGCCAGACCCGCGTGCAGCTGGTGCTGCTGGCCGAGGACGAACTCGCCCGCTCGCGCATGGCCGCCCACGGCCTCGCCGCGCAGACCCCCGCCGAGCTGGGCGCCGTGCGCGTGCGCGAGGCCCAGCAGCTCGCCGGCCTGCTGCACGGCCTGGGCCGCTGCGAGACGCTGGGCCTCAGCGGCCGGCCGCTGCATCGCCTGGGCAGCATCGCCACCGGGCGGCTGTACTGGCGCGCCGGCGATGCCGGGCCCTCGCTGGTGCTGCCGCCGCTGTTCTGGCGCCGCAACGCCTATTTCGCGCTGGACAACCGCCTGCTGGCCGACGAGGTGGCCAACGAGATCGCCACCTTGCGCCGCCAGTGGCAGGGCGTGGGCCAACCGGTGTTCGCGCTGCGCATCACCGGCCGCATGCTGGACGCGCCGGGCGCGGACGTGCTGATGGCGCGGCTCGCCAAACTGGTGGCCGACCCCGGCGTGCAGGCCGGCCCGCTGCAGCAGCTGCTGCCGCAGATCAGCGCCAGCCGGCTCGACGGCCGCGACGACTGGCCGCCACTGCCGTCCGCCCACGAGCCTCTGCCTGAAGCAGCCACGCTGCCCGGGTGGGAAGAGGCCGCCACCCGCCCGCTGTGGGCCGAGCGCGCCGCCGCACTCGCCAACACCTTGCACGCCAACCCGGACACGGCCGCGATCCGCCGCCAGGCCGAACGCAGCCGCAACCCCTACGAGCAGATCGAGATCGTGGCCGTGCTGATGCGCCGCGCCGAGCTGACGCATGACGACGAACTTGCCGGCGCGATGCAGCGCCTGGCCCGTGCCATCCATGCCCGCGCCAGCCGCGAGGGCCGCTGGGGCGTGATCCGCCGCGCCGCCGGTCTGCTGGGCCTGCACGACAAGGGCCTGGAAGACGCGGTGGCCGAGCTGGTGGCACACGGCAAGCGCGTGACCTTGGGCCGCGCCTACAGCGCCGACGCCGTCGTCGTCCGGCCGCTGGCCAATGCCGAGCTGCTGGAACGCATCCGCCACTTCGGCGGCGACGACCCGCGCGGCCGCGTGCTGATCGAGGAGACGGTGCTGCTGATGGGCATGCTGATCAAGGCCGAGCCCGAGCTGTTCGACGGCACGCTGACCTTGCGGCCCTGGCAGTCTCTGCGCCTGATCTCGGGCTGGCTGTCGCGCGAGCACGAGCTGAGCCCCTCGCGCGCCTTCGACCTGCTGCACGACCTGAGCCCGCACGCCATCCTCGGCCGGCTGCAGGAAGTGATGCGGCGCGAGCAGGAAATGAACTCGGACATGATGCGGCTGCAGCTGCTGCACACGGTGGACAGCACCGGCGCTATCGCGCGGGTGGACTTCCCCGCGCACCTGGACCCGCAGCTCGACGCCGATCAGGGTGGCTGGCTCGGCTGGCGCGAGATGAGCGGCGTGCTGGGCCGCGTGCCCGAGGACTTCCACCAGCGCATCAGCGACCTGCTGAGCCACTGCACGGGCCTGGTGATCGGTGACCAGCTCGACGGCGCCAATCGCGTGGACAGCGCGCTGGCCCTGGCCGACAGCACCCGCGGCGAGCGCGGCTTCGCGCTGCAGGTCGACGAGCGCCTCTCCAAGATCCATGCGCCCGAATACCGCCAGTTGAACATCGAGGCACTGACCGCGCTGCAGGCCTTCATGTCCGCCAACCCGACGCTGAAGCTCGACGGCCCGCTGGTGCTGGACGTGCTGATCGGCCATGCGGTGCGCATCGGCTGGGAGCAGACCTCCGACCGCCGCCTGCCCTATGCCGAGCAGGTACCGCAGGCCTGGGCCGCGTTCTACGCGAGCCCGCCGCACCGGGTGGCGAACCTGACGGTGACCGCCGTGCTCTACCTGCTGGAGGAGCGCGCCTAGAGCCATGAGCGATGCGTTGCTGGCCCACCGTCCCCGGCTGAACCCGATCGCCGGGCCCATCCTCGGCGAGTTCCTGCTGACCTTGACGGTCGCCTTCGCGGGCCTGTGGCTGGCCTCGCACGAGTCGGACGCGGCGGGCGGTGCCTTCGGCATGGTGGCGCAGATGCAGGAGACGATGTACGTCGTCTTCCGCGTGCTGGCAATCGGGCTGGGCGTCGTCATCACGCAGGCGCTGGGCGGCGGCCAGGTGGATGCGGCGCGGCGCACGGCGCTGGGCGCCCTGGGCGCCAGCACATGGGCCGGCCTGCTGGTCGTCGCCAGCCTGCTGCTCGGCGACGATCAGGCGCTGGACGCCTTGAACGCGCCCGACGAGGTGAAGACGCTGGCCGGCCCCTTCCTGATGCTGCTGGCGCCGGCCATGCTGCTGGACGCCTACAACCTCAGCATGGCGGCGATCCTGCGCGCGCACCTGCACGTGAAGGAATCGCTGCGGGTGATGGTCGTCATGCACGTGACGCACCTGGTGCTCGCCTTCGTGCTGATGCGCGGCGTCGGCAGTTGGGACGGCTGGGGCCTGAACGGCTATGCGGTGGCGATGATCGTCAGCCGCGCGATCGGGCTGGTGCTGCACCTGGCCCTGTGGAAGCGGCTGATGCGGCTGCAGCCGCAGCCGCGCGACTGGGTCGTCATCCATTGGCGGCTGGTGCGGCCGGTGCTGCGGATCGGCGGGCCGGGCGCGGTGGTCGAGGTGGTCTACCGGGCGATGTTCATGGTGTCGCTGGCCAGCACCGCGCGGCTGGGCGTGGAGGCGCTGGCCACGCACGCCTACACGCTGCAGATCCTGAAGTACGTGCTGCTCGTCAGCAACTCGATCGGCTGGGCCACCGAGATCATGGTGGGCCGCATGGTCGGCGCCGGCGAGCTGAAGAAGGCCGATGCGCTGGTGAGGAAGGGCGTGCGCAACGGGCTGCTCGCCTCGGGCGGCCTAGCGCTGCTGTGCGCGCTGGCCGCGCCCTGGCTGATGCATGCGTTCACCCGGGATCCGGCCATCGTCCACGCCGCCCAGGTGCTGCTGTGGCTGTCCGTGCTGCTGGAGACCGGCCGCGTCTTCAACCTGGTGCTCAACGGCGCGCTGCGCGCCACCGGCGACGCGATCTTCCCCGCCGTCTCCTGCATCGCCAGCCTGCTGCTGGTGCTGGGCCTGGGCTCGTTCTGGATGGGCCGCTGGTTCGGCCTGCCGGGGATCTGGCTCGTCTACGCCAGCGACGAATGGATCCGCGGCATGCTGATCCTGTGGCGCTGGCTCAAGCGCGGCTGGCTGGCGCAGGCGCGCAGCACGCAGCGGCGGGTGCGCGGCAACGCGGGCTGATACCAGACGGTTACTTGGGGCCGCGCCCCGGGCCGCTCCCAAGCCGGCCCACCTGCAAACCGATGCCGGTCGATCCGGCATCGGGTTGCGTCCCCTCGGGGGACCGACCAGGCCCGCCCGCGTCCAGCGAGGCGGGACTGGGCGAGGGGCTCACTCCTCCTCCAGGAAGCGCTCCCGCACCTCGACGATCTTCGGCAGCTCCTGCAGGAACAGCGCCACCAGCTGCGGGTCGAAATGCTTGCCGGCCTGCTCGCGCACGTGCTCGGTGGCCCTCTCGACGCTCCAGGCTTCCTTGTACGGGCGCACGCTGGTCAGCGCGTCGAACACGTCGGCGATGGCGACGATGCGGGCCTCGATCGGGATCGCCTCGCCGGCCAGGCCCTCCGGGTAGCCGCTGCCGTCCCATTTCTCGTGGTGGGCCAGCGCGATGCGGCGGGCCATCGAGAGCAGGCCGCTCTGGTGCTGGCCGAGGATCTCGGCGCCGATCAGCGGGTGGCGGCGCATGATGTCCCACTCGCGTTCGTCGAGCGGGCCGGCCTTCTGCAGCACCGCGTCGGGGATGCCGATCTTGCCCACGTCGTGCATCGGCGCGGCGTGCATCAGGTCTTCGGCCTCGCCCTCGTCGAAGCCGGCGGCCAGCGCCAGGATGCGCGAGTAGTGACTCATGCGCAGCACGTGCCAGCCGGTCTCGTTGTCCTTGTATTCGGAGGCGCGGCCGAGCGTCAGCACGATCTGCTGGCGCGTCTGGCGCAGCACCTCGGCACGCACCAGCTTCAGGTGCGTGCGCACCCGCGCCCGCACGATGGCCGGGCTGATCGGCTTGCCGATGTAGTCGACGCCGCCGGCCTCGAAGCCCTGCGTCTCGTCCTGCACGTCGGCCAGAGCGGTGACGAAGATCACCGGGATGCCGGCCGTCGCCTCCTGCGCCTTCAGCGTGCGGCAGACGTCCAGGCCCGACAGGCCCGGCATCATCACGTCCAGCAGGATCAGCTGCGGCGCCTCGGCGCGGGCCAGCTCCAGCGCCTTGTAGCCGTCGCGCGCGAACAGCAGCCGGTAGTCTTCGTGCAGCACCTGGCGCAGCACCTGCAGGTTGGCGGGCTCGTCGTCGACGAGCAGCAGTCTCGGTCGGGTGTCGGGCCGCTCGGGCCTGTCGGAGTTGTCGGAATTCATCGTCGCGTCGTCAGGCGGCGGCCAGAGAGTTCAGGGATTTCAGCGCCTTCAGCGCCGCTTCGAAATCGAACTGGTCCAGCGCCTCGATCAGCGGCGCGCAGCGCGCGCTGCCCACCCGCTGCGCAAGCTCGGCCAGCGCGGTGTCGTCGAGTTCACCGCGCTGCAGCGCCCGTTCGACCCGGGCGAGAAGCTCGGGCGGCACGCGGTCGCCTGCGCCCTTGGCCGCGCCGGCGGGCTCGGCCAACGGCGCCGGCGCCGTGTTGGCGGCACGCGCCAGTTCGGTGATCTCGTCGAGCGTGGCTGCCAGCGCGGCGGCCACGGCCTCACCGGCACGCAGTGCCTCTTCGTGGCGGCCCTGGCGCAGCAGTTCTTCGACCGGCTTGGTCGCCGCCAGCAGCCGCGGCATCGCCAGGCTGCCGGAGACGCCGCGCCAGCGGTGCACGAGCGCACGCGCCTCCAGCCATTCGCCGCTGCGCAGCAGGGCCATCAGGCGCGGCCCGCCCTCGCGCTGCTCCTCGCCGAAGCGGCGCAGCGCGCGCCGCCAGGCGCTCGCATTGCCCCACAGGCGAATGCCGTGTGCGAAGTCCAGCGCCGCGCTGTCGTCCTCACCCGCGGCCGGCGTGGTCGTGCGCGTCGGCAGCGGTGCCGTGGCCAGGCCCAGCACGCGGGCGATCTCGGCGCGCAGCAGCGCCGATTCGATCGGCTTGGTGGCAAAGCCGTCCATGCCCGCGGCCAGCGCCGCCTGGCGGTCTTCTTCCAGCACGCTGGCGGTGAGGGCGATCACTGGTGTGCGAGAGCGGCTGTGGCTCAGCTCGAACTGTCGGACGCGCCGCGTGGCGCCCAGGCCGTCCAGCTCGGGCATGTGGACGTCCATCAGCACGACATCGAAATCCTGTTCGCTGAATGCCTGCAGCGCCTCCAGCCCGTTCGTCACCACGCGCACCTGGTGGCCGTCGCGGCCCAGCATCAGCTGCATCAGCTCGCCGTTCTGCGTCACGTCGTCGGCGACCAGCACGCGCAGCGGCGGCAGCACCATGCCCTCGCCCTCGACCGCCTCGGCCACCGCCTCGCCGGCCGGCAGCGGCAGCCAGATGTTGAAGGTGCTGCCCAGGCCCAGCGCGCTTTCGACGGTGATGCGTCCGCCCATCCGCTCGACCAGCTGGCGCGAGATCGTCGTGCCGAGGCCGGTGCCGCCGAAGCGGCGCGTCGTCGAGGCATCGGCCTGCGCGAAGGCGTCGAAGATGCGCTCGATCCGGTCGGCGGCGATGCCGATGCCGGTGTCCGTCACCGCCAGACGCACGCGCCCCTCTTCCATGCGCATCGACAGGGTCACCGCACCCTTCTCGGTGAACTTGATCGCGTTGCCGACGATGTTGACCAGCACCTGCTGGATGCGCAGCGGGTCGCCCTTGAAGAAGCGCGGCTCGCTGTCCGGGTAGTCCATCTGCAGCGCCAGGCCCTTGCGCTGGGCGCCCAGGCGCAGCGAATTGAAGGTCTGCTCGCAGACCGCGTGCAGCGAGAAATCCAGTTGCTCCAGCTCGATCGCGCCCTTCTCCAGCTTGGCGGTGTCCAGGATGTCGTTCAGCAGGCCCAGCAGCGAACGCGCGGAGCCGCGCACCGTCGTCAGGTGCTTGCGCTGCAGCTCGGTCAGCGTGGTGTCCAGCAGCAGCTCGGTGAAGCCGAGCACGGCGTTCATCGGCGTGCGGATCTCATGGCTCATATTGGCCAGGAATGCGCCCTTGGCCGCCACCGCCGCCTCGGCGCTCTCCTTTGCGTCCCGCAATTGCTGCATCAGGCGCTTCGCTTCGCTGATGTCGACCATCACGCCGTCGATGAAGCAGGGCTTGCCATCGGCGTCGTGGACGGCGCGGCCGGTGGCGGAGACCCAGCGCTCGCCGCCATCGCGCCGCTGCAACCGGTACTCGACCGAGTAGGACTCCTTGGCAGCGATCGCTGCCTGGACCACGGCCGTGACGTGATCGTTGTCGTCCGCGTGGACGATCTGGGTGGTGCTGACCCTGCCGGCGAGGAAGTCGGCGGCCGACCAGCCGGACAGCTCCTCGATGGCATCGCTGACCAGCACCATGCTCCAGTCGTCGTTGATGCGGCAGCGGAAGGTCACGCCGGGGCTGTTGGCGATCAGGCTGCGGTACTGCTCCTCGCTGTCGCTCAGCGCGACCATCAGCTTCTGGATGCGTTCCTTCTCCAGCCCGAGTTCGCGGTTCAGCGAGCGGTAGCGCAGCAGCCCGTTGGCGCCCGCGGTCAGCAGGCTGATCGTCAGCGTGACGACGGTGATGGCCAGCGCCAGGTAGCCGTTGCGGTCGACGCTGTGCACGCAGAGTTCGTCGGGCGTGCCGACGAAGCGCGCCGCGCCCATGGCCGTGTAGTGCATGCCGGCGATGGCGCAGCCCATCACCAGGCCGCCCAGCAGCACCGCGGCCAGCGGCGGCACCCGGTGCTCCAGCCCGAAGCGCACCCACAACGCCAGCATCGCCAGCAGCACGGCGACGACGATCGACGCGCCGAACCACAGCGGGTCGTAGCGCAGCAGCGGCGCCATCTCCATCGCGGCCATGCCGGTGTAGTGCATCGCGCCGATGCCGGCGCCGACCAGCACGCCGCCCAGCACCCACATCCCACGGCCCAGCGTGCCGCGGGAGATCAAGTTCAGCGCCACCCACGAAGCCAGCACCGCCGGCAGCATCGAGGCCAACGTGATGCCGGCGTGGAAATCGACGTGCGTGCACAGGCTGAAGGCCAGCATGCCGATGAAGTGCATGGCCCAGATGCCGCCGCCCATGGCCAGCGAGCCGCTGAGCAGGGTCATCTGGCGCATGCTGCTGGCCTGCACCGAGCGCGCCATGCCGGCGAGCTGCAGGGCCAGCGCCGAGGTCAGCGACGCGACGGCCAGCGATAAGAGCACCAGCCAGGGCTGGTAGTTGCCCAGCAACAGGGCCGTCGGGCTGCCGTCGCGGAACAGGAAGTATTGGGAGAGCACGGACACGGCGAAAGGCAGCGTGGCCGAGGCCCGCTACCGGAATTGAGGAGTGCTCGTATCTTGCCGTGTTCGGCGCCCCTATCTCCCGGTTTGGTTACATGTCGCGTGCCGATCTTGCGGCTTTTTAACGAAGCCGCGGCCCGAGTGGGCGCCTTCCAAAACGCATTGGAAGCCTGCCACAATGCCCGATCCGACCCGAGAACAAGAAGATGGCGACCGATCTGAAACAACTGGCAGCGCTGCTCAAGCTCTCACCGACGACGGTGAGCCGGGCGCTGAACGGCTATTCGGACGTCAGCGAAGCGACGCGCCAACGTGTCGCCGAAGCCGCCAAGGCCGCGGGCTACGAACCCAGCCCGGCGGCGCGCCGGCTGGCAATCGGACGGGCCGACGCGGTAGGCATCGTCTACCCGGTCGAGGCGGACTTCATGGGCAATCCGCTGTTCCTGGAGATGATCGGCGGGGTCTCGGACCGGCTCGACGGCGCCGGCTACGACGTGCTGCTGGCGGTCGCCCGCAAGAAAACCGAGCTGCGCACCTACGAACGACTGGTGCGCGGGCGCCGCGTCGACGGGCTGATCGTCGCCCACACCCGGGTGAAGGACGAGCGCATCGACTACCTGCGCGGCACGCGGATGCCCTTCGTCGGCTACGGCCGCACCCAAGAGTGCGACGACTTTCCCTGGCTGGACTTCGACAACGAGGCCTGCACGCGGCTGGCGATGAACGAGCTGACCGCGCGCGGCCACCGCCGCATCGCCTACATCCACTCGCCGCTGAACCTGAACTTCGCCCAGCAGCGCTACGACGGCTACCTGAAGGCCGTGGCCGCCGCCGGCCTGGTGGTGAACGCCGAGCATGTGCTGACCGGCGGCCACGACCGCCGCGGCGGCTACGAGGCGACCAAGCGCCTGCTCGCGCTGTCCGACACGCGCCCGACCGCGATCCTCGTGGACAGCAATCTCTGCGGCGTCGGCGTCGTGCGGGCGCTGCTGCAGGCCGGCATCGCGATCGGCTCGGAGATGTCGGTGATCGTCATCGACGGCCTGCCCACCGACACCCCGCTGTACGACCAGGACATCGCGGCCATCGCCCAGCCCACCGCCCACGCCTCCGGCTGGACCATGGCCGACATGCTGCTGAAGCTGATCGAGGGCAAGCCGCTGGACGAGCCGCAGGTCCTCAAGCAGCCGCAGTTCGTCAACGGCCGCTCGCTGGGCCTGGCACCCGCCTGACCCCCACGCGCCAGGGTTACGGCGCGGTGACAAGAAGCGCTCATCCCGGGTAAACACTGATACTTCACAAGCCCCTTGTCCGTAAAGTCCAAAGCGCTTTTGTTAGCACCAAAACGCTGTGGATCTTTGAACAGGCCGATCCAAATGGATCAAAAAAGCCGATGCCCACAGTGACCCGAACCCAACGGAGACAAGCACCCATGAAACCCACCTTCACCCGTCTGTTCGCTGGCATGGCTGTGGCTGGCGGCCTGAGCATGCTGAGCCTGGCCAGCCATGCGGCCGACCTGACGATCGACTGCGGCGCCACCGCCAACGATGTCCAGAACTGCCTGCCCTACGCCGAGGAATGGGCCAAGAAGACCGGCAACACGGTGAAGGCCTACACGGCACCGACCAGTTCCACCGACAAGCTGGCGCTGCTGCGCCAGCAGTTCGCCGCCAAGGCCAGCGAGATCGACGTGCTGAGCATCGACGTCGTCTGGCCGGGCGTGATCAAGGATCACCTGGTCGACCTGAAGAAGTACAGCAAGGGCGCGGAGTCCAAGTTCTTCCCGGCGATGGTCGCCAACAACGTCGTCGGCGGGAAGCTGCTGGCCATGCCGTGGTTCACCGACGCCGGCCTGCTGTTCTATCGCAAGGACCTGCTGGACAAGTACAAGATCGCCACCCCGCAAACCTGGGACGAGCTGGCGGCCGCCGCCAAGAAGGTGATGGACGGCGAGAAGAGCACCGAGCTGCAGGGCTTCGTCTTCCAGGCCAAAGCCTATGAGGGCCTGACCTGCGACGCGATCGAATGGGTCTACAGCTTCGGCGGCGGCACCATCATCGACAAGCAGGGCAACATCACGATCAACAACGCCAAGGCCGCCAAGGCACTGGACACCGCGGCCAGCTGGATCGGCACGATTGCCCCGGGCGGCGTGCTGAACTACGCCGAGGAAGATGCCCGCGGCGTGTTCCAGAACGGCAAGGCCGTGTTCATGCGCAACTGGCCCTATGCCTGGAACCTGGCACAGGACAAGGACAGCGTGATCAAGGGCAAGGTGGGCGTGGCCGCGCTGCCCTCCGGCGGCAGCAGCAAGGCCGCCGCGCTGGGCGGCTGGCAACTGGCCGTCAATAAATACTCGAAGAACGTGGACGCCGCGGCCGACCTGGTGATGTACCTGGCCAGCGCCGAGGTGCAGAAGAAGCGCGCGCTCAACGGCTCCTACAACCCGACGATCCCCGACCTGTACAAGGACGCCGACGTCGTCAAGGCCAACCCGTTCATGGGCCAGCTGCTGGAGGTGTTCACCAGCGCCGTCGCCCGCCCGGCCACCGAGACCGGCCTGAAGTACCCGCAGGTCAGCAATGCCTTCTGGGACGCCGCGCACGACGTGCTCGAGAAGAAGAGCAATGGCACCGATGCCGTCAAGAAGCTCGAAGCCAAGCTGAAGACGATCAAGCGCGACAAGTGGTGATCGGCTGATCGGTGCCGGCGGTCGGGGCCTGTGAAGGCTCCCGCCGGCTCTCCTCACTTCGTTCAGCGAGGCAGTAGATGAACGATAGAACCAAGGTCGCCTGGACCTTTCTCATCCCGATGCTGGTCTTGATGGCCGCCGTGGCCGGCTGGCCGCTGGCGCGCTCGATCTGGTTCAGCCTGACCGACACCAACATCAACGACATCTCGGCCGGCAACTTCGTCGGCCTGTCGAACTACTTCGGCGAGTTCGGCCTGTTCTTCAACTCGAACTACACCGAGGGCTTCTGGGCCAGCGACTGGGGCGTTGCGATCGGCAACACCTTCAAGTTCGCGATCGTCTCGGTGCTGCTCGAGACCCTGTTCGGCCTGGGCGTGGCGATGCTGCTGAACCAGGACTTCAAGGGCCGCATGCTGGTGCGCACCGCGGTGCTGGTGCCCTGGGCGATCCCGACGATCGTGTCGGCCAAGATGTGGGGCTGGATGCTGCACGACCAGTTCGGCCTGATCAACCAGATCATGCTCGACTGGCACCTGATCTCGCAGAAGATCGCCTGGACCGCGGACCCGGCCTACGCGCTGTGGACGGTCGTCGCCGTCGACGTCTGGAAGACCACGCCCTTCATGGCGCTGCTGATCCTGGCCGCGCTGCAGACGCTGCCCAAGGACTGCTACGAAGCCGCCAAGGTCGACGGTGTCCACCCGCTGCGCGTGTTCTTCAAGGTCACGCTGCCGCTGATCAAGGGGCCGCTGTTCGTCGCCGTCGTGTTCCGGTTGCTGGATGCGTTGCGCATCTTCGACCTGATCTTCGTGCTCACCTCCAACAGCGGCAGCACGATCTCGATGTCCGGCTTCGTGCGGCGGGAGATGGTGGACAACGGCAACCTGGGCTTCGGCTCGGCCGCCTCCACCTCGCTGACCATCATCATCTTCATCACCGCGGTGCTGTTCCTGCGCGCCGCACGGGTGAAGCTGTCGGAGGAATCATCGTGATTACACAGGGAGAAACCCAACGCCCGATGTGGGGCTCGATCGCGCTGTACGGGCTGGCGGCGCTGGTCGTCGTCATCTCCGTCTATCCGTTCCTGTACACGATCGCCACCTCGTTCAAGACCGGCTCCGCGCTGTTCGACGCGACGCTATGGCCCTCGAACCCGACCTGGAAAAACTACATCCAGCTGTTCGAGGGGCGGCAGCCCTTCGGCCGCCATCTGCTGAACTCGATCATGGTGTCGACCGTCACCGTGGCGATCTCGCTGCTGATGGCGATCACCGCGTCCTACGCGCTGGGCCGCATCCAGTTCCGCGGCAAGGCGACGCTGCTGCTGCTGATCCTGGCGGTGTCGATGTTCCCGCAGGTGGCCGTGCTGTCCGGCATGTTCGAGCTGATGCAGGCGCTGGGCCTGTACAACCTGGCAATCGGCCTGGTCGTGCCGTACACGGTGTTCACCTTGCCCTTCACCGTCTGGGTGCTGACCACCTTCATGCGCGGCCTGCCCAAGGAGCTGGAGGAAGCCGCGATCATGGACGGCTGCGGGCCGACGCGGGTGATCTTCCAGGTCTTCATGCCGCTGCTGTGGCCCGCGCTGGTCTCGACCGGGCTGCTGGCCTTCATCGGCGCCTGGAACGAGTTCCTGTTCGCGCTGACCTTCGTCAACGACGACCTGCAGCGCACCGTGCCCGTCAGCATCTCGCTGATCACCGGCGCCACCGCCTACGAGGTCCCCTGGGGCAGCATCATGGCCGCCTCGGTGATCGTGACGGTGCCGCTGGTGGTGCTGGTCCTGGCCTTCCAGCGCAAGATCGTTTCAGGCCTGACAGCAGGTGCGGTCAAGGGCTGAGATGGAATTCCAGGTGCATGCACGAGCGCGGGAGACGCGGGGCGACGGGGCATCCCAAAGCTCCGTGTCCCCCGGCCGCTTCGCGGCCTCCTCCTTTACCTGCGCTTTGGGACACCCCATCACCCCGCTTCGCCGAGGAACACGAGCGGTGGCCTGCCTCGGGATGTGGGTGGGGGTGGCCACGGAAGTAAAGGAGGAGGCCGCGCAGCGGCCGGGGGACATGAAGTGGACACCCCCAGCCGCAGCCCGAGGCTCCGCCCGATCGTTGCACTCAGTTTTTCAAGGTAGCAAATGACCAACACCGGATGGTGGCGCGGCGGCGTCATCTATCAGATCTATCCCCGCAGCTTCGCCGACAGCAACGGCGACGGCATCGGCGACCTGAAGGGCATCACTGCCCGGCTGGAGCACGTGGCCAAGCTGGGGGCCGACGGCATCTGGCTCTCGCCCTTCTTCAAGAGCCCGATGAAGGACTTCGGGTACGACATCAGCGACTACTGCGATGTCGACCCGATGTTCGGAACGCTGGCCGACCTGCGCGAGCTGATCACCAAGGCCCATGCGCTGGGCCTGAAGGTGATGATCGACCAGGTCTACTCGCACACGGCCGACGTCCATCCCTGGTTCGTCGAAAGCCGCGAGAACACGACCAACCCGAAGGCCGACTGGTATGTGTGGGCCGATGCGCGGGAAGACGGCAACCCGCCCAACAACTGGCTGTCGATCTTCGGCGGCAGCGCCTGGCAGTGGGACACGCGGCGCAAGCAGTACTACCTGCACAACTTCCTCACCAGCCAGCCGGACCTGAACTTCCATAACCCCGAGGTTCAGCAGGCCGTGCTCGACTCGGTGAAGTTCTGGCTCGACTTCGGCGTCGACGGCTACCGGCTCGACGTCGTCAACTTCTACTTCCACGACAAGCAGCTGCGCAGCAACCCCGGCCGCGGCATGCCCGATGGCTCCGACCCGGCCGTCACCGCCGTCAATCCGTATGCCTGGCAGTGGCACAAGTTCGACAAGAGCCAGCCCGAGAACCTGGAGTTCCTGAGGAAGCTTCGCGCGCTGCTGGACACCAGGGCCGACACGACGATGGTCGGCGAGATCGGCGACGACGACGGCCTGGCCCGGGTCGCCGAGTACACGTCCGGCGGCGACAAGCTCCACATGGCCTACTGCTTCGATCTGCTCGGCGAACCGCATTCGGCCGCCTACCTGCACGGCGTGTTCGCCCGCTTCGCACAGGTGGTCGGCAGCGGCTGGCCCTGCTGGGCGATCACCAACCACGACATCCCGCGCGTCGCGACCCGCTGGGGGGGCAAGCAGGCGCCGGTGGCGCTGGTGAAGCTCGCCGCCGCGCTGCAGCTGAGCCTGCGCGGCAGCGCCTGCATCTACCAGGGCGACGAGCTGGGCCTGCCCGAGGCCGAGATCGCGTACGAGGACCTGCAGGACCCCTACGGCATCACGATGTGGCCCGAGTTCAAGGGCCGCGACGGCTGCCGCACGCCGATGCCCTGGGATTCGACCGCCAAGGATCTCGGCTTCTCCAGCGCCGACTCCGAGGCCAAGCCCTGGCTGCCGGTTGCCGAGGCGCACCGCGCGCTGGCCGCCGACGTGCAGGAGCACGATCCCGCCTCGGTGCTGAACTTCTATCGCCGCTTCCTCGCCTGGCGCCGCACCCAGCCGGTGCTGATCCATGGCGAAATGACGCTGCTGCCGGCGGACGAACAGGTGCTGGCCTTCGTGCGCGAGCATGACGGCCAGCGGATGCTCTGCGCCTTCAACCTCAGCGAGCGCGGCGCCACCTTGGCCCTGCCCGCTGGCATGCGCCTTGCACAGCCCTCGCCGATCAGCGACGGCGCGTGGACCTCCCCCTCGTCGTCATCCCCCGACACCGTCAGCTTCGCGCCCTGGGGCATGTTGCTGGCCCCACTGAATTGACCCCACCACCATGAGCAAGAAGCAGCAGCCCAAGGCAAGCCCGGACACCGTGCCGACCAGCACCGACTGGTGGCGCTCCGGCGTCATCTACCAGGTCTACCCGCGCAGCTACGCCGACAGCAACGGCGACGGTATCGGCGACCTGCCCGGCATCACCCGCAAGCTCGACTACATCGCCAAGCTGGGCGTCGACGCGGTGTGGCTGTCGCCCTTCTTCAAGAGCCCCATGAAGGACTTCGGCTACGACGTCAGCGACTACTGCGACGTCGATCCGATGTTCGGCACCCTGGACGATTTCCGCGAGCTGATCGCCAAGGCGAAGAAACTCGGCTTGAAAGTGATGATCGACCAGGTGCTCTCGCACTGCTCCGACCAGCATCCCTGGTTCGTCGAGAGCCGCAGCAGCCGCACGAACGCCAAGGCCGACTGGTTCGTCTGGGCCGACGCCAAGCCCGACGGCAATCCGCCGAACAACTGGCTCAGCGTCTTCGGTGGCAGCTCCTGGCAGTGGGACACGCGCCGCCGCCAGTACTACCTGCACAACTTCCTGACCAGCCAGCCCGACCTGAACTTCCACAACCCCGAGGTCCAGCAGGCCCTGCTCGACTCGGTCAAGTTCTGGCTGGACCTGGGCGTCAACGGCCTGCGCCTGGACGCCATCAACTTCTGCTACCACGACGAGAAGCTGCGCAACAACCCCGGCACCGGCGAGCCCGAGGCCAGCCCCGGCACCGCGCCGTCAACCAATCCGTACTCCTGGCAGAAGCATGTGTACGACCGCAGCCGGCCCGACGCGCTGAAGTTCCTGCAGCGCATGCGCGCCCTGACCGACCTGTACCCGGACGCCACCATGGTCGGCGAGGTCGGCGACGAGTCCGGCATGCTGATGGTCGCCAAGTACACAGCCGATGGCGACAAGCTGCACATGGGCTACTGCTTCGACCTGCTGACCGAAGACTTCACCGCACCGTACATCCGCAGCGTGATCGACAAGTTCCAGAAGGCCGCGCCGACGCCCGACAAGGGCTGGGCCTGCTGGGCCATCTCCAACCACGACGTCAAGCGCGTCGCCACCCGCTGGGCCGGGCAGGACCCGCGGGCCGAGCGCCTGGCTGCCGCACTGCAGCTGAGCTTGCGCGGCGCCTCCTGCATCTACCAGGGCGACGAGCTGGGCCTGCCGGAGGCCGACGTGGCCTTCGAGGATCTGCAGGACCCCTACGGCATCACGATGTGGCCCGAGTTCAAGGGCCGCGACGGCTGCCGCACGCCCTTCCCCTGGGATGCCGACAAGGACGACCTCGGCTTCTCCGGCGGCAAGAAGGTGCGCAAGCTGAAGAAGAAGGCCAAGCCCTGGCTGCCCGTCTCGCCGGCGCACCGCGCGCTGGCCGTCAGCGAGCAGGAGGACGACCCCGACGCGCTGCTGCACCACTACCGCCACCTCTTGAAGTGGCGCCGCAGCCAACCCGAGCTGATGCAGGGCGAGCTGGCCCTGCTGCCGGCCGACGGCGCGGTGCTGGCCTATGTGCGCGAGCACGCGGGCAGCCGGGTGCTGTGCGCCTTCAATATCAGCGACAAGCCGGTCAAGTTCGCACTGCCGCCAGGCCTGAAAATCGCCAGCTCCTTGGAAGACAGCGGCGCCACCGGCGCCAAGGCGGCGCCGAAAGGCGAGAAGATATCCTTCGAACCCTATGGTGCGCTCTTCGCCCGCCTGGCCTGACATTCCTACAGAACAGAAACACAAGCAGTAGCAGGAGACAAAACCGTGTCACGCATCGAACTGAAGAACATCAGCAAGCGCTATGCCCCCGGCCTGCCGCTGACGATCAACGACGCCAATCTGACGATCGAGAAGGGCGAGTTCTGCGTCTTCGTCGGCCCCTCGGGCTGCGGCAAGTCCACCTTGCTGCGCATGGTGGCCGGGCTGGAGACCATCAGCTCCGGCGAGCTGACCATCGGCGACAAGCGCATGAACGACCTGCCCCCGGCCAAGCGGGGCGTGGCGATGGTGTTCCAGAGCTATGCGCTGTACCCGCACATGACGGTCGAGGAGAACATGGGCTTCGGCCTGCGGGTCATGGGCTCCAACAAGGGCGAGATCGACAAGAAGGTCAAGCACGCCGCCGAGATCCTGCAGCTCACCCCGCTGCTGGACCGCCTGCCCAAGGCGCTGTCCGGAGGACAGCGACAGCGCGTCGCGATCGGCCGCGCGATCGTCAAGGAGCCGGACGTGTTCCTGTTCGACGAGCCGCTGTCCAACCTGGACGCCGCCCTGCGCGTGCAGACCCGGCTGGAGATCGCCAAGCTGCATCACGACATCGGCCGCTCCAGCATGATCTACGTGACCCACGACCAGGTGGAGGCGATGACGCTGGCCGACAAGATCGTGCTGCTGCGCGCCGGCAAGGCCGCGCAGGACGACGGCAGCGTGGCCCAGTTCGGCTCGCCGATGGACCTGTACCACCGCCCGCAGAACCTGTTCGTGGCCGAGTTCATCGGCAGCCCGAAGATGAACGTGATGCCGGCCCGTCTGGTCAGCGCGGAGGCCGACTACGCCGTGGTCAACGTGCACGGTGTCGAGGTGAAGGCCGCGGTGGACGCGCGCGCCGCGCGGCCGGGCGATGCCGTCTCGCTGGGCATCCGCCCTGAACACCTTCTGCATGGCGAGAGCGGCGAAGGCGCCGCGCTGCCGACCACCTTGCACCAGATGGAACGCCTGGGCAACGAATCGCTGCTGTACCTGAACGTCGTGCCCGGCGCCCCGCTGGCCACCTTGCGTCTGGAGGGCCACGCGACGTCCCAGGAGGGCGCCAAGATCACGCTGCGGCTGCGCTCGGACCACTGCCACCTGTTCGACGCCAAGGGCCAAGCCTTCCGCCGCACCGTGGATCTGCCGGCCTGATCGCGCGTTTCCGCCACCATGTTGCACGCCGAAGCGATCGCCGCCCTGCTCGCCGCCCGCCACGGCGATCCGTTCTCGTTCCTGGGCCTGCACGAAGGCCCGGACGGCGCGCACTACCTGCGCGTGCTCCTGCCACACGCCCGCCACGTCGAAGCCTGGTCGGCCGACGGCACGAAGCTGCTGTGCACGCTGATGGCGCTGCACGATGACGGCGTCTTCGAAGCCATCTACCCCGAGGGCGCCCCGCCCGACTACCGGCTGCAGGTGACTTGGGACGACGGCAATCGCTCGCTGCTCGACGATCCCTATCGCTTCCCGCCGGTGCTCGGCGAGATGGATGCCTGGCTGCTCGGCGAGGGCAGGCATCTGCGGCCCTACGAAGTGCTGGGCTCCACGCCGCGCGAACTGCTGGGTGTGGCCGGCACCGCCTTCACCGTCTGGGCGCCGAACGCCAGCAGCGTCAGCGTGCTGGGCGACTTCAACTACTGGGACGGCCGCCGCCACCCGCTGCGCCTGCGCCGCGAATGCGGCGTCTGGGAGCTGTTCCTCCCCGGTGTGTCCGTGGGCGCACGCTACAAGTTCCAGCTGCACGACGCGGCCGGCCGGCTGCTGCCGCAGAAGGCCGACCCCTACGCCCGCCAGGCCGAGCTGCGACCGGCCACGGCCAGCGTCGTCGCGGCTATGCCCGCGACGGTGCCGTCGTCTCCGCAGCGTCGCAAGGCCAATGCGCTCGATGCGCCGATGAGCATCTACGAGGTCCACCTCGGCTCCTGGCGCCGCAAGGACGGGAATCAGTGGCTGGACTGGGACGAGCTGTCCGACCAGTTGGTGAGCTACGTCAGCGAGATGGGCTTTACCCACCTGGAGCTGCTGCCGATCACCGAGCATCCGTTCGACGGCTCCTGGGGCTACCAGCCGGTCGGCATGTATGCGCCCACCTCGCGCTTCGGCGACGCCGTGGGCTTCCGCCGCTTCGTCGAGCGCTGCCATGCGGCCGGCATCGGCCTGATCCTCGACTGGGTGCCGGCCCATTTCCCGAGCGACACGCACGGCCTGGCCGAGTTCGACGGCACCCACCTCTACGAGTACGCCGACCCGCGCGAGGGCTTCCACCAGGACTGGAACACGCTGATCTACAACCTCGGCCGCACCGAGGTGGCGAACTTCCTGGTCGGCAATGCGCTGTACTGGCTGGAGCGCTACGGCGTGGACGGCCTGCGCGTCGATGCGGTGGCCTCGATGCTGTATCGCGACTACAGCCGCAAGGCCGGCGAGTGGGTGCCCAACGCGCACGGCGGCCGCGAGAACCTGGAGGCCATCGCCTTCCTGAAGCGGATGAACGAGGTCGTCGGCGGCGAGCGGCCCGAAGCCGTCACGCTGGCCGAGGAATCGACGGCCTTCCCTGCCGTCTCGCGCCCGACCTACGCCGGCGGTCTGGGCTTCCACTACAAGTGGAACATGGGCTGGATGCACGACACGCTGCAGTACATGGCGCGCGACCCGATCCACCGCAAGCATCATCACGGCGAGATCACCTTCTCGATGGTCTACGCCTTCAACGAGAACTTCGTGTTGCCGATCTCGCATGACGAGGTCGTCCACGGCAAGGGCTCGATGCTCGCGAAGATGCCCGGCGACGGCTGGCAGAAGTTCGCCAACCTGCGCGCCTTCTACGGCTTCATGTACGGCCACCCGGGCAAGAAACTGCTGTTCATGGGCTGCGAGTTCGCGCAGGGCCGCGAATGGAACCACGAGCAAAGCCTGGACTGGCACCAGCTCGACATCCCGCTGCACCACGGCATGCAGCGCCTGGTGAAAGACCTGAACCAGCTCTACCGCAGCGCACCCGCCCTGTACCAGCGCGACTTCGACCCCAGCGGCTTCGAATGGATCGACCACGGCGATGCCGAGCGCTCGCTGATCAGCTTCGTTCGCCGCGGCCACGAGCAGGACGAGCGCATCGTCGTCGTCACTTGCAACTTCACGCCCACCGTGCACCACGGCATGCGCATCGGCGTGCCGCTGCCGGGCGTCTACAAGGAACGGCTGAACACCGACTCCGCCTACTACGGCGGCAGCAACGTCGGTGCCCCGTTCGGCGAAATCACCGCCGAGCCGGTGCCATGGAACGGCAAGCCGTATTCGATCGAGCTGTCCATGCCGCCCCTGGCCACCGTCTACTTCGAGCTGATGCAGGAGACATAAATGACCCCAAATCGTTCAAACCGCCTCGCCCGCGACGCGATGGCCTTCGTTCTTGCCGGTGGCCGCGGCAGCCGCCTGATGGAACTGACCGACCGGCGCGCCAAGCCCGGCGTCTACTTCGGCGGCAAGACCCGCATCATCGACTTCGCGCTGTCCAACGCGCTGAACTCCGGCATCCGCCGCATCGGCGTGGCCACGCAGTACAAGGCGCACAGCCTGATCCGCCACCTGACGCGCGGCTGGAGCTTCATGCGCGCCGAGCGCAACGAGAGCTTCGACATCCTGCCGGCCAGCCAGCGCGTCTCGGAAGACGCCTGGTACCGCGGCACGGCCGACGCGGTGTTCCAGAACATCGACATCGTCGAGAGCTACGCACCGCGCTATATCGTCGTGCTGGCCGGCGATCACATCTACAAGATGGACTACGAGGTGATGCTGCAGCAGCACGTCGACTCCGGCGCCGACGTGACGCTCGGCTGCCTCGAGGTGCCGCGCATGGAGGCCACCGGCTTCGGCGTGATGCACGTGGACGAGAAGGATGTGATCCACACCTTCGTCGAGAAGCCCGCCGACCCGCCCGGCATCCCCGGCAACCCGGACATGGCGCTGGCCTCGATGGGCATCTACGTCTTCAACACCGACTACCTGTTCGAGCTGCTGAAGGAGGACGCCGCCAACCCCAGCTCCAGCCACGACTTCGGCAAGGACCTGATCCCCCACGTGGTGAAGCACGGGAAGGCGGTCGCCCACCGCTTCTCGACTTCCTGCGTGCGTTCCGAGTACGAGGCCGAGGCCTACTGGCGCGACGTCGGCACGGTCGACGCCTACTTCGAGGCCAATATCGACCTCACCGCCGTCACCCCGGCGCTGGACATCTACGACACCGAGTGGCCGATCTGGACCTACTCGGAACTCGCCGCCCCCTGCAAGTTCGTCCATGACAACGAGGGCCGGCGCGGCATGGCGATCAGCTCGCTGGTGTCTGGCGGCTGCATCGTCTCCGGCAGCGCCCTGAAGCGTTCGCTGCTGTTCACCGGCGTGCGCGTGCACTCCTATTCGAGCATCGAGGATGCGGTGATCCTGCCCCACGTGACCATCGGTTCCGGCGCCAAGCTGAGCCGTGTCGTCATCGACCGCGGCGTGAGCATTCCGGACGGCTTGGTCGTCGGCGAAGACCCCGAGGTGGACGCCCAGCGCTTCCGTCGCACCGAGAAGGGCATCTGCCTGATCACGCAAGAGATGGTCGACAAGCTAGTCTGAGCATGAAGATCTATCCCGTGCTGCAAGTAACTGAGCTTCCGCGTGAGACGCAGGGCGACGGGGCACCCCAAAGCTCCGTGTCCCCCGGCCGCTTCGCGACCTCCTCCTTTACCTGCGCTTTGGGGCACCCCGCCACCCTGCTTCGCCGAGGAAAACGAGCGGTGGCCCGCCTCGGGATGTGGGCGGAGGCGGCCACGGAAGTAAAGGAGGAGGCCGCGCAGCGGCCGGGGGACATGGAGTGGACGCCTCCGCCCGCGGCCCGAGGCTTCGCCCGACCTGCACCCTTTCACCTCTTGCACGAACCGACATGAAAGTCCTCAGCGTCGCATCGGAGATGTTCCCGATGCTGAAGACCGGCGGCCTGGCCGATGTCGCCGGTGCGCTGCCGGGCGCGCTGGCGCCGCTGGGCGTGCAGGTGCGCACGCTGCTGCCGGGCCATCCGAAGGTGCTGGATGCGCTGGGCACGGGTGCCAAAGTGGTTGCCGAGTGGCCCAGCTGGTTTGGCGGCCCGGCCCGGCTGCTGGCCGGCACGGCGGCGGGCCTCGACCTGCTGGTGCTGGACGCGCCCCACCTGCATGCGCGCCCCGGCAACCCCTACCTGGACGCCAATGGCCGCGACTGGCCCGACAACGCCCAGCGCTACGCCGCGCTGGCCCACGCCGCCGCACGCATCGGCTGGGGTGAACTGAAGACCTGGAAGCCCGACGTGCTGCACGTCCATGACTGGCAGGGCGCCTTGGTGCCGGCCTACCTGCACTACCTCGGCAACGGGCGGAAGGCACAGCCGGCCACCGTGCTGACGATCCACAACCTTGCTTTCCAGGGCCAGTTCAAGGCCACCGTCTGGCCGCAGCTGGGCCTGCCCGACGAGGCCTTCTCGATGCATGGCCTCGAGTATTTCGGCGACATCGGTTTCCTGAAGGCCGGCATCCAGTTCGCCGATGCGATCACCACGGTCAGCCCGACCTACGCGCACGAGATCCGCACGCATCGCGACGGCATGGGCATGGACGCGATGCTGCGCTGGCGGCAGGCCGCCGTCAGCGGCATCGTCAACGGCATCGATACCGAGGTCTGGAACCCCGCCACCGACGCGCTGCTGCCCGCGCGCTACGACGCGCAAGACCTGACCCCGCGCCTGGCCAACAAGCGCGAGATCGAGAAGCGCTTCAGCCTGGCGCAGGACGACTCCTCGCCGCTCGTCTGCATGATCACCCGGCTGACCGAGCAGAAGGGCATCGACCTGGTCGCGCAACACATCGATGCCATCGTCGCCACCGGCGCACGGCTGGCCATCCTCGGCAGCGGCGATGCCGGGCTGGAGGCTGCGCTGCGTGCCGGCGCGCAGACCCATCCGCAGCGCATCGCCCTGCGCATCGGCTACGACGAGCCGCTGTCGCACCTGCTGCAGGGCGGCAGCGACGCGATCCTCGTGCCCTCGCGCTTCGAGCCCTGCGGCCTCACACAACTTTACGGCCTGCGCTACGGCTGCGTGCCGATCGTCGCGCGGGTCGGAGGCCTGGCCGACACCGTCATCGACGCCAACGATGCCGCGCTGAAGGCCGGCGTCGGCACGGGCATCCAGTTTGCCGACGTGAGCGCCGAGGGCCTGCTCGAAGCGCTGCGCCGCGCCGTCCACCTGTTCCGCTACCAGCCTGCCGACTGGCTGCGTATCCAGCGTAACGGCATGGCGGCGGACGTCGGCTGGCGGTCCTCCGCCGCGGAGTACGCGGCGCTCTATGCCAGGCTCGTCGCCAAGGAATCGCACAAGTGAGCAACATCCCCGCCGTCCAACGCATCCCCACCCAGCCGATCGCCGGCATGAAGCCCGGCACCAGCGGCCTGCGCAAGCGAGTCACCGAGTTCCAGGCCGGCAACTACCTGGCGAACTTCGTCCAGTCGGTGTTCAACGCGGTGCGGCCGGACGGCGGCTTCACCGGCCTCACGCTGGTGCTCGGCGGCGACGGCCGCTACTTCAACGATGCGGCGATCCAGCTGGTGCTGAGGATGGCCGCGGCCAACGGCTTCGCCCGCGTGCTGGTGGGCGCGGGCGGCATCCTGTCGACGCCGGCGGCCTCCAACGTCATCCGCAAGAACAAGGCCTTCGGTGGCCTGATCCTCTCGGCCAGCCACAACGCCGGCGGGCCCGATGGCGACTTCGGCATCAAGTTCAACGCCAGCAATGGCGGCCCCGCGCCGGAAAAGATGACCGACGCGATGTATGCCGAGTCGCAGCGCCTCACCGAGTTCATGACCCTCGACCTGCCCGAGCTGGACGTCTCGCGGCCCACCGTGCAGCGCTACGGCGGCATGACGGTCGAGGTGATCGATTCCGTGGCCGACTATGTCCAGCTGATGAAGCAGCTGTTCGACTTCCCGGCCTTGAAGGCGATGTTCGCCGGCGGCTTCCGCCTCGCCTTCGACGCAATGCACGCGGTCACCGGCCCCTACGCGCATGCGATCTTCGAGGGTGAGCTGGGCGCCGCGCCCGGCACAGTACACAACGGCACGCCGCTGAAGGACTTCGGCGGCCACCATCCGGACCCCAACCTCGTGCACGCCAAGGCGCTGTACGACCAGATGATGGCGCCCGGCGCGCCGGACCTCGGCGCCGCCTCCGACGGCGACGGCGACCGCAACCTGATCATCGGCCGCGGCCTCTTCATCTCGCCCTCCGACTCGCTGGCCATGCTGGCCGCCAACGCGCACCTGGCGCCCGCCTACGCGGGCGGCATCGCCGGCGTCGCCCGCTCGATGCCCACCAGCGGCGCCGTCGACCGCGTGGCCGAACGCCTGGGCGTGCCCTGCTACGAGACGCCCACCGGCTGGAAGTTCTTCGGCAACCTGCTGGACGCCGGCAAGATCACGCTGTGCGGCGAGGAGAGCGCCGGCACCGGCTCCAACCACGTGCGCGAGAAGGACGGCGTCTGGGCCGTGCTGCTGTGGCTCACCATCCTCTGCCAGCGCAAGCAGAGCGCCATGCAGATCGCCCAGGAGCACTGGGCCAGCTACGGCCGCAACTACTACACCCGCCACGACTACGAAGAGATCGACTCGGAAGCCGCCAAGAAGCTGATGGCCGACCTGACGGCCAAGATCGATGGCGGCCTGCAACTGCCCCAGCTGAAGTTCGCCGACGACTTCGCCTACACCGACCCGATCGACGGCAGCGTCTCCAAGAACCAGGGCCTGCGCATCGTCTTCGAGGACGGCTCGCGCATCGTGTACCGCCTCTCCGGCACCGGCACCACGGGCTCGACGCTGCGCGTGTACATCGAGCGCTATGAGGCTGATCCGAGCCAGCATGGGCTGGATACGCAAGCGGCGCTGGCGGATCTGATTGCGCTGGCGGGGAAGCTGGCGGAGATTCGGGAGAGGACCGGCCGCGAGAAGCCGGACGTTATCACCTGATGTGATTGGGGCGAATTGCCCCGCTGCGCCAGCGGTTAAAACCCTTCCCCGGAACGAGGGGGTCGTACTCCGGGGTCCCACCGTTGACCCACCCATTTGCAATTGTTGCAATCAGTTGACACACATCTTAACGAGTGACGCCCGGCGGGCTGCCAGGTGCGACGACGTGGATGGTGCATAGGGCTGGTCCGCGAGTCGCGCAGACGCAAGCCGTTGTCACCGACTTTCAACAATGAATGGGAATTCAATGAAGATGACCATCGTTCGGCATGCATCGATGCCGAAGTCCGCACTGGCCACCGCTGTCGCGGCCCTGGCTTTCCTGGCAGCGGCCGACGTCGGCGCTGCGACGACTCTCTACTCGAACGGCTTCGATACGTATACGAATGGCTCTAACCTGACCTCGGCCGCCGGTGGATCCTGGTCCAAGGACGGCAGCGGTACAGCCGCCATCACGACGACCGCGGGCCTGGCGGAAAGCGGCGCCGGCGCTGCCTTGCTGACGCTTCCGAACGCAACCACCGGGACCTGGGTGTACCGGTCGAACACGCTGATCGCCGACCCGGTCGGCAGCGGCAATGCCATCATCACCTCGTCGGCCGGCCTGCGGATCGCTTCGCCGGCGTCAGGTACGGCCAACCGCTCGGTCGTGCTTGGTCTGCAGACCTATGACTCGGCTGTCGACACGATCGCCTCGGCCCTGCTGGTCTGGGACGCAGGCAACTCCTACGGCCTCGGCACCAACCATCTGGTGCTCCAGTTCGACTGGGGTGACGGCACCCAGGACTTCGGCTACGACTTCGGCGCCGTAACCTCCAGCCAGCTCTCGTCGGTGGGCTACTTCGACGTGTCGGTCGGGCTGAACTACTCGACCGGTGACATCACCTTCTCCTGGGGCAACACGACGCTGGGCCATACCTTCGCGGCCGAAGCCACGCATGGCAGCTTCGATCCCACCAGCATGTCGGATTTCAGCGACGCCGACCTCTACTACGCCCGCGCCGCTACCGGCGGTACCGCGCCGCGTCTGCTGGCCGACAACTACTCGATCACGACCAGCCCGGCGGCAGCGGTTCCCGAACCCGAAACCTGGGCACTGATGCTGAGCGGACTCGCCGGCGTGGGCCTGCTGGCACGCCGCCGCAAGCCCCAGTAAGTTCTCTCGCGCGGTACTGCAAGTGCCGAGCCGGTTCGCCGGCTCGGCATTTTCTTGTGCACTAGCATCGGCTGCCATGGCAGGGCTTGAAGAAACACTGGCGCGCGTGCGCATCCTGCTGCGAGCGGGAAAACTGGCTGAGGCCCGCGCGCCCCTGGAAACACTGGCGCCGCGCTACGGCACACGGGCGGAAGTGATCGCGCTGCTGGCGCGCTACAACCGGATGTGCGGCGCACCGCGCGAGGCGCTGGCGCAGTTGGCAATGGCGGTACGGCGCTATCCGCGCTCAGGAGAACTCTGGCTGGAATCAGGGCTGGCGGAGATGGCCGTGGGCCGGGCGGACGCCGCCGCGGAGGCCATGGCACGCGCACTGGCGCTCGAACATACCGTCGACCCCGCCGACATCGCCCCGGCCTTCGGCATCGTCGCCTCGCGCCGTATGGAGCAACGCCGCTGGGCCGACGCCGGCGCGCTGCTCGACCGCTCGGTCCAGCTCGAGCCGGACAACGCCAGCGTCTGGAACATGCGCGCCATCCAGCGCGCCAACCTCGGCGACATGGCCGAGGCCGAACGCTCGGCCCTCCACGCGCAAGGCATCGACGCCAAGGACTCGCATCCCTCCAGCAACCGCTGCCTCTTCTCGCTCTATCGCGACGACCTCACTCCGTCGGATGTCCTCAACGTCCACCGCGACTGGGACCGCCGGCATGGCGGCTCCGTGCAAGCGCTGCCGCCGTCCGACACCCCGCGCCGACCCGGCCGGCTGCGCATCGGCTACGTGTCCAACGACTTCGTAACGCATTCGGTGGCCACGTTTCTCGAACCGGTCCTGGCCGCCCACGACCGCTCCCGCGTGGAGGTCTTCTGCTATGCCACGGTTCCCCGCCCCGACGAGGTCACACAGCGCATGCGCGCCTCGGTCGAGCACTGGCGTGAGGCGCTGCACCTGACGGACCAGCAGGTCGCCCTGCAGATCCGCGAAGACGACATCGACCTCCTCATCGATCTCGGCGGCCACACCGCCCATTCGCGTCTCGGCATCTTCCTGCACCGACCCGCCCGCCGCGCCGCCACCTGGCTGGGCTACCCCGGCACCACAGGCCTCTCTGCCGTCGACTTCCGCATCGGCGACACGACCGCCGACCCACCCGGTGCCGAGGCCTGGCATGCCGAAAAACTCCTGCGCCTGCCGCGGACCTTCTTCACCTACCCAGGCCTCGTCGGCGCCCCCGACGTAACGCCCGATCCGCCGGTCCTGCGCAAGGGCCGCATCACCTTCGGCGTGCCCACGAACCTGAGCAAGGTCCGCCCCGAAACCGTCCGCCGCTGGGCCGAACTGCTCGCCCGCGTGCCAGGCTCACGCCTGTCCATCCTCGCACCCGCCGCCGAATCGCCACAGGCCCGGGCGTGGATCTCCGCGGCGGTGGCCGAGGCCGGCTCCGACCCCGCCCGCCTCGACTTCCACGCCAACAAATCGTTTGACGACTACCTGCACGCCCACGCCGACTGGGACCTCGTCCTCGACACCTGGCCCTTCAATGGCCACACGACGACCTGCCACGCCCTCTGGATGGGCGTGCCGGTGGTCACCCTGGCCCACACCATGCACGCCGGCAGGATGGGCGCCAGCGTCCTGAACGCCCTGGCCCTCGGCGAACTGGTCGCCGAAACCCCGGAGCGTTTCGTAGACATCGCCGCCCAACTCGCTCAGGATTTCGACCGCCTTCGCGCCCTTCGCTCCACGCTGCGCGAACGCATGAGGGCCTCCGCCATGATGAATGCCGCCCAGTTCACAGCAGACCTGGAGACTGCCTTCGAGCGGGCCGCCAACATAGTGCCTGCTGCGCGCATAGACGCGCTCAAGGGTTCAGGTAGAAATCCATCGGAATGAGCTCCACCGCCCACCCGCCCGCTTCCCCCAGCGTCGCCGCCGGATGCATCGCCGCGATCCGCAGCGCTTCTTCTTGGTCATCCGCCTCGATGATGAACAGCCCGCCGACCACTTCCTTGGTCTCCGCATAAGGCCCGTCGGTGATCTGCGTCTTGCCGGCGCGCGGGCGGAGCGTGCGCCAGTCCTCCAGGTCACCGAGCGATGCGGAGACGAGGACCCTGCCGGTGGCGCGCATCTTCTCGTCGAGCGGCGGGCACTGGCTGACCAGGGCCTTGACCTCCTCGGGCGACATGGCGGCGAACTTTTCGGGAGTGAAGTAGGCGAGGCCGAGGTATTTCATGGAACATCCTTTGTCGGTGATGGGGTGATGCCTTGACGACGAAGACCCGGGCCAGAAATCGACAGCATCCGCCGCACCGCCTCGCAGAGGAGCAGCGGCAGCGCCCAGCTGAGCGCCAGCATCACCGCGATGGCATCGGGCGACGGCATGTCCAGCGGAGCCGGTGAGGTGGCGATCAGCCCGGTGGCGCCCACCAAGGCCACGAGCATGCCCGAGAGGTAGCTGCGGCCCATCAAGCGGTGCAGGCGCGGACAAGCCCTGTGACGCTCGCCAGGCCGAGAACGCCCCACACCAGAACCCATCCCATACCCCTGGCACGCAAGGTGCGAGTGGGCGCTTGGGGACTTTGGCGGGCGTTCGTCATGCGGCGACAGGTTCAAATCGGGCGGGCACCGAGCATACCGGGCACCCGGCCGACGGCCGACAGGGCTAGACCCGAGCTTGTCCACCCCGCAATCCCGTGCACCGCCATACCGCCGAATCCTTCAAACTTCCGCCCATGAATTCAGTCAACCTCGAAGAAGGCCGCGCCTGGCCGATGGGCGCGCACTGGGACGGCCGCGGTGTCAATTTCGCCGTGTTCTCGGCCCACGCCTACAGCGTCGACCTGTGCCTGTTCGATGCCGTCGACGGGCGCGAGCTGTCGCGCACGCCGCTGCCGGGCCGCAGCCGCGACGTCTGGCACGGCTACCTGCCCGAGGCGGGGCCGGGTCTTGTCTACGGCCTGCGCGCGCAGGGGCCCTGGCGGCCCGAGCGCGGCCATCGCTTCAATCCGAACAAGCTGCTGCTGGACCCGTACGCGCGTGAGATCGCCGGCCGCTTCGAATGGCGCGACGAGCACTTCGGCGCCGACCTGAACTTCCCCGCCCACATGGACCCGAGCGACAACGCGCGCTGGGCGCTGAAGGCGCGCGTGATCGCCGAGGGCGCGGACGACCCGTTCGACTGGGAGGGCGACCGCCCGCTGCACCGGCCGCTGGCCGAGACGGTGATCTACGAGCTGCACGTCAAGGGCTTCACGAAGCTGCACCCCGAGGTGCCCGAGCCGCTGCGCGGCAGCTACGCCGGCCTCGCGCACGAGGTGTCCATCGCGCACCTGCAGCGCCTGGGCGTCACCGCCGTGCAACTGCTGCCGGTGCACTACCGGCTCGACGAATACCGCCTCGACCAGCTGGGCCTCAGCAACTACTGGGGCTACAACACGATCGGCTTCTTCAGCCCCGACCCCCGCCTGGCGGCCGGCCTGGAGCCCCTGCGCGACGAGTTCCGCAACATGGTCAAGGCGCTGCACCGCGCCGGCATCGAGGTGATCCTCGACGTCGTCTTCAACCACAGCGCCGAGGGCGACGAGCTCGGCCCCACGCTGTCCTTCCGCGGCCTGGACAACGCCGCCTACTACCGGCTGCTGCCGGAAGCGAAGGCGCTGTACGAAAACCCGACCGGCTGCGGCAATGCCTTCAACCTGCGCGAGCCGCGCGTGCTGCAGATGGTGCTGGACAGCCTGCGCTACTGGGCCGGCGAGATGCATGTGGACGGCTTCCGCTTCGACCTGGCTCCGGTGCTCGGCCGCGATGATGCCGGCTTCGATGCCCGCGCCGCCTTCTTCACCGCGCTGGCGCAGGACCCGCTGCTGTCGCCGCTGAAGATGATCGCCGAGCCCTGGGACATCGGCCCCAGCGGCTATCAGCTCGGCAACTTCCCGCCCGGCTGGCTCGAATGGAACGACCGCTTCCGCGACACGATGCGCGCGTTCTGGATCGAGGGCTCGCGCACCGTGGGCGAGTTCGCGCAGCGCCTGTGCGCCTCGTCCGAGCTCTACCAGGCCAAGGGCCGCGCGCCGGCCGAGTCGGTCAACTATGTCGTCTCGCACGATGGCTTCACCTTGCACGACCTGGTCAGCTACGCCGAGCGCCACAACGAGGCCAACGGCGAGAACAACCGCGATGGCCACGGCACCAATCACAGCGCCAATTTCGGCGTCGAAGGCCCCAGCAGCGATCCGGCCATCACCGCCCGGCGCGACCGCGTCAAGCGCGCGTTGCTGGCCAGCGCACTACTGAGCCAGGGCACGCCGATGCTGGCGGCCGGCGACGAGTTCGGCCACAGCAGCCGTGGCAACAACAACCCCTACTGCCAGGACAACGAGACCAGCTGGCTCGACTGGTCCCGCGCTGACGAATCGCTGATCGCCTACGTCGCCCGGCTGCTGTCGCTGCGCCGCCAGGCCCTGCCCTTCGCCAACCGCTGGTACGACGGCGTGCCCGACCGCCTCGGCCTGCCCGACCTCGCCTGGCTGCGCGCCGACGGCCGCGCGATGGAGGTGTCCGACTGGGGCCGCTCAGGCAACCCCGCGCTGGGCTGCCTGATCGGCAAGCCCGGTCGCGCCAAGACGCCGCTGCTGCTGCTGTTCAACGGCAGCGGCAGCGAAACGCCGTTCCAGCTGCCCGGCAACATCATCAACGGCAGCTGGCAGATCGTCGCCGCCAGCTTCGACGCGCGGGACACGGGCCGCTGGCACGAAGGCGACGGCGAGGTGGCGTTGCCGCCCGGCGCCTTCGCGGCGTTGGCGGCGGTGGCCGCGGCCAGTCACGCGATCGATTCTTGAGAGTCTTCAAGCAATCGGCTCGACGAGATGAGCCCTGTTCGCCGGAGCCGGATATGGCTCCGGCCAGAACTCGACAAGGCGAGTGATCCGTCCCTCGGTCACCTCGAAGAACGAGATGGCCCTCGCCGACTGCACGCCGTCGGTGATAGAGACATCTGACACCGCCTCGCTGTCATTGCCGGTGACGCGATTGACGCTGAAGCGCCAGGGCCCGTTTGCCGGGTATTCGGAATTCATCTGGATGAACCGATCCGCTCCACGAATTCGTTCGTTGGACTGCGGCCATTCCAGGACGAACTCGGGCGCCAGCACGGCGGCGACCGAACCGAAATCATTGGTGGCCATGCGCATCCAGAACTCGCGAACAACTTCAACGGCGGATCGAGGTGTCATGGCTAGTGAGCGATGGACATGTGACGCCCGAACCTGGCACGCGGCCTCGGGCCATCAGGCGATCAGCGCCTCGGTCTGCGGATCGAAGCAGACGAGCTTGGCGAGATCCACCACGAAGCGCGCCTGCTGGCCCGGAGCGAGCGCGGCCTCCGGATCCAGCCGCACGGTGAATTCGTGGCCGCCGAGGTCGAGCAGCACCAGGGTGTCGGCGCCGGTCGGCTCGATCACCTCGACCTGCGCCTCAATGAGGCTCTGCAGTGGCCCGGCCACCGAGTCGGCATCCGCCAGCGACACCGCTTCCGGGCGGATGCCGGCGATCACCTCCCGGTCGGCATAGGCGGCCAGCGCCGGCACGACGGCCTGGGCCGGCAGCGCGAGCTGCGCGCCCTTGTCGCCGATGCGCAGGGTGAATCCGCCGTCCGCGGCGCGCAGCAGCCGCGCCTTCACGAGATTCATCCGCGGGCTGCCCATGAAGCCGGCGACGAAGCAGTTCGCCGGCCGGTTGTAGACCTCCTGCGGCGTGCCCAGCTGCTGCAGCACGCCGGCCTTCATCACGGCGATGCGGCTGGCCAGCGTCATCGCCTCGATCTGGTCGTGGGTGACGTAGACGATCGTCGCCTTCAGCCGCTGGTGCAGCTTCTTGATCTCGGTGCGCATGTCCACGCGCAGCTGCGCGTCAAGGTTGGACAGCGGCTCGTCGAACAGGTAGAGCTGCGGCTCGCGCGCCAGCGCCCGGCCGATCGCGACGCGCTGGCGCTGGCCGCCGGACAGCTGGCGCGGCTTGCGGTCCAGCAGGTGTTCGATCTGCAGCAGCTTCGCGACAGACTGCACCCGCTCTGCCCGCTGCGCCTTGTCCACCTTGCGCATCTCCAGCGGGAATTCGATGTTCTTGGCCACCGTCATGTTCGGGTACAGCGCATAGGACTGGAACACCATCGAGATGTTGCGGTCGGCCGTGGGCACCTCGGTGATGTCGCGGCCCATCAGCCGCACGCTGCCGCCGCTGGGCTCCTCCAGGCCCGCGATGATGTTCATCAGCGTGCTCTTGCCGCAGCCGGAGGGACCCACCAGCACGAGGAATTCGCCGTCGGCCAGCGCGATCGAGATGTCGTGCAGCACATGGACCGCGCCGAAGCTCTTCTTGACGTTCGTCAGCTCCAAAGAAGCCATTTGCGGATCAACCTTTCACGGAGCCGGCCATCAGGCCGCGCACGAAATACTTGCCCGAAAGCAGATAGACCAGCAGCGTCGGCAGCGCCGCGATGAAGGCGCCGGCGAAGTGCACGTTGTATTCCTTCACGCCGGTCGAGCTGTTCACCAGATTGTTCAGCGCCACCGTCAGCGGGAAGGAGCTGAAGTCGCTGAACGAGGCGCCGAACAGGAACTCGTTCCAGATGTTGGTGAACTGCCAGATCACGGTGACGACGATGATCGGCGCGCTGTTGGGCAGCAGGATGCGCCACAGCACGCCGAAGAAGCCGGCCCCGTCCATCCGCGCCGAGCGGATCAGTTCGTTCGGGAAGGCGGCGTAGTAGTTGCGGAAGAACAGCGTCGTGAAGCCGATGCCGTAGACCACGTTGACGAACACCAGTCCCTTGACCGTGCCGGCCAGGCCCAGCATGCCCAGCGTCTTGGCCATCGGGATCAGCACGATCTGGAACGGGATGAAGACCGAGAACAGCATCGCGCCGAACAGCAGGTGGCCGCCGCGCATGCGGAACTGCGTGAGGATGTAGCCGTTCAGCGCGCCGATCAGCGTGGAGATCGCCACCGCGGGCACGACCAACAGGAAGGAGTTGATGAAGTAGGGCTTGAGCCCCGTCGGCTGCACGCCGATCTGCGCGGTGCTCCAGGCGGTGAGCCAGGCGGCGACGGTCCAGTCCTTGGGCAGCGCCATCAGGTTGCCGCTGCGGATCTCCTCCAGCGGCTTCAGCGAGTTGACGACCATCACGTAGACCGGCAGCAGGAAGCCCAGCGCCAGCACGGTCAGCAGCAGGTACAGCACCAGCCGCAGCGGGGAGGAAGCTTTATTGGCCATGCCTGGCCTTTCGCATCTCGGCGAACAGGTAGGGCAGCACGACGATGCCCACCGCCACCAGCATCAGCACCGCGCTGGCCGCGCCCACCGCCATCTCGTTGCGTGTGAAGGTGTACTGGTACATGAAGACCGAGGGCAGCCAGGTCGAGCGACCCGGGCCGCCGTTGGTCAGCGCGACGACCAGGTCATAGCTCTTGATCGCCATGTGCGCCAGGATCACGAAGGCCGAGACGAACACCGGCCCGAGCTGCGGAATGATGATGCGCAGGTAGATCTGCCAGGTGCGCGCGCCGTCCACGCGGGCCGCGTTGACCTGCTCGCTGTCGACGCCGCGCAGGCCGGCCAGGAACATCGCCATCACGAAGCCGGTCGTCTGCCAGACCGCCGCGATGACGACGCAGTAGATCGCCATCTCGCTGTCCTTGATCCAGCCGAAGCTGAAGCTCTCCCAGCCGAGGTCACGCAGCGTGTGCTCGAGGCCCACGCCGGGGTCCAGCAGCCATTTCCAGGCGGTGCCGGTGACGATCAGCGACAGCGCCATCGGGTACAGGAAGATCGAGCGGTAGAGGCTCTCGGCGCGGATCTTCTGGTCGATCAGGATCGCCAGGCCCAGGCCCAGCGCCATCGCGATCACGATGAACAGGCCGGCGAAGGTGCCGGCGTTGGACAGCGCCACCTGCCAGTTCTCGAGGTTCAGGAGCCGCGTGTAGGCGGCCGTGCCCTCGTAGTCGAGCACCGGCATGATCGTCGATGGCGTCAGCGACAGGTAGACGGTGAACATGATGTAGCCGTAGACGCAGACCGCCACCAGGAGGGCGCTCGGGCTGATCAGCAGCTTGGGGAGAAGACCGGCTTTCATCGATTGGCAAAGCTCCGCGGCCCGACCGGCGGATGCCGGCCGGAACTCTTTTGACTACGGGAAAGTGCGCTCAGCCCTTGGAAGCGGAGACCATCTCGGCGACGGCCTTCTTGTCGTCGATCTGGCCGTTGAAGTGGCGCGTGATCACGTCGTAGAAGGCGTTCTTCAGCGAGGCGGGCACCGCGTGGCCGTGGGCCATCGAGCCGACCAGGGTGTTCTTCTTGTTCGCCTCGGCCAGGTCGGCCATGCCCTTCTTGCCGCAGTCGTCGAACGCCGTGTTGGGCACGTCGGTGCGCGCCGGCACGGAGCCCTTGACGACGTTGAAGGCCGACTGGAAGCCCGGGTCCATGATGGCGCTGGCCAGCTTGGCCTGCGCCGCGGCGGCATCGGCCTTGACCTTGAACATCACGAACTGGTCGGAGTTGAAGGACACCATGCCCTGCGTGCCCGGCGTGCGGAAGCACAGGAAGTCCTTGCCCGGCACCTTCTTGGCGTTCAGGAACTCGCCCTTGGCCCAGTCGCCCATCATCTGGAAGCCGGCCTTCTCGCTGATCACCATGCCGGAGGCGACGTTCCAGTCACGGCCGGAAAAGTCCTTGTCCACGTACTTGCGCAGCTGGCTCATGTGCTGGAAGACCTTCAGCATCGTGTCGGAGCCGAGTGCCTTCGGATCGAGATCGATGAGCGCCTTGCGGTAGAAATCGATGCCGCCGGTGGACATCGCGACGCCGTCGAACAGCGTGGCGTCCTGCCAGGGCTGGCCGCCGTGGGCCAGCGCGATGAAGCCGGCCTTCTGCACCTTGTCCAGCGCGGCGATGTACTGGTCCCAGGTGGTGGGCATCGTGGTCACGCCGGCCTTGTCGAGCACCGCCTTGTTGGCCCAGACCCAGTTGGTCGAGTGCACGTTGACCGGCGCGGCGATCCACTTGCCGTTGTACTTGGAGAAGTGCTGCAGCGCGGTCGGCACGACCTTGTCCCAGCCCTCCTTGGCGGCGACCGAGTTCAAGTCGGCGACGACGCCCTGCTTGCCCCAGTCGAGGATGTCGAAGCCCAGCATCTGCACGGCGGTCGGCGGGTTGCCGGCGGTGACGCGGGCACGCAGCGCGGTCATCGCTGCCTCGCCGCCGCCGCCGGCCACCGGCATGTCGTTCCACTTGACGCCCTGCTTCTCCAGGTTGCCCTTCAGCACGTTCAGCGCGGCGGCCTCGCCACCGGAGGTCCACCAATGCAGGACCTCGACGCTCTGCTGCGCGCGCGCCGGCAGCGCCAGCACGGCCGCGGCGATCGCCAGGCCGCTCAACATCAGAGTCCCTTTTTGCTTCTTGCTCTTCATGCGCGTTGTCTCCGTTTGGGTGGGGTGCATGTGCAGCGTCGCGGTCCGGTGTCTACTGCCCCGATGCCAGGCGCGCTGGTTCTCGGCCGGGTGGCAGCGTCGAGGCTGCCGGCCGTCAGGCAGGGTAGTCTGGAAGAAGGGGGAGGGGTCCCTAGGGGAAGTACTAGCGGAGCGACTTGCGCACTCCGTATTGCGGGCCGAGCGCCGGGCCGCTCCCAAGCCGGCCCACCTGGCGATGTGCTTGCGGCTCGATGCCGCAAGCATCGCCCGTCCCCTTGGGGGACCGACCAGGCTCGCCCGCGTTCAGCGGGGCGAGCCTGGGCGAGGGGCTCCACTACTCCCAGTAACGTTTGGCGCCCCAGTAGTCGTACGTTCTTTCGTTCCAGCCGGTGTCGGGGGCGCTGGGCCAGTTGTCCTTGTCGAAGCCCTCGGCGTTCTCGAAGCGTGCCTTGTCGGCATCCATCACGAAGCACTTGTTGGCGGTGTCCAAGGTCAGTGCGGACCAGGGAATCGCGAACAGCTTCGTGCCCAGGCCGAGGAAGCCGCCGCTGCTCATCACCGCGTAGGCGACCTTGCCGCGCGGCACGTCGATCATGATCTCGTCGATCTTGCCGAGCACGTCGCCGTTGCGGTTGCGGACCTCGTCGCCGGTCAGCGTGTTGGCGGTCATCAGCCGCGGGCCGGGGCCGCCGCCGGGTTCGGCGCCGGGGGATTCATAGGTGCGGGTGCTGTCGATTGCTGTATCCATGCCGTGCTCCTTCATTGGGGAAGACGGCCTTCAACGGCAATCACTGTGCCTGTCACTCGACCGGTTCGTCGATGGCCAGGCCTTCGCGGCGCATCAGTTCCTCCTTGCGCAGCAGCATCGCCTCGCCGAGCGTGTCGAGGTCCATGCCCGTCTTCCTCAGCTTCGGGAAGAGTTCGTTTTCTTCCTCGCGCACATGGTGGTCGATGTATTCGCCCAGCACCTTGACCTTGGCGTTGTAGTGCCTGTCCAGCGGCGCGGAATCGAGGATCTGCACGATCAGGTCCTTGGCGGAGGCATGCTCGACCTCCGCCTCGTCGACGAGGTCGTCATCGTCCTTGCCGAGCGCCCGGTGCGCCTGCGGATAGATCAACTCCTCCTCGATCATCGTGTGCACCTTCAGCATGCCGCAGATGCGCTCGGCGAGCTGCTGGCGGCGCTGGTCGCTAGCGCGCCTGGCAACCAGTTGCTGGTAGTCCTCGAACAGGCTCTTGACCTCCCGATGGTCGGCCTTCAGGACGGCGATGGCATCCTGATGGGTGACGGCTGATGTCATTGTGTTGCTCCAAGAGGCAGGGGCACGCCGCGCGTGCCGGTATGCGATAGCGCATGGCCGGCAAGCGGGATGCCCGTGCTCGTCAGCGCCGCGCGCTGCGGAACGTGATCGACCAGCGCAGCGCTAGCACCGGCGCCACGCTGTGCTGCCAGGCCCAGCGCGCCGGGCCGCGCATCGAATAGGCCGAACGCGGCGCCAGCGCCAGCTTCAACACGTCTTCTCGCTTCGGATCGACCGGCGGATACGGCCGGAAACGCATCACTGCCTCGCTGCCCAGCGACACGCCGAACACATCCTCGAAGTCCGGCACGTCGCGGTGCCAGCCCAGCGGCGTACCCGGCACGTATTCCGCCACCAGGGCATGAGCCAGCGTTCCCGGCTCGACACCCGCCCAGCGCGCGACCTTGTCGCGCAGCGGGTGCAGCGCCTCGATCAAGGGCGGCGCGGGGTCGAGCCGGTTCGAGTCGTAGTCGAAGCGGCCGCCGTAGCCGACGATGCGGCGGCGCGCGACATAGCCCTTGTACTTCGCGGCTTCGAAAGGCAGCGTGCGGACCAGCGCCAGCAACTCGGCCTCATCGGCGGACGAGAGGAAATCGGGCGCGTAGACCAGACCCTCGGGCAACACCGGCGGCGGCAGATCGAACAGCAGCGCCTGTTCCATCTCAATCCCAGAGGCTGCGCACCTTCGCGCCGACGTCGACGGCCGGCACGACCGGTGCGGCCTGCGGCAACGGCGCACGCGGCGCCGCGCCGACCTGCTCGAACAGCCGCGCCACCTTGCCCGGGATGAAGCGGGTCAGCGTGGCGTAGACGTGCACGTCACCGTCGCGCCGCTGCTGGCGCACGTAGTAGCGCTGCGGCGCGACGATGGCGAGGTGCTGCTTGGCACGGGTCATCGCGACGTAGAGCAGCCGGCGTTCCTCCTCGATCTCCTCGCTCTGGCCGGTGGCCATGTCCGACGGGATGCAGCCGTCCACCGCGTTGAGCAGGTAGACGGCGTTCCACTCCTGGCCCTTGGCCGAATGGATCGTCGAGAGGATCAGGTAGTCCTCGTCCAGCGAGGGCACGCCGGATTCGTCGCTGCTGGCGTTGGGCGGGTCCAAGGTCAGCTCTGTCAGGAAACGCTCGCGCTCGCCATAGGCCTGGGCGATACGTGCGAGCTGCTCCAGGTCGGCCAGGCGCACAGGGGCCTGGTCCTCATGCAGGCGCTCCAGATGCGGCTCGTACCAGTCGATCGTGCGCTCCAGATCGGCCGGCCATTCGCTTTGCGCAGCCAGCGACAGCATCAGCTCGCGCAGCCGCTCCCAGTCGGCCGCGGCGGCCGGCGGCGGCTTGAAATCGCGCAGCGCGGCCCAGGCGTCGGCGGCCTGCTCGTCTATCGCGTCGAGCAGGCGCCGCGCACTGGCCGGCCCGAAGCCCGGCAAGAGTTGCGAGACGCGGAAGGCCGCGAGCCGGCCGCGCGGGTTCTGCGCCCAGCGCAGCACGCCCAGCACGTCCTTCACATGCGTGCTCTCGAGGAACTTCAGCCCGCCGTACTTGCGGAACGGGATGTTGCGCCGCGTCAGCTCCAGTTCCAGCGGCGCGCTGTGGGCGGCGGTGCGGAACAGCACGGCCTGCTGCATCAGCTTGAGCCCCTCCTCGCGCCGCTTCAGCACCTCGTCGGCGACCCAGCTGGCCTGCGCGGATTCGTCCTGCAGCACGACCAGCCGTGGCTTCTCGCTCGACGACTTGTCCGACCACAGCAGCTTCTCGTGCCGGTGCCTGGCCAGCGCGATCACCGCGTTCGAGGCTTCGAGGATGGGCTGCGTGGAGCGGTAGTTCTGCTCCAGCGCGACGATGCGGGCAGGCGGGTCGAACTGCGCGGGGAAGTCGAGGATGTTGCGCACCTCGGCGGCGCGGAACGAGTAGATCGCCTGCGCGTCGTCGCCGACGACGGTGAGGTTCTCGCCCCGCGGCTTCAGGCCCTTCAGGATCGCGGCCTGCAGGCGGTTGGTGTCCTGGTACTCGTCGATCAGCACATGGTCGAAGCGCGCGCCGAGTTCCGCCGCCAGCGCCGGGTCGGCCATCATGTGCTTCCAGTAAAGCAGCAGGTCGTCGTAGTCGAGCACCTGCTGTTGCTGCTTGGCCTCGGCATAGGCGCGGAACAGCTGCTTCAATTCGGCCAGGCAGCCGAAGCACCAGGGATAGAACTGCTGCAGCACCGTGTCCAGCCGCGCCTCGCTGTTGATCACCCGCGAGTAGATCGCCAGGCAGCTCGCCTTCAGCGGGAAGCGCTGGGCCTTCTCGGCCAGGCCCAGCGCCTGGCGTTGCATGCCCATCAGGTCCTCAGCGTCGGCGCGGTCGAGGATGGTGAAGTTGCTGACCAGGCCGATGCGCTCCGCGTACTCGCGCAGCAGCCGCGCACCGACGCCGTGGAAGGTGCCGGCCCAGGCGAAGCGCGGTGGCGCCTGCGCGGCCGCGTAGCCGAGCGCCTGGTGCAGCGCGCGGCCGACCCGCTGCTCCATCTCGCCGGCGGCGCGGCGCGAGAAGGTCAGCAGCAGGATGCGGTTCGGGTCCGCGCCGTCCAGCACCAGCCGCACGACGCGCGCGGCCAGCGTCTTCGTCTTGCCCGAGCCGGCGCCGGCGATCACCAGCAGCGGGCCTTGGTTGCCGCCCGGCGTGCGGCCGTGCTCGACGGCCTCGCGCTGCTGCGGATTCAGGTCGGCAAAGACCTGCGGCGGCGACATCTTTTTGCCCATTCGGTCATCATAAACTGTATAAATAAACAGTTATGTTGAAGGAGCCAAGACCATGAGCATCCGGATCGGTACCGCCTCCTGGGCGGACCAGGGCCTGATCGACACGGGGCGTTTCTATCCGCCGGAGGTGCGCACGCCCGCTGCGCGGCTGCACTACTACGCGACGCAGTTCCCGCTGGTCGAGGTGGACACCAGCTACTACTCGATCCCGGCCCCGCACGCCGCGCGCCAGTGGGCCGAGCGCACGCCGACCGGCTTCAAGATGAACGTCAAGGCCTTCCGCCTGTTCACCGGCCACCAGACCTCGCCGGCCGTGCTGCCGGCCGAGGTGCGCGAGGCGCTGCCGGCGGCGCTGAAGCTGAAGTCGGTGCTGTACTACCGCGAGCTGCCGGGCGAACTGGTCGACGCGCTGTGGCACCGCTTCGTGCAGGCGCTGCTGCCGCTGCGCTACAGCGGGCGCCTCGGCCTCGTGCATTTCCAGTTCCCGCCCTGGCTGGTGCGCAACCGCGCCGGCCATGCGCACGTGGCCCATTGCGTTGAGCGCATGGAAGGTTTCAAGCTCAGCACCGAGTTCCGCAACATCTCCTGGCTGGCCGATGCGCACGCGGCCGAGACGCTGGCCTTCCAGCGCTCGCTGGGCACGGTGCACACCATCGTCGACGAGCCCCAGGGCTTCAGCAACAGCGTGCCCGCCGTCTGGGACACCACTCACGATGCGCAGGCCCTGGTGCGCCTGCACGGCCGCAATGCGGGCAGCTGGAACTACAGCGGCGCCCGCTCGTCGGGCCGCTTCAACTACGACTACGACGAGGCCGAACTCGAAGGCCTGGCGCGCCAGATCCTGGCGAAGCTGGACCGGCCGGGCCTGGACATCCACGTGGTGCTGAACAACAACGCCGAGGACCAGGCCCAGCGCAACGGCCGCACCCTGATGCGGCTGATGGACGCGCTGGGCGCGAACGTCGCGAGGCCCACCGCTCCGATGGGCGACCTGTTCGAACTACAGGCCTAGGGCCTGTTCACGCTATTCCAGGGGATCGCGTTGCCTCGCAAAGGGGCCGGATGCAAGGCGCACGCGCGCAGCAAGGCTCCTGCCTTGCAAGTGCGGGCAACGCCGCAGACACGGTTCCTTTGCGAGACAACCCGCAGGGAAGCTCACCACAGCCCGCCCCTCGTCGTTGCGCTCCTAGCGCGTGCGGACGCACGCGCGTCGTCGCACGCCTCGATGGGCGGGCTGTGGTGAGCTTCGCGACCCCTGGAATAGCGTGAACAGGCCCTAAACGAGATCTCAGCGCGCCGCGGTTTGTGGCGGCGCAGGCGGCACGTACTTCGTGTAGCCATCTGACAGCGTGCCGAGGAAGGCCACGATGTCCTCGATCTCGCGGGCATTCAGGCGCGGCTTGCCGTTCTTCAGCGGCTTGAAGGGCGCATCGGCGTTGACGTTGCCCCAGTAGCGCTCGGGCAGGTCGTCGTAGCGGCGCGGCTTGCCGGCGGCATCGCGGCCGTACCACTTCTGCGGGTTGGTGTCGCGGGTGGCGTAGAACTCGACCACCTCGCGCAGCGAGTGCATCGCGCCGTTGTGGAAGAAGCTCTTCTTGCGCGCCACGTTGCGCAGCGAGGGCGTGCGGAAGGCGCCGCAGTATTCCGGATGCGTCGCCAGGTCGCTGCGCAGCGGGCCGCACAGGCCCAGGTCGAAGAACTCCGGGTTGCGGTTCATCGGGATCTGCGCGTTGCGCGGCACGGCCAGCGCGACGAAGCCGAAGTCCGTGAAGATCGGCAGGTGGCTGCCCGGGTTCTTGTGGCTGCTGGTATGGCAGCTCGCGCAGTTGCCCTTCTTCATGTCGTTGAACAGCGCCAGGCCGCGCAGCTCCGTCGGGCTCAGGTCCACCTCGTCCTTCAGGTAGGCGTCGTACTTGCTGGTGAACGAATGGAACTCGGCCGGCGCGCCTTCGTAGGCCTCCAGCGCCACGGTGACCCAGGCGATGCTGGCGCGCAGGTCGTCGAACACGTTCTCGCCCGGCGCGCTGAGCAGGGCCTTGAACTCGCCGGCGTAGGCGGTCTTCATCAGCTTGTCGAGCAGCGCGCGGTGGTCGGCATTGCCCATCTCGTTGGGGTCCAGCAGCGGCATCAGCGCCTGGTCGTGGCCGGTGTTGACGCGGCCGTCCCATGTGCGCCCGCCGGTCGGGCCTTCGTCGTCGCCGCCGGCGCCGCTGGGCTCGGCCTCGTAGAAGTGCTCGGTGAACGCGATCGGCGCGTGCAGGTAGGTCAGCGAGGGCGTGCTGCGGAAGCCGAGCCGGTCCAGCTGCGGCCCGCCCGGCTGGATCGACAGGCCGTTCGGCGGACCGAAGGCGCTCTTCGGGTCATGGCAGCTGGCGCAGGACTGCAGGCCCGAGGCCGACAGGCTCTTGTCGAAGAAGATCTTCTTGCCGAGCGCCTGCAGGTTCTCGACCGTCGGCCGGTCGCCGTAGACCCCGGGGTGGTAAAGCTCGGTGCCGATCTCGGGCAACGCCTCGCCGGAACAGGCATAGGCGATCGCGATGGGCAGCGCCAGCGCGATCGTCACCAAACCGGCGCTCAGCCTGCCGCTCAGCCCCGGCGACTGCGGCGCGCGGAAACGCATGCAATGGCGCCCAGGCCCAGCAGCAGCATCGCGTAGCTCGCGGGCTCCGGCACGGCGGCCGTCACCTGCAGGCCGAAGGCATCAGCGGCGAGGGCCGGATCGGCGTCGTAGCCGCGGCCACCGCTGTAGTAGGCGAGCGCGGACGGCAGGTTCGACACGCCAGTCGGCAGGACCAGGCCCTGCACGCCGTTGCCGTCGGTCTCGATGGCGACGAAGTAGGTGCCGGCGGGCAGCGTCCAGTTCAGGCCCGACTGACCCGTCCAGCCGCCGTCGGCGTAGGTCGCGGTGAACTGATGCAGCTGGCCCTGGTTGTCGGCAGACCAGTCGAGGTTCGGCACCAGCGCGCCGCCGGCGTTCATGCTGCCGTACAGCGCCACGGTGAAGCCCAGGCCCGAGTCGGCGGCGGTGGATTGCACGAAGGCCTTGATGCTGTCGATGGTGGTCGTCGCGTTCAAGGTGAAGCTCTCGGCCGCCCAGTCGACCGCGTCGATGCTCAAGGCGCCGACGATGCCGCCGGAGGGCGTGCCGGTGTCGAGGATGCTGGTCGCGGCGAAGGCGTTCGTCGTGGCCAGCAGGGCCGCGGCGAGCAGCGTTCCGTTGAAGATCTTGTTCACTGTTCTGTCGCTCCGGAAGGGGTTCGTCATCACTGCAGCGCCGGCACCGTCTGCGCGCCGATCAGCTTGCTCGGACCGTAGGCGGCGGTGAAGCCGTAGACGTTGATGTCGGCCTTGCCGCTCTGGTGGATGTTGACGATTGCGTAGACGTAGCTGCGGTCGGTCGGCGACTGGCCCGAGGCGCTGGGCTTCACGTCGAAGGGCGAGCCGCCCGCGCCGACGATGACCTGCCACGATGGCGGCAGCACGCTGCCGTTGGGCTGGGCCTTGGGCTGGCTCATGTTGTAGACATGCTGGTGGCCGCTGAAGTAGGTGGCGGCGTAGGCCTGGACCACGTTCCAGAAGGCGTCGCGGTTGGCCGTCGAATAGGCGTTGGCGTCCAGGCCCGCGGCCTTGCCGCCGTTGCCGGCGAAGTTGTAGGTGTAGGCCGGCTTGTGGCCGAACACGAAGAAGCTCTTCGCACCACGCGTCTTGGCGGCGGCGAAGTCCTGGCTCAGCCAGTTGACCGGCGCGGTGTTGTCGTTGCCGCCGGACACGTCGTTATTGATGACGGCGAAGTGGCTGCTGCCGACGTCGAAGCTGAACGACAACTGGTTCTGCGGCGCCGCGGTGGTGACCTTGGTGTTGCCGGTCACGAAGGGGTAGTCCAGCGCCGCATGGTCGCCGAGGTCCACGTTCGCCAGGGCTTGGCCGTTCGGCAGCATCGAGCTCAGGCGCGCCTGGTCGAGGATCAGGTCGCCCATGTTGGCGCGGAAGGCCTCTTCGTTCTGCGGGATCGCGTTCTTGCCGCCGTTGACGCTGCCCAGCGTGTCCTGCCCGGCCACCAGCGCGCCGCAGATCACCTGGGGCACGTAGGCGCCGATGGCGGCGTTGATCGTGGGCGCGGCGAGCGCGGTGCGGCACTGCGTCTCATGGTTGCCCGGCACCGGCACGATGTAGGTGCCCTGCTCCATCAAGGTGGAGGCCATGCCGCGCCAGTAGGCGTACTCGGTATAGAAGCGGACGAGATCGGAGTTGATGACCGAGTTGACGTCGCTCACGTTCGTCGACGGGTTCGCGTTGCCGTAGCCCAGCACCATGTCGCCGTTGAAGAACAGCAGGTTGGCCTTCTTCGCCGCGATCTCGCGCAGGATGCGGCTGAAGGCCTTGGTGTTGGTCATCCACATCTGGTCCTGGCCGCTCAGCGGGAGCTGCGTGGCGTCCGGCGCGACGTTGTCCTGGCGCGAGTCGCCGACGGTGGCGAAGGACAGCACCACGGGGTCGCTCGCCTGCGCCAGGGCGACGCCGGCGGCCATCATCGTCAGGGCCGCGGCAGCGACGCGGGCCAGTGTCTTCTTCTGCATTCGAAACCTCGGTGTCATGGGTACGCCAGGGCCGCGAGGATCGCAATCTCGCGTGAACGCAGAAAGTCACGAATGACGGCGATGTAGTCCGAACGGACTATGTCCCTTCGGGATGCTTGTTGACGGCCAGCCAGTAGAAGCCCGCCTGGTGGACCACGTCGACCATCGATGCGAAGTCCAGCGGCTTGACCACGTAGCTGTTGGCGCCCAGGTCGTAGCTGCGGATCATGTCGCTCTCCTCCTGCGAGGAGGTCATGATCACGACGGGGATGCGGCGGGTGCGCGCGTCCTGCTTGATCCGCTCCAGCACCTGCGTGCCGTCCACGCGGGGCATCTTCAGGTCGAGGAAGACGAGGCGCGGGCTGCCCTCGCCGCGTTCGGCGTACTGGCCTTCGCGGAACAGGTAGTCCAGCGCCTCCTCGCCGTCCTTGACCCACAGCAGCTTGTTGGCGAGGCCGCCCTTGCGCAGGGCGCGCATGGCCAGCTCCGCATCGTTGGGGCTGTCGTCGACCAGCAGGATCTCGACTTGGTCATACGGTTTCATCGGGCGGTTCCTTGGGCAGGGCGAAATAGAAGGTGGCGCCGCGGTCCGTCTGCCCTTCGGCCCAGACGCGGCCGCCATGGCGCTGCACGATGCGCTGCACCAGCGCCAGGCCGACGCCGGTGCCGGCGAAGGACTCGCTGTCGTGCAGGCGCTGGAAGACGCGGAACAGCTTGTCCTGGTACTTCGGATTGAAGCCCGCGCCGTTGTCCCGCACGAAGTAGACGTACTCGTCGCCGTAGGTGATGGCGCTGACGGCGACCTGCGGCCGCTCCCGTTTGGCGCTGAACTTGACGGCGTTGGACAGCAGGTTGATCCACACCTGCGTGAGCAGGGCCGGGTCGCCCTGCACCTGGGGAAGCAGCCCCAGGTCCAGCTGCGCGCGGGAGCCGCCGTCCGGCCCGACGACCGCATCCCCGGTCACGGCCTCCCAGGCCCGCCGGGCCAGCGCCTCCATGTCGACCGGCGCCATCTGCAGCGCCTTGCGCCCGAGGCGCGAGAAGGCCAGCAGGTCGTCGATCAGACGGCCCATGCGCAGGCCCTCGCCGTGCACGATGCGCAGCTTGCGCAGCGCCTCGGCGCCGAGCTCCTCGGCATGGTCCTCCATCAGCGCGTCGGCGAAGCCCACCACGCCGCGCAGCGGCCCGCGCAGGTCGTGCGAGACCGAGTAGCTGAAGCTCTCCAGCTCCTTGTTGGCGGTCTCCAGCTGCGTCGTCCGCTGCGCCACGCGCTGCTCCAGCTGGGCGTTGAGGTTGCGCAGGTCCTCGTCGACGCGTCGCCGCTCCTCGACCTCCTGCTGCAGCAGCTGCTGCGATGCGGCGAGTTGCTCGTCACGCCTGCCGAGTTCGGCCAGCATGCCGTTGAACGATTCCACCAGGAAGCCCACCTCGTCCTCGGTGGACTTGGGCACCCGCAGCGAGAAGTCCTTCTGCGCCATGACGCGGTGCGCGGCCGCGCTGACGGCCAGGATCGGCTGCGTGAAGGCGCGCTGCAGCCACACCGAGGCCAGGCCGGTGACCAGCAGGCTCAGGACCATCACCCCGGCCAGGATGCCCAGGAAATCGCGCAGGCGCTCGGCAAGTTTGTACTGGCCGTCGAGGTAGACCGTCCCGACGATCTCGCCCTTCTCCACCACGCGGCGGAACACGGTGACGTGGTTGTCCTCGACCCGGATGTCGTCGCTTTCCGGCAGCGCCGGAATCACCACCTTCGCATCCTCGGCGCTGTGATAGTCCGCGACGAGCCGGCCACGGGCGCTGTAGATCGCCGCCGCGCGCAGGCCCGGATGGCTGCGCAGCAGCTGCAGGTTCTCCTTCACCGCCTGGGCGTCGTCGAAGGCCAGCGCCGAGGCGCTGGCGCGGCCCAGGATGTCGGCCTGCGTGGCGAGGTCGCGCATGGCCTGCTGACGGTAGCCGCTGATCTCGCTGAGCGAGAGCGCGATGCCCGCGACGACCAGCGCGCAGCTGACCGCCGTCAGCATCAGCAGCGCGATCTTCAAGCGGATGGAGCCGAGCACGCGGGACGACAGGGAAGCCATGCTCAGTGCTCCTCGTCCTGGATCACCCGCTGCGCCACCCCCAGCAGCCGGGAGCTGACGCGCAGGCCCGCCTTCTCGACATTGGGCAGCGCGATCTCGAAGCGCACGCGGCGCTCGACCAACAGGAAATTGATCATGCTGCCGCGCGGCAGGCCGCCCTCCACCTCCGTCACGACCAGCACCGGCCGCGGCGCCGCCTCGCCGCGCAGCGGCTCCGCCCGCCCGACGAAGAGCAGATGCAGCCCTGCCGCGGATTCGCCGGCCTGCATCTTGCGCACGCGGATCGCGCGGTCGCGGACCTTGCGCCCGACCACCAGTTCCGACAGCGCCCCCTGCAGCACCGGTGCGCCCAGCACGCCCATCACGAAGGGTGCATCGGGCCGCTCGAAGGCCGCATCGGGCCAGTCCACGTAGCCGGTGAACTTGTACAGGAAGGCCGCCTTCACATGGGCCTCGTCCATGCCCTCCTCGGCCTGCGCCCGGGCCGGGCCGCACCAGGGGGGCAGCAAGGCCGCCAGGCCCAGCACGAGTCGCCGCCGCGTGATCCAGGCCTGCCGCACCCGCGCCGCGCTGCTTCCGATCAGGGATTCCATCTCAGCATCAGGAAGAAGGACCGGGCGATCTCGCTGCGGCCCGGGGCCGCACCACTCTCCGGATGGCTGCGGTCCAGCAGGTTGGTCCCCACGGCCGACAGTTCGAGGCCATGGCGCAGCTGCCAGATGTAGCTGAGGTCCAGCGCGGTGTAGGCCGGCACGACCGGGTTGGGCAGCGCCCCGACGCGCCGCAGCCCGACGTCCAGCGACTGCTGCCGCGGCAGCTGCAGACTGGCGCGCAGGAGCCATTGATGGCTGGCATCGTTACCGAGGGCCGAAGGACCGACGGGGTCGGTGCTGCCGGCTTCGACATGCAAGTCCTTGCGCAGCAGGTTCAGGCCGGCGGACAGCTGCAGCCAGCTCAACGGCTGCCACTGGCTCCACGCCTCCATGCCGTAGGTGAGGCCTTCGATCTGGTTCTGGACCAGCGCGTTCGGCGGCGGCTGGCCGCTGCGCAGCCGGCTCCAGTCGTAGCGGTACAGGCTGGCCGAGACGTTGAGCTCGTGGCTGGGCTGGGCCCGGTAGCCCAGCTCGGTGACGGTAGCGACCTCGGAGACGAAGTCGGGTCCGCCTGCGATGAGGTAGGGCGGCTTCGCCGGCAGGCGCAGGTCGCGGTCCAGCCGGGCCGGCGCGCGGACCGCGCGCGACACGGCCGTCCACCACAGCTGGCCGGCCGCCGGCGCCCAGCTCAGGCGCAGGCTGGGCAGGGCCTCCCAGCCGGTGTAGTCGTTGTGCTCGAGCTTGGCGCCGGCGACCAGGCTCAGCCGCTCGGACAGGTGCAGATCGTCCTGCACGAACAGGTTGCGCCAGCTCTGGGTGCTGCGCGGCGGCACGAAGCCGATCAGCAGGCCGGGGCGGATGTCGTCGCGCGATTGCCGCCAGCCGCCGCCCCAGTCGAGCTGGTGCGCGCCCAGCACCAGGCTGTGCTGGAACTCGAGGTCCACCACCGTGTCGCTGGGGCTGTAGGTGAAGCGGTCCTCGCGCCGGTTGCGGTCGTAGTAGCCCTGCACGCGCAGCTTGGAGCCGCCGGCCAGCGTGCCGGTCCAGCGCGCCAGCAGGTTCTGACCGGAGGTGCGCAGGCCGCCGAAGTTCAGGCCCGGCACGCTGCGGTCGTCGGTATCGGCACGGTAGGCGTCGCCCTGCACGGTCAGGCCCTCGCCGCCGGCCAGCCAGTCCATCCGCGCACCGACCTGCGCGCGGTGCGAGCCATCGGCCACAGCGGCGCCGGCCTGGCTGTCGGTGTGCGCGTGGCGCTGCAGCTTGGCGTAGACGCGCATCCGCCCGCCCGCACCGAGCGGCCCGCCCCAGCGCAGCGCGGCCAGCGATTCGAGATTGCCGCCGCCCGCCTCGGCGAGCAGGCCCTGCGTTTCCTCGGCCGTCTTGGTGACGATGTTGATCACGCCGTTCACCGCATTCGTGCCCCACACGCTGGCACCCGGGCCGCTGATGACCTCGATGCGCGCGACGTCCTCCAGCAGCACGTCCTGCATGTCCCACTGAACGCCCGAAAAATACGGCGTGTAGACGGTGCGGCCGTCGATCAGCACCAACAGCTTGTTGCCGATCGCGTTGTTGAAGCCGCGCGCGGTGATGGCGTACTGGTTGGCATTGACTCGGGCCACCTGCAGGTTCGGCGCCAGCGCCAGCGCCTCGGGCAGCCGCCGCACGCCGGCGCGGCGGATCGCGTCCTCGGAGATCACGTACAGCGTCGCCGCCACCTCGCCGAGCTTCTCGCTGCGGCGCGATACCGAGCTGACCTCGATATTGGCCAGCTCCTCCAGCGACAGATCGGCCAGGTCCGCCTGCTGGGCGGCGGCCCCGAGCGGCATGGCTGCGAGCAGACCCAGAGCCAGCAGTGATCTCATCCGGCATCCGCCTCGGAGTGGGACAGCAGTTCGACGATGCGCTCGAAGGGCTGGGGCGGGCTGAACCAGTAGCCCTGCATCTCGTCGCAATCCAGCATGCGCAGGCACTGCGCCTGCTTCTCGGTCTCCACGCCCTCGGCCACCACCTTCAGGTGCAGCGAATGGGCCAGCGAGATCACCGTGGACACCAGCGTCATCGTGCTGGCGTCGCCGAGCATCGTGCTGACGAAGCTGCGGTCGATCTTGAGCGTCTGCACCGGCAACTGCGCCAGGTAGCGCAGCGAGGAATAGCCGGTGCCGAAGTCGTCCACCGCGATGCTCACGCCGAGATCCCGCACGCGCTCCAGCCGCATGATGTTGGCCTCGATGTCCTCCATCACCAGGCTCTCGGTGATCTCCAGGTCCATGCAGGGATCGCCGCCGCAGGACTCCAGCGCGCTGCGCACGGTGGTCTCGAAATCCGCGCGGCGCAGCTGGATCGCGGAGACGTTGACGGCCACGCGCGGCACGCGCGGCAGCCGCAGCGCGCGCCAGCGCTGGTGGTCGCGTACCGCCTGGCGCATCGCCCAGGCGCCTACCTCGATGATCAGGCCGGTCTCCTCCAGCAGCGGGATGAAATGCGCTGGCGGGATCAGGCCCTTCTCGGGGTCGCGCCAGCGGATCAGCGCCTCCACGCCGAGGATCAGGCTGGTGCGGCTGTCGACCTTGGGCTGGTAGTAGAGGACGAACTCCTCGTTGCGTACCGCGCGGCGCAGTCGGTTCTCCAGCGCCAGCGCGCCGGCGATCTTGCGCGACATGTCCTGCGAATAGAACAGGTAGTTCTCGCCGCGCGTCTTGGCCTTGGCCGCGGCCGACAGCGCGTTCTGGTAGAGCTCGTCGGCGGTGGCGCCGTCGTTCGGGAAAAGGGCGATGCCGGCGCGCGCGGAGATGCGCAGCTCCGAGCCCGCGACGTGGAAAGGCTCGCCGACGCTCAGGCCCGCGTTGCGCTCGATCATGCGGGCCAGCACCTCTTCCGAACGCACGTCGGGCACGACGACGGCGAAATGGTCGGCATCGATGCGCGCATAGCGGTTGCTGTCGGTGGCCTCGGCGATCAGCCGCTGCGCCAGCTGCTTCAGCAACTCGTCGCCGGCGGCGTAGCCGAGCGATTCGTTGACCATCTTGAAGCGATCCACGTTCAGTGCCAGCACCGCCAGCTTGCGCTGCTCGCGCCGCGACGAGTCCACGTACTGCGTCAGCCGCTCCATGAACAGGCTGCGGTTGGCCAGGCCCGTCAGCGCATCGTAGAAAGCCAGGTAGTTGAGCCGGTCGGACTTGCGGATGTGGTCCAGTGCGAAAGCGAGGTCATTGCTCATCTCGGCGAGCAGGCGCTGCTCGTCGGCATCGAAGAAATCGGCCTCGCCGGCGTGCAGCACCAGCACGCCAAGCACCTGCGGCCCCACGGCGATCGGCAAGGCGGCCGCCGCGTGCAGCCCGGCCAGCTCCGGCGACAGGCGGGCCAGGTCGTCCTCGAAGGCGGGCTGGGCGCTCGACACCACACCGGGCACGACGATGGACTGCACCCAGTCGCGGGCCTGTTGCGCCTGTTCCGCCGTCAGCTCGGCCGCGCGCTCGGCCAGGTCGTCCGGCGCGTGCAGCGCCCCGGTGGATTCGTCCACCAGCGCCACCCAGGCCAGCAGAAAACCGCCCGCCTCGACGGCGATGCGGCAGGCCTCGGAGAACAGCTCGTCGCGGCTCTGCGCGCGCACGATCAGCGAGCCGATGCCGCTCAGCAGCGCATAGACCCGGTTGAGCCGGCGCACCTTGATCTCGGCCACCCGACGCTCGGTGATGTCGACGACCGACCCGGCCATGTAGGTGGCGCGGCCCCGTTCGTCGCGCAGCGCCTTGCCCTTGGCTTGCGACCAGCGATAGCCGCCGCCGCGTTCGCGCGCGCGGACCTCGACCTCGTAGGGCACGGACAAGGTCAGGTGCGCATGGATGGCCTCCTCCACCATCGGCCGGTCGTCGGGATGCAGCAGCTGGCACCAGGAGTCCCAGCGGTTCGCGATCTCCTCGTCCCGGTAGCCATGGCGCTGCTTCCATTGATGCGGGATGTAGGCCTCGCCCGTCGCGATGACCCAGTCCCACACGTCGCCGGTGGAGGCAGCCAGCAGGAAGCGCTGTTCGCTGTGGTGAAGCGCCGCGGCGATGCGGGACTTCTCCTGCTCGCGCTTGACGTCTTCCAGCGCGCGTTCGACCGCAGGCCCCAGGCGAGCCAGATTGCCCTTGAGCACGTAGTCGACGGCACCGTTCTTCAGCGCGTTGATCGCGTACTCCTCGCCGATCGTGCCGGAGACGAAGATGAAGGGCGTGCCCGGCCGCAGCTCGCGAGCGAGCGCCAGCGCGGTCATGCCGTCGAACAACGGCATGCTGAAGTCCGAAAGAATGACGTCCGGCGCGAATTCCACCAGCGCCGCGCGGAAACCCTCCTCGGTGTCCACGCGCAGGCCGGTGCAGTCGAGCCCCGACTTTCGCAAGGTGCGCATGACCAGTTCCGCGTCGTGCGCTTCATCCTCGACCAACAAGACTTTCAACGCACTCCTCCGCCGTTCAGCGGGAAGCGTTGTGCAACCCGTCAGCCGATGAACAGCGGTCCCGCGGGACTCGCCGACCAACGGCCGGGGTTTGCATTCATATCGCCTCCCTCGGTCCCTCCGACGCCACCGAAGATCGTCATAGCGATCCTGTGTCAAGTCCCTCTTTTATGCAACTCGGCGCACGGTAAGCGCTCTACAGCTCAATTTCAAGCTCGAAGGTGCGATGTGCGCACAATCGGCTGAAGCGGTCGTCAACGCCTCCATCGGGCCGAAGAATTCGTAGCGCAGCCGCTGCGGTGCAATGCCCAGCTTCAGGCCGCTGGCATACACCGACTGCATGAAGATGCGCGGCCCGAGGAAGTACAGGTCGACGTCGCGGTTCTCGGGCAGGTGTTCGGCCAGCAGGTCCTGCGTGACGCGGCCCGTCTCGTGTGCCGCGTCCTCGGCCGCGCGCGGCATGTCGTAGACGTAGAGCGGGCGCACGTTCGGATGCGCGGCCGCCAGGCGGTCCACACGGTCGCGGAAGGCATGGACGCCGCCATGCCGCGCCGCATGGATGAAGTGCACCGGCCGGCCGCTCGGCGCCACCACCTCCAGCATGCTCATGGCCGGCGTGATGCCGACGCCTCCGGTCACCAGCACCAGCGGGCGCTGCGTCGGCTGCGGGTCCAGCACGAAGTCGCCGCTCGGCGCGTGGGCCATCAGCACCGCGCCGGCCTCCACCTTGTCGTGCAGCCAGCCGGAGACGCGGCCGCCCTCCTCGCGCTTGACGCTGATGCGGTACCAGGGCTTGCCCGGCGCGTCGGACAGCGAGTAGTGGCGGCGCACCTGCTGGCCGTCGATGTCCAGCAGCAGGGTCAGGTATTGCCCGGCGTGGAAGGCCGGCAGCGGCCGCCCGTCGGTGGGCTCCAGGTAGAAGGAGGTGATCAGCTCGCTCTCGCTTACCTTGCGGGCCACACGCAGCGGGCGGGCGCCGCGCCAGCCGCCTTCGCGCGCGGCGTTGTCGGCCTGGACCGCTTCCTCGGCGTCGATCAGCAGTTGCGCCAGCGCGCCGTAGGCCTCGCCCCAGGCCGCGATGATCTCGTCGGTGGCCGCGGCACCCAGCACATCGCGGATCGCCTGCAGCAGGCAGGCGCCGACGATCGGGTAATGCTCCGGCCGCACGCCCAGCGCCACGTGCTTCTGCACGATGCGCGGTAGCGCGGGCGCCAGCGCGTCAAGCTGGTCGATGTGGCTGGCGTAGGCAAGCACCGCGCCGGCCAGCGCGCGGGCCTGGCTGCCGCTGGCCTGATGCGCCTCGTTGAAGAAGGCCTTCAGCTCGGGATGGTCGCGCAGCATCGCCTTGTAGAAGTGCTCGGTGATCGCGTGGCCATGCAGCTTGAGCACGGGTACGGTGGCCTTGATCAGGGCGATGGTGGAGGCGGAGAAGGTCATGGGAGGGTCCTTTGGGCTGATAGGTACTCCTCTCATCTCAACAAACGTGCCAGTGCCGCGAGCCCTGCAAGTGCTTGATTCCTAACGCCCACGTTCAGCGTGTTGTCATTTCGACAGCGGGCGCTTCGTGGTCAATTCGACACCTACAGTGTCGACATGACCACCATCCCCGAAGACCGCGATCCGCTGGGCCCGCTGCTGGCCAGCGTGCGCGAGCTGGTGCCCTGCGATGCGGCCGTGCTGCTGCGCCTGGAGGACGACCGCAGCCTCGTGCCGGTGGCCTTCGAGGGGCTGGACGACGCGGTGATGGGCCGCCGCTTCCCGCTCGACGGCCACCCGCGGCTGGCGCAGCTGGCGGCCAGCGCGCAAGGCCTGCGCTTCGCCGCCAACTGCGGCCTGCCCGACCCCTACGACGGCCTGCTCGCCGGCCAGCAGCGCGAACTGCTGGCGGTGCACGACTGCATGGGTGCCCCGCTGCGCCACGGCGGCCGCCTGTGGGGCCTGGTGACCCTGGACGCACGGGACCCGCATGCATTCGACGGCGTCGGCGACGCGCAGCGCCATGCGCTCGTGCGCCTGCTGGAGGCCGGCATCGGCTCCTGGATGGTGCTGGAGCGGGCGGCCGAGCGCCGCGCGCGGGAGCAGGTGCTGGCCCGCGAGCTGCGCGGCGCCGCGCCCACGCGCGAGCTGCTGGGCAAGAGCCCGGCCGTGCAGCGGCTGCTCAAGGAGATAGCCACCGTCGCACCGTCCGACCTCACCGTGCTGATCCTGGGCGAGACCGGCGTCGGCAAGGAACTGGTGGCGCAGCGCCTGCATGCCGGCTCGCCCCGGCGCGAAGCGGCGCTGGTCCAGGTCAACTGCGCGGCGCTGCCCGAGACGCTGGCCGACAGCGAGCTGTTCGGCCACAAGAAGGGCGCGTTCACCGGCGCGGTGCAGGACCGCGTGGGCAAGTTCGAGCTGGCCGACGGCGGCACCCTGCTGCTCGACGAGGTCGGCGAGTTGCCGCTATCGGTGCAGGCCAAGCTGCTGCGCGTGCTGCAGAGCGGGGAGCTGCAGCGCCCCGGCAGCGACCGGCAGCTGCGCGTGGACGTCCGCGTGCTGGCGGCCACCAATCGCGACCTGAAGCAGGAGGTGGCCGCGGGGCGCTTCCGCGCCGACCTGTACCACCGGCTGTCGGTCTACCCGCTGCTGGTGCCGCCGCTGCGCGAGCGCGGCCGCGACGTGCTGCTGCTGGCCGGCGGCTTCCTGGAGGAGAACCAGCAGCGCCTGGGCGCGCGCAACCTGCGCCTGACGCCCGCCGCCAGCGCTGCCCTGCTGGCGCACGACTGGCCCGGCAATGTGCGCGAGCTGGAGCATCTGATCAGCCGCGCCGCCTTGCGCGCGCTGTCCGCGCAGGGCCGGGCCTCGCGCTGGATCGGCATCGAGCCGCAGCAGCTGGCGCTGCAGGCGGAGATTGCCGTGCAGCCCCGGCCGGAACCTGCGATGGCCGCGCCGCGGGACGGCATCGGCGTGGGCCTGGGCCTGCGCGAAGCCACCGAGGCCTTCCAGCGCCAATGGGTGGCCGCCGCGCTGGCAAGGCATGGCGGCTCGATGGTGCCGGCGGCCCGCGAGGCCGGCATGGACCGCAGTAATTTCCACCGGCTGGCGCGCCGGCTTGGCGTCACGCACCCGAGGGAATGACGGCCAAGCCGTTACCGATTGCTCGATCCGCGCCATCAGCCACGTGCAGCCTCGTGCCGGCCGAAGCCCGTCAGAACTACGATTGCGCGGTCGCGAGTCCAACAAATGGGAGACAACCGTGAGCTTTCTGAGAAAAATCAGTATCTGCAATCGGGTCCTTTACGCCCTGTCGGCCATGGGCCTGCTGTGCGTCCTGGTCGGCGGCGCCATCGGCTGGCTGACCTCCGACATCGCCACCGAACTCGAACAGCAGCTGAAGACCAGCGCGAACGCGACGGGCGGGATCGCCCTGCTGCGCGAACGCATGAGCAGCCTGTTGTGGGCGACGGGGGGCACGTCGGTGGCGCTCGGCCTGCTGGGCGTGATCGCCGGGCTGGCGCTGCGCGCCAGCATCAAGGAGCCGATCGAGAACACCATCCAGGCCGTCATCGCGATGGGCAAGGGCAACCTGGGCTCGAAGATCTCCTCGCCCGGCCTCGATGAAATCTCCTGGCTCAACAGCGAGCTGAACTCGATGCGCAAGAAGCTGCGCGAGATGGTGCTGGCGGTGCGGGGATCGTCGGACTCCGTCAACTCGTCGGCGCACGAGCTGGCTGTCGGCAACAGCGACCTCAGCCAGCGCACCGAGAGCCAGGCCGCGGCGCTGCAGCAGGCGACCAGCTCGATGGCGCAGCTGACCGCCACCGTGCGGACCAGCTCGGGCCTGGCCACCGACGCTTCATCGCTGGTGACGCAGGCGAACCAGGTCGCCGGTGACGGCGGCCGGCTGATGCGCGACGTCGTGCAGCGCATGAGCGATATCGACGCCAGCGCCAAGCGCATCGCCGAGATCATCCAGGTCATCGACGGCATCGCCTTCCAGACCAACATCCTCGCGCTCAATGCCGCCGTCGAGGCGGCGCGGGCCGGCGAGCATGGCCGCGGCTTCGCCGTCGTCGCCAGCGAAGTGCGCGGCCTGGCCCAGCGCAGCGCCACCGCCGCACGCGAGATCAAGGTGCTGATCACCGACTCGGTCGAGAAGGTCAGCGGCGGTTCGAGCCTCGTCGACGCCGCGGGCCGCAACATGGAGCAGATCGTCGGCGGCGTCTCGCAGGTGTCGGCGCTGATCGCGCGGATCGCCGAGGCCGGACAATCGCAGACCGGCGGCATCGAGAAGGTCCACACCGTCATCGCGCAGATGGACGACATGACCCAGCGCAACGCCGCGCTGGTGGAACAGGCCGCCGCCGCCGCCGCATCACTGGAGCATCAGGCGCAGAGCCTGTCCTCGTCGGTCGGCCTGTTCGATCTCGGCAAATAAGCAAGGCAGACCCAAAGACAATGAGCGATGTGTTTCACGACCGGCAGGCCCGGGGCTGGTCAAGGACCGGCTGGCTGCAGGCCCACTACACGTTCTCGTTCGGCTCGTTCAACGACCCGACGCGGATGGGTTTCCGCGCGCTGCGCGTGATCAACGAGGACATCATCGCCAGCGGCTCGGGCTTCTCCGAGCATGCCCACGACCACTTCGAGATCCTGACGTTCATGCTGTCCGGCGAGCTCGAGCACAAGGATTCCGCGGGCCACGAGGGGCGCCTGCACGCAGGCGACGTCCAGCTCATCAGCGCCGGTACCGGCGTCAGGCACTCGGAGCGGAACCCGGGGGCACAGACGCCGACGCATCTGTTCCAGATCTGGCTGCATGGCAACGCCGACGAACTCCCGCCGCGCTACCAGCTTCTGCCGGAGGCGCTGCTCGCCACCAAGGGCCCACGCCTGGTCGCCAGCGCGCAGGAGCAGCCCGGCGTTCTCCAGCTTCGCGCACCGGTGAATATCTGGGCCGTGGCCGGACAGCCGGGCGAACGCTGCAGCCACAGCATCGCGAGCGAGCGCTACGGCTGGCTCCAGGTGCTCGAAGGCGTCGTCATGGTCGAGGTCGATGGCGAGCCGCAGCCACTGGAACTGCGCGGCGGCGACGGCCTGCAGTTGTCGACGGTCAGGCAGGTCGCCGTCACGCCGCACAGCGAAGCGCGGTGGCTCTGGTTCGACCTGGCTTAGTCAGTCAATCCGTCAGTCAGTCATTCAATCAGGCCAAGGCCTTGCCGAAGGTCGCCAGCAGGCGCGCCCAGGCGCGATCGGCCTGGGCGGCGTCGTAGACCCGCGTATCGGGCGGGCACCAGCCATGCGCGGCCGGGTACACCTCCACCTCGGCGGGCAGTTTCGCGCTGTCGAGCGCGGCACGCAGCGCGAGTTTCGCGTCGGGCTCCTTGGTGTCGTCGCTCTCCGCGATGGCGATCAGGTAGCTCGCCCGCGTCTGCGCTACCAAGCGGTGCGGGCTGTCGGGCGCCGCGGTCACCATGCCGGCACCGTGGAAGGTGCCGACCGCACCGACCCGGCCGGGCGCCACCGTGGCCGTGCGCACCGCGATCGGCCCGCCCATGCAATAGCCGGTGGTGCCGATCTTGCGCGTCTTGTCCACCTCGGCTTGGCCATCGAGCCAGGCTACGAAGGCCTTGCCGTCGCTCAGGTGCATGGCCGGCGTCAGCGCCTGCATCAGCGGCATTACCTCCGCGATCGGCGTCTGTCCGCCCTGGGCCGCGGTAGGCGCCTTCTTCTGCCGGTAGAAGGGATTCACCACCAGCACGCTGTATCCCGACTCCGCCAGACGCCGACCCATCTGCCTGAAGGCGGGGCGCAGACCGAACACATCCGGCCAAACCAGCACGCCGGGCGCCTCACCCGACGAGGGTGCGACAAAGTAGGCGTCGCAGTGGCCATCCGGCGTGGCGATGCTCACCTCGCGCTCGGAGACGGCGGCGGCATTGGCGACGCTCGGCAGCGTGGCCAGCAAACCGGCCGATGCGGCAAAGGCACCGAAGTCGCGGCGGGTGTACTTCTTGATCAGCTCTTCCTGCTCGTTCAGATCGCACATGGTTGGTTCACCTCGTTGGGGTCAAAACACAGCGCAGCTTCTGCCACGAATCGGGGCAGCAAGCAAGCCGGATGCGGCTGCATGCGTCACAAACGGTCGAGGCCGATGGGGGCTCCGTACTCCGGCCCTGCGGGCCTCAGTAGCGGAATTCTCACAATGAATTCGCTGCCCTTGTTGCGCCCCTCGCTCTTGGCTTCCACCGTGCCGTGGTGCAGCGCCACGATCTGCTTCACCAGGGCGAGGCCGATGCCCAGGCCGTCGCCCCGTTTCGTCGATGCCGCGTCGGCCTGGGTGAACATCTCAAAGAGTCGCGGCTGCAACTCGGCGCCGATGCCTTCGCCGGTGTCCTGCACCTTGAGCAGGAAGTGGGTCTGATCGGCGCTGGCCTGCACGGAGACGTGACCTCCATTCGGAGTGAACTTGATCGCGTTGTTCAGCAGGTTGATCACGACCTGATGCATGCGGCCCGGATCGACCTCGATGGTGATCGGCACCGGCGGCAGCACGCTGACCAGCGTCACCCGACTGGTGGCGGCGAACTCGTGGCAGGCATCGACGGCCTCCCGCAGCAGCCGTTGAAGTTCGACCCTCTCGTAGTCGATCTTCAGCTTGCCCTCGCCGACGCGCGTCATGTCGATCAGGTCCTCGATCAGCCGTTCCATGAACCCCAGTTGCCGGTTCAGGATCTTGACCGCCTGCTCATGCCTTTCGGGATCGGACGCCTGGGCGAGCAGCCGGGTGGCCAAGGTCATCGGCTGCAGCGGATTGCGAAGCTCATGCGCGATGGTCGCGAGGAACACGCCGCGGTCATGCTTGTCCTTCGAGAGCACACGCACCTCGTTCTCCGACGTCATCATGCGCAGGCGCAGGTGGGTGGCGTCGCGGAAGACCTTGGCATAGCCTTGCAGCACGTCGTCCTTGAGCATCGGCAGTGTCATACCACTGGCCCAGAACCGGGAGCCATCCTTGCGCATATGCCAGCGTTCGTCTTCGACTGCGCCCAAGGTGCGCGCCGCATTCAGCTCGTGAACGTCCATGCCATTGGCGAGATCTTCCGGGGTGAACAGCAGGGAGAAGGCCTGTCCCATGACATCGTCGGCGGCGTAGCCCGTGATGCAGTAGCTGCCCTCGCTCCAACCGGTGATGCGACCACCCTCGTCCATGAAGGCCAGGCCGTACTTGCTGACCTGCCCGGTGAACAGCTCGATGAAGGTCGACGCATCATCCTGACGCCATTCGCCGTGCGCGGTTCGCCGGTGTGTCATGGGGAGACTGCGCCGGTCTTGCGCGAAGCGGTCCTGCTCGCTGCGGCCTCCTTCGCAACTGTCCTCGTGGTGGCCATGGGTACTGCTCCCGGGTGTTGGGTGATTTGGTGAACATACCTTGCGCTTCCCTCATGGCAAGCGCCGATCCCGATGCCCAGGGCTCGGCAGAGGCGGTCGGCACTTGACCGCCTTGCGCGGAAGCCGCCATTCAAGGTGAGCGGCCACTGTCGCAGACCCGCAAGCACCTATCTTCCTCCGTTGCCTTGTCTACCCGGGCAAGCAGCAGAGCCCACGCTGAATCAAGCTGCGCTCAAGTGCTCGTAGAGGATGGCTGCGCCAACTGCTGCCAGCACGATGCCTCCGATGACTTCCGCGCGCTTGCCCACCACGTTGCCCAGCACACGCCCCAACATCACGCCCAGCGTCACCATCACGAAGGTGGCACAGCCGATCGCCGCGGCGACGATGCCGATGTTCACGTCGATGAAGGCCAGGCCCACGCCGACGGCCATCGCGTCGATGCTGGTGGCGAAGCCGGTCAGGGCCAGGCGCGCGAAGCTGTGGCTCGACGGCTTGTCGTCGGGCGCGTCGGCATCGGGGTCGTCCTTCTTGAGCCCGTTGTAGATCATGTGCAGGCCCAGTGCGCAGAGCAGGACGAAGGCGATCCAGTGGTCCCAGGCCTTCACCGCATTGACGGCCGTCAGGCCCAGCACCCAGCCGACGAGGGGCGTGATGCCTTCGATGACGCCGAAGATGGCGCCGGTGCGCAAGGCCTCGGACCAGCGGGGCTTCTTGAGCGCGGCGCCCTTGCCGATGGCAGCGGCGAAGGCATCCGTCGACATCGCCAGGGCGAGAGCGGCTGTGGAGATGAGGTTCATGATCAGAGTCGTCCAGGGTCGGGCCAAGTCGCAACGACGCACCATCACTGCCCGACCTGACGTCGTGATGGCACATCGTTGGTCTCGCCAACCAGAACTGGCTACCGGCGCCATGAGCCCGTGGAGGGCTCAAGTATGTTGACGCAGGCGCTTCCAAGCGATGGAAGCAGGCTACTCCCCAAGAGAGGGAGGAATTCTAGTCGAGAGCTTTTGGCCGAAAGGGCTCACTGCAAGCCTCCGCCACCGAACTGCTCCCTGAAGCTTTGCTGGGCCTCCCTGATAAAGACAGAAAGTTGTCCTTCCGGGAGGCGAACGACGTCTATGCCGACTTGTTCCGCTTCGGCCACGAGGACTTCAGCGGCTTGCTCTGCAGGTATGAAGAGAGTGCCCGGCCAGCGCCGCCCCTGGGCATAGCCCTCATGGAGGAATCGTTTCGCCTCAGCCTGGGCCGGTTCCGCCTGCATTGCACGTACAGATGCGGAAGTGAGGATGAAGCAGCTCGCCGCGTCCATGAGCGCGAGCATGTTGAAGTCTCCGTCTTGCTCAGTCTGGATCGGCACCGTGTTCAGTTTGAACACGATCCACGCCTCGTTGACCTTGAACTGACTCGGATGAAGCACTGAGGTTCCTTGGTTTCTGCGCCGCCGGACTGTATGCCAAAGGGGCAGAAGTCGCTTCAGCTTCTGACCGGACGACCCGACACGCCGCGCTGCAAGCCGGCCCACCAGTCCGCGTGCGAGACAGGCTTGGCCAGGTCGCCCGGCGCATCGGGCCTTGCGCTGCAGCACAGCAGAGCGAGGCTCGGGCCCACCGACTCGCGCAGCTCGGCAAAAGCGTCCGCGGACAGCGTCAGCGGCTCCACCACCAGCAGCGTCGGTGACGTCGCAGCCGTCAATGCGCGCGCCTCGTCCAGCGAAGCCACCTGCAGGATCCGGTCGAAGCTGGCCAGGGCCAGGCGCTCGGCCAGCGCCTCGCGCGCGGTCGGGCAGGTGTCCAGCACGAGGGCCAGCCAGCCCTCGCCGAGCAGCTCGGCGCCAGGTTCGGCCTGCGGCAGCGGCCATTGCACCTGGTCCTCGTCGGCGGCCTGCCAGGGCAGCTCGACGCTGAAGCGGCTGCCGGCACCGGGGCGGCTGCGCACGGTGATGTCGCCGCCCATGGCGCGCACGGCCTGCCGGGCGATGCTCAGGCCCAGCCCCAGGCCCGGCAGGCGCCCCTGGCCGGCCGCGCGCACGAAAGGTTCGAAGACCAGGGGCAGGTCGGCTTCCGCGATGCCCTGGCCGGTGTCGCTCACGCTCAGATGCAGCATGCCGCCGGAAGCATCGGCCTCCAGCACGATCTGACCCTGCTGCGTGAACTTGGCGGCGTTGGACAGCAGGTTGAACAGCACCTGGCGCAGCCGCTTGGCATCGAGCTCGACGACGGCGGGCAGCGCCGCGCCCCGCAGCAGGCGCAGCTCGTTGCCGCCGCTGCGCGCCATCGCTTGCGCCTGCTCCACTACCTCGATCAGCAGGCCGTGCAGGTACAGCGGCGCCGCGACGATCTCCGGCGCGGCCTCGGCCTCGGGGCTGCGGGCGAAGCGCTGCAGCTCGTCGATAGTTTCGAGCAGCATCAGCCCGCTGTGCTCGATGGCACGGCGCGTGGCCTCGAACTCGCGGTCCTGGCCCAGGCGGCGCGTCAGCTGCACCATCGAGGCCAGTGGCGCGCGCAGGTCATGGCCGATATAGCCCAGAAGCCGGCCCTTGGCCGCGTCGCCCGCATGCGCGCGGGCGCTCGCGGCGGCCAGCTCTGCGGTGCGCTGGCGCACCGTCGCCTCCAGCGTCTGCGCGTGGCGCGAGCGTTCGCGGTCCAGCTGCAGCAGCACCGCGCCCACCAGCGCGACCGAACCCACCACGCAGCCGAGCAGCGCGCCGCTCTCGACCAGGTCGGTGTTCGGAATCACGCCTTGCAGGCTCAGGTAGTGCTGCAGCACGCCCACCTGCTGGCACAGCACCGCGAAGAACCAGGCCGGGCCGAGCGGGCCGCCGGCCTTGACGCCTTGGGCGCTGATGAGGATCGTCATCGCAATCAGCACGAACAGGGCGCTGTTGTTCCATTGGGTGGCCAGCCGGTAGTCGCCCCACAGGCACCACAGCCCCGTCAGCAGCGGCAGGGCGATCACCGCGAGCAGCGCGCGATCCACGCGCGGACGGCGCTGCCGCACGCCCAGCACCTGCCGCATCGTCAGCGCCTGGGCGATCGTGGCGCCGGTGCCCAGCACGCCCAGCGAGCGCTGCGCCCAATCGGTGGCACTGGGCCACAGCAGCGCGAAGGCCGCGCCCTGCATCGCCGCCTCGTAGAGCAGGGCCAGCAGCAGATAGGCCGCCAGCAGGCCGAACGCCGGCTGGCGCAGCGCCAGGAACAGGCCGGCCGAGAGCAGCGCGATCATCGCCGGCAGGCTGAACAGCACGCTGTGGATCAGGCTCGCCCGCGTGCTGGCGGCCAGCAGCGCGGTGGGCGTCCAGAGCCTCGGCCGCAGGCTCACCGCGCCGCGGCTGGCGACGCGCAGCAGCAGCTCGCGCGTCTCGCCGGGTGCCACGCGCACGACGAACGCGCTTTCGCGGGTGGGCAGCTCGCGTGCGGAGAAGGGCTGGTCGGTGCCGGCGCGTGCGTACTGCCAACCGGACTCGCCCAAGCGACGGAAGAACAGCGCAACCGACTCCATCCGCGCCGGCTCCAGCGCCAGCACGCGTACCTGCGGCTCGTCCTCCGCGTTGTGCAGCGTGATGCGCAGCCAGAAGGCCGCGGCGCTGTAGCCCGGGGCGAGCAGGGCCGGCGTGGTCGGCCGGAACACCGGCTGCGCCAGCGCCTGCGGGTCGGGCGATGCGGCCGGGTCGACATGGATCAGTGCAGGAGCCCCCAGCTCGATCGGCGCCGAGTCGCCGGAGCGCAGCTCCACGATGGGCTGCGCCACCGCCGGCAAGGCCAGCATCACAAGCAGCAGGATGCCGACGCACCAGGCAGCCAGCCGCCTCAAGATTCGTTCCGCCTGCCTTGGCGATGCGCCTGCCGGTAGGCCTGCGGGCTCAGGCCGTGGCGGTCGCGGAATGCGGTCGCGAAATTGCCGGGGTTGCCGTAGCCCACATGCGCCGCGATCTCCTGCACCGGCATCTCCGTTTCGGTCAGCAGCCGCAGGCCAGTGCTCAGGCGCTCGCCACGCAGGAAGCCGGACACGGTCTGGCCCACGTGCTCGCCGAACAGCGCGAGCAGCCGCTTCTCGTGCGTTCCCACCTGCTGCGCGATCTGGCTCACGGTCAGCGCCTCGCCCAGGTGCTCGCGGATGAAGCTCACCGCGTTGTGTGCCAGCAGCGCGCCGGGGTCGCGCTCCGCGGGCTCGCCCTCGGCGTCCGTCGCGTCGTCGTCACCGCCGCGGCGGATCTGCTCGGCCAGCCGCAGGTGCACGCGGATGCGGGCAAGCACCTCCTCGGGATGGAAGGGCTTGCTGATGAAGTCCACGGCGCCCAGGCTCAAGCCGTGGATGCGGTCCGCGGGGGTGCTGTGCGCGCTGACGAACAGCACCGGGATGCTGCGGGTCTGCGGATCCGCCTTCAGCAGCTGGCACAGCGCGAAGCCGCTCATCTCCGCCATGCCCACGTCCAGCAGCACCAGCGACGGCTCCAGCGCCTGCGCGCGCGACAGGGCCAGCCGGGGCTCCGGGGTCAAGGCCAGGCGGTACAGCGGTTGAAGGATCTGTGTGAGCCAGCGCAACTCTTCGAGCTGGTCGTCCACGATCAGCAGCAGCGGGCGTTCAGTCATGCGCGGTGGTCATCGAGGCATGAAATTGTGCATTACCGCACGCGTCGGGCAGGCGGCATTCCCAGGGCGGCGGCCCTTGTTCCGTGTGGCATTCGCACACCTGCGCATTGGCAATAGTCCACGCTCCCCGACCAATTGTTTCCGCTGGTTCCTTTGTTCAAAAGTCCTGTCCGTTTCCTCAAAACCCACGGCGGCGCGACTGGCCGATAAACCGGCCAAGCGTGCATGTCCACGCAAAACGAGCGAGTGGGTGAAAGAGCATGGATTTGAAGAAGACGAAGCGTCTGCACATGGCCTCGGCCGTCCTGGGGCTGTCGCCGCTGCTGGCGCTGGCCGCGCCGCCGGACGCGGGCCAGCTGGTCAATGAACGCCAGCGGGTCGAAGCGCCACCGGCCCGGCCCGTCGCCGAACCCCGGCAGGAGCCCGAGCAGGCGAGCGGAACTGCCGGCCAGGGCCTGAGCGCGCTGGTCTCACGCGTGCGCTTCACCGGCGCCGAAGGCCTGGCCAGCGATGCCGAGCTGCAGGGCTGGGTGGCCGATCAGCTGGGCCAGCGGCTGAACCACGCGCAGATGCAGGCGCTGGCCGCGCGCGTCACCGCCCGGCTGCAGGCCAAGGGCTATCTGCTGGCGCGCGCCTACCTGCCCCGCCAGGACCTGAGCGATGGCGAACTGCAGATCGCCGTGCTGGCCGGCCGCCTGCAGGACGGCGCGGACCGGCTGAACCTGAGCGGCGGCGACGCCACGCTGCAGGCGCGGCTGCACGCCATCGCCGACGCCAACCTGCCGGACGGCCCGGCCCGCGCCGAAGACCTGGAACGTGCGTTGCTGCTGATGCGCGACGTGCCCGGCATCACCGTCCGCTCGGCACTGGAAAAGGGCGACCAGCCCGGCACCAGCCGCATCCAGGCACAGGTGGAGGAGCAGTCGCGCTGGGGCGCCTCGGCCTCGCTGGACAACTTCGCCAACCGCTACACCGGCGACGTGCGCGCCACCGTGCGCGGCGTGCTGAACCGCCCGCTGGAACGCGAGGACCAGCTCTTCGCCTCGCTCAGCGCGACCCGCGACACCAGCCAGGCCGCGCTGTCCTACGCCTGGGCGCTCAACCCGCAGGGCCTGCGCGCCAATGTGAACGGCTCCTACATGCGCTACAAGGTCGGCCTGGAACTGGCGCCGCTGGAGCTGCGCGGCACCGCCCGCAGCATCGGCGCGGGTCTGAGCTTCCCGCTGCAGCGCAGCCGTGAGCGCAACGTCTGGCTGAGCCTGGACGGCGTGGAGAACCGCCTCGACGACGATGCCCTGGGCGTGGCCCTGCACCGCCGCCGCATCGATCAGCTGAACTTCGGCGTTACGGCCAACAGCTACGACGGCCTGGGCGGCGGCGGCCAGAACGACCTGGGCGTGAACGCCAGCGCGGGCAACGTGAGCCTGGCCCGCAACGCGGACGATGCCGCGACCGACGCGATCGGCGCGCGCACGCAGGGCGGCTTCACCAAGCTCAGCGGCCACATCGCGCGCAACCAGAGCCTGCCGGGCCTGCGCGACTGGACGCTGTTCGCCGTGGCGAGCGGCCAGTTCGCCGGCAAGAATCTGGATTCGTCCGAGAAGTTCATCCTGGGCGGCCCGTCCAGCGTGCGCGCCTATGCCGTCGGTGAAGGCTCCGGCGACAGCGGCTGGCTGGCCAGCGTGGAGCTGCGCCGCGACTTCGGCCTCTTCGGGCTGCGCGCCCAGGGCCTGGGCTTCATCGACGCCGGCGGCATCACGCAGCACCAGACGCTGTGGAACGGTGCCCTGCCCGACCCCTCCGCCAACCACTACCACCTGGCCGGCGCGGGCCTGGGCTTCAACATCGGCAACGAGACCTGGAACCTGCGCAGCGCCTGGGCGCATGCCATCGGCAGCAACCCCGGCCGCAGCCCCGCCGGCCTGGAAGCCGACGGCCGCGCCGAGCGCCAGCGCGCCTGGGTGCAGCTCAACGTCGCCTACTGATCGTACGGACCAAGCAAAGAACATCTCATGAAGAACTCCCTGAATCGCGCTTACCGCCTGGTCTGGAACGAGGCCACCGGCACCTATGTCGCCGTCGCAGAAACCACCCGCGCCCGCGGCAAGCGGGCCTCCGGCGCCGTGCGCGCCGCAGCCACCGGCCTGCTGGTCGCGCTGGCCGCGCAGGCGGCCTGGGCGCTGGACCCCGGCACCCTGCCCCGCGGCGCGAACGTCGCCGCCGGCAGCGCCGGCTTCACGCAGAGCGGCAACGCGCTGAACGTCCAGCAGTCCTCGCAGAAGCTGGTCATCAACTGGGGCAGTTTCGACATCGGCTCGACCGCCAGCGTCAACTTCAGCCAGCCGTCCAGCGGCGCCATCGCGCTGAACCGCGTGAGCAGCGGCGTGCCCACGCAGATTGAAGGCGCGCTGAACGCCAACGGCAATGTCTGGGTGCTCAACAGCGCGGGCGTGGTCTTCGGCAAGACGGCGCAGGTCAATGTGGGCGGCCTGGTCGCCAGCTCGCTGGCGCTGTCCGACGGCGACTTCCAGGCCGGCCGCTACACCTTCAGCAACAGCGGCGCGGCCGGCGCGGTCAGCAACGCCGGCAGCATCGACGCCCGCGGCGGCGTGGTGGCCCTGGTGGCGCCGGTGGTGCGCAACAGCGGCCGCATCGCAGCCGCCAACGTGGCGCTGGTCGCGGGCGACCAGGTCACGCTGGACTTCAAGGGCGACGGCCTGCTGAGCTACACGATCGACCGCGCCGCGCTGGGCGCGCTGGTGGAGAACAGCGGCAGCATCAGCGGCGACACCGTCTCGCTGAGCGCGCGCAGCGCCAGCGCCGCGGTGGCCACCGTGGTGAACAACGAGGGCGTGATCGAGGCCACGGGCCTGTCGGAGAGCGGCGGCCACATCGTGCTGGACGGCGGCGACAAGGGCGCGGTGCATGTGGCCGGCACGCTGGACGCCAGCTCGGCCGCAGCCCAGGGCGGCAGCATCACCGTCACCGGCCACGCGATCACGCTGGACGGCGACGCCACGCTCGATGCCAATGGCGCGACCGGCGGCGGCAGCATCCACGTGGGCGGCGGCTACCAGGGCAAGGACACGAGCCTGCTCAACGCCACCACCGTCAGCGCCGACAGCAGCGTGACCGCCTCGGCCAATGCGACGGCCAGGGGCAAGGGCGGCGAGGTCGTGTTCTGGTCGGACGAGCACACCGCCTTCGCCGGCAAGATCAACGTTCGCGGCGGCGAACAAGGTGGCGACGGCGGGCAGGCCGAGGTATCGGGCAAGACGCTGGCCTACAGCGGCGTGACGGACGGACGCGCGCCCCATGGCGCCACCGGCAACCTGTTGCTCGACCCGATCAGCATCGACATCGTGGACGGCGGCAGCGGTAGCGGCAGCCTGAGCGGATCGACGGTCTACGAGCGCGACCTGGAAGCGCAGATGGCCAACATCACGCTGCAGGCCAGCGGCGGCACGGGCTACGTCCGGCTCAACGACCTGACCACGGACGGCGTCATCACGCTGCAGCCCAACGTCAATCTGACCATCATCGCCGGCGACTACAACAGCGGCTGGTACTCGTCCTACACGACGGCGGACGTCAACGACGAGATCCGCGCCTCGGGCACCGGCTCGATCTACATCCGCGCAGCGATGTCGATCACCTCCGGCAAGATGACCTCGGACACCGGCCAGATCAAGCTGTGGGGAGACAACGGCCTGACCGTCGGCAACAGCATCACCACCCATGGCGGCGCGGTGTCGCTGTGGGCCGACTCCGACAACTACGGCGGCGGCACGCTGACGCTGAACAAGTCGATCACCACCAACGGCGGCTCCGTCGTACTGGATACCGGCACCGGCGGCGTGTACGTCAATGCACCGATCAGCACGGGCGCGGGCCGCGTGACCTTCGGCGGCCTGGACAGCTACAGCGCCAACTCGCCCTTCGTCCTGGCCTCCACGATCACGGCCACCGGCGACGTCAACATCAGCCAGGCCTTGCAGTTCGGCGTCGGCGCCGGGATCTCGACAGATGGCCGGTTGACCTTCAGCGGCGCATCCCGCATGCAGAACGCGAACTCGACGCTGACGCTAACCGCCAGCTCCTTCGACCTGCAACAGACCATCACCGGCAACAACGGCGCGGTCACGCTCAAGCCCTACCTGGCCGGCACCAACGTGGACATCGGCACCGCCGGCAGCGGCGACATGCTGATCAGCAACGCGGCGCTGTCCAAGCTGAGCGGTTTCTCCAGCATCGTCATCGGCCGCAGCGACGGCACGGGCACTACCAGCGTCAACAGCAACGTCTCGGTGGCCGCGGCCGGCCGCATCGAGCTGATGAACCAGACCCTGGATGTGAACGGAGGCTCGCTGGCCAATACCACCGGCGACGTAACGCTGTCGGGCAACCTGCTGAGCGTGGGCAACACCATCAGCGCCAAGGGCGGCGCCGGCAAGATCACGCTGCGTCCGCAGACCGCCGGTGCGGCGGTGGACGTGGGCGGCACCATCAACAACGCGCTGCTCAACCAGCTGCAGGCGGCCACGCTGGAGATCGGCAGCAGCACCAGCGGCGACCTCACATTCAGCAGCGACATCACCACCAGCTCCAGCACGGTCAACCTGGTCAGCGGCGGCAACATCACGGCCACAACCGGCGGCGTCTCGGCGGCCCACCTGGTGGCCACGGCCGGCGGCAGCGTCACGATCAGCGACAGCACCTTCGACTTCAGCACGCTGTCGCTGACCACCGGTGCCGGCAGCACCAGCACCGTCACCAGCAGCAACGCGAACTGGGGCACGGCGGGCATGAACCTGGGCGCCGGCAGCAGCACGACACTGACGGCCGCCAACGTGCTGGACCTGAGCGGCACCATCAACTTCAACGGCGGCGCGACGACGCTGGCACTGCTGTCCAACGCCTTCACCGGCGCGCCCACCACCTCGAACAAGAGCCTGGCCGCGGTGACCTTCGACCTGATCGACCACGGCAACGCGTTGACGGTGGGCGCGGCCGGCAGCGCGCTGCCAGGAACCACGCTGAGCGGCTTCAGCGGCGCGAAGAACATCACCGTCGGCAGCATCGGCACCGACGTGGCCACCGAAGCGGCGCTGAACATCGCCACGGCCGCCGGCGGCCAGCTGAAGCTGATCGGCAGCAACGTGAACGTCGGCGACGACATCACCGTGACCGGCGGCAGCCTGGCGCTGGACTCGGGCAGCGCGCTGGCCCTGGACCACGCGCTCACGGCCGCCGACACGGTCACGCTGAAGACCGGCAACGCCGACATCGACGGCAGCAGCACCGGCATCGTCACCGCCAACCACCTGGTCATGGACAGCGGCAGCGGCGACGCAACGCTGACCGGGACGCAACAGGTCAACACGCTGAACGCCACCGGCGGCAACGTGGTGCTGATCAACGGCAAGAGCCTGACGGTGAACGCCGTCGACGCCAGCGGACTCGTGGGCCTGTGGGCCCAGGGCAGCAGCTCCGACCTGACCCTGGCGGGCACGGTCAGCGCGGACAGCGGCGGGCAGGCAGCCGGCCAGATGTCCATGGTGCTGATCGCCGACCGCAACTTCATCAACAACGTCGGCAGCAACGTGCTGGACGCCGGCAGCGGCACCTGGCGCGTCTACTCAACGAGCCCGCTGAACGACACCCGCAACGGCCTGACCCCCGACTTCAAGCAGTACAACGCCAACTACGGCAGCACCGTGCTGGGCAGCGGCAACGGCTTCTTCTACAGCGTCGCCCCGACGCTCACCGTGGGCCTGACCGGCACGATCAGCAAGACCTACGACGGCAACACCGGCGCGAGCCTGGCCAATGCCACCCTCAATGCCAGCGGCGCCATCGATGGCGACCACGTCGTCGTCACCGCCGGCGGCGCGAGCTACGACACCAAGGATGCCGGCACGAGCAAGACCGTGACCGCCACCGGCGTGGAAACCAGCGCCAGCAACGGCGCCATGGCGGTCTATGGCTACACCGTGGCGGCCCCGGTCACCGGCACCGGCGTGATCACGCCGCGCACGGTGACGCTGTCCGGCAGCAAGACCTACGACGGGTCGACGACCCTGTCGGGCGGCAACGTCACGATCGGCAACCTGGTCGACGGCGAGACCCTGGGCTACAGCGGCGCCACCGCAAGCGACGCGCACGTCGCCACGGCCGGCAAGTTCATCGACGGGATCACGCTGAACAACGGCAGCGGCCTGGCGAGCAACTACGCGCTGCCCACGCTGGACGCGGCGAACTCGGCCGTCACCATCACTCCGGCGACGATCGCCGCCACCGCGGCCATCGTCGGCGCGACGGGCAAGACCTACGACGGCACGACGGCCGCAACCGGTGCGAGCGTCAGCGGTACGGCGAGCGGCGTGGCCGGCGACGTGCTGGTGCTGGATGCCAGCGGCGTCACGCTGGCTTACGACTCTGCGCACGTCGTCGACGCGAGCCACATCGGCGCGAGCGGCAGCGTGGGCTACACGATCGCTTCCAGCAGCCATGGCAGCCAGGCCAGCGACTACGTCTTCACCGCGCCGGCCATCGCATCGGTGGACGCGAGCATCAGCGCCAAGGCGATCTCGGCCGGTGCGATCAAGGTCGCGACCAAGGTCTACGACGGCAGCACCGCGGCGAACGTCAGCGGCGGCGCGCTGTCCGGCGTGCTCGACGGCGACACCGTGTCGACCACGCTCTCGGGCCGCTACGACAACAAGAACGCCGGCACCGGCAAGGACGTCACCGTCGCCCTGGGCCTGAGCGGCAGCAGCGCGAGCGACTACGTGCTGAACACCGCCACGGCCCACGCCAGCGGCGACATCGCCGCCAAGACCATCGACGCCGGTGCGGTCAGCGTCGCGACCAAGGTCTACGACGGCAGCACGACGGCGAATGTCATCGGCGGCGCGCTGTCGGGCATCGTCGACGGCGACAGCGTGTCGACCACGCTGTCCGGCCGCTACGACAACAAGAACGCCGGCACCGGCAAGGACGTCACCGTCGCCCTGGGCCTCACCGGCAGCGACGCGGCGAACTACGTGCTGGCCACCGGCACGGCCCACGCCAGCGGCGACATCGCCGCCAAGGTCGTCGACGCCGGCGCGGTCAGCGTCGCGACCAAGGTCTACGACGGCAGCACGACGGCCAACGTCAGCGGCGGCCCGTTGTCGGGCATCGTCGAGGGCGACAGCGTGTCGACCACGCTGTCCGGCCGGTACGACAACAAGAACGCCGGCACGGGCAAAGACGTCACCGTCACCCTGGGCCTGAGCGGCAGCGATGCGGCCAACTACGTGCTGGGCACCGGCACGGCCCACGCCGGCGGCGACATCGGCACCAAGACCATCGACGCCGGCGCGGTCAGCGTCGCCACCAAGTTCTACGACGGCACGACCGTCGCCGTCGTCAGCGGCGGCGCCCTGTCCGGCGTGGTCGCGGGCGACAAGGTAACGACGACGCTCGCCGGCAGCTATGCCGACCCGTCCGTCGGCCTCGGCAAGACGGTCACGGTGACGCTGGGCCTGAGCGGCAGCGACGCGGCCAACTACCAGCTCAGCGCGACGCAGGTGACCGTCAGCGGCGGCATCGGCGGCAACCCGGCGGCGAACGCGGTGAGCGCCCTGCAGGTCCAGCCCAGCAGCAGCAACGGCACGCAGCAGGACACGAGCGTGAACGGCAGCGTCGCGGACCCGGCCGCCAGCACCACGCTGCTGCCCGGCAGTGCGGGCCAGGCGCAGCTCTTCAGCGACCGCTCGGTCGCCTCGGTCGCTTCGGGCAACGCCAGCCCGCTCAAGCCCACGATGCAGTTGTCCACCGAAGGCGAGTTCCGCACGGCCGAAGGCGTCAGCGTCAGCACCCCGGCCGGCCCGAACGATGCAGCGACCCAATCGAAGCTGGCCGTCTTCGTCGCGGATGCCGGCACAGGCCTGAGCTACCAGGGCCAGTACGAGGCGCTCGACCAGGCCGGCAGCCTGTCGCTGCTGCGCCAGGCCGGCCAGCCCGCCGGACAGCCCCAGCTGGACGGGGCCGTCACCTGGCGCACCGAAGCCACGGTCGGCGACGCGCGACTCGAGCTGTCCCTGTTGTCCAACGGCAGCCTGGTCGTGCAGGTCCCCGGCGAACTGGCCCCGATGAGCCGCGACACGCTCAGTGCCTATGCGCTGAGCGCGCTGAAGGCCGGCACCGGCGCCGGCGTGGACAAGGTGACTGCCATCGTGCTGCGCTTCGCCAAGTAAGCGCTGCGATGCAGGCGATGGAAAGGGACGCTTCGGCGTCCCTTTTTTCGTTGGGCTATCCGATGACGCGCGAGCGGCCGGCCAGCACGCCGCAGCAGGCCATGACGACGCTCAACACCGCCCCGCCCGCGAGCACGGCGTTCCACCCGCCGGTAAGGCCGTGCAGCTGGCCGGCCACGGCGGGCCCGCCGGCGGCGAGCAGGTAGCCCACGCACTGCGCCATGCCCGAGAGCGCGGCGGCCCGCTGCGGATTGCTCGCGCGCAGGCCCATGAAGATCAGCGCCAGGATGAAGGCGCCGCCGGAGGCGAAGCCGAAGCAGGCAGCCCACAGGCTCGCCAGGGCCGGCCAGCGGGCCAGGCCGATCAGCGACAGCCCCACCAGGCCGCTCATCAGCGCGGCCACCAGCCGCTGGTCCTTCATCCTGCCGATCAGCGGCCCGAGGAAGAGGCCCGGCACCGCCGTGGCGAGCTGCATCACCCCATGCAGCGAACCGGCCAGCGCCGGCGAGAGCCCGGCAGCGGCAAGCATGCTTGGCAGCCACGCGACGACGATGTAGTACAGCAGCGAGTTGGTGCCGATGAAGAGCGTGACCTGCCAGGCGATGGCCGAACGCCACACCGGCCCGCCGTGCGGGGCCGACGCAGTGCCGGGGCCGGCGCGCTGTGCCGGCCCAACTGGGCGATCCACAGCGCCCCCGCCAGCAGCGGCAGCAGTACCGACAGGCCCAGCGCCACCTGCCAGCCGGCGGCGGCACTGAGCGGCACGGCGCTGGCCGACACCAGCGCGGCGGCGATGCCCATAGCGAGTGCGCAGGCGCCGGTGATGCCGGGCACGCGCCGCGGGAAGTCGCGCTTGACCAGGCTGGGCAGCAGCACGTTGCCGATCGCAATGCCCGTGCCGATCACCGCGGTGCCGGCAAACAGGCTCCAGGCGGCACCCGCCGAGCGCAGCAGCACGCCGCCGGCCACCAGCACGAGGGCGGCAAACAGCGAGCGCTCCAAGCCGTACTCCCGGGCGAACATCGCGGCGAAGGGCGAGACGACGGAAAAGGCCAGCAGCGGCAGCGTCGTCAGCAGGCCCGCCTGGGCCGGCGACAAGGCGAAGGCCGCCTGCAGTTGCGCCAGGATCGGCGCGACACCGGTGATCGGCCCGCGGAAATTCATGGCGATCAGCAGCAGGCCCGGCAGCAGCAAGGCGGAAGAGGCGCTGGCGCGTGCGGCCGCTCGTGGGCTCATGGCGCTTTTCCTCGAGGAAGTGATGGGCCTCCCAAGGTACCCGTGTCGGCGCCGGCTGGATTTGGATAATCGGACTATCGATCGCTGAATCCTGCCAAGGTGCCATCACCTCCCCTCGCCCCTCGTCCACTGGACGACGTCCTGACCGATTTCGACGAGCGGCGCGTGCGCAGCCTCGTCGCCGGCTGGCGGCTGGACGTCGGCCAGCAGAAGAGCGAGGTGCCGCTGCACGCGCACCGCCTCGGCCAGCTCGTGTTCGCGCTGCGCGGCGGGGTGACCTGCGAAGCGCCCCGCGCGATCTGGATGGCGCCGCCGCATCGCGCGATCTGGATTCCCTCGCAAACGCCGCACAGCGTGCGCGCCACCGCCAACGCTGCAGCCGGGGGCGGCCCGGCTGCCCGCGGAGTGCTGCACGCTGGCCATCTCGGCGCTGGTGCAGGAGCTGGTGCTGGACATGAGCGCACAGCCCTGGGACTACGCCTCGGACAGCCCCGCGGGCCGCAAGGCGCTGGTGCTGCTCGACGAGCTGGCGGGCCTGCAGGTCGAAGGCGTGCACGTGCCCACCTCGAAAGACATGCGCATGCGCCGCATCGCCGGGATGCTGGCCGACGACCCTGCCGACCGGCGGACGCTGGCCGCATGGGGCCGGCTGGTGGCGATGAGCGAACGCTCGCTGGCGCGGCTCGTGCAGCGCGAGACCGGCCTCAGCTTCGGCCGCTGGCGGCAGCAGTTGCATCTGGTTGCCGCGATGCGGCAACTGTCCGCCGGCGACAGCGTGCAGCAGGTCGCCGGCCACCTGGGCTACGACTCGGTGACCGCCTTCATCACGATGTTCAAGAAGGCGGTCGGCGAGCCGCCGGGCCGCTACTTCGCCGGCAAGGAGACCGGTGCCGCTTGATTTGCCCCCAAGCTCGCGTGCTATGCCATGAATACGGTCCTGCCGATGTCTCTGCTGTGTTGCGAGCCAGGATTGGGCACGTAGGGCAGGCGCAGGCACGACGCTCAGTGCACGAGAGCGGGAATCCGGATTGACCACCCGGCCTGGCGCGTCAGAAACTGGCCGCATTTGATTCGGAGGAGTGGATGGACATCGGTGGCAGCGAGGACCGCCCCTTGCGCAGCAAGGATTGGCAGGCGCGCATGCGTCACGAGGGTGCGGCGTCGTCGATGCCACGGCCGGCTCCGTGGACTCCGGACCACGAAGCCGCCGAAACATCCTCGAAGGCCAGGCGCAAGATCACGAGGCTCGAACTCGGCACCTTCGCCAACGACCTGGAGGCCGCCGCGACCTTCCTGGGCCGCAATCGGAAATCGCTGGGCGACTATCTCGCCGACGGCATTGCGGAGAAGTACGGCCAGGTGCTCGACGTATGGGCCGCGCGGCGGGCGTTTCCGATCGACCTGCCCTACGACCGCGACATCATCGGCGCCCCGGCTCACGATGCCTTCCATCAGCTGCGGGCCGGCAATCCGCACATCGCCGGCCCCGTTGCCGCCTATGCCTTGAATGCCCAGGCCAGGAGTTACCACACCGGCCTTCCCCATCACTCGAACGCGCTTCAAACCTGCTTTCTGCGGGCCGCCGTTGCGCTCTCGTGGGTGATCAATCCGAACCCCCATCGGCTCGCGGCACTCAATGGGTCCATCGAAGGCATTCCGGCGCTCGCGACGCTTCATCATGAAGTGGTCGCGGTGATCGAGGCCGGGCAGTACCGGCCGGGCGTACCGGACACCGAGCCCTGGTTCTATCTGCACGAACTGACGGCCGGTTTCCTTCTTTGCTACGAGCTGCTCAAGATCGTCTGCAATATGTTCGTGCCGCCCGGCGAAACCCGCGCTGCATTGAACCGTGACGAGCAGCGAATCGCCGCACGCCAAATATTGGGCCGGTATGCGCGGTACCAGCTTGCCGATGTGACGCGCCTGCATTCTTCATCGCGGATGCATTGGAATTTCGTCCAGCTGGCGACGATCGCGAATAGGCCCGGCGATATTGATCCCCTCGATGCCCGGCCCGAAGCCGCCGCCATATTCGAGGCGCGGACTATTTTCATCCGCGGAATCGCGCAATTGAAAAAAAACTACGGCCGGAATTTTCCCGCCATCCGGCGCTTCCTGGAGCAGGACGAGGACACGGGGCCGCTGCTCAGGCAGCTGGGTTACGGCGAACGCGAGTCTCGTCTGTAAGATTTTCCGACAGCCCTGACCGGGTCTGATCCTGCCATCAGCGTGCGTGGTTCGCCCATCCTGGTGCGCAGGCGCGCTCACCTCCGCGTAAACCATGACGGCGCATCGCTGAAACAGTGGCCGCCAGGACCGCTTTGGAAAATTTCCACGACCGGAATTTCGGCATCGCCGTTGCTGCAATTCCGGTGACCGGGCCGATGTCGTTGATGGCGGTCCCGGTTGCATGAGCATTCATATCGGATGAATGGGCGTGCGTAAATCAAATAGTCCAATAGTAAATATTACGGAGTTGATCCATGTCGACCAATCACATTCGCAAGCTGGCGCTATCGAGCCTGGTATTGGCTGGTGCAGCGCTGTCGGCGCAAACCGCCTCGGCAAACGTCATCACGGTAGATTTCAGCGGCAATCCGCTCTCCGTCGTGCCGTTCGATCTGGGCGGGGTTTATCTGAATCTCGTCACCGGCGGCGCCAGTATTTCCGACACCGATGTTCCCGGCTGGGATATCAACCCCTTCTTCCTCGGCACCGACGGCGGCCAGCCCGTGCGCTTCGACCTGTACACCCCGGACTTCAGCGGCGGCATCGTCGTCGCCGGCGTCATTCCCGGCATCTCCGCCCAGCAGCTGGCCCTCGGTGCGACGGTCGGGCCGGGCCTGGTCTACAAGAACGGCGCCGTCAACGCGACCTCGGGCAGCACGGACATTCACTACATCGGCTTCCGGTTCCTGAACGAAGACACCTCGGTCGAGAACTACGGCTACCTCGCGATCCAGCAGTCGGTCTCACCGGCGGCGGAAGGCTCCGTGCGCATCCTGGGCTGGGCCTACGACAACACGGGCGCCGCCATCACGGTGAGTGCCGTTCCCGAGCCGGCCACCTATGCGCTATTTGGCGCGGGCCTGCTGGCCGTGGCCGGGTTGAGCCGCCGCCGTTCTGCCCAGCAAGGTAGCTGATCAGAACAGCGTCTCGACCTCGCTGGCCAGGCGATAGCCGGCGCCGCGTTCGGTGACGATCAGGGTCGGGGCCGCCGGGTCGGCCTCGATCTTCAGGCGCAGGCGCCGGATCTGCACGTCGATCGTGCGGTCGTACACCTCGGCCTCGTGCAGCCGGGACAGGGACAGCAGTTGGTCCCGCGACAGCACGCGCTGCGGCGCGCGGCACAGCGCGTTCAGCAGGCTGAACTCGCCGTTCGACAGGTCCACCGCATCGCCTGCGGGCGAAACAAGCCGCCGGGTGCGCAGGTTGAATTCCCAGCCGGAGAAGCGGAAGGCGCGGCGCGCGCCGTCCCGCTCCGGCAAGGTCGCCTGCACCTGGTAGCGCCGCAGCACCGCGCGCACGCGCGCCAGCAGCTCGCGCGGGCTGAAAGGCTTGGTCACGTAGTCGTCGGCGCCCAGCTCCAGGCCCATCACCCGATCGGCCTCCTCGTCACGGCCGGTGAGCAGCACGATCGGGACGGTGGCGCGTTCGCGCAGGGTGCGGGCCAACTGCATACCGTCTTCGCCCTGCAGCTTCAGGTCCAGGAGCACCAGGTCGATCGACTCGCGGTCGAAGATCTCGAACATCTCGCGGCCCGAGTTGCCACAGGTCACGCGCATGTCGTTCTTGCTCAGGTAGGTGGAGACCAGTTCGCGGATGGTCTGCTCGTCATCGATGACCAGGATGTGCGGAAGGGCGCTGGAACTCATGGCAGCAAAATATAACGCTGGCCAGGAAACGGCCCTGACGACCACTGCTCGATGACCGTTCACGATCCGAAGGCAAGAAATCAGCGCCCCGGCCCGCGCATCTGGGTGACCGCGGCGGTGCTATGGCTGCTGCTCGCCCTGGGCACGGCGGCGGCCTTGCTGAACCTGCGACACGCCGCCATCCGCGAACAGGCGCGCGAGCTCGAACTGCTATCGCTGGCGTTGGGCGATGCCATCGAGCGGGGCCTGCGCGGTGCCGACGAAGGGATCGAGGCGCTGCGCGTGGAGTCGCGCGACGGCGACTTGCCCCTGGCGACCGAAGCGCTGGAGCGGGCGCTACGCCGCCGCGCCGAGCTGATGCCGCTGGTGCAGTCGCTCTGGTTTGTCGACACGCAGGGCCACTTGATTGCCGCGTCGCACCCGCTGGCGATGCCGGCACCGGAGAGTTTCGAGCCGCCTCTCGCGACACTGCGTGGCAAGGCCCTCGCCGTGAGCAAGGCCTTCGTCTTCGTCGGCGACAAGACGCCGATGCTGGCCCTGGCGCGCCGCCTGCCCGCGGGCGGCTGGGTACTGGCCGCCCTGCCCGCCAAGGAACTGTTGGGCAAGTTCGGCAGCAAGCTGCCCACGGCCGACACCCACATCGCCATCGAGCGCGGCGACGGCAGCCTGCTGGCCGGCGTCAACCTGC
>Ga0247779_1000077_pt1 | contig 81171 bp, 72 predicted proteins | sample UWRJL221509R5_FD_179925 | JGI IMG/M metagenome (GOLD analysis project Ga0247779, IMG submission 179925) | Plant litter microbial communities from Arlington Agricultural Research Station in Wisconsin, United States - UWRJ-L221-509R-5 | ecosystem: Environmental > Terrestrial > Plant litter >... | reverse complement strand
CTACATCGAGATGTTCTACAACCCAATCCGACGACACGGTTCCGCAGGCGACCTGTCGCCGATAGAGTACGAAAAGCGCTACGCGCTAAGCGGCACGTAGATGTCTATGAAAACCTGGGCGGTTCAGTTTGCCATAGCGGGTACACCTGGAATGCAAGGCGCCGGTAGAGGTTTGGTTATGCCGTCGTCCTCGCTGCGCGGCGCCATTCTCCGCGAAACTTTGGGGCATGTCTCGTCGCGCCAGCGGAATTCCGTACGCACTGGCGCGCAGGTCTGCTGCGTATCGCGAGCGCCTTTGGATAGAACGTAGTGTCGTCATTCGGTGACCGCATCTCGCCCTCCGAGACACGCCCTGGTTGGTTTGTAGCTCCGAGCGTGACTCCCAAACTCCGTCTCAACGTATGACGCGCCGTCGGGCTGAGTTACGCGACGACGCTTAACGTGTGGTGCGCGCGCATTTCGCGTATTGGATGGGGGATATATGGACGACCTTTCGGTCATCGACCGCTTCACTAATGTCTTCTCGCAGTACATCGACAGCGGCTTCGGCCTTCTCGGTGGGGAGATCGCGTTCCTGACCGCTACGCTGGTAGTGATCGACATGACGCTAGCAGGTCTGTTTTGGGCAATGGGCGGCCACGAGGACTTCATCGCGAGGTTGATCAAGAAAGTGCTCTACGTCGGTTCGTTCGCGTACATCCTCTCGAACTTCCATTCGCTGTCCGGAATCCTGTTCCGTTCGTTCGCGGGACTGGGACTGACCGCAAGTGGCGCGTCGATTCCTGTTGGAGATCTGCTTCGGCCGGGGCGACTCGCCAGCGTTGGGGTCGATGCCGGCCGCCCCATCCTCGAAACCCTGAGCACGCTGACCGGCTTTCCGGATGTGTTCTCGAATCTCGATCAGATCGTCGTCTTGGTTATTGCGTGGCTGATCGTGCTGCTCAGCTTCTTCATCCTCGCTGTCCAGCTCTTCGTGACGTTGATCGAATTCAAGCTGACGACGCTCGCCGGATTCGTGCTTGTGCCTTTCGCCCTGTGGAACAAGACAGCGTTCCTGGCAGAACGCGTACTCGGCAACGTGATCTCGTCCGGCATCAAAGTGCTTGTGCTTGCGGTGATCGTCGGCATCGGTACCGGAATCTTCGGTCAGTTCACGACGCCTCCGGGCAGTGACCCGACGATCGACCAGGCACTCGCGATCATGCTCGCATCGCTCGCTCTGTTTGGGCTCGGCATCTTCGGTCCGGGGATTGCGACCGGACTGGTCTCCGGCGGTCCGCAACTCGGTGCGGGTGCCGCGGCGGGAACGCTGCTCGCAGGTGCCGGCGCGGGCATGGCTGCAGGTGCCACCGCCGTTGGCGGGGCGCGCCTGATGGGTGGGGCGGGTTCCGCCACAGCTCGTGCGGCGAGTGCCTTACGCGGTGGCACGCCGCCACGATCGCCTGCATCGCCGTCGGGTGGAGCCTCCCCCGGTGCTTCTGCTGCCGGTGCAGCAAGCGGTGCGGGTAGCGGTGGCGAAGCGCCTGCCTGGGCGCGGCGCCTGCAACGCGGCCACAGCGTTTCGCATGGTGTCTCAATGGCCGCTCACACGCTCCGGTCATCGGATCACGGCAGCAGCGGCGCCAATCCTTCTTTGACTCCGGAGCATGACTGATGCGATTTCGTCGAGCGCGTGTGCGCTATTCCGATACCCCCATACCGACGACGCCGTACCAAGCCGCCCAGCAATGTTGGGACGACCGCATCGGCAATGCGCGTGTGCAGGCTACGAACTGGCGATTGATGGCGTTTGCTTGCTTCGGCCTCGCACTGGCGATGTCGGCGGCGCTGATCTGGAAAAGCACCCGATCGACGCTGACGCCATACGTCGTCGAGGTCAGCCAGCTCGGAGAAGTTCGTGCGGTCGGAGCGGCGGACGAGACGTACCGACCGACCGATGCGCAGATCGCCAATCACCTGACCCGCTTCATCACGGATGTGCGGTCGCTGTCGATCGATCCGATCGTTGTGCGCAAGAACTGGCTCGAAGCCTATGACTTCGTCTCGGACCGCGGGGCGGTCGTGCTCAACGACTACGCACGCGCTAACGATCCGTTCGGACGCATCGGCGAGACCTCGGTGTCGGTGGAGGTGACCAGCGTCGTGCGCGCTTCGGATACGTCATTTCAGATCCGCTGGATCGAGAGGACCTATGCGAACAGCGCACTCGTCACGACGGATCGGTGGACCGCGATCGCGTCGATCGCCGTGCGTCCGCCACGCGACGAACAGCGCCTGCGTCGCAATCCGCTGGGTCTTTACATCAACGGGCTCAACTGGAGCCGGGAGCTGGGCAGTGAAAAGAAAGGAGAGTCCTGACATGCAACGAGTGTTCGCATTCACCCTCATCGTGATGCTGCTCGCCGGCTGCGCGGCCCACAAGCCGAAGCCGGCGCCGGAAATTCCGCTCGATGCCGTCAAGGCAGAGCCGATTCCTGCGCCTCCGCTGCCCATCGAGATCGTCGAGATCCCAAAGGTGCTTCCGCTGCCGGCGCAACTCGTACCGGTGTCGAAGGAGAAGGTCGCCATCAAGGACGCGACCGATCCAGGCAAGCGCGTCGTCGAGGCGAATGCCTCGGCACGGATCGAGCCGAGTCGTGACGGATTCCTGAATTCAATCCAGGTGTGGCCTTACAGTGAAGGCGCGCTCTACGCTGTGTACGCATCGCCTGGTCGTGTGACCGACATTGCGCTGCAGGAAGGCGAACAGGTCGTGTCGGCCTCGGCCGGCGACACGGTCCGTTGGGTCATTGGGGATACGACGAGCGGGGCAGGGGTTTCACAACGCGTCCATCTGCTGGTCAAGCCGACGCGCGTGGACCTCAAGACTAATCTCGTCATCAATACCGATCGGCGAACGTATTTCGTGGAGCTGGCTTCGACGAAGGCGACGTGGATGGCGTCGGTGTCGTGGGACTATCCGAAAGATCGTCTGACGCTGCTGCAGCGAGGCAATAGACAAGCGGAAGCTGCGCAGTCCGTTTCCGATGGCATTGCGCTCGATCGATTGCACTTCCGGTATGAGATCACCGGCGATGAAGTGTCGTGGCGGCCCCTTCGCACTTTCGACGATGGGGCCAAGGTGTACATCCAGTTTCCAGCCGGCATTGCGCAGGGCGAGTTGCCGCCGCTGTTCGTCATTGGAGCGGCAGGTGATGCGCAGCTCGTCAACTATCGCGTCCACTCGCCGTACTACATCGTCGACCGGCTGTTCGGAGCAGCGGAACTGCGTCTCGGCGGCAAAGACGAGCGGCGGGTGCGCATCGAGCGCACGGATCATCAAGGAGAAGCCAAGTCGTGAGCGAAGAGAAAGTCGCGCCCGACACCTTGGAATTGCGGGCTCCGCCGCGCCCCGTCGTGCGGCTCAATCGGCGCGCCATTGCCGTCGCGCTCGCCGGCGTTGCGGCACTGATTGCTATCGCGCTGACTTGGGGTCTGCAGCGCCGTGGTTCCGGTGAACTGAAGCCGCCGGAGTTGCAGATTCAGAACATCCCGCACGCGGATCGATTGGATACATTGCCGAAGGACTATTCGGGGTTACCTCCGCCAAAACTTGGCTCGCCGCTCGGGGAGTTGAACGCGCCGGTCGTCAAAGCTGAGCGCAACGCGGGACTGGACGTGATGCCGCCACGACCGGATTTTCGGTCCGACCCAAACGAGGATGCGGCGCGCGCAGCGCGGCTCCTACGCGAACGCGAGGTGGAGTCGGCGACACTGGCGCAGGTATTCTTTCAGCTGCGTACTGCGCATGCGGATGCGAAGGGGACGGCGCAGGTTGGATCGGAGTCGACGTCTGGAGCGGCGGCTTCATTAATCGATGCAACGGCAGGCGATGCTTCGAAGCGAGCCGCCCAGGATCACAAGCAGTCGTTTATCGACCAAGCGACCGATGTGCGCATCGACAATACGGGATCGCTGCAGACCCCGCGGTCGCGATGGCAGCTGATGGCGGGAACCGTGATTGCGGCAGCCCTCGTAACCGGGATCACGTCGGATCTGCCGGGGCAGGTGATCGCGACAGTGACTGAGCCAGTCTATGACTCCGTGACGGGCAAGGATGTGTTGGTGCCGCAGGGTGCTCGGTTGCTGGGCCAATACGATGCGCAGGTGGCGTTCGGACAGCGGCGCGTTTTGCTGGTGTGGACGCGGCTCGTCATGCCGAATGGATCGTCGGTCACGCTCGATCGTGTGGTGGGTTCGGATGCGGCGGGGAACTCGGGATTGGAAGATAGGGTCGACCGGCACTGGAAGAGCGTGTTGTCCGGCGCCGCGATGTCGACGTTGGTCGGCATCGGCGCGGAACTCGCGCAGCCCGATCAGAGTTCGAACGGTAATCAGCTCGTGATCGCCACGCGGCAGAGCGCGCAGGACACGGTGAACGAGGTAGGTCAGGAGCTCACGCGACGCAATCTCGACATCCAGCCGACACTGACGATCCGGCCAGGGTATCCCGTGCGGGTGATCGTGCAACGCGATCTGGTGTTGCCGCCGTATGGCGCTGCGAACCTTGCGGAGATGGCGCGATGAACGCGAAGTTGCGGCTTGGGCCGCTGCCAAATCAGGAAGCGACGAAGGTGACGATCACCTTGTCGGCAGCACTTCGCGAGGAACTGGATGACTATGCGCGTGTACACGCGCAAGCATTCGGGCAAATCGTTGATAGTGCTTCGCTGATCCCGCACATGCTAGCGACATTCATGGCGAGAGATCGGGGATTTCAGCGTTTGCGTACTGCCTCAATTGGCGCAAATAAAGAACGACAGTTCGACATCAAACCGCGAGCGCGAAACCCGGATTTAGGCGGCTGAAATCGTGCTGATGCTCGGCAGAAGTACGTTGTTCGAGGCTCAATAGGTCGATGTCGATAAATTGGTGAGCTGCGCCGCCATGTAGCACGCGCAGCACTTCAGAGATCACGAGCGCACCGGCGACAGCGCCGACAAACGGCGCGCCAACTGCTTTGCCGGCGAGCAGAGTCATGCCGCATCGATCCAGACTGCCCTCGGCCATCAGCCGTGTATACGCTGGCCGGTCTTCGACGCTCTCTTGCTTTGTCGGCGCCTTCCATATCTCCGAAGCGGGACGGCAATTCGGTAGCGTGTGCAGCCGCATTGTTCGAAAATTGCGATGACCGCGACCGAGGCCGGCCTCGACGACGAGATCGAAGCCCACCCGATCCAAAGCACGACGACCCGCAGCATTGTCGAGCCCGCATAGTGCGATCGTCGGCTCTGCCGGCTGCCTGGTAAAAGTGGCGTCGAATAGTCGCTCCTGAATGGCGCTGTCGAAGCCACGCCTCTCCGCCCATGCCGCCATGGCGCGCGTCTTCTTCATACCGATCAACGAAGCATCACTCAGTACCGAGGTGCTCTCCGTCGATGGAGTGATGATGTCGATGTCCTGCAAAACAAGAGAAACTTCGGCCGGCCTTTGGTATGGAAGGAGGCTGAGTCCCCAAAGATAAGCTTGCCCGAGGTGACCAAGACCAATGAGCCACAGTCGCGACGGCAAATAGGTCAGGGTGGGTTCTCGAGGGTCTGCGCTCAGCCAATCGACTTCTGCATCAGGCTGCCAGAGCGAGAGCCCCACGGCACGGCGGCCCGCCGCCGGCGTACCGCCATTCACGAACAAATAGGCTTCGTTAATCGCCAGCGCTCCGGAAAGCATGCCAGCCAGTGGTACAGGCGGTCCCGCCACAGGCGCGAGCTCGGAATGGACGGGCAAGATTCCGCCACGCCAACCCGCGTTTGCCGTACGAATGCAGAAGCCATCGCGACGACTCGTCGTTCCTCCACCGATGATGATCGTTGGAGTGCCCGCAGTCGCGGCCTGCCATGATCCACCGAGCGCAAGCACCGCATCTGCGAGCGTTCGTCCCAGCGGCAATTGGATCGCCAGGTCCACGTTGAGATCACCGGCAACTGACACCCCGCCTAGGAAAACCCGGCGTCCCAATGCGACCGCCGTCAACAGAGACGCTTGGTGGACCGGATCTGTTGCTGCATCCAAACTGATTTCGATCGACAAACAGTAGCCTCGAAACATGGCCTCGGCCTCGGCGATGCTCTTGGCCGCACCGCTGTCGATCGCGTGTTTTATGAGGCGATGAAGCGACTCAGCGTGCATGAAACTGGTCATGGGAATGCTCCTACAATCCGATGTGAAAGAACGCTGATCGCCCGGCGGACGGCACCGTCATCCACTGCTTAGCGCCTAGGTAGCGGTAGATGCCGATTTCGCTTCGAGGCTGGGGGTCTATCGCGAAGCGGGGAAGAATCAGGGCGATGTGTCCTGCGCGCGAGATCATGGGATGCGCACGATCAGACCCGCTCTGATTTGCGCTACCCGGATGGACATGAATATCGGCAACGACAATCGCGCCGCGTTCTTTGCAGGTCGCCCAAAGATCCCCAAAGTAGCGGCCATCGAATCGAACGATCCCTGTGTCGAGACAATGTGGGTCGAGGTCGTCATAGAGCACGAAGTCTGTGATGCGCGCGCGGCCTTTGCCGCGCTGACCCAGCAGAAACGCCCCGCTTTCCCGAGTGCGATTCCAACCGCGCTCGCGAAGATTTCTGCAAAGACGGCGCCAGAGAAACCAGGAGCAGGAGAGTTCATGCCGCGGCGCGAGCAGGCGGCGCATAGTCTCGGCAATGGAGAAGTTCATAAACGAGTTCCAGGTATTGAACGATCCCGACATCTGGGCGCCAGATTTTCGATGGCATCTCGACACGCCAGTTGTCATGACCAACGAGACTTTCACGATCGCAGGGGTGGTAAAGCGCGGTCCCGCTCTTCCAGTCGGTACGGAAGACTGCTGACACGCGGCCGCCCAGGCCTCGGGGCCACAGATCGAATGCGAGAACTTGGTTGCTATCGGTATCCCACGGCCCGCCGGTAGGAGCAGCCTGCGGGTAGCCCGCGCAGTTCAGGCGCAGAATGTATTCGTGGCCGTCTTTCGCCGTAATGCCGATCAGGACGTACGGCCACGTGATGGCGCCGAGGCGCCAGCGCCCCTCTGCTTGGCCAAGACGGAACGTGGCCTTCGCCACGTCCGCCTCGAGGGTACGCTGATCGGGAGCGACGCTCATGCACTTGCCTCGGACGCGCCATTGACCCGTTCGTCAGCGACCAGGTCGAAGGCGAGGCCACAGATCAAGCCATTGGTCAGCGCGCCGATATGTGTGCCAGGAGTGGGACGCTCGTGCGTTCCAGCGATCTGCAGAACGTGTTCGCTCGCTTCTTCTCCGGTCATACCGAACTTGCGCTCCGCAGCCCACCGCTTGACCCGTGCAACCGTTGCGCTCGGTGCGAAGCGATGCTCGACGGTTTCGCAATTGAACGTGACCGTCACCTCGATGTGCCGACAGCGGTGGATATGGACTTTGAGGCCTTTGGGTCCCGCGCGATCCTTCAGTTGAACGACGTCGTCTGCCGGATCGTCATCGTCTTCGACGAACAGCAGTGCGTCAGCGGCAATGCCATGCTTCTCGCGAAGTTTCTCCCTGAGGTCAGCAAAAGTCGTGTCGGGCTCGATTTCGATATGTTCGATCTCGCGCAGCCCTTCAGCTTGGTAAAACAGGTCAATGGATTTCATCGTTGCACTCCAGGGAGCGAAGTGCGTGGCCCGATTGCCTTTCTTCGTCCCTTACTACTGTGATCGCGCCAGAGGGACGAAACCGGAAAGGGACTGGGAGTTCTTCAAGGTAGGGCCAAAGGGCCTTTGGGCGTCGCGGCGCAAACAAAGAAGTGGGGGCAGCGAGGGCAGCTCACTGCGTCGATCTGTGTGGGGAACCAGCCGGAAGCGATGCGCCCAAGCATCTCGTCGCTCCTGGTGCGTCGACTGCTGAGTTTTGCAGACGTGATGGTGACGGCCTCGGTTGTCTCGTCAGTGAGGTGTAGCGCCTGCACCGCGACACCGCCGCCGAATCGGGCCTGAGCCGCAAGTTGGTATAAGGTGTATTCCAGCCGGTCGTACTCATCGCTGCGCTTGTAGCCCGTGCGAACTCTGCGCACCACGACCGTACCATCCGGCAGCTCAGCCATCTCGTTCGGCTCAACGATCACGCGGCCGTTGGGGAAATCGATCGCAAGAGGTTCGGCTTCCCGGAACCTGCGCCCAGCTCCGGCTCTTATCAGCGCAGCGATCAAACGAGACGCAAGACGTCTGTAGTCTTCACGGAAGGCGTGATCGATCGGTCCTTGAGCTTGCCAGATTGCTTCAAAAGCGATTTCTGCTTCCTGCAAGGTTGGTTCAGCGGCGCGACGCGCGTCGGCGAGCCATTGAATCAATTCGTAGAGGCAGTCGTGGGTTTGCGAGAAGGCCGTCCGTTTACGAGCCGCGCCAAGTCCGAGAACATGTGTGTAGAAGAATCGGCGAGGACATTTCTCGTATGAGCCGAGACGACTGTCGGTAATTGGCCAAGCGCTTCCGCGAGTTACTGATATCGGCGCGGGCTTCGGCGCATCAGGAGGAAGCGGTAGCGTCGCTGGCTGCGCGATTTCGGTTACCAACGTCGAGGGCAGCCATGCTAGATACGGCGATGCCGACCGGTTGTTTCCGTTCGCTTGACGCCGCGCTAGGTGCAAGCGGAGAAATGTGCGAGCTCGGGAGAGTGCGACGAAAAATAGGCATTCTTCCTCGTGATCGTGAGCGCGTTTAGCCGCCTCTGATACGGAAAGGCCCTCAGCACCGTCTATCATGCCAACTGGCGGTGGGCATCTCGATCCGCGGTTCGATGAAGGGAAGCTTGATACCGTCATTCCGGGCACGTGTACGGCTTCGAACTCCAGTCCTTTGCTTCCGTGCACGGTCATGAGACGAACCGCGTCCATGTGCAAAGCGGCGGAGGGAACTTGCCGTAGGTCACGCTCCTCGGCGAGGAGCACTAGTTGGCGGACGCGGTCGAGTGTCCGTTGGATTCGCAGACCTGTGCCCGTCGGACTTTGCTCCCGAACGAAATTCAAAAATTGCCACACCGCTACTGCTCTCATGCGTCCGGCGACTGTCGTTGCCGAAGCCAATTTGCGGACAATATCGGTTCTGTCGAGGAGGTAGGTCGACAGGAACTCCCAAGCCGACGCCGTCGGCGAGGTACCTGCTAGGTCTGCCGCAAGGCGCGCGAAAGCGGTCGCGCCTTGCGGGGAGATTCCTTCCGCTGTAGTCAAGGAATCAAGTCCCGCCAAGGCTCGTTGTTCCGTCACCCGTAAATGACGTGTTGCGGCGTGTGCATCTTGCAACGACACGTCGTACCGGGGCATCGCGACGACCCGCACTAGCGGGTCGCCGAAACGATCGATCGCCAAACTCAGGAGCGCCAGGAGATCTCGAACTTCCTCGCGCTCGAACAAGCTTCCTAGGTGGAGAACGGGTATGCCTCGGACTTCCAGAGCTGCAGCAATATCATTTAGACGGCTGTTTGACCGGCCAAGGACTGCCTGATCGCGCAACGCGACGCCTTGCGATTCAAGTTCCCGAACGCTGGCCGCCACTCCCGCCGCTTCGTCGTCTAGATTCTCGTAGCGCCGGATTTCAGGCTTTGCCGGCCCAATTCCTCGATCCGCAGTTAGCGCAAGTGTGAGCATGTCTTCTGACGCGCCCAAATGAGGTGCTGCCGCGACAAGCGTGCTTACGATCTGTTTTGTGGACCGGTAGTTCACGTCCAGCTTGTCGGCAACCGCGCTTGAATAGTCGCTGCCGAACGCCGACATGTTGGCCGACGATGCGCCACGGAATCGGTAGATTGATTGCCGTGAATCGCCAACCACCCATAGGCGCTTCCCATCGCCAGCAACAGCTTTCAGCAGTCGAGCGCTAGCGCGATTCACGTCTTGATATTCATCGACGAGCACGTGACGATGACGAAGTTGCACAGCTAACCTCAGCTCCGCATCCGCTTCCAATAGAAGCGCGGGCCGCATGATGAGGTCACCGAAATCGACCGCATCCCGTTCGCGAATGCCGCGCTCGTAGAGGTCGTAAATTTGGGCGACCTCCAAACATTTCTCGGCGGCTTCTCGATCGTCCTCGTTCTTGGCTGTGGTCAGCATGTGCTCGGCGAGTGCTCGATATCGCTGCGGACCGGTGAGCTCGTCCTTCGCTCGCGATATCGCTGCGATGACATCCCGAAGCACCATCGTCGGGTCCCAAAGATTTCGATAATGGACCAGCGGCAGTGTCGGAAGGATTTCTTCCAGTACTTCAATCGCATCACTTCTGTCGAAGAGTGTGGGGTCGTTCGATAGCCCGAGTTTGTCGTGATGGCGACGTACGAGATCGAGGCCGAATGCATGGAAGGTACCGATCCAGATTCGAGGTGCAGCCTGTTGTTCAGCCAGCGCCAGCCGCTCGGCGAGTTCACCGGCAGCTCGATTGGAGAAAGTCAAAACCAAGATAGCCGCGGGGTCGATACCTTCGGCCAACAAAGAGTTGACCCGTTTGACTAGCGTCCGCGTTTTGCCCGTGCCTGGGCCTGCTTGAAGCTGAAATGGAGTGCCTCGGTGTATCGCCGCATGATCCTGCGATCCATCAGGGCGCGGCGCGTGATTCGTTGTCGACACGAAGTCCGAAGGAGGAGCGAGAGGAAGAAGGAGTGCGTCAAAGAGTTGCTGGCGCACGAGGGCCAGCGGCAACTTCATCCGTTCGGCAATTTCGGAGGCGCCGAGTCCATCGGATATGTGCAACCGAGAGGCAAACGCGCGCGGTAACAGGAATTCCCGTGCAAAGACGTTTGCCTGCAGCTCGCGCCGTTCTCTAGCACCGTAGTCCTCGACGCGCTGCAGTCCAACCGGCGCAGTTTCCGTCGATCGCGATGGGTCGATGTCGTTTACCGTGCAAGATAACGAGCCTGCGTGAATCTCCACGTGGCCAATTTCGTGGGCGACGAGCAAGGCGCGATCGCTTGTCCCTCCAGTCGATTCGCAGCAGATCGTGCCACTCTGCTCGTCGAACAATGCGTGGGCATTCTTTAGTGCCGGGTCTCCAGGCGATAGCCAGACAAGTTCGAGACCACGATGTGCTACCGCAGCCGCAACGAGTGCCAGCGGATCCAGCGGATCGGCTCCGCCTGCGACGAGCTCGCCATGTAGACGCGCGGCAGCCTGTCGTATCGGTTCGAACCCGTCCATAGCATCAAAGGCTCAGCAGGTGCCGCTGTTGTTCGTCCGTCAAACCAGAATTTCTGACAGCTTCGGAAAAACTTTGCCTTTGAGCGTCACCAGGCTTCTCATCGGCCTTATAGAATTGACGTGCGCCGGTTGAAGCGCCGCCCGTGGCAGCGAAATGAGCCGCCACTAGTTCGATCGGCGCACTCAGTTCATCGGCTACGCGCTGGCGAAATCCGTCCGTCATTGTCGCTGGATGGATCAGGCGATCTCGAAGCTTTGTGACAAAAACAGTACTGGCACCGATTCGCTTGGCGAACCCACGAAACTCGTCACGACTCAGATTCGCGAACGGGTTTGCAGGAGTCGCTAGCAAGGTCGTTACTCCAGTTGCCGAAGCCGCGGACCGAGTCACTTCATGAAGCCGATTTTGGAATCGGCTCATGGCACGGGAAACAACTGGGCTTACTCTGGCGGGATCAATCGCAGACTCAGCGGCTTCCGCTGCTTCGTCGCCGCGAAGTTCATCAAGAGCGAGTTCTATGGCGAAATCCGTCAACTCGTCGGCAAACTGTGGGAATCGCCGCACCACATCGTCAACTAGCTCGGCATCAGGCACGCGCTTGGCCAGAGAGAGTGCGTACAGCGCTTCCCGCAACTGCGGGGGGCTAGGGGTAAGAGTCGGGTTCATGTGTCCTCCGTGAATTGGGAAAGCTTCGCTGCAGCTCGGGATAGGCGGTAGCGGATAGTCCGTCCCTTGCAGTTGCAAAGCGTGGCCGCGGTTACCTCGTCCTGATTTTCGGATTCCACTTTGAATCCTAGAACGTGGCAGAGAATGAGGGCTTTGCGCTCATCGGTTGGAAGGATGTTGATTGCCTGCCAGAGCTCTTCCAGGAAATAGGTGCTCTGTTGTGCTGCAGGGGTTCGAAAGGCGTCGGAGACCTTTGCATAGACGTCGTCTTCGTGTGCATCCGGCGTGCCCGTCTCGCTGTGATCGGGCGGCGTAGCGATCTGCTTGAGCGCCGCCAGCTCAATGCGGATGAGATCAATACGGAACGCTTTGAAGGCTCGGTTGAAGCGGCATTCGAAGAAGTCCAGATCATTGGGATTTTCGTCGGTGCCATCGGTGGCGAAGAGCTCACCGAACATTGAAAGTACTTCTTCGCGGATCAAGGCTGCGTTCGGCAGGCGCCCGTCCGGTATCTTGATGAGTAGGTTGGCTTCGCAGCGGACTAGCAATGTAGCCAGCGCCGCGTTTGCTTTGGACCGGTCGCCGCTACGTAGAGACGAGCGGATGATATGGACTAGGCATTCCGAACGAAGATAGTCGGGGGACTCCGGATTGGTGGCTGCTAGCCGCCGCAGGATTGTCGCTGAATCGGCCTGGAGCACCGTGTCGATTTCGGTCTCAACTGCTTGGGGGCGCGCATAGAGCACCCCTTCTTTGTCGGATTTGGTCAGTGACTGAGCCATCTTTACCCTCGTGCGCGGTAGCGTCGGCGGGCGCTCTACGCGGCCCCTTCTTACGTTGATCGCAACGGAGCGGCGTACCCGGAAAGGGGCTTGGTTGTTGTAATTTGGCAACAAGCATCGATCGTACCAATGCTGGGAGCGCGACAGCGCAAGCCCTAGGTTTGTTGTCTGCTGTTCCAGCAGGCGGTGGTCGACGCCGCGGCCTTTCGCTGTCCGCTGACCGCTAGGGTTGGCGTGGCTTCGGCTCCGGGAAAGTATTAAAGGCACCGCACGAGGGTTGGCGAAAGAGGTTGACGCCGTGAACCGCACCGTGCCGCTTATGGGCTTCGCAGAGCCTTGGCCACGCGTAACAGACGGATCAGCTCGCGAGCGTGCCTTGGCGTGCCGTCCCAACTACCGTGCAAAGCACGCTCGAGCACCGTCTGCCATCCGTTACTCCCTGGCGAGCTCGCCAAGTGCTGGACGTCCAGGCCGGCGGCGCGGCAGAGCCGGTGCACCGCTTCCGAAGCGCGGCTGAATCGGCCAGTCAGGATACGGCTGAGCTGCCCCTGGGATACCTGCGCTGTGCGCAATAGCTGTACCTGCGTGAACCCCTGCGTGCGTCGCCAGCGATCGATTGCTCGGCCCAGATCCCGGGCCTGCGTGGGCGTAACGGGGGCGTTAAGTTGCGAGAATTCGATGCGCATAAACTGATATAAGTATGCGCATAGTTATGGGCCGAGCGCCACCCGGTGTCTTAGCCGATGAGACGCGGACGGCATAGTTGGGCATATCCTGGAGCGGCCGTCATGACGACCACCTCGAAAATCGAATGGACCGAGCAGACGTGGAACCCCATCGTCGGGTGCACAAAGATCTCGGCTGGCTGCAAGCATTGCTATGCCGAGACTATGGCCAAGCGCCTACAGGCGATGGGCACGCCAGGCTACGAGAACGGGTTTGCGTTGCGCCTCCTGCCGGAGCGCTTGGCCGATCCGGCAAAGCGCCAGAAGCCCACGGTCTACTTCGTAAACTCGATGTCGGACCTTTTCCACGAGAGGGTGCCCGAGAGCTACATCGAGCAGGTCTGCGGTGTCATCGCCGCGACGCCACAGCACCACTACCAGATCCTGACTAAGAGGGCCGCGCGCTTGGCGCGCTACTTCCGTGATCGCCCGGTGCCGAGCAACGTGTGGCTCGGCGTGTCCGTCGAGAACCGCCGGCACGGTGTGCCGCGAATCGATTGCCTACGGACTGTTCCGGCTCGAATCCGCTTCCTTTCCGTCGAACCATTACTCGAGGATGTGGGCGGGCTGGATCTGCGTGACATTCACTGGGTGATCGTTGGCGGCGAGTCTGGCCCCAAGGCCCGGCCGATGAAGCCCGAATGGGCCGAGTCGGTCCGCCGCCAGTGCGCAGAGCAAGAGGTCGCATTCTTCTTTAAGCAGTGGGGTGGCTGGGGCGCCGACGGCAAGCGCCGCGCCAAGTCCAAAAATGGACGATTGCTCAACGGCCGTACCTGGGATGAAATGCCGGCTCACCCCTTCTAGGGTAGCTGACGATGGCCCGAAAGCCGTACCAATGGCCCGCCGACGGCAAGCCCGCGGTCATCCAACAACATAGCGTGGCCAAGCATGACGTGCTGCGCGCCTACTTGATCGACTACATCCAGACCCTTGTTGTCTCACCCCAGCAGGATCAGTTGCGCCTGACATTGGTCGACGGTTTCGCCGGCGGTGGCATCTACGTCCACGATACGACGCGACAGACTATCTACGGCTCGCCGTTCGCATTCCTTCAGTCCGCTGAAGCAGCGGCCGAAATATTGAACCGCGGTCGGCAGAAGCCGCTGCAGATGAGTATCGACTACTTCTTCGTGGAACTCGATGCGAACGCGTACGGCTCGCTGCAGCGCACGCTGGTGGCCCAGGGATATGGTTCGCGCATTGGCCAGGACATCCATCTGTTCAACAGTGCTTTCGAGAGCCAAGTCGATCCGATCCTTCAATTCATCGCCAAGAAGAGTCCCCGGTCAGGCCGCTCGATCTTTTTGCTGGACCAGTATGGCTATGCAGAGGTGCCCGCGGTACAGATTCGCGGCATCTTCAAAGCACTACCGGCCGCTGAAGTCATCCTCACCTTCAACGTCGACTCGTTCCTGACGTACGCCGGCGATACAGTGGCGACGAAGAAGACGCTGACCGACATTGGTATCCCCGACGTGCTTCGCGGCCGCACGATCGAGGATATCAAGCGCAGCGAGAAGGACTGGCGGCTCTACATCCAGAGTTGCTTGTATCGCGAACTCGTCGAAGCCTGTGGCGCCCGCTTCTACACGTTGTTCTTCATCCGCACCGAGGGCCATGGCGACTACTGGCTGGTGCACCTGTCCCAGCATCCGCGGGCCCGCGACGTTATGGCACGCGTGCACTGGAGTAAGAACAATCACTTCATCCACTACGGCGGCGCCGGCATCGATATGTTCCGCGTACTCGGCTACAGCGCCGATCGCGACCGCGCGTTCACTGGCCAGGGCACGTTCGGCTTCTGTTTTGACGACATTGCTGGGGAGTCCAGTATTACCGCACTGATGGATCAACTACCCCAGCTCATCTACGCTCGCGACGATGGTCTGTCGTTCGGGGAGCTATTTGCGACGACATGCAATCTCTCGCCGGCAGACAGCGACCGCTACAAGGATGCGCTGGAGCGGCTCGTGCAGCACAAAGAGATCGAAATCGTCGCGCCGGACGGCGCCCGGCGCCTCAAGGCGTCGACGATCACCGACAAGGACCAATTGCTTCCATCCGCGCAGAAGACTTTCGGATTTTGACAAGAGCCGCCGCGCATTGAATCTACTATGCGCTCAGCAGCTATATCGCTCGAAATCCGGTACGAGTTGATGCGATCAAAGGTCTGAAATACAGAGTCGAGCCAATATGCTAAGTGTTGCTCTTCCCCGCGTCTGCATACGTGAATCAGGGAACACGGGACAATGACTTCGAACGAAAAGACGACGCAGCTGCAGGCGTTCACAGCCTGGGTCGCTGAACATCTGAAAGGCGATGAGAAGGGTGAAGCGCAAATCTTCCTAGATCGTCTCTTCAAGGGCTTTGGTCACGCTGGCTGGGCAGAAGCTGGTGCGACGTGCGAGGAGCGAATCAAGAAAGATACCGGGGGCACGTCCTTCGCGGATCTCGTGTGGAAGCCCCGCGTGGTCATCGAGATGAAGAGGCGCGGCACAGACCTCTCTAAGCACTATAGCCAAGCCTTCAACTATTGGACGTATCTGGTCCCCAACCGTCCCCGGTACGCAGTGCTTTGCAATTTCGATGAGTTCTGGGTCTACGATTTTGAATCGCAGATGGACACGCCGGTCGAGAAGCTATCGCTGACCGACTTGCCCGAAAAGTATGGCGCGCTCAATTTCCTATTCCCAGAACCGCTTGCCCCGGTTTTCGGAAACCACCACGAAGAGGTTACGCGTGACGCCGCAGATAAGCTCGCGACATGCTTCAACTCGATGATAGCGCGCGAGGTGAGTCGCGACCTGGCGCAACGATTTATATTGCAGTTGTTGATGGCGTTTTTCGCTGAAGACATCAACCTATTAGAAAAATACTTCGTCCGTCGGCTCCTTGAGGAGTGTAAGTCATCAAAGGACGCTTACGACGTCGTCGGCGGCTTATTCGAAGCGATGAATCGCAAGGAAGGTAACCATGGCGGGCGTTTCAAGGGAGTTGCCTATTTCAATGGCGGCTTATACTCAAATCCTGCAAAGGTCGAGCTGATCGCGGAGGAATTACAGCTACTTCGCGACGCGTGCGAATACAACTGGTCTAAGGTACGACCGGAAATCTTTGGGACCTTGTTCGAGCATTCTCTGGGGAAGGTGCAGCGGCACGCCCAAGGTGCTCATTTCACTACACCTGTGGACATCATGAAAATCGTCCGGCCGACGATCGTAGAGCCGTGGAGCAATGCGATTGAATCCACGAAGACATTGTCAGAAATGCAAGCACTCGTTCACCGCATGCAAACGTTCAGAGTGCTAGATCCGGCATGCGGGAGCGGCAATTTCCTCTTTGTCGCCTATCGTGAGCTGAAGCGGCTCGAGGCAACACTTTACGCAAGGATGGCCGAGAAGTTTCCCAAAAGCGTCGATCCGAATCAGCGGCCGCTGGGTTTCGTCACGACCACGAACTTCTATGGAATGGACATTAATCCCTTCGCCGTGGAGATCGCCAAAGTCACCATGATGCTGGCGCACAAGCTCAGCATAGATGAATTACACGTCGCCGAGTCGGCGCTGCCTCTGAATAACCTGGACAAAAACATCGTGCACCATGACGCGCTGGTCAATCCGGATGGCACTCGGAGCGATTGGCCGGAGGCCGACGTAATTATCGGAAATCCGCCTTTCCTGGGTGTTAAGAAACTGAAGAGCGAGCTCAGCGAAAGTTATATTACGAAGGTCAGGACGGCTTATCCTGAAGTGCCTGGCATGGCAGACCTATGCGTATATTGGATCCGCCGTGCGCACGACTTATTGCCGGCCTGCACTGAGGCCAATCCATTTGCGGGTCGTGCCGGTCTCGTCGGCACACAGAACATTAGGAGCAACCAGTCACGTGTGGGTGGTCTTGATCACATCGTGGCGTCGGGCACGATAGTCGAGGCCGTCGCCAGCCAACCTTGGTCAGGTGAGGCCAACGTCCATGTTTCGATCGTAAACTGGATCAAATCGCGGGATTCCAAATTACTGCCAGCCAGGCGGAGGCTTTGGCTTACGAGTCCGCTCCAAGGAAAGAAAGTTAAGGCCCCCAAGGGGGCTGGCCCTGCGGGCAAGCGCTACAACCTAGACATGCGCGAAGTCGCGGAACTTAACTCTGCACTCTCTGACAAGGTCGACCTCAAAGACGCGCGGGTTCTCGTTTGCAACCTGGAACCAAAGTGCACATTTCAGGGCGTAACACCCGGGCATGAGGATTTCGTTCTCTCACTCTCGGATGCTAGCGCATTGCTCGCCATCGAACCGAAGGCAAAAGATCTATTGAGTCCCTATTTCGTAGGGAAAGAGGTGCTCGGCGGCGTCGTGAAGCCGACACGAAGTCTCCTGGATTTCGGGGAGCGCGACATTCTGCAGGCTCAGGCGTACCCCAATGCGTTAAAGCTGGTCGAGGAGCGCATCCTGCCCGACCGCGAGAAGGCCGCCGAAGAAGGGGAAGGCGGGAGCGAACAGGGACGTAGCCACCACAAACAGTTTCTCGCCAAGTGGTGGCAATTGTCCTATCGGCGAACTGAAATGCTCAAGGTCATTGATGGATCGTCGCGCTATATCGCATGCTCTCGTGTCACGACGATTCCGATCTTCTTCTTCATTTCTGCCAATGTCCGCCCCGGCGATGCGTTGCAGGTATTCGGCTTCGAGGATGACTATAGCTTTGGCATCCTGCAGTCGTCGCTTCACATTGCTTGGTTTCTAAGCAAGCGGTCGAACATGAAGTCCGACCCACGTTATTCTTCAGAGAACGTTTTCGGAACGTTTCCGTGGCCGCAACACGCAACCGCGAAGCAAGTCGAGAGTGTAGTAGACGCGGTGCGCAGCGTGCATGAGGTTCGGGCGGCTGCGCAAAATCACGTCCCGGGTGGGCTGAGATCTCTCTATGCCACGCTCTCGCAACCTGGAAAGAATCCGCTCAAGGATGCTCATGCAGGGCTCGACAACGAGGTATTTGCTGCCTATGGATTTAATTCTAAGAGCGATCCACTGTCGCAAATTCTCGCCTTGAATGCAGAGGTGGCGGCTCGTTTGGAAAATGGAGAACCTGTCATCTCTCCGGGCATTCCGCCAGGCCTCAAGTCTCCCGCATCGCTGATTTCGCCAGACGCGATCGGGAAGTGAACCCCACCCGCAAAAGTTTTCATACGTAGTTCGGCCGAGTCCAACTATGGTGCCCGCTGGCGCCGCACTGCATAGAACCGAACACCATCTCCAACGGAGACTCCTGCTCAAATAGGTCCATCCTGTCAAGTTCATGTGTCTCTGCCTGTACGACGTTCGGACCCGCCGGCTCATGTCGCCGCACAACGTGTAGTTCGAGGGCGCCCCGATGATGCCGTGCTCGTGGGCGAAGTCTTGCTGGTGCCATGAGGCGCCTATGACGACGCCAAGCGCGCTTGCCTGGGCGGTGCGCAAATGCGACTACTGCCCCTCGAAGAGGTCTCGGGCGGCACCGGTGCCGGAAGAAGGAAAGGCTAATGACTGTGACAGGTGATAAAAGCTACTACATGAGTCTCGGCAACGAGCTCCTCTCCGAACTCGCTGCGGCGCTCGGCCTATCGGTAATGCCGGGCGTAGGCGATACCTATTCTGTGCTGGAACTGGACAACGGATTTTCCGTCAAGTTCACGCCTTGGCGCGAAGGCTCAATGCCGTATTACATTGTGCTGTTCAACCCAGCAAACCATTACCTTTTCGAGCTCGATCTCTCGATGATCGCTGCTCTCGATGATCGGTTTTGGTGGCACCTGAAAATACCGAGGCATCCTCCAAACAAGCCCGTCCTAAACACATGGCTCGGTCAACCTAGCAAGTTCAATGTCGAATATCGCGAGCAAATCCGTCAGGTGAAAGAATCGTTGGAGTCGGGAACGAACGTACCCCGTGCCGGCTACGGTTTCGTCGACGACAACACCTGGAGCGAGCTCTGCGATAAATTCATAGAACTGATGACGCGCATCCTGGCGTCCGAAGGCGTGCAGCTGACAGTAGGTGAGCTTCCAGCCGAAGCCTCCGACGACGATCCATCGAACCCGCACTATCAACGAAGCAAGGCGCGCCGTAATCAAAGGCAATTTCGTCTCAAACTTATTCGGCTGTATGACTGTCGTTGCGCAATCACGGGCGAACGCACGAGCGCTGCGCTTGAGGCCGCGCACATATCCCCATACAACGAAAAGGGAATCAATCACAGCACCAACGGAATTCTGCTGCGCGCAGACCTGCACCGCCTTTTGGACGCGAGTCTGATCGCGATCGATCCTGACACGCTAAGCCTAAGGGTCTCAGAGAAGTTGGCACGCACACCTTACGCACGCCTCCACGGCTCTGTTCTCCAACCGCGCGTAGACGGTTCCCATCCTAGTGACGAGCTCCTCAGAACACGATGGTTGCTCGTAGAGAATAAATTTCCTACGGGCCGCGGACGGTCTTAGGCACAAGGAACGCGACGGAACATGTGGAATTGGAAGCGCGTACGAAGCGTTCCGCGGCCTTGGCTTGACGTGCTTCGCAGCTACCGTCTTCGCGGCGCCAGCCTCGTTTCGGAGAGCCCTTTCGCAAGCTCGAGTCAAAGTCGAGGTCTTCGATATTTCTGGAAGCTGCGGATTCTTTGCGCGGGCGCTCGACATGGCGCGCTGGCACGCAACGGTCTGGCGCAAATGGTGCTGCTTAACGCTGTGAGTACCTTTGTGAGTAACTTGTGGGTGCATTCGCTCCTAAGTCGAACGAAATCATCTTCATAGGATCACTATTGGAGGGCATCACGGCCACCATGAGAATCAATGAGTTAGCGCGTTTTCGGCGCTTGCGTTTCCCCTTGGAGCTGGCTGCGTGCCCGTACTGTGTCCGCTTTGCAGGCAATGGGGCGAGGAAGACGGCCTCATAAGGCACAAGCTCTCCGGGCTTGCTGCGCTTGACGGAGCGCCATAAGGCGATTTGACAGCTAGCTGTTGCGCCCTCTGGCTGCCGCCGGCGGCGCTTCCTTCGGCGCAGAAATTTGAACGCTAGTGCCCCGCGTAATTCTCTTCGTTGGAAGGATCACTCGTGGAAGAGCTAGCCTGCTGCATGCCGACTGCACGACTTCGCGCCAATACGGCCACGCGTTAAACGGAACGTTCTCTGCAGCGAAATCGGTGAGGCACTCATCGTCACAGAATTGACCTTCTTGCGCTGTCTCTGTGTACGAAACATAAAACGTTGCCTCGATCGTAGCGATAACGGCCGCTTCAATCTCATCCGGCTGTAGTGATACCAAATTCGACGACGTGCCACGAAGTATTCGCACGCCCGCAGTCATCTCAAAAACGAGCAAGCGTTCCGCGCTTGATTTATTTGAATCTTCCTGCGCATCGAACGACATGAAATTAACGCAGGCTGGAACCTTCGATTGCGTGACTGTGGGCTCATTCATATCGATGGTAACGCCGGGAATAACCTCGTCGGCCAAGGTCGCAGTGATACTCTTCACTACCACGTCAGAAATATTCAGGCGTTGCACTGCCTTTCGTAGGGCTGGGGTCGTAGCCATGACGTCAGGTTCCCGATGCGACGTAACGTTCCATCGGTTCATTCGTCCAAGGGCTAGCTTCATTGCTAGCTAAGAGTGGAGTGTGGTGCGGGGATTTCTTAAACTGCGTGAGCGCCACGGCATATTCGTCCAGCTCGCCAAAGCTCTCGTACACGTTTTCTCGCTTGGCGACAAAATTAAGGAATAGATCGTTGATCGCTACGGACAGATTTGCCGAAACGCCAGCACCTAACTTTGACCACTGGAGCCCTCGCGCCGCATTTGGCACCAACGACGAGAGTAAATCGTCGAACGATCCATCTGCTGTCGATGGATGCTGCTTGAGCGCGGCCTCGATTCGGTGCAGTTCTCGTTGAACAGCGCGCGTGTTACAGCCTGGAAATGCAAGCTGCAATCGTAGTAACGGACTCGCCACGCGCACGGAAACCTCGCGCGTACTTGCCGCACACAGCACCACGCCGACGTTGAGGAACTCGCCCGTAATCGCATCGTGTACGTACTTGAGCACCGAGTACGAATAAGCCGTGCGTCTGATGGTCATGGCAATGCCTCACTGAGTTTTACAAAAGCTTCATCCAGATTGTCGCGCAGCGCGGACAGGTAGTCTGACGTCTCGCGCAACATCTGTTCTGCAACGTTCCAAGCGCAAGGGATCGCTGCTCGATAACGTACGAAATGATTTGTCGTAAGCTTCGACCACGCGGCCTGTAGCCGCGCTAAATCCAAATCTGCCTTCGAGAAGCGTCCGGCGAACAGGTGTGGCGCACGCGTCTCTGTATCGACCATGACGCCACTCTGCCATGGAAGGGGCAGCAACATCGTGCCCAAGAAGTCACAGTTCAATGCTTTTTCGTGGTCGATCAGGAAAATTTTTGTGCCATCGGACAGTGAGTTCGGCTTAACAATTCGTCGGTCGGCGTTCAGAATCAGCCTGTCAAACGCCCAAGCCTCGGCCAGCAGATGAATGGGGCAGTCCACCGACGCGGAACATTCTTGGAACCCAGGGCCAAGATCGACGGACCCAAAGGCCGGCGACGGCGCCTGACGAAATCGCGCGGCCATTCGTCGCGCGTCAGGCCCCGCTAAGTCCAACGAGTCCACGAACGCATCATCGTAGTTCACCAACACCGCTTTCGGGACAGAGAGGCCAAGATCTCTTGCGAGCAAATTGCAGATGACTTCGCGCGCAAGGTTTGACACAGGGCACCCTGACCATGCAGCCTTTGCGAAAACGCGCACCACGGTACCGCCGCTGTCGCGACAAAGCAGCATGCACGGTTCTGTAACGCCACCGCCCGCCGCGAAATCGATAAACGTTTCTGCTTCGACGAGATCCAGCAACGTCCATGCCGCTCGAAGGCGCCCCCAAGCCAGAGAGTTTGCAACATAGCACTTTCTGAACAGCTAGTCAGTTTGGGCGCATGAAGTCCTGCGCGGCGGCTCAGCCCGCCCGACATGGGCGGGTGAGCGTCGGGACCTTTACGCCGCATTGCGCTCCGCAGTCACACGATCGCGCGCCGCATCAAGCTGCTGGCGCGCTGTTCCCGTCGCACGCGGCAGCGCACCCTGCACCTGCTTTATGCGCTCAGCGAGCCACGCAACGTGTTCACGGCCCTCGCGGGCTTGGCGTGCCTGTGCAGGGTTATCGCGCAGCAAGGCAGCTTCGCGCGCGCCGGGCAGCACGTCGCGCAGCACGCTCGGCCACGGGAGCAGCGATCGTGAGAATGCGTCGACCATTGCGCGCGTGGCTTTTCCGTCGACGATTTCCTGTGCCAGCGCGATGGTCGCCTCAGTCGACAGACTCCTGACGTAGTCCCTCAACTCGCGATCGAGCAACCGCCGACGACATCGGTCGGCCCCAAGGCTGGCGGTGCCAAGTCGCGAACGTCGATGCTCGCGTGCGTGGCGACGATCGCGTCTGCATCGGCGATCACCTTCGCAGGCTCGGCGAGGGCATCGTCGGCGATCTTTGCGGCATCGGCGATCTTCGCAATATCGGACAGACGGTTATCCTCGTTGACACGCGCGATGGCACCAGCAGCGCGTGCACAGACCGCGACCGCCTTCGCGGCCAATACACCCTCGCGACTATCGGGGAAAGGCACTTGAAACGGGGGAAGGGTCAACGGGCTTTAGACATCGAGGCCTTCCATTCAGGGCCAAGTGACGCGACTCATCATCGCGTCATTCCAAACAGGTAGCCCGGCACCCGCTGATCGCGCCACCTCGAAAGCATGGGTTCACCCACGAAACCACCGCCGGCTTGCGTAAACGTAGCGTGCGGGAATTCTCAAGTCGGCGCGCGTGCCTTTGCCGGAGGGAGCGGCGCCGATGACGAAGCGGCCGCCGACACGGCGAGCTCTTTCACGGATGCCCTGCAAGCCCCAGTGGCCGGTTCTTTCGGGCGCCTGCGTCGACAGGTTGGTGCCGCGGCCGTCGTCGATGACCGTGATGTTCAATGCGCGACGACCATAGTGCAGCTCGACGTGCATGGCGCTGGCCTGCGCGTGACGGAAGGCGTTGGTCACCAGCTCGCCGACCATCGCGTGGACATCGCTGGCCGCAGATGCGACCAGTGCTCGCGGTTCGCCTTCGACATGCATCGAAAATGTCGTCGGGTACATTTCGCCCAGACGGCCGGCGAGGTGAGCGATATCGGCGGCGAGATCTTCGAGCGGCTCGGCCAGCGATCGCAGCTCGCCGATCTTGTCGCGACCTTCGCTGAGCGCGTGTTCGGTCACCGACAGCGCCTTGTCCAGTTTCTGTCGTGCACCGCCCTCGGGAATGCTTTGGACGGCGAGCTGAACATGCAGCAGCAGACTTTGAAAATTCTGCAGAATGGTGTCGTGAAAATCCCGCGCCATGCTTTCGCGCTCGCGCGTTCGTGTTTCGAGCTGGGCATAAATGCGTCGTACGCGCATCAGATAGAGCAACCATAAAGCCGTGATCGCGAGCGCGGCGCAGAGAATCTTGAACCACCAGGTCTGGTAGAACTCGGGCTGGATTTGAAACGCGAAGCGCGTAGGCTGCGCTGACCAGATGCCATCGGCATTGGATGCTTCAACCTCGAAGGTGTAATCGCCGGCTCCAAGGTTGGCGTAGTGCGCCGCGCGCCGATCGCTGGCCGATTGCCAGTCCTCGTCGACGCCCTCGAGGAGAAAGCGGAAACCTGACTTCGCGGGATCGGAGAGCGTGGCCGCCGAATAGGCGATGGTGACACTGCGAGTACCCTTTTCCAGCGGCGCCGCGGACGCGTCGGAGAAACGCACGTCGTGGTCGTTGATCGATTCGATCGACACGCGTGGCGCTGGAGGAGCCGACGGCATGTGTAACGCATCGATCCAGACCACGCCTTGCCGCGTCGAAACCCACAGGCGACCGTCGTCGGAAGCCACCAGATTCTTGGCATCCTCCACACCATCGTCCTGATCGAACGTGGCGAATCTCACGGTATGGTCGGGAGCTGACAGCGCCGATTGCACGTCCGCTGCTGACACGCGATAGAGACCACGTGCCGAGGCTATCCAGAGATCGCCGTTGGACAGTTGGACGAGATCGGACGCGTTCTGAAAACGTTCGCCGTTGCTGCCGGCAAGAGGGATGAAGCGGTCAGCGATCCTGACCGCGATGCTGTCGTCGCCGGTGATCCAGAGGCCGGACTTGCCGAGCCGAAGTTTTCTCAGCGAGCCGAGATCAAGTCCGTGCCGCGACGAGTAGACCGACGATCGTCCCTGATCCATCACCGTCAGACTGCCTGAAGAGAAAGCCAGCCACACGCGCGCGCCATCGAACTGGATGCTCGTGGCCATGTCGGGGTTGATCGTGCTCCAGGCGTGGCCGTCCCATCGGGTGACACCGGTAAAGCGCATGGAGATCCACAGCGATCCATCCGGCGCCAGCTGCATATCCACGCAATCCTGCTTCGGATTCGCCAGCGACGCCTGCTGTGCCGTTGCCGGAGGAGCAGGGACCGATGTGATTCGATCGTGGTCGTAGTGCTGAATGCCCTTGTCGCCGTTGAACCAGACGCTTCCGTCCGGGCCCGTTGCAATACAGGCAGATGAGCCACTCAAGTCAGGGTGCACCGTGACGGTCGTTGCCACACGCATCGGCGGCGTGGTCGAAGCGCTGGCAACCCAGAGCGCCTGCATATTGTTTTTGGCGATGGCTGGCCAGAATACGGGCAGCGGAAGCGCGAGTGGAACGAAACGGGTCGGTCTGAATTGCTCGAGACCGTCGGAGGAAGCAATCCACACATTCCCCTGGCTGTCGCTGAAGTCCGCCGATACCTGGATGTCCGAGTGGCTGCTCAGGCCTTCGACGTTTTCCGCGATCAGCTGCGGCTGGCCGGATGCGTCGTCCCTGTGAAGGCGGGTCAGCTTGCCATTGGTCGGTATCCACAACGCGCCATGCCCGTCCACGATCAGATCGGCGGTCACGCCACCTGCCGGATAGGTGGCGCCGGTTGGCAGATCGGCCATGGCCTCGATGCCCTGGTCGACGTTGGTCAACTCGAAGCGCTTTGCATCCGGACGACGGCGGTATGCGCCATCGGGAGAAAATATCCAGTACGAGCCATCGATTCCGGTGCCGGTGACCCAGACGAACTTCAGGCCGATGCCATCATCTTGATCGGCACGTTGCCACGCGTCGTCCACCCATCGATAAACGCCGCTCGATGTCACGACCCAGATTGTGCCGTCGACCATCTGCTTGAACGACATGATGGTGGCCTTGCCTAAACCTTGATCTACCTGTTCGACGATGCCATCGCGTACGCGACTGACTTTTCCATGCTGGCCGCCGATCCACAGATTCCCGTTGCTGTCGCCATAAAGCGCCGTGATGATTTCTGCTGGCAGATCGTCCTTGAACATGGGCCTGAAGCTCAGGCCGTCGAAGCGAAACAGCCCGGTAGACCCGCCGAGCCAAAGGAAGCCCTCTCTATCTTCGCCGATGGCGTAGATCGTGGAAGGCAAGCCGTCCTTGACGGTAAAAAGACTGCGCTTCAGCTGCGACAACGGCTGGAAGTCCGGAGCCACACGCAAGGTTGATTCGGCTGGCGTCGCGTCCGCGTGCGCGCCAGGAAAAATCGCGGCGCCGGTCATCAAAAGGCAGCATTCCACGACATGACGGAAGATCGTTGCAGACCAGGCTCGAACGATTTTTTTCATGCGGACAAGAAGTCCCCGGCACGTCATTCCCGAAACTTGAGGGGCAGAAGGTCTTCTCGAATGCTCATGACCTTCGTGATGCGCGGAAGTCCCGACAGACAGCCAACTTGTCCGTTCGAGCCATCGTCGACCACGGTGCTTTGCAGTGTTGTCCGATTCATGGAGTCGGTCAAATCGCGCTGCGACTTTGGGGCAATGGTTCTCCAGACGTGCGGGTGATGACGTTGAAAGGCAGGCAGCCTGTTCACGACAGCGCGTACCCCTTTCGGGCGATCCGCTCGATCGTGCCGGGCGGTATCAAGGAGCAGCATAGAAGGAGCCGGCCAGTGCAGATTTTTTCCTGGAATTGTCCACCCGGCTGGCTGGTGATCGCCTGTGTCGTGCTCGTGGTGGTGATGCTTGCGACGTTGCTGGTCTGGCGCCGCGGCCAGGCAAAGCGCCTGGCGCGATCCAGGGCCGACGACGATGCGCGGGATTCGGCAGTCACCGCATTTCAGGAATCCATGCTGCAGTCCGCACAGGGATTGATCCTTCGTTTCGAAGCGATCGCCCGGCGCCTGCCGCCGGATCATCCGACGCGGCGAGAACTGATCGAAGCGCTGGACCGGGCCGAGCTGGTTCTGGAAAAGGGCATCGACAAGGCGCAACATTTGCGCGATCAAACGACATTGCCGAAGGATCCCGGCACCCACCGTCGTTCATGAGTCAGCATGCAGGCGCGCCCATGGATACACCGGCCTCGGTCATTCGCATCCTTGCAGTCGACGATCATCCGATCATGCTCGAGGGTCTGCGAGCCGTGATCGATGCCGAGCCCGACATGCAGATGGTGGCCGTTGCGAGCTGCGGCGAGGAGGCCGTTCGCCTGTATCGAAGGCATCAGCCCGACGTCACCCTGATGGATCTGGAAATGCCTGGCATGTCCGGAGAAGAAGCCATTCGCGCCATCCATGACGAATTTCCTGCCGTCGTCATTCTCGTGCTCACCACGTTCAAAGGGGACGCTCAGGCATTGCGCGCACTGAAGGCGGGCGCGCGCGGCTATCTGCTGAAGGGTTCGATGCGACGCGAACTCGTCGAAACCATTCGCACGTTGTACCAGGGCAAGAAAAGCATTCCTCGCGAGATTGCAGCCGAGATCGCCACGCACGCCATCGACGAACGCCTCACCTCGCGGGAAATCTCCGTGCTGCGCGACGTGGCCCAGGGTCATTCGAACAAGAGGGTGGCCGACGCGCTGAACATCAGCGAGGCGACCGTCAAGGTGCACATGAAGAGCATTCTCGGCAAATTGAGTGCCGATTCGCGCACGCACGCGGTGCAGATCGCGCAACGCCGCGGAATCATCTAGCGCCTGATTTTCAGTCGCCTGCGCCGCCCGCTCGAATGTCTTTCATCGTGCGCAGACCTACGCTCCAGTGCTCGTGTTCCACTTCGTTGAGGATGATGGTCACGGCGTGTTCCGGCACGTGCAGGGTGCGCTGGGCAGCGGCGGCGACTTCCTTCATGAACGCTTCTTTTTCCGACGCAGTGCGGCCGGCGAGCATTTGGACGTTGATGAAAGGCATGTTTTTCCTGATGGAAAATCTTCGAGGTCAGGCTCGAATGTCGACGACGACCTTGCCTGCGCCTCGCGGCGAGGCAACGCGTGTGTGGGCCTGCTCGACGCTGGAAAGATCGAAGCACTGCGGATCGACGCGAGCAACGAGCTTGCCGCTTTCGACGAGGTTCGCCGCCTGGCGCAGAATGTCGCCGTGATGTGCCTTGCCGACGCCCGTCAGCAACGGAAGCAAGGTGAAGACGCCGGAGTAGCTGCCGGCTCTGAATGACAGCGGCGCCAGGGCATGCGTGCCCCAACCCAGGGCGCTGACCACGTGCCCGAAGCGCGCGATGGATTTGAAGGAACTGTCGAGCACTTCGCCGCCGACGGTGTCGAAAACCACGTCGAAGCCGTCACCGTGCGTATGCAGTTGCAGATATTCGTCGACCGAGTGGCGCTGACGATCGATCGGAACGGCGCCGCGTTCGCGCACGCATTCGGCGTCGGGCGCCGAAACCGTGGAGAAAACGTGCGCGCCGAACGAGCGTGCAATCTGGATGGCCATGTAGCCGACGCCGCCGGCACCGCCGTGGATCAGAACTCTCATACCTTTCGATAAGCGAGCGCGATCGACCAGACCTTCCCAGGCGGTGATGAAGGCCAGCGGCAGCGATGCGGCTTCGCGCATGGTCAACTGCGATGGCTTTGCGGCCACCAGCGCCGCGTCGACGGCGGCGTATTGCGCGAGCGAACCTTGCACGCCACCCACGCCGCCGGTCATGCCGAAAACTTCGTCGCCGACTGACCAAGCGGCAACGTCCGGACCGAGCGCGACAATCACGCCCGCCAGATCAATGCCCAGCACGGCGGGCAAAGAGTGCTTCGCGTGGTCGGCCTTGCCGGCGCGAATCTTCAGGTCCAAGGGGTTGACCGCGCTGGCGTGGATTTCCACCAGCACCTGTCCATTGCCGGGAACAGGACGGGCGACGTCCTTCACGACAAACGGACCATCGACGCGTTCGACCACGGCGGCCTGCATGCTGTCTTGCTCGTTCATGGTGCTGCCATCCTGTGAGATCAGGTCAATTTGCGCGCGAGGAAATCACGGATATGCGCAGCGATCTCGAAGCTGTGTGTCTCGAGAGCGAAATGGCCGGCGTCGAGCAGGTGCACTTCGGCATCGGGTATGTCCGTCTTGTACGCGAGCGCACCGGGAGGAATGAAAGCCGGATCGTTCTTGCCCCACACCGCGAGCAAAGGCGGCCGATGCGTGCGGAAATATTCGTGGAACGAAGGGTAGGCCGCGATGTTGTTGCGATAGTCGTAGATCAGGTCCAGCTGGATCTCGTCGGCGCCGGATCGCGCCAGATAGGCGATATCCAGCTCGTAACCGTCCGGTGCGACGCGATCGTGTGGTGCGCCGTGGAAATACTGGAACTGCTCGATCGTGTCGCGGCTGATCAAGTCGCGACACGCTTCGCGATGAGCGGGTGTGGGATCGGCCCAGTAAGTCTTTAGCGCGCCCCAAGCATCACTGAAGCCTTCCATGTAGGCGTTGCCGTTCTGCGTGATGATGGCGCTGACCCGTTTCGGGTGTGCACGCGCCAGACGCAGGCCCACCGGCGCGCCGTAGTCGAAGATGTAGAGCGCGTAACGATCGAGCTTCAGCGCTTCGGTGAAATGCTCGATCACTTCGGCCAGATGATCGAAGGTGTAATCGAACGTGCCGTGCGGCATGAAGGTTTGGCCGAAGCCGGGAAGATCCGGCGCAATCACGCGGTACTTGTCGGCCAGCAGCGGCATCAGATCGCGGAACATGTGACTTGCGCTGGGAAAGCCGTGCAGCAGCAAAATTACCGGCGCGTCGGCCGGGCCGGCTTCGCGATAGAACACATTGAAGGCGTCGACGCGGACTTTCTGAAAACGCACGCGGCGTGCGGATTCACCGCCTTTCGCCGAAGAACCTGGGTGATTCGGGGCGGACTGCGCCATCGGAGCAGACAGTCCGGCAGCAGCGGTCATCAGCGAAGCACCGAGCACCTTTCGTCGTGTGAGATTCATGGCGTGCACGGCTTCAGATCGGATGGTGTTCATGACGGGTCCTTGCGGAGGAGGGCTGCGCCGGCAATGCCGACGCAGTGGTGGGATCACGCTGCGTCGGCGTGCTGATTCATGGCGTCCATCACGCGCGCCGAATAGACCATGGCAGCGCCGGCGTTCAAGGCGACGGCGACACCGAGCGCCTCGGCGACTTCTTCTCGCGTCGCACCTTGCTTCAGCGCTTCGCCGGTGTGCACGGTGATACAGCCGTCGCAGCGCGTAGTCACAGCGACCGCCAGCGCGATCAGTTCGCGCGTCTTGGCATCGAGCTGCGCGGTCTTCGCGCCGGCCTTTGACAGCGTCTGGTAACCCGTGACCGTGTCCGGGCTGAGCTTGCCGAGCTCGCCGATGCGGCCCGTGAGTTCCTTGCGGTATTGCAGCCAATCCATCATGGGGAGTACCTCGTCTGTCGGTTGTCGTCGAGCGGGCGACCGCCCGACCTTCGATCACAGTGTTGCGCCGATGATTGAGCGAATGAATACTGCAAACTCTCGATATTCAGCGAGTTCGTCTCATGGATGCTCTGAGTCGCGTGCTGGAGCTGGCTGACGTCAAGGGCGTGCCCGACCTGCGCTGCCTGCTCGCCGGACGTTTTGAAATCAACCACGATCCTGTACCCGCCGGCGAAGCGCCTTATCACCTCGTGCTCGGCGGACAGACGCAGCTGCAGATGTCCGATGGCGAAGTGATCGTGTTGCGCGAGGGTGATCTGTTGCTGCTGCCTCGTGGAAGCGCGCATGCGGTGCGCAATATCGAAGGCAAGCGCGGACGCATCCGTACCATCGTGCAGGAGCCCGACGGGCCGCTGCCGGTTCGTCGCAACACCGACGATCCTGCTGAAGTGGATTTGCTCTGCGGTCGATTCACCTACGCGCCGGGTTCCGCGGACATGGTCGTGGCCGCGTTGCCCGATGTGCTGCATGTTTCGCTGGCCGAGCATCGCGACATGCATGCGCTGCGCGGCGTCGTCGAGATGCTGCGCAGCGAAGTCGCAGGCATGCAGGCCGGCGCTGCGGCCCTGATAACGGCACTCAGCCAGGCCTTGTTCGTGCTGGCGGTACGTGCGTATGCATTGCGCGCCGACGTGCCACCTTCGCTGCTTTTGCTGCTGGCCGACCGTCGCTTGAGCGGCGCAGTGATGGCCATGTTGCGCCATCCGGAAGAGGCATGGACGGTCGAGTCGCTGGCGGCGCGCGCCGCCATGTCGCGCGCCAGCTTCGCCCGGCACTTCACCGTGAAGGGAAACACCTCGCCGCTGGAATTGCTGACGATGCTGCGCATGCGCCTGGCCAGCGGCTTGTTGTCGCGTGGAAAACTTGCCATCGGCGATGTTGCCGAACAGGTCGGATATCGATCCGAAGCGGCGTTCGGCAAGGTCTTCGCCAAACGGACCGGCATGTCTCCGGCTGCCTACCGCCGCGCCAGAAGCGCGACCACGCGCTGAGCCGGCGATCTTCAGCGCCGGCTCGTCAACGCACATTCGACTCAGCCGCGACAGGTGCAGGGGCGGCACTCGCAGGCAGCAACTGCCCGACGAACAGCAGATACAGTGTGCCGATGGCGAGCACAGCGATCACCAGATTGGCGAACACGAACAACCCCGGTGCCAGCACCGCCATCGGGCCGACGTCGCCTCGTTCGATCATCCGCAGCGGTGCCGTGGCGAGCGCGGTGGCACCGAAGCTGAAAGCCCAGTAGGACGCGGCGAACGGTTGCTTGCCGATCCACGGCAGCATGCGCAACAGGATCAGTGTCAGCAACAGCGCGTAGCCGATCAGTGCGTGTGCGAACAGATCCGGTGTGCCCGTGGTGATCGCCAGGTAAGCGACTGCACCCACGGCCGGCGGTGCCAGCTGGATGCCGAGGGTCGGGCGAATCGGAGGTGGCATCGGATCCGCCACGAACAAGCGATGGATGAGCACCGATTCCAGCGCCAGCCATGAAAATGCGCCGGCCCCGAAGATCAGCTGCGCCCAGCCCGGATAGCCCAGCGTCAACGCGACCGTGGCGGTGACAAAGGAGCCGGCGACCGTCGGCAGGTAGAGCACGGCGGTGGTGTGTGCGACGTCGCGGCCACCCTGCCACAGCGTACCCGTGCGCCAGGCCGCAAATCCGATGGTGTAGATCGCACCCAGCGCGAACAGAACGATGCCGGTCGATCGGGAATAGGGTGCCATAGCACCGGCCGCCAGCATGGTGGTCACGCCGGCCAGTCCGACGAAACAGCATTGCACCGGATGGCGCATTTCCTCGATCGCGCGGGTTCTCTCGAACATCCATTTGGCGATGTAGAGCAGCGCCAATATCAGCCAGATGGCGCTGCCGATCCATTCCAGCGATTCACCGATGGCGGAAGGCAATTGCCATACGCGGTGGGCAAAGCGCCAGGCATTTCCGAGGCCGATGATGCCGAGAACGATTCCAAAAAAGCTGGCGGGTACGGAGAGAAATTTCGGATGGCCTGACATCGAAGACTCCATGCTGGTGCTGCGTGCCCAAGGCTGGCAAGAAGTTGAAGACGGAGCACTCTTTCGAGCGCGGCCGACGGTAGCGATCAGAACGAAGGGTGCCCATCGAGCGTCGTGCTGCAGAAACGGTAATGCACGGGAACGCCTTCGTGGTCGTCGTCGTCGGAGATCGTGAACGACACAGCCGAAGTCACCGACAATTGCCGTGAATGCGACGTCGGGTGCGCGGTGACATTGCCCGCTTGCTGCTGCGACGGGCAGCTTTGTTGCAAGTGGTAAGTGTGTACACCCGTTCTGGTCACCGCATCGCGGCAGGAAGCGGAGTGCGCACCGTTGAAGTTTTGCCCGTCGAAATGCAACAACACGGCATTCGGCGGATCCTCGCAGCTGTCGGAGGAATAGAAGCCGACGTGCAGCGGCACCACGGGCTGCGCGTGCAGCACCATCGGCAGCAACGCGAGCAGCAGCGCAATGCGCGGCGTCGACAAAATGCGGATGCGGCATGCAGGGGTATTCATTGCTTCACGAACTCCGTCTCGACTAGGATCGTCACGTCATCTGCTTCCAGCGGCACCCAGGCGCTCACACCGAAATCCGATCGCTTGAAAGTCGCCTCGCCTGAGAAGCCCATGCGCGACTGAGTCGAGCCGCGGTAAATCGTGTGCAATACGACCTGCCTCTTCACACCGTGGAAATCCAGCGTTCCGACCACGGATGCGCGCTCGTTGAATATCTTCACCGTATCGGCTGTGAAGCTCACAGCCGGGTATTTATCGGTCTCGAAAAATTTCGCGGCGATTTTCTTGTCGAACGCCGCGTCGCCCGTGTCGACCGATGCCGGGTTGATGGCAATGTGCAAATGCGACGCCGACGCGGTCGACGGACTGAAATCGAAGCTTCCGCTGACCTCATCGAAGCGCAACGTGTAACGCGACAAATCCATATGCGCCAGCTTCGCCACGACCGACGTGTGGTGCGGGTCGACCTTGTAGGTTCCAGCCGCCGCAGCTGCCGGATCCATGCTGATATGGAGCTGCGCGTACTGCGCGGCTGCGCTCTTGTCTTCGGGTTCGGTCGTCGGTGTTGACGCAGTCGCAGCGGCTGTTGTGATCGCCAGGGAAACAAGAACGATCGAGTTTGCGGCAAGGCGTGAAGTCATGGCGTACTTCGACTGGGAGAGGCCAAGTCTTCACCCTACAGATCCATCATTCGAACCACATGCCCAGAAATGGGTAGGCGAACTCATGGCGAGCGGATCGCGATCGCTTTTGCGTCGGACCGCCAGACCCGCTTCAGCCTAGGCACGCGCTTGTGACGGACTCGAAACCTTCTCGTTCCAGCAGCTGGGTGGGGATCATCCTCGCGCCAGCTTGGCGAGTGGGTCCGCTCGCTCAAGTCGAGCTGATGATTGAAGACGCGTGCCGCACGTTCGCCGCTCGCTCAAACGGGCGCCTTCCGTATTCGAACGGCTAATGCGAATCTCGTGTTAGCCGGCGAGCAACTAATCTCCGAGTTCCTGTCGTGTGCCGGGAAACCTCTTCTCGGCCAGACCTTTCTTAGAATTCCCACATCCGTATGATTTCCATCATGCCGCTTGCTTCACACGTTCGACGCCAAGCTCGGCAACGCGCTCCTGCATCTGCGATAGGTCGTAGGCATTCTGATGCCCGAGCCAGCTCTGAGCGCTCTTGCCGAATGCCAGCTCGAGTCGCATTGCCATCTCCGGCGTGATGGAAGCGCGACCGTTCACGATTTCGGACACCGTCTTGCGTGAAACCTTCAGATTCTCCGCTGCAGCAGTGATCGACAGGTTGAGCGGAGCAAGCCACATCTGGCGAAGGATTTCCCCGGGATGGGGAGGATTGTGCATACGCATGGGCGTGCCTCCTGGTGTCAGTGATAGTCCTGATAATCGACGACGTAGGCGTCGCCGTCTTTGAATTTGAAAGTCATTCGCCAGTTCGCCTGCACCGTCACGGACCAGTGCCCCTTCAGATCGCCCTTGAGCGCGTGTAGGCGCAGTGTTGGCGCGTCCATGTCGGACACTTGCGTTGCTTGATCCAGCATCGCTAGTACGAGGCGAAGGCGCCCGGCGTGAATGGCTTGAATGCCGGACGTATTGCCGGTCGTGAAGAAGCGCTTCAGTCCCTTGTGCGCGAAGTCCTTGATCATCGCTCGAGTGTAACCTCTTAGGTTACGCCTCGCAACCTTGAAGGTTACGCGGTCGGAGCACGAATTACTTGTGCGAGGCGGGTCCGCGATATAAGACTTCAACGCCAGCGCAGACCGTTCCCCCTCGAACTCTGCGCCTATGCGTCGCGGGTCCAAGCTCCGTCCGAGATTGTCTCCACGCTGCGAACGTCGGGGCTCACAGCGCCTCGCGTCTTTGCGGGGCGTACTTCCTGCCGTGGATTACCACCTGATTTCGAGGCACAGCCGAGGCGGAACCGGGCGCGTCACGAATCCAGCGTGCCGATCCGACTCAGTGGCTGCTACTACCGCAATCACCCGAATCGAACGAACCGGCGTGCCCGCTCGAGCAGTCCGTGGAAGCATCAAACGACGCACCGTTGCCCGCGAACACGTCGCCGGTCAGCAGGGTCGAGCTTGCATCGGCGCCGTCAGCGGTGCGTGGTGAACGTTTCGACGCGCGCCAGATGCTGCGGCAGAACAGGCAGGCCAGAACGCAGAGCAGGAGGGAAAGGACGATGACGACGAGCTTCATGGGCGTGCCTTCGACCGTGGTTCTTGCTCAATACTAGCCGGTGCGATGTGGCCCCGCCACGGTCGCGCAGCGCGGCAGCGCATCGAAAGAGCCAAGGTCACGCGAGTGCAATTTTCCTGCAACAAACGCAGTCGGCCCACGCATGCGGCTCGCGTTGGCGCTTTGGGTACTTCGCGCACAGCGGCGCGTCGTGCCGTCACGACCTCTCGCATCACGCCGCGTCACATCCTCCGCCGAGCGTCGCAAGAAAGCGCGCCAGATAAACGCCGGTCCGGCTCTCCAGCACGTTCGGCATGGCGCGCGGCGGTCCTTCGAAAACGATACGTCCACCTTCATCGCCTGCACCGGGGCCGAGATCGATGGCCCAGTCGCTGGCGGCGACCACGCTCATGTCATGCTCGACGACGATGACGGTGTTGCCGGCATCGACGAGTCGATGAATCTGCGCGATGAGCTTGTCGACGTCGGCAGGATGCAAACCGGTTGTGGGCTCGTCGAGCACATACAGGGATTGGCCGCGACCGACGCGCTGCAGTTCGGTCGCGAGCTTGATGCGTTGTGCTTCGCCGCCGGAAAGTTCGGTTGCCGGCTGGCCGAGTCGCAGATAGCCGAGGCCGACCTCCTGCAGCACTTCGAGCGAACGGCTGATGGTTTCCTCGCGGCGAAAGAAATCGAGTGCTTCGTTCACGCTCAGAGCGAGTACCTCGGCGATGTTCCTGCTGTTGTAGCGAATCTCCAGCGTCTTCTCGTTGAAGCGCGTGCCGCGGCAGACGGGGCAGGGCTTGTACACGCTGGGCAGGAACAGCAGCTCCACCATGACGAAGCCTTCGCCATTGCAATTCGGGCAACGGCCCTTCGCGACGTTGAACGAGAAACGTCCCGCATCGTAGCGACGCGCGCGCGCGGCCGGGGTCGCCGCAAAAAGCTTGCGCACATGATCGAACAAACCGGTGTAGGTCGCGAGGTTGGAGCGCGGCGTGCGGCCGATCGCCTTCTGATCGACCGGGATCAGACGACGAATGCCGGCGAGACCTCCGATGATCGCGCCGCGTGTTTCCTGCGTTGCCGCGGACAGCGCATCGTCTTCGATTTCCTCGTCTGCCGTCGCGGCGCCGAGCGCGTCGGCAAGGAGTTCGACCAAGGCCTGGCTGACCAGGGTCGACTTGCCCGATCCCGACACGCCGGTGACGCTGGCGAGAACGCCGAGCGGAAAACGCACATCGAGGTCGCGCAGATTGTTGCGATGAATTCCTTCGAGGTTGAGCCAGCCGGACGGTGTCCGCTGGCGGCTTGGTGAAACCGCAGCGCTGCTGAAAAGATGTCGCGCGGTCTGTGAAGCAGCGACCGCGCGCAGACCATCGAGTGGTCCGCTGTAGAGAATCTCGCCGCCGAACTCGCCGGCACCGGGGCCGACATCGACGATCCAGTCGGCGTGACGGATCACATCGAGCTCGTGCTCGACCACGAACAGCGTGTTGCCGGCGCTCTTGAGACGATCGAGCGCGCGCACCAGCGCCTCGGTGTCGGAAGGGTGCAGCCCGGCGGAAGGTTCGTCGAGCACATAGACCACACCGAACAGATTCGAGCGCACCTGGGTGGCGAGGCGCAGCCGCTGCAACTCGCCGGGCGAAAGCGTCGGCGTCGTGCGCTCGAGAGTCAGATAACCGAGACCGAGGTCGACGACGATATCGAGGCGCCGGCAGACATCGCCGCTGATGCGGCGTGCGACTTCCGCCTGTTCCGGATGACGTTTCTCCATCGTCGAAAGTTCGCGGGACGACGGCGTCGTGAAAGGCTGCAGCGCCGCGCGCAGTTCCAGCATCGAGAGGCGCGAAAGATCGGCGATATCGAGCCCGGCAAACGTCACCGAGAGCGATTCGGTGCGCAGGCGCTTGCCGTGACAGGTCGGGCAATCGGCGCCGCTCATGAAGCGCGCGACGCGCCGCTTCATCAGCGCGCTTTGCGTTCTGGAATAAGTCTGCAGAACATGCTTGCGCGCGCCGATGAAGGTGCCCATGTAGCTCGGCGCTTCCTTGCGACGCAGCGCTTGTTTCACCTCATCGAGATCGAAGCCGGCGTACACCGGAACCGTCGGCTGCTCGTCGGTGAAAAGAATCCAGTCGCGCGTCTTCTTCGCAAGCTTGCGCCAGGGCGTATCGATGTCGATGCCGAGCGTGGTCAGGATGTCGCGCTGGTTCTGGCCCTGCCAGGCGACGGGCCATGCGGCGACCGCACCTTCGCGAATCGTCAGCGCCGGGTCCGGCACCATCGAGGCTGCGGTGACCTCGTAGATCCGCCCGAGTCCGTGACAGGTCGGACACGCGCCTTCCGGCGTATTCGGCGAGAACGATTCCGCGTACAGCAAGGGCTGCTTCGCCGGATAGTGACCGGCGCGCGAATACAGCATGCGCAGGAGATTCGAAACCGTGGTGACGCTGCCGACCGAGGAGCGCGTCGTCGTCGAGCCACGCTGCTGCTGCAGGGCGACCGCCGGCGGCAGGCCGTCGATGTCGTCGACATCCGGAACGCCGAGCTGATGGAACAACCGACGTGCGTACGGCGCGACCGATTCCAGATACCGGCGCTGCGCCTCCGCATACAAGGTACCGAAGGCGAGCGAGGATTTGCCGGAACCGGAGATGCCGGTGAACACGGTCAGCGCATCGCGCGGAATCCGGAGGTCGACATTCTTGAGATTGTGTTCGCGCGCACCTTTGACATGCACGAAGTGGCGTTCGTCGTCGTTGTTCATCGGTGTGGCGATCGCCTTTTCTCCAGGGCGCGCGGTCCAAGCCACACGATCATGTGAAGCCCGACGAATCATGTGCATGCGCGATGCCAACATAACAGAACGTCGCGGGCGCCCTGCGGTGCAGCTCAAGTCGCCACCGCATGAGCGCGAAAGCCGTGGGCGCGGCTGCGATGCCCGGCGACGCCGAACGCGCTCGTCGTGCAGTCGAATTGAATATTTTCTCCGCGTCGGAAGAACTTTCACGTCCTCTCGACGCTGGCCTCGTGCATAAAGGCGGCGTACCGCCGGAACACCGAATTACCTGGGAGAACGTCGCCGTGAGGCTCGTCCCGATTCGTTCCCGTGCGGCCGCCATGAACTTCCGACCGATCTTCAGCTTCAGCATCCAGCGCTTCGACTACGACGCCGCCAGCCGGCGACTCCTGGTGCATTATTTCGATGGACGCCAAGCCATCTACGTCGATGTGCCGCCGCTCGTCGTTGCGGTCCTGCGTGCATCGTCGCATCCGGAAATCGAGCTGCGCAGATACGCGAAGGAAGACCGCGCCGTCGCCTAGCCGGCTTCTGTTTGCCGCACGCGAGTGCGCGCGGACCGTTCAGGCAAGGCGCGTATAACGGAGCCCTCACGTCATCCGAGGGCCTGGCCATGCAACGAATGATTCCGAAATTCCTGGCGGCGTTGACCTTGTTGTCCGCAGCCAGCGCTGCAATGGCGGCGGAGGCCTATCTGGTCGACTCCACCGATCTTTATGCGGGCCCGGATGAGGACTATCCGCAGATCACCGCCCTGCCGGCCGGCGTGCCGGTCACGGTGTATGGCTGCACCGATGGCTGGGAATGGTGCGATGTGCAGACGCCGAGCGATCGCGGCTGGGTGAGCGGCGAATTTCTCCAGTACGAATACCAGAATCAGCGTGTTTTTCTGCCGAGCTATGGCGCGCGAATCGGCATCCCGATCGTCGCGTTCGCACTGGGCACGTATTGGCAGGCGCATTACGCGAGCCGACCCTGGTACGGCCAGCGCGAGGAATGGAGCCATCGCTCGTTTGCGCATCGACCGGCACCGCGACCGCATGGATATACGCAGAATGCGCCGGGGCCGGCTCGACACGAGCCCGATCACGGCGGGCCCGGTCATGGCGGATACGAGCATCACGACAACGAGCATGCGCCGCAAGCGCACAACCCCGCGGCCAATCATGCGCAGGTGGTGCGCGATCGGAGCGTGCATCCGTCGGCGGCCACCCAACATCCGGTGCAAGGGTCGAACGCGCCAGCGAATCACGCCCGCGCAGCACGCCCCGTTGCGCATCCGACATCCACGCCTGCGCAGACGCAGCGATCAGCGCCGCGAGCAGTCGCACCGAAGCAGCCTGCTGCGGTCAAACACGAGGCGGTTCCGAACAAAGGCAACGACAAAAAGGACGACGGTCACCACTGACCTTGCAGCGGTTGCGCGGTTGCGAAGTGAGGCGCGCGCCGGCTATCCATCGAAGCCGTTCGCGAACACGCGATCCGGCGGCGGCACGTCGTTGAGCAGCCGCACCGCGGCGAGGTCGGCGACGCTCCAGTCATTGCCGGGAATTGCGCGACCCGCAAGGACGATGCGGCCGTCTGGCTGCAGAGTCATCGCGCTGAGATCGTTGTTGACGCCGCCGGGCGCGAGATCGGCCTCGAAAATTCCCGCATCGGCAAAGCCGGCATCGAGCTCGCCATCCGCAGTCGAGCGCAGCGCGAAAAAAAGTTGCTTGTCGGGATCGAGGTAGTAGCTGGCCGCGACAACGAGCTTGCCGTCGCCTTGCGCGACCAGCGCGGTCGGCGTCACCGTTTCGGCATCGGCAAGAATGGCCGGCTTGAAGAACCCCGGTGTCGCGACATCGCCGAAGGTTGCATCGGTCGTGCCGTCGCCGTTCACCCGTCCGAGCACGAGGCCGCTGCGATTGTTGTCGCCATAGGCGTGATAGCCGGCAAAGGCGATGCGTCCATCGGCCAATAGCGTCAGGCGATTGATGCCGTTGCTGGTCGAAGCATCGGCGAGGTCATGGAATACGCGCCAGCCCGTTCCGGCAAACGCCGGATTGAAAGCGCCGCCAGCGTCGAGCCGCGCGATGGCGTAGTCGAAGCCGTAGTCGTCGAACGGTCCGGCCAATTCGAAGGCACCGCCGACGATCACGCCGTCGTCCGCCGTGATCGCCAGCGAGTTCAGATAGCCGGAAAGGTTTTCGCCGCCCGACCATGCGATCGACACGATGCCGCTTTTTCCGAAGCTGTCGTCAAACGTGCCGTTCGCCAACAGGCGGACCACGGTGCTGGTGAAGACCTGGCCTTGCGGATGTTCGCCGCACACGACGATGCGCTGTCGGCTGTCGATTCCGACCGCGTGGAAATACACGCCGGGCAGAAGCACGACGCCACTCTCGCCGAAGGTCGCGTCGAGATTGCCGTCGGCGTCGAGCTTGACCACGAAGCCCTGCAACGGACTGTCCACGAAAGCCGTGCCCGTCGCGATGATCGAGCCGTCGTCGAGGCGCTGCATCGATTCGATCACCTGCATGCGCGTGCCGGGAAGCAGGTCCGGCAGCAGGACCAGCCCCGCAATCGAACTGTTGCCGAAGCTGCTGTCGGCGCTGCCATCGGCGTTGAGCCGCGCCAGCATGCCGTGGACCTGCGGCTCGTAAATCGGATTGCCTTCGATCAGCGTATTGCGCGTGCCACCGATCAGCAGTTTGCCGTCGGGCAGCGCAATCGCGGTACGCGGTGTGATCTCGCGCGCCTCGGTGTCGTCGTGCGCGATGTAGGCGACGCCGTTGCTGCCGAAGCCGGGGTCGGGCACGCCATCGGATGCGGAGCAGGGCAAGGCCACGAAGGTGGCGGCGAGTCCGAGCGCGGCCGATCCTGCACGTTTCCAGAAATTCAACATGTCTCGTATGCCCCAGTGTGGATTTATCTCATCCATACGCTACGCGCTCGTCGCCGCCGCGGCATTCGCGAGCGCTCACGCCTGTGTGCGCTCCGCGTCAGGTTTTCGTCATGCGGCGGCTACTGGCGCAGATGGCGACCATGACAGAGCTGAATCGAGGCCGGCGCGCACGAGCCATGACCGGCGGCCTTGTCTGCGCAATTCGTGCAACCATCTCGGCAGTCCAGCCTGGCCGCAATAGCGCAGGCACGCGAAGGAGAACGCCGCGATGTCCGAGAAAATCATGAAAACGCCGGGACCGGATCATCCGATCACGATCACCCCGAATCCGAAGCGGGTCGTCGTGACCGTCGGCGGACGCGTCGTCGCCGATACGCACGATGCGCTGAGCTTGCGCGAGGCGAGCTACGCGCCCGTGCAATACATTCCGCGCAAGGACGTCGACATGACGCAGCTCGAATCCAGCGAGCATCGGACCTGGTGTCCTTACAAGGGCGATTGCGCGTACTACAGCATCGCAGCGGGCGGCGCGAGGACACTGAACTCGGTGTGGACCTACGAGCAGCCGCATGCGGCCGTGAGTGCGATCAAGGATCATCTGGCGTTCTATCCGGATCGCGTCGATTCGATCGTCGAGCACTGACGCGATCTTGCGGCCAGCTCGCTCGGCTGATTTCCGCGCCGCGCAAACCAGTCCGACGGCGCCTCGTCGAGGCAGCCCGCGCAGTGGCATGCCGTGCAATGGCATGCCGCGCATGAACCGCAGCATGCCGACGCATACCGCGATTCATCCGCGACACGGCAAATCTTGCGTTTACTCGATGCCGGGCTGAACGTTTGCGTCGGTAGCGGCACGGCGCATACGCAGCCACCAACGACGAGGTCGACATCGTGCCTACCGCGCGCATGTCGATCGCGTGCGGGCATCGCCGACCGTTCCGGAGGGATCGCAGTGAAGGAAACCAAGCCGACCGGCCTGCAGCGAATCTGGCGCGCACTCGGTCCCGGCGTCATCACCGGCGCGGCGGACGACGATCCCTCGGGCATTGCCACCTACTCGATCACCGGCGCGCAGTTCGGCAACCAGTTCACCTGGGCCGCGCTGCTGACCTGGCCGTTGATGGGCTGCGTGCAGATGATGTCGGCCCGCATCGGCATGGTTTCCGGCGAAGGCCTCGCCGGCGCGTTCCGGCGCAAATTTCCAATGTGGATGATTTCCCTTTTTACCGTCGCCCTCCTGATCGCCAACACGATCAACATCGCCAGTGACCTGGCAGCGATGGGCGATGCGGTCGAGATGCTCGGCGGCGGCCCCGGTCTGCTCTGGGTCGCGCTGTTCGGCGTCGGCATCTGTATCGCAGCCGTGCACCTGCGCTACCGGCAGCTGGCACTGGTGCTGCAGTGGCTCGCGATTGCGCTGTTCGCGTATGTGATCACCGCCTTCATGGTCAAGGTCGACTGGGGCGATGTCGCGCGCTCGACCTTCGTGCCGGCCTTGCCGCGCGGCAGCGAAGCCTGGGCCACGCTGGTGGCGATACTCGGCACCACCATCAGTCCGTTCCTGTTCTATTGGCAGGCCGGGCAGGAAATCGAGGAGCAGAAAGCCAAGGGTCGCCGGCTGCGCACGCAACGGCTCGGCGCGAGCAAACGTGCGATCGTCGACCGCCGTCTCGATGTCGCGATCGGCACCTTGTTTTCCAATCTCATCATGTTCTTCATCATCGTCACGACCGCAGCGACCCTGCATGCGTCGGGGCATGTGAAGATCGAGACGACGCGGCAGGCTGCCGAGGCACTGAAGCCGCTCGCCGGCAATCTTTCCTACTGGCTCTTCAGCGCCGGATTGATCGGAACCGGCCTGCTCGCGATACCGACCCTGGCCGGATCGGCCGCATATGCGTTCGCCGAAACCTTCGACTGGGCCTACGGCCTCGACCAGCGCTTCAAGCGCGCGCCGTCGTTCTACGCGGTTTTCATCTTCGCCACGCTCGCCGCGGTCGCGATCGACTTCGTCGGCGTGAACCCGATCAAGGCGCTGTTCTGGTCGGCGGTGGTCAACGGTCTGCTGGCGCCGCCGGTGCTCGTATGCATGTACCTTGTCGCCAACGACCGCAAGATCATGGTCGGCCAGCCTTCGCCGCGCATCGTCAATATCGGCGTTGCGCTGACCGCCGTGCTGATGACTGCCGCGGCGGTGTGCATGTTCATTTTCTGAAGCTGCGACGCGCGTACGTTTCCAATCATCGCTCACAGGGAATTGCTGCATGAAGAAGAAACCCGCACCTGCGCCGAAGCGGCGTGCCAGACCGGCGGCGACTGCCCTGGTGCCGTCGCGGCTGCCGTTTCCGTGCCACGGCGCGCTGGAGCTGCCGACGCTCGATGTCGAGTCCTACAACATCACCTTGCGCGAGCGCGGCGAGTTCGTCGGCGACCGCGCCAGCAAGACCGCGTTTGCCGAGCGCATCGACGCCTGGCGTGCGATTGCGCGTCGGCAGGGCAAGGATCCGTTCGGCCGACGCCACACGCAGGAACTCGGCAAGAAGACACTGGAGCGCATCTTGCGCAGCGGCAATGCGGATGCCGCCGGCATCGTGCAGTCGGCGCTCGATGATTTCGCACGCGCACTGGTCGAGGTGATCGTGCGCTTCCGCAAGCATGCCTGGCAGCGTGTCGAGCGCATCTCGATCGGCGGCGGATTTCGCGAAGGCCGCCTCGGCGAGCTCGCGATCGGGCGCGCGCGTGCGCTGCTCGCCGAGCAATCGATCCCGATCGATCTGCAGCCGATCCACCATCATCCGGACGAGGCCGGGCTCATCGGTACTGTTCACCTGTTGCCGGCATGGATGCTGGATGCCGGCCAGTGCGTGCTCGCGGTGGATATCGGCGGCAACAACGTGCGTTGCGGCATCGTCGGCTACAAGATCGGCCGCGGCCGGCGCGTACGCAAGGCCGAGGTGATCGATTCCGTGCTGTGGCGGCACAAGGACGACGAGGCCAACCGCACCGAAGTCGTCGGCGAAATCATCGGCATGCTGCAAGGTCTCGCCGCATCGGCGCGCAAGCAGCGCCTGCGCCTGCTGCCGCTGGTCGGCATCGGATGTCCCGGGCATATCGTCTTCGATGGCCGCATCGTGCGCGGCTCGCAGAACCTGCCGGGCGACTGGGAAGGCGCGCGCTTTCATCTGCCGACCCTGCTGCGCGCCGGCATCGGCGAGATCGCCGGACAGAAAGCGTCGGTCATCATGCACAACGACGCGGTCGTGCAGGGATTGAGCGAGATTCCATTTGTCGGCGACGCCGCCCACTGGGGCGTGCTGACGATCGGAACCGGCCTCGGCAACGCCGCCTTCAAGCGCCGCGAACAGGAGTGAGCCGGCGCATCGGTTGCACGTTCGTCGTCGGCTGAAGACTGCGCTGCGCGCAGCGGTTTTGTTGCGCACAGTTCAGTGCGCAGTCCCGACACTGCGATCCCCGCTTCGAGGAAAGCCGCGAAATGATCCAGCATATTTATCACCTGATCCACCGCAGCGAAGATCAACGCTGGCATCTGGAACAGGAAGGCGGCGAGGATGTGGGTTCGTTCGAAACCAAGGCGATCGGCGTGCTGCTCGGCAAACACCGCGGAGCGGATGCGCTGCGAAATTACGGCAGTTGCTCGCAGTTGATCGTGCATGCGGAGAATGGCGCGGTCGAAACCGCCTTCACCTACGGACGCGACGCGCGCTGATCGTGCAGCCACGCGTTTCCCGCGCGGGCCGCGATGCTGCGGTGAAGTTGCGGTCGCGTCCCTTGTAGCGCTTGCGCGCGACTGATCGCGATCCGTCGCGCAAGACAACCATCCGTCCAACCGCGCATACTTGCCGAGCGTCGCGCAGCAGCGACCGCGTTCGGCATCGCTGCGGCACGCAAGGGGACGTGAACTACGTCAGTGGATTTCGCCCTCGTGCGCTCAACGATCATCGGTGCGCATCAGGGCTCGACCCGGACTCATCCGGCTGCGAGGTGTCATGGCGATCGAACCTGCAGCGCCCGAAGCGATCGATCCGGCCGTCAATCCGGCAGCGCTGAACCCACGTCACGAGCAGATTTTTCCGACCCTGAGCCCGGCGGAGATCGAGCGTCTGCGCCGTTTCGGAGCGCCGCGCGCCTTCGAGTCCGGCGAGTATCTGTTCAAGACCGGCGAGCGTGGCCTCGGCATGTTCATCGTGCTCGAAGGTCATGTCGCGGTCACGCAGCGCGACGGCCTCGGTCATGTCGCCGGTGGCCGATCAAGGCCCGGGCCAGTTTCTCGCCGAAGTCGGGCAGCTCTCCGGCGGACCTTCGCTGGTCGATGCGCACGCCGAAGGCCGCGTGCAGACGATCCAGATTCCGCCGCAGGGTCTGCGCTCGCTGCTGGTTGCGGAAGCCGAACTCGGCGAGCGCATCACGCGCGCGTTGATCCTGCGCCGGGTCGGACTGATCCAGGATGCGAGCGGCGGTCCGGTGTTGATCGGCAATCCGACTTCGAGCGATCTGCTGCGCCTGCAGAATTTTCTCTCGCGCAACGGTCTGCCGCATCACCTGCTCGATCCGGCCCAACCCGAATCGCGTTGTCTGATCGCACGTCACGCGCCGGATGCGCAGGGTTTGCCTCTCGTCGTCTGTCCGGACGGCACCGTGCTGAGCAACCCGAGCAATGGCGATCTCGCGCGCCAGCTCGGCCTCATCGGCAATCCGCGACGGCAGGCGGTTTACGACGTCGCGATCGTCGGCGGCGGTCCGGCGGGTCTGGCGACGGCCGTATATGCGGCGTCGGAAGGTCTTTCCGTGGTGCTGCTCGATTCGCGCGCGTTCGGCGGCCAGGCCGGTGCGAGTGCGCGCATCGAAAATTATCTGGGTTTTCCGACCGGTATTTCCGGCCAGGCGCTGGCCGGGCGCGCGTATGTGCAGGCACAGAAATTCGGCGCCGAGATGATGATTCCGGCCGAAGTGAAGTCGCTCGACTGCAGCCGCGCCGACGGTGCTTTCGGTCTCGAGCTCGATGTCGGCGAAAAAATCCGCGCGCGTTCGGTCGTGGTCGCCAGCGGCGCGCGCTATCGGCGTCCGCAGATCGCCGACCTTTCGAACTTCGAGGGACGCGGCGTCTGGTACTGGGCCTCGCCGATCGAGGCGCGCCTGTGCGCGGAGCAGGACGTGATCCTGGTCGGCGGCGGCAATTCGGCGGGACAGGCCGCGGTGTTCCTGTCCGGCCACGCGCGACATGTGCGCATGATGGTGCGCGGCAACGGGCTCGCGCAGAGCATGTCGCGCTACCTGATCGAGCGCATCGAGGCGACGCCGAACATCGGCCTGATGGTGAACACCGAAGTGTATGCGCTCGAAGGCACGCCCGAAGACGGACTGCAGCGCGCGCTCTGGCGCGATCGTGTGAGCGGCGCCGAATCGTCCGCAGCAACGCGGCATGTGTTCCTGTTCGTCGGTGCCGATCCGGCGACGGCGTGGCTCGACGGCTGCGGCGTCGCCGTCGACAAGACCGGCTTCGTGACTACCGGCGCCGCGGCACAAGGTCGCCAGCCTGCCGCACTGGAATCGAGCGTGCCTGGCGTGTTCGCGGTCGGCGACGTACGCTCAGGTTCGGTCAAGCGCGTCGGTGGCGCGATCGGCGAGGGCGCGCAGGTCGTGCAGGCCCTGCACGCGTATCTCGCCGCGGACGCCGCGGCGCAATCACAACCGCAGCAGACCTGATCGCAGCACACCCGGAGAATTCACCATGGCCGATACCTGCACGCACCTCGACAGCATCCACAGCGTCACGCCGAGCGCACTCGGCTGCGAAGAGTGCCTGAAGAGCGGCGATGACTGGGTGCATCTGCGCCTGTGCCGAAGCTGCGGTCATGTCGGCTGCTGCGACCAGTCGCGCAACCGGCATGCGACCAAGCATTACCACGCGACCCGGCATCCGATCATCGAAGGCTACGATCCGCCCGAAGGCTGGGGCTGGTGCTACGTCGACGAAGTGTTCTTCGATCTTTCCGATCGCAGCACGCCGCAGCGCGGGCCGATTCCGCGCTACTACTGAGTCTGCCGCTTCAACCGCGCAGCAAGGCCGCGACGATCAGCGCGCTGATCGCCCATCACGCGCGCCGCAGCAGCTGGATCGAGAACAGCTGCTCGGAGTCGGTCCAGGTGCGGTCGACGCGCAGGCCGGCGCGCGCCGCCATCCGCTCGAAGTCGTCCTGCGAATACTTGTAGCTGTATTCGACCAGCATCGGTTCTTCCGCGGCGAAGGCGACGCGATGCCCGTCGACGCGGACCTGCTGCTCGACGCGGCTGACGATATGCGTCTCGATGCGGCCGGCCATGCTGTTGTAGACCGCGCGATGGCGAAACTGCGCAAGATCGAAATCGGCGGCGAGTTCGCGGTTCATCCGGGTCAGCAAATTCAACGTGAAATCGCGGGTCACGCCGGCGCTGTCGTTGTAGGCCGCCTCGATCGTCGCGCGATCCTTCTTGAGGTCGATACCGATGACCGCAGCGCCGTCGGGGCCGATTTCGCTGCGCATGGTGCGCAGCAGGCCGATCGCCTCGCGCGTCTCGAAATTGCCGAGGGTGGAACCCGGAAAGAACAAGGCGACGCAGCGATGGCGGCGCCGCGCTGCCGGCAGCGCCAGCGTGGTGGTGAAGTCCGCGCACAACGGCAACATGTCCACCTGTGGAAATTGCTGCGCCAGTGCCGCCACGCTGGCATCGAGCGCGCTCTGCGAAATCTCGATCGGTACATAGCCGACCACGGACTCGAGCGCGGCGAGCAGCAGGCGCGTCTTGATGCCGCTGCCGCTTCCGTACTCGACCAGCAGCGGCGACGGCCCGATCGCTGCGGCAATCTCGTCGACGTGCCGGGTCAGGATCGAAAGCTCGGTGCGCGTCAGGTAGTACTCCGGCAGATCGCAGATCTGTTCGAACAGATCGGAGCCGCGTGCATCGTAGAAATATTTCGAGGAGATCCGCTTCGGATGCGCGGAAAGTCCCTTGTGCACATCGGCCGCGAAGGCATCACGGTTCGCTTCGAGCTGGCGTCGTTCGGCGGGGCATGCAGGCGTCATAGATCCTTCCCGAGGCGCAGCCCCATGAATTGCCAGCGATCGGCCGGCGTGAAAAAGTTGCGGTAGGTGGCGCGGATGTGGTCGGCCGGCGTCACGCACGAGCCGCCACGCAGCACGTACTGGCCGCACATGAACTTGCCGTTGTATTCGCCGAGTGCACCGGCGGGCGCGCGGTAGCCGGGATAGTTGACGTACGGACTCGCCGTCCACTCCCACACATCGCCATACATCTGCTGCAGTCCGGCAGCGGCCTTTGCTGCGCGTGGATGCAAGCTGCCGCTGTCGACGAAGTTGCCGTCGGTGCCGGCGAGCGTCGCTGCCGCCGATTCCCATTCCGCTTCGGTCGGCAGCCGCGCGCCGGCCCAGCGCGCGAACGCGTCCGCTTCGAAAAAGCTGACATGGCTGACCGGCGCACCCGGATCGAGCGCGATGCGCCCGCCGAGAGTGAATTCGCTGGCCAGATCGTCCGACCAGTACAGGGGATGGCGCCAGTCGCGCTGCGCCACCGTGTTCCATCCTTCTGCCATCCACAAGGTCGGCGTGCGATAGCCGCCGTCGCGAATGAAGTCGCCGAACTCCGCGTTGGTGACGGCGCGATTGGCGATCGCATGCGGATGCAGCAGGGCGCGATGACGCGGCGTTTCGCAATCGAATGCGAAACCTTCACCCGCATGGCCGATCTCGCAGATGCCTGCAGCGCCCTCGATGAAACGCAGCGGGATCGCATCTGTGGCGGTACCGGCAACAGCCTGACGATAAACCGGCTCCAGCGGATTCAGCGAAAACAGATGCTTGATATCGGTCAACAGCAATTCCTGATGCTGCTGTTCGTGATTGAGGCCGAGCGTGACGATGGCGTCGCGTTCCGCATCGTCGTCGCGGTCGAGCAGGTTCGCCATGCGCTCGTCCACGCGCGCGCGGTACGCGAGCACTTCCGCCAAGGTCGGGCGCGAGAGCAGACCGCGCTGCGCGCGCACATGCATCGGGCCGAGCGACTGGTAGTAGGAATTGAACAGGAATTCCCAGCCCGCGTGCACCGGCTCGTAGCCCGGCGCGCGCGCGAGCACGAACTGCTCGAAAAACCAGGTCGTGTGGGCGAGGTGCCATTTGACCGGACTGGTATCCGGCATCGACTGGATCGCGGTGTCTTCCGGCGCCAGCCCCGCAATCAGGTCGACGCTCGCATCGCGCACACGCCGATAGCGCGCCGCGATGCGGTCCGTCTCGACCGCCCCACCGACGCCCTGGCTTTCAATGTGCGCGACAGCACCGCGCATGGGCTGCAACTCCGATATGACGGGCGAACGGTTGGCCCCTGACAGACCCTAGACATTGTGTCTGATTCACTTTACACAACGTGAAGACGTCCGGCGATGCAAAGGCCAGCGCTAAGGGGGCGATTCGAGGCGCCGAACCGAGGCCAGCAGCCGCTTCAGAGCAGCGAGGCCTGGCCGCCATCATAGACCGGCACGTCGTCGACCAGCCGCGCGGGTTCGCGGAAAGTGTGCGCGGTGGTCTTGCCGGGGCCGACGATGTGCACGACGTCCCACCCGTGCAACACGAGGTTGTCGGCGATCAGCGAGCGATGGCACTGCCACCAGAGCAACTCGGCGCACATCAACGCGCTGCGCGCGTCTGCGGCGGATCGCGTGAGGTCATCCAGCGCCACGCGGAACGGCGGACTCGCCATGTAGTCCGCATAGCCGCGAAAGCCTTCGGTGCGCCAGACCGCGTTCGGTGAATCCGCGCGCGGTTTGCGGCGTCCGCCGAGCGCTTCGACATGTCGATAGTCGATGTGCGCCGCGGCCAGCGAAGCTGCCACTGCATCGCTGCCGAACTGCGGATGACGCCGCGAACCGGGAAAGCGCCGCACGTCGAACAGCCCTTCGATGGCGTGCTCGCGCAGCAGATCGATGAAGTCCGAGATCGAGCGCGTCGAATGGCCGATCGTCCAGATTCGCGGCGATGCATCGACCGGCGCGTTCGCGTCAGCCTGCGCTTCACCCTGGCTCGCAGCGATGGTCTTGCGAGGCACCGGACTCTTCCTTCGCTCGTCGTCGCGGCACGCTGCTGATGCAGGCGCTGCCGTCACCTGAAGACTACGCGAGTGTGCCTGAATTCGACGCTGCGGCCGGCGCTGATGACAACGTCCATTGTGGACAATGTCACATGTGCATTCTGCGCACTCGCATCATTCCCGTGAATGCGGGGAATCCATCTGGTCGACGTCTCGAGCCCGGGCGGCGCAAGTGCCGCGCGCAGCACTCGCACGAGACCATGATGTTGCCGAGCGCTTTGTCTTGTTGCCGTGAATATTTCACGCGTGGCGCACTGTCTTTTCTTACAGGATTTCACAGCTGCAGGTCGCGACTAGGCTGCGATCGAGTTTGCACGGCCGCGTCTCGAGGATTTGCATCGCGTGCGGCGCGCGAACGATCTGCCTTCCAGGGTCCAGTGTCGCGACGGAGCATGCCGATGAACCTCTTCCATCCCTTGACGATTCATCCGGAATCGTTCGTCGGCCGCACCGGGCGCTGCGCGCGTGGACATCTGCTGCATCTGTGCGCAGCGCTCGCGATGGTCGCAGCCGGTGGCGCGCACGCGGCGCCGGTGGCGATTCCGAACGGTGATTTCTCTGCTGCGACGAACGCCGGTACAGTCGGTGGCGGCCTTCTCGGCGGCAGCGGCAATCATGTGCCGATCGGCCTCGGCCCGTGGACGGGAACCTATGCGGGCGTCGCCGGCTTGCTGGCGCCGCCGTCGCTCACCATTTCGTCCGGTGCGCAGAACGCATCGATCAGCGGGCTGGCCGGCCTCAGCGTGCTCGGGCTGGTCAACAACGGCGGCTACTTCGCGCAGACCTTGCCGTTCGCGGTGCAGCCGAACACGCGTTACATCTTCGGCGCCGACATCAATGTTGGCCGCGTGCTGGAACTCGGCCTGCTCGACAATACGCACACCGGCATCGCGCTGGCGGCCAACAATGTCGTGCTCGCCGGCAGCGACACCGCAGCGGCAGGGGCGGTCACCCTGCAGCCGCTGTCGGGCAATTCCTATCACCTGAGCCTGACCTACGTATCACCGATGACGATTGCCGCGAACGCGCTCGAACTGCGCCTGTTCGCGCAACCGCAAGGCCTGCTCACCGCGGACCTGCTGCCGACGATCGTGTTCGACAACGTGGTCCTCGACACCGTCGCGCTCGGCATGCCGAACTCGGTCGGCAATATCGACGGCGACGGACAGGCAGCCACGGTCGCCACCGAATTTGCGGTGCCGCTCGGACTGCGCGTGCTCGATGGTGCGGGCAACGGCGTTGCTGGCACCCAGGTCACCTTCAATGCGCCGGCCACCGGCGCGGGCGCCGTGTTCAGCGCTGCCGGCAGCAGCGGTACGACCCTCGCCGTGCTCACCGATGCAAACGGCGATGCGCAGGTGACGGCGACCGCGAATACCGTCGCCGGTGATTACGCGGTCGATGTAACGGTGGCGGGTCTTGCCGATCCGCAGATTTTCCATCTGACCAACAAGGCCGGACCCGCTGTGGTGGTGCAGATCCCGACCGACGGCAGCGGCGGCGGCGATCAGCAGACGATGATCAATACGCCGTTCGCCGATGCATTGGTGGTCGAGGTCAGCGATGCGTTCGGCAACCCGGTTTCCGGAGTCAGCGTGTCCTACGGCGTGACGTCCGCGGCCTCCGGCGCCGCCGCCGTGCTTTCCGCGACCAGCGTGCTGACCGATGCGGATGGCCGCACCGCAGTCGATGCGACCGCGAACAGCGTCGCCGGCAGCTACAGCGTCGAGGCCAGCGTCAGCGGTGTCGCCGCGACTGCGCAGTTCGATCTGACCAATCTCGCCGGAGCACCGGCTTCGATCGCGGCAACCGGTGGAAGCGTGCAGAGCACGACGGTTGCAACACCGTTCGCAAATCCGCTGCTCGTGCGCGTGGTCGATGGTTTCAACAATCCGGTCGCCGGTGTCGCGGTCAACTTCAGCGCAGCCAGCGCCGGCAATGGCGCCAGCGCAGTGCTCGCTGCGACCAGTGTGGTCACCGACGCCGACGGCACCGCGAGCGTCGGCGCCACGGCCAATTCATTCGCCGGCACCTACACGGTGAGCGCGACGGTGGCCGGGGTCGGCAGCGCCGCATCGTTCCAGCTGACCAATGTGGCCGGCACCACGACCAGCGTCGTCGCCAGCGGCGGCAGCACGCAATCGGCCGAAGTCGACATGCCATTCGCGCAGCCGTTGACGGTGCAGGCGAGCGATGCGTTCGGCAATCCGGTCGCGAACGTCGCCGTGACGTACGCGGTCGTGCCCGCTGCCGGCGGCGCCGCCGCAAGCCTGTCGTCGAACACCGCGATAACGGCAGCGGATGGCCACGCCAGCGTGATCGCGACCGCGAATTCGATTGCCGGTACCTACTCCGTCAGCGCCAGTGTCGGCGCTTCGACCGCAGCAAGTTTCGCCCTGACCAATACCGCAGGGCCGCCGGCAACCCTGGTCGTCGGCGGCAGCGGCAGCGGCACGCAGACGGCGACGGTCAATACGATGTTCGCGCAAGCGCTGGTCGTGCGCGTCGAGGACAATCATGCGAACGCGGTTGCCGGCGTCACGGTCAATTTCGCGGCGCCCACGTCGGGTGCGAGCGCGCTGCTGTCGGCCACCACGGCGACGACCGCGGCGAACGGCGAGGCGTCGGTGCAGGCCACGGCGAACACGGTGGCCGGGGTCTACACGGTGTCGGCCACGGTTGCCGGCGTCGCCACTCCGCTCACGTTCAATCTGACCAACACGGCCGGCACGCCGCACGATGTCGTGCCGATCGGCGGCGACGGCAGCGTGGGTGGCGGCACGACGCAGAGCGCGCAGATCAACACGGCGTTCCCGTTGCCGCTGAAGATTCGCGTGCGCGATGAATTCCAGAATCCGGTGGCGGGCGTGATCGCGACCTTCAACGCGCCGGGCAAGGGCGCCAGTGCACAGCTGTCCGCGGGCGGCCAGGTCGGCACTGCGGTCAGCGTGGCGAGCGATGCGGACGGCGAAGCCAGCGTGATCGCGACGGCGAACTCGCAGACCGGTGCCTATACGGTGAGCGCGCGGGCGGCCGGCGTCGCGGCGACGGTCAGCTATCAGCTCACCAACACGCCCGGGAATTCGTCGACACCGATCGGCGGTGCGATGCAGAACACCGTCGTCGGGACCAGCTTCGAATGCGCGCTGATCGTGCGTCTGGCCGACCCGCAAGGGCAGCCGCGTGCGGGCATCGTGGTCGACTTCGTCGCGCCATCGAGCGGAGCGTCCGCCCTGCTGTCGGATGACGGCACGGGTGGAACGCCGACCTTGCTGGCAACCACCGACGCGGACGGTGTGGCTTCGGTCGATGCGATCGCCAACGACATCGCCGGCAAATACATCGTCACGGCGCAGGAAGAAGGCGTGCCGACCGCTGCGGTGGCGCAGTTCCCGCTGCAGAACCTCGATGGCGCCGAACTCATCTTCAAGAACGGCTTCGATCTTTCCTGCGGCGGCTCGCCGACTCCCTGAGCGGAGGCTGTTCTGGGGAGCGCGTGGCATTCGACGAGCGTCGATGCCACGCGCTTGTTTTTTCGAGAAGCCTGGGACGTTCGTTTGCTGCCGGCGTGATCACTCGCTCATGTGCGTCGAGTTGCAACCCATCGCCAGTGCGCGAAACGACCGCCCCGCAAGCGTCCACAGCCATGCTGAAAAATTCATAAATGCAATGGTGAACGATTAAGCGGCTGTTTCGGAATTTCACCCTACGGTCGCGCGTCGCAGTCGAAGCGCTTGCACAGGGTGGTTGTCGAACGTTGAGAACATTCGTCGGCCGGACGGTTTGGATTGATGGGCACGCTTGCGTCCGGCCCATCAGGAAATCACGGCAGGACTTTCGTCATCTCGGGATCGCCGGTGCGCCTGCGCAAACGTGTTTCCATTCGACGCTGCGCTGAAGCTGCGTCATCGGGCAAGGCGGTGCGGTGAATACGGCCGGCAGCGACGGCTGGCCAGAGGGGTGCGCTCGTCAATGTGCGCAAAGTACACTTTGATACCGCAGGTCGCGCGGCGTGCATGAAGGCGCACGTCCCCTCGAATGCGTCCTGTAACGAGTCTTCAAGGTCGGACCATCGATGCCGAGCGGCGTTTCCCGCCGTGTGGCGTATCGGTGTCGGACAGCGGAAGGATCAATGACCTCATCTTCATCGGCAACCGCGAGCGCGAGCCGTCAGCTCACGGTGCTGCCGCTACCCGCGGGCTCGCTGCTCGGAATCTGTCTCGCGGCGGTGGCCGTGCTCCTGGTGGGTTTCCTTTCCTATCAGTCCGTGCGCGAACGTTCGGCCGCCGCCGGACGCGTCACCCATACGCTTGCGGTGATGGAGCAGCTGGCGCGCGTGTTGTCGGAAACCGGTGACGCCGAGACCGGCCAGCGCGGCTTCCTGCTCACCGGCAGCGCGGATTACCTGGAGCCGTTTCTCGCGGCGCGCTCCGCCCTGCCGCAGCAGCTCGGAAAATTGAAGCAGCTGATGACGGGCCGGTCCGATCGCCAGGCCGCCAGCTTCGATGTGCTGGAGAAGACCGTCTCGGACAAGATGCGTGAACTCGGCGAGACGATCGATCTGTACAAGACCGGCAACACGGAGCGCGCACTGGCGCTGGTGCGCACGAATGCCGGCAAGGAAGCGATGGATCGCATCCGTGCGAACGTGGCCGCGATGGAAGCGGCCGAACGCGAATCCCTCGCAGAGGCGGACGCGGCCTGGCAGGCCTCGTCGCGCGTTTCGACACGCGTCCTGCTCGGCGGCTCGGCCTTGCTGCTGGTGCTGATCGCCGCGGCTGCGTTCGCGTTGTCGCGTGATTTTCGCGCGCGCGAAAGAAACAGCTGGCTGCGCAACGGACAGATGGGTCTCGGCGAACGTCTGCGCGGCGATCAGCGGCTGGATCGGCTCACCGATCGTGCGCTGTCCTTTCTCGTGAACTACGTCGGCGCAGTCGCGGCCGAGATCCACGTCATCGGCGACGACGGACGCCTGCGCCGCGTGGCCGCGTATGCGGCCGAGGACGCTGCGCAGGCAGGGACGATCGACCCCGGCACCGGACTGGTCGGGCAAGCCGCCAAGGACAATCGCATTCTGCACGTGCGCGATGTGCCGCCCGATTTTCTGGCCGTCACCTCGAGTCTCGGCCGCACCAATCCGGTCGAGCTGCTGGTGGTTCCTGCGAGTTCGCACGACGTCGTGCAGGCGGTGGTCGAACTCGGCTTTTTCCGCGCGATCCTGCCGCACGAACGCGAGTTGCTGGCCCTGGTGGCCGAACCGCTCGGGGCCGCCGTGCGTGCCGCCAAGGATCGCGGTCGCCTCGAACAATTGCTCGAGGAAACACAACGCCAGGCCGAGGAATTGCAGACCCAGCAGGAAGAACTGCGCGTCAACAACGAGGAGCTCGAGGAACAGGGCCGCCTGCTGAAGGAATCGCAGGTGCAGCTCGAAGCGCAGCGTTCGGAACTGGAGGAGAGCAACGCGCAGCTCGAAGAGCACACCCAGTTGCTCGAATCCCAGCGCGATGGTCTGGCGCGCGCGCAACACGTGCTGGCCGAGAAGGCGACCGAACTGGAACGCGCAAGCCAGTACAAGAGCGAGTTCCTCGCCAACATGAGTCACGAGCTGCGCACGCCGCTCAACTCCACCCTGATCCTGGCCAAGCTGCTGGCCGACAACAAGGAAGGCAATCTGAGCGAGGCGCAGGTGAAGTTCGCGCAAACGATCCTCGCTGCCGGCAACGATCTGCTCGCCTTGATCAACGACATTCTCGATCTGTCGAAGATCGAAGCCGGCGAGAACGAGGTGACGATCGAACCGGTGGCGCTGGAGCGCATGCTCGATTCGGTCCAGGCCGTGTTCCAGCCGGTCGCTGCGCAAAAGGGTTTGAAGTTCGACGTCATCGTCGGCAGCGATCTGCCGGCGAAGATGCACACCGATGCGCAGCGTCTCGCGCAGATCCTGAAAAACCTGTTGTCCAATGCGTTCAAGTTCACCCAGAACGGCGGAGTGACGCTGCAGGTGCGTGCGGATGGTCCCGAGCGGATCAGCTTCGCGGTGCGCGACACCGGCATCGGCATTCCGGAGCATCAGCATGCGGCGATCTTCGAGGCATTCCGGCAGGCCGACGGCAGCACGCATCGCCAATACGGCGGCACCGGCCTCGGTCTGTCGATCTCGCGCAGCCTGGCGCGATTGCTCGGCGGCGATCTCGCACTGCAGAGCGCGCCGGGCAAGGGCAGCACCTTCGTGCTGACGCTGCCGCGCGTGCATGCGCCGCCGGTGCCTGCGAATGCTCCCGCAGCGGCGCAGCGCGTCGCGCCCATCACGCTCGCGCCGCCACAGGTCGTGGTGCCTGCGCTGCCGGCAGCGCCGCCGGCAGACGACGATCGCGATCAGCTGATTCCCGGCGGCCGGCGCATCCTGGTCATCGAGGACGACACGCGCTTCGCGCTGATCCTGCGCGACCTCGCGCGCGAGCAGGGCTTCCAGTGCATCATGACGCACATGGCCGCCGAAGGATTGGACGCTGCGCTCGCTTATGCGCCGCATGCGATCCTGCTCGACATGAACCTGCCCGACCAGTCCGGTATGGGCGTGCTCGACCAGCTCAAGCGCAATCCGAAGACCCGGCATATTCCGGTGCACGTGGTCTCGGTCGCCGATCATTCGCAGCAGGCGCTCGAGCTCGGCGCGATGGGCTATGCGCTGAAGCCGATCCAGCGCGACGAGGTCATCGACGCACTGCGCCGGCTCGAAGCGAAATTCTCGCAGAACGTGCGCCGCGTGCTGGTCGTCGAGGACGACGAACGCCAGCGCGAAAGCATTCGTCATCTGCTCGGCGACACCGACGTGCAGATCATCACGGTCGCGGCCGGCGGCGAGGCGCTCGAGCAATTGCGCACGAGCACGTTCGACTGCATGGTCGTCGACCTCAATCTGCCCGACATGAGCGGCTACGACCTGCTGGAGAAAATGGCGGAGCGCGATCATGTCGCGTTCCCGCCGGTGATCGTCTACACCGGGCGCTCGCTGTCGAATGCCGAGGAACAGCGACTGCGCCGTTTTTCCAGCTCGATCATCATCAAGGACGCGCGCTCGCCGGAACGCCTGCTCGACGAGGTCACGCTGTTCCTGCACCAGGTGGAATCGAAGCTGCCGCCTGCGACGCAGCGCATGCTGCAGGCGTCGCGCAATCGCGAAGCGGCGCTCGAGGGCCGCCGCGTGCTGGTGGTCGAGGACGATGTGCGCAACATCTTCGCCCTGACCAGCGTGCTGGAACCGAAAGGTGCAAAGGTGGAAATCGCGCGCAACGGCCGCGAGGCGATCGAGGCCTTGCAGCGCCAGCGCGGCGGCAGCGGAGGCATCGACCTGGTCCTGATGGACATCATGATGCCGGAGATGGACGGCATCACCGCGATGCGCGAGATTCGCAAGCGCGAGGAATGGAAGCGCCTGCCGATCATCGCGCTGACCGCGAAGGCGATGAAGGACGACTACGAGAAATGCCTGGCGGCGGGCGCGAACGACTACATCGCCAAGCCGCTCGACATCGAGCGGCTGCTGTCGCTGGTACGCGTGTGGATGCCGAAGAAATAAGGCCGGCCGCGTGAGCATGCCGTCGGCGGACATCGAGCTGCAGCTTCTGATGGATGCGATCTATCTGAAGTATCACTACGATTTTCGCGGCTATGTGGTCGCTTCGCTGAAGCGGCGCATGGCCGCCGCGATGGCGCAGTTCGGCTGCCAGACGCTGTCGCAGCTGCAGGGCAAGGTGCTGCACGATCCGGCATTGTTTTCGCGCCTGCTGAATTACCTCACGGTGCAGGTCAGCGAGATGTTTCGCGATCCCGCCTACTTCAAGACCCTGCGCGAAACCGTCGTGCCGGTATTGCGCACCTATCCCTCGCTGAAGATCTGGGTGGCCGGCTGCAGCAACGGCGAGGAAGCGTATTCGCTGGCGATCCTGATGCACGAGGAGGGCCTGCTCGATCGCACCGTGATCTACGCCACCGACATCAATGGCGATGCCTTGCGCAAGGCCGAAGCCGGCATGTACGACGCGGCGCGGATCCCCGAGTTCACCGAGAACCATCGCAAGTCGGGCGCGCGCTGCTCGCTGTCCGACTACTACGTGGCGGCTTACGGCAGTGCGATCTTCGACAAGTCGCTGCGCAAGCGCATGGTGTTTTCCGATCACAGTCTGGCAACCGACAGCGTGTTCGCCGAAGTGCAGCTGGTGTCGTGCCGCAATGTGCTGATCTATTTCGACCGCGCGCTGCAGGACCGCGCGCTCGGGCTGTTTCGCGAATCGCTCTGCCGCAAGGGGTTCCTCGGACTCGGCGCGAAGGAATCGCTCCGCTTCTCCGCGCACGGCGAGGTCTTCGACGATCTGAGCTGGCGTGATCGCATCTTCCAGAAGAAGGCCGGCGCATGACTTCGCCCCTGCTGCCGCAGCGGAACTTCGAAGCCGTGGTGATCGGCGCGTCCGCCGGCGGCGTCGAAGCGCTCACGGTCCTGCTGCCGGCGCTGCGCGGCGCAACGCGTGCGAGCATCTTCGTCGTGCTGCATCTGCCGCGCACACGTCCGAGCCTGCTCGTCGATGTATTCGGCGCGCGCTGCGCGCTGCCGGTGCGCGAAGCGGAAGACAAGGAACCGGTCGAACCCGGCACCGTGTATTTTGCGCCGCCCGATTACCATCTGCTGCTCGATCGTGGTCCGCGCCTGATCCTGTCGGCCGACGATCCGGTGCAGTTTTCGCGGCCCTCGATCGACGTGTTGTTCGAGTCGGCGGCCGAGCTCTACCGCGAGCGCCTGCTCGCGATCATCCTGTCCGGTGCCAGCGACGACGGCACCAGCGGCGTCGTCGCGGTCAAGCGCGGCGGCGGCGTCACCGTTGCGCAGTCGCCGGAAACGGCGAAGGCGTCGATCATGCCGGGCGCTGCGGTGAACAGCGGCGCCATCGATCATGTTTTTTCCCTCGAACGCATCGCCTCCCTGTTGCAGGGGCTGGAGATCGGAAACGCGCCATGAAGACATCGCTCACCGACACTGCCGCGTCGCCGTTGCCGCTGGTCAAATGCCTGCTGGTGGACGACCTCGACGAGAACCTGCTCGCCTTGTCCAGCGTGCTCGCCGCCGACGGCGTCGAAGTGTTGCTGGCACACTCGGGTTTCGAGGCGCTCGAAATCCTGCTCGCGCACGATGTGTCGCTGGCCCTGGTCGACGTGCAGATGCCGGGCATGGACGGCTTCGAGCTGGCCGAGCTGATGCGCGGCAGCCAGCGCACACGCCACGTGCCGATCATCTTTCTGACCGCAGGAACGCGTGATCGCGGACGCCTGTTCCAGGGCTATGAATCGGGCGCCGTCGATTTCCTGCACAAGCCGGTCGAGCCGCACGTGCTGAAGAGCAAGGCGGAAGTCTTCTTCCAGTTGTACCGGCAGAAACTGCAGCTCGCACAGGAACTGCTCGATCGCACCGAGACCTTGCGCCTCAACGAGATGTTCATGGCCGTGCTCGGTCATGACCTGCGCAATCCCCTGAGTTCGATCATCGCGACCGCCGATCTGATCCAGCATCTCGGCAACGACGAGGCCGTGACCAAACTCACCTCGCGCACGATCACCAGCGCGATGCGCATGAGCCGGATGATCGACGATCTGCTCGATCTCGGTCGCGCGCGTCTCGGCGGAGGCATTCCGCTCAATCACGAACAGGTCGACCTCGCTACACTCGTCGAGGCGGTCGTGCAGGAGCACCGCAGCGCCGCGCCGACGCGCACGATCGAGCTGCGCGTGCACGGCGATCTGACCGGGCTGTGGGATCCGGCGCGGCTCGGCCAGGCGGCCTCGAACCTGATCGGGAACGCGTTGCAGCACGGCCTGCCGTCGGAGGCGGTCGAGGTGGTGCTGGATGGAAACGATGCGCACGAGGTCGTGCTCAGCGTCAGCAACGGCGGCGCCATTCCAGATGACACGCGTCAGCGCATGTTCGATCCGTTCCAGAGCGGCGATCGACGCCCGGGCACGAAGGGCGGCCTCGGACTCGGGCTGTACATCGTGCAGCAGATCGTGACGGCGCACGGGGGATCGGTCGATGCCGCCGCGCACGACGGCCGCACGACGTTTCGCATCGATATTCCGCGCCGGCCGGACAGCTCGCCGGTTTCGCCGCTGCCTCACGAAGTGTCGTTGTAGTTTCCACTCGCGCGCTGGCGCGGTGACGCGCCCGGTGTGTGCAATGCGCTTTGCAGTGTCCGGCTGCTGTGCTTGCGGCGTATCAGAAGTCTGCAGGCACCGGATCGACGGTTCTAAGTCGAAGCGACATCGGGGCCGAACTTCAGATCGTGGATCCATTCGTCACCGTCGGCCCGGATGCACACGCAGCTCGATCGGCTGAAGGTTTCCCAGCGCGTTCGCGCCGAACGGCGTGCCGCCTCGATGGCTGCGGCGCGGCTCGCGAAAATTTCGGCATCGACGGGATCGTCGAACCAGACAATCCACTTATCCGCGCGCGGTTCGACGAAATAGCATACGCGTTCCACGCGAGCCTCCCGGATTGCTGGCGTCTACGCTGTGATCGGTTGTGCGTGTCGCTGCTCGGAAAACGTCGAAGGGGCGAGTTCGACGCCATGCGTCGGTGTGCGAACGATTGCGCCAGGGCGCATCACGCGCTCGAAGTCATGAGCGGCAGAGCGCCCGCAACTTCGAGATGAGTTCTGTCTTACGAGGAAATCTGATTCGTATGACTGCCACCCACGCGCTGCCAGCCGGGGCGGACCGTGCGCGAGTGCTGCAGCCGCTGCGCCGCTCCACGTGCCGAGGCAGGCGGCGCCTGTTCGATCGCGACGATCGGAACGAAGCGCAGCGCGGGAGTCGAAGCGAGTCGGAAAATCGGTGAAAGCGACTTGTACGGCATGGGAGCCTCCTTGTCAGTGGTCGAGCGTTTCAGTCGTCGAGCATGCCGGTGGCGCGGCGCTCGGCCTTGAGCAACACGAGGTCGTCTTCGATGTCGGCCGTGCTCACACCGAATCCATAGGTGCCGGCGATCCATCCCGGAGTCACTTCCGGAGCGGTTCCTGCCGGCTGATACAACACCTCGGCATCGGCATTCATCCACACCGTGATGGGGTTGTATTGCAGGGCGCGGCAGAGTTCGCGGGCGACCAGCGAGAGATCGCCCAGGAGCGATCCGGCAATGATGGCGTCACGGCAGAGTCCGAGCTCGAATCCGCCCGATGCACGACGCAGGGCGTTCCGCCCCTGGCTGTTTGTTGTGTTGATGGTCATAACCCCTCGATGTGATGTGCCTGACATTCCGACGCCCGGCCTCGCCTGGCGCCACTCGAGAGGTACAGAAAGCGTGCCATGGTATATGAGTATACAAATCAACAAGTTGCGTCGACGCCGGCAACTCGGCGGGGAAATTTGGTTGCTGCGGTGAGTAGAAAATGCACGCGCGGTGAATAGGGGCGGCGACCATTCATTTGCGAGCGGTTCCCTTCTCGCACCATCCGCGCACCAGGCAAGCAGGTTGCCGGAGCGCGCTTTCCCTATGCCGATGAAATTTTTTCCGTTTACTCGCGGTTCCGTGGATCGAGGTCAGCCTGAGCCGAACCTGGGGCCTGCATCGATATGTCCATGAAAGTTGCTTCAACTGCGGCTTCCGATTCGACCCAACCGACGCGCGATTTCGAATCGCTCCGGGATCAGCTGCACCGACACCGATCCGGCGAGTTGTCCGCGCAGCTGATCGGGCAGATCGCGCACGACTTCAACAACGTGCTCGCGGTCGCGCTGATCGGCATCGAGACGGCGGAGTCGATTTCATCCGATCCGCGCGCGAAACGATTCCTCGAAAGTGCGAGCGATGCGATCCGGCGCGGACGCCAACTGACCGATCATCTGACGCAAGCATCGCAGGCGCATTTTTCTCCAGCTCCGTTGAAGGTCAACGCCTTCGTCCGCGCCATGCAGGATGAACTGGTGCGGCGTCTCGGCCCGAAGCAGACCTTGCAACTGCGCCTCGGCGCGACGCTGGACACGGTGGACACCGACGCCGAGCTGCTCGGCGTCGCCTTGGTCAACCTTGCCCGGAATGCGCATGAAGCGATGCGCGAAGACGGCATCCTGACGTTGACCACTCACAACGAAAAACGCGGCTCGCTGCACGCCGGCAATGTGCGTGAGCACATCGTCATCACCGCATCGGACACCGGCTCGGGCATGTCCGAGGAGGTGAAGAAACAGGCCTTCAATCTGTTCTTCAGCAGCCGCTCCGGGCAGTGCGGAATCGGACTCGCGCAAGTGAAGGATCTGGCGCGTCGCAGCGGCGGTTCGGCAACGATTGCCGATGCAACGGATCATCCCGGCGTCGCGATCAGTGTGGCGCTGCCGCTGCTGACGCAGGGCGATGCAGGATGAGCGCGAGCAAATCCAAACCTCGTTCTTCGAGTCGATGGTCGCAGCATGTCGGCGAAACCAGCGACGCGCTCGATCTGAAGCAGGGCGTCTTCACCCTCGACGATCCGGTGCAGATTGCGCGCTCGCTGCAGCACTCGGCCGAACGCAGCCATCGGCGCAAGAGCGATCCGTTTCGTTCGGCGATGTCGATGCTCACGTTCTACATCAATCGCGCCGGCACGACCTTGTCCGCGCGCAGGCGCAAGGTGCTGGAGCAGGCCAAGGATGCCTTGCGCGATCTGCGCAGACGCGCGCACGAGCGAGATGACGGCGCATGAAGCGCAAGCGCCTCAGTTTCGGCAAGGGTTTTCGCGTCGCGTTCGCGAATGCGCGTGCGCAGGCTGCCGAGATGGTGATCGCGCCCGGAAAATCGGAAGGCGGCCCCGACAATCGTCACGTCGGTGCGGATCAGTGGCTGTTCGTGCTGGCCGGCGTCGGAACGGCGCGCGTCGCGGGCAAGCGGCGTTCGCTGCGCGAAGGAACCCTGCTGCTGATCGAGCGCGGCGAGCAGCACGAGATTCGCAATACCGGTACGACCCTGCTGCGCACCTTGAATCTGTACGTGCCGCCGGCCTACGACGCGCGCGGAAATCCGCTGCGTCGGGGCAAGGCATCGTGAGCAAATCGAAAATAGCCGCGCCGAGAAAACGCGTGGCGTCCGCGACGACGGCGAGCACGCCGGTCATCACGCATCCGGATCGTGTCGTCTATGCCGATCCGCCGCTCACCAAGCAGGACGTGGCCGACTATTACATGGCCGTGGCCGAACACATCCTGCCGGGACTCGTCGGCAGACCGTTGTCGGTGCTGCGTTGCCCGGACGGCAGCGACGGCACGTGTTTCTTCCAGAAGCATCCCGGTGCGCTCGGCGACGGCGTGAAATCGCGCCGCCTGCGCGAGAAGGACGGCAGCGACGATTATCTCTACATCGACGACGCGGAAGGGCTGCTGCAGCTGGTGCAGATGAACGTGCTGGAATTTCATCCCTGGGGCGCGCGCATCGACGATCCCGAACATCCCGAGTGTCTCGTGTTCGATCTCGATCCGGCACCGGGAATTGCCTGGAGCCGTCTGATCGAAGCCGCGCGTGAAGTGCGCAAGCGCTTGCGTGCGCAGGGTCTGCAGAGTTTCGTGCGCTTGTCCGGCGGCAAGGGTGTGCATGTGGTGGCGCCGATCCGCCGCGGCGCCAGTTGGGAGGACGCGAAGGCATTTTGCGACGACTTCGCGCACGCGCTGGCGAACGATCAGCCGGATGCATTCCTGGCGACAGCGAGCAAGGCGAAACGCGAGGGACGCATCTTCATCGACTGGCTGCGCAACGCGCGCGGTGCGACCAGTGTCGCGAGCTGGTCGCTGCGCGCGCGCGCCGGCGCAGCGGTCGCGATGCCGCTGCGCTGGGAAGATCTCGGCGCCACCAGCGGGCCTGCGATGTTCGATCTTGCCGGCGCGAAACGCCGCGCGGCGAGCTTGCGCAAGGATCCGTGGGCCGGTTTCGAGACACTGGATCAGGCCTTGCCGAAGCAGCGCCGCAGCGGCGCATGATTGGTCTTGAAGCCGCGCGCATGCGCGCGGCGGCGCGAGTTCTCAGCGCGGCGCGGGTTCGGCGTCGTCGGGCGTTCCCACCTGATCGTCGCCGACCAAGCCGAGTTCGCGATAGCGCAGCAGACGGTTGTAGATCGTCTTCGCGGTGATGCCGAGCGCGCGCGCGGCCTGGCGCTTGTTGTTGCCGTGATGGGCGAGGGTCTTCAGCAGCATCTCGCGTTCGACGTCGTCGAACGTCATGCCGACATGGAAGTGCACCGAGCCGTCGCTCTGCTCGCGCGAACGGAACAGTTGTTCCTGCTGCGGCTCGATGGTGTCGTCGCTGGCGAGTATGTACAGGCGTTGCACGGCATGCCGCAGCTCGCGCACATTGCCGGGCCACGGCTGCGCCAGCAGCTGGTGCAGCGCTTCCGGCGAGAACCTGCGTTCGGTGTGGTAGCGCTCGTTGAGCCGATCGAGAAAATGCTGCGCAAGAATCGGCACGTCGTCGCGACGCTCACCCAAGGTCGGCACCGACAGCGGAAATTCGAGCAGGCGGTAATACAGGTCGGAACGCAGTGCACCGTCGCTCACCGCGCGCTGCGGATCGCGGTTCGTCGCCGCCACCACGCGGACGTCAACCGCAATCTCGCGCGAGCCGCCGACACGGGTCAGGGCGCGGTTCTCCAGCACGCGCAGCAGATAGACCTGCAGCGCCAGCGGCATTTCGGTGATCTCGTCGAGGAACAGCGTGCCGCCTTCGGCCTGCTCGAAATAGCCGGCATGCGATTGCAGCGCGCCGGTGAACGAACCGCGCTCATGCCCGAACAACTGGCTGCTGAGCAGTTCCGCGGCGATCGCGCCGCAGTTGACCGCGACGAACCGCCCGCTGCGCCCGCTGAGATCGTGCACCGCCCGCGCGACCAGTTCCTTGCCGGTGCCGCTTTCGCCGTGGATGAACACGCTGACATCGAGCGGCGCGACGCGCCGGATACGATCGAACAGCTGCTTCATCAGGGCGCCCTGACCGATCATGCCGCCGAGTTCGAGCGTCTGCGGCACGCGCCGGGTCTGCGCACGCAGATGCGCACGCTCGAGCAACGCACTCAGCGCGCGCGCGCCGATCGGCTTCAGCAGGTATTCGACCACCGGCGAACGCACCGCGCGCACCGCCGATTCGACGCTGGGATGCCCGGTGACGATGGCGATCTGACCATGCGCCGTGAGGTCGATGTCGTCGAGCAGGTCGAACCCGTTGCCGTCCGGCAGGTCGAGGTCGATCATCATCAGGTCGAACTGGCGTTCGCGGGTCAGCCGGCGCGCCTCGCCCAGGGTCATCGCCGCAGTCGCGCGGCACTGCGCGAGCTCGGCCAGCTGCGTGGCTACCAGCTGGAAATCCAGGTTGTCATCGACGATGAGGACGTTTCCGATCGCGTCTCTTGAAGTCATGGGTATCCCGAGAATAAGTAAAAAAGTATCCTCTTATACGAGAAAGAATTCGTTAGTTACGCGCTGCGAAAATTTAACATCTGACTGAGAAAGCGGCGGGTGGCATGCTTGCGGGGGATCGTCAGCATCGGCCTCGACGGTCGCGCCGGCGCTGAGCGGGGCGCTGAATATGCCGGGCGATATGCGGCGCAAGTTCAGGCCGCGGCGTCCAGACTGCGCGGCTCCAATCCCGCACCCGGTTCGATCAAGGGAGCCGTCCATGAACAGTGATCCGTCCAGCCAGCGTTGTGCGCACAAGGGATGCAGCTGCGAAGTGCGCGCGGGGCAGACCTATTGCGGTCCGCACTGCGCCAATGTCGTGACGCAGAGTACACCTTCGGCTGAAGCGGGCTGTAAATGCGGCCATGCGGACTGCGTGGGCCACGCGGCGAGCCTGCATGCCGTGCGAGCCGGCGCGACGCTGGCCTAGGCCTCGGGCTGCCGGCTCGGAGCGCAGCATCGCAGCGTGCGGACTGATGAAGTTTTACCGCGCCTGTCGCAATCGTTTCGCGTTTTTCAACGTTTCATCCCTCGACATGCGCGGGATCGGCGCTGGTACGTATCTTGCGAGAGCTTTCACACCGAACCTTCCGGCGAAACCATTGCGGAGGATCTTGCGAGCACGGTTTCCGTCCGGCGGGGATGGTGACGCCCACTCGGCTGCCTGACCATAGGCATCGATCATGTGATCATGCACGACGGCGCAGCTGGATAGTTTCAGACGGACGATTGCGATGGCAGCGAGGGTAGAAGAGGCAGTGGAACCGACGGGCGTGGTCGATGCGATGAACGATCGTGCGATCTTCGCCCTCGACGCGCAGGGCTGCGTGACAAGCTGGAGCGCCGGCGCGCAGAACCTGATCGGTTACGCGGCCGAGGATACGCATTCGCTGCACGTCGACCAGTTCCTGACCGCGTTCGACAACATCCCGGTGCGCCACGCTTCCGATGTGCTGCGCCGCGCGCAGGGTCGCGCCAGTCTGCGTGGGCGCGGCATGTGTACGCGCCGCAACGGCAGCAGTTTTGCGGCCCACATCACGTTGTATCCGCTGCTCGCGGCCGGACATGCAGGCACCGGCTACGCTGGCGTGATCCGCGCGATGTCGGGACAGCCGCAATCGGTGCTGATCGAAAGCGCGCGGCAGTTCAGCCGTTTCGTCAACGGCGTGATCGACTACGCGATCTACATGCTTGACATCGACGGCCGCATCTCGACCTGGAACGCCGGCGCCGAGCGCATCAAGGGCTATGCGGTCGACGAAATCCTCGGCCAGCATTTTTCCTGCTTCTACACCGAAGAAGATCGCGCGACCGGCGAACCCGCACGCGCGCTGGCGACCGCGACACGCGAAGGGAAATACGAGAAAGAAGGCTGGCGCGTGCGCAAGAACGGCAGCCGCTTCTGGGCCAGTGTGGTGATCGATTCGATCTACGACGAATCCGGGGAACTGATCGGCTTCGCCAAGGTGACGCGCGACATCACCGAGCGCGTCGAGGCGCAGGCGAAACTCGATCGCGCACGTTCGGCCCTGGCGCAGTCGCAGCGCATGGAAGCGGTCGGCCGCCTCACTGGCGGCGTCGCGCACGATTTCAACAACTTGCTGACCGTCATCATGCAGGCGCTCGACCTGATGTCGAGCGCGACCGCGGAAGGTTCGGCAAACCTGCGCCTGATCGGTAACGCGCAGCGTGCGGCCGCGCGCGGTGCGCTGCTGACCCAGCAGTTGCTCGCGTTTTCACGCAACCAGCCGTTGAAACCGCAGTTGCACGATGTCGCTGCGCTGATCCGCAGTTTCGTGCCGGTGCTGCAAGGCGGCGCCGGCGAGATGATCGAACTGCAGGTGGATTCGGCCGCGAACCTCGGAAGCATCCACGTCGACACGGCGCAGTTCGAGGCATCGCTGCTCAGCCTGGTCATGAATGCGCGCGATGCAATGCCGCACGGCGGCAGGATTCGTATCCACGTCGAACGCGCTTCTTTCAGCCAGCGCTCCAGTGCCGCCTCACCCGAGCTCGCCGCTGGCAGCTACGCGCTGATTTCGGTAGCAGACACCGGCGGCGGCATCGCGCCGGAATGCATCGAGCATGTATTCGAGCCGTTCTACACGACCAAGGAAATCGGCAAGGGCAGCGGCCTCGGCCTCAGCCAGGTCTACGGATTCGCAGCACAATCGGAGGGCGGCGTGTACATCGCGAGCGAAATGGGGTCCGGCACCGAGGTCACGCTGTTCCTGCCCATCGCGAGCGACGCGCCCGATGCGGCTGCCAAACCCGAAACGAATGTGCGCCCGGTGCTCGGTGTCGTGTTGCTGGTCGAGGACGACGACAGCGTGCGCCAGTCGACCGTCGATGCGCTGGAGCTGCTCGGCTATGAAGTCGTGACGGCTGCCTACGGCGCGCAGGCGCTGGATATCCTGCGCCGCGACAACCGGATCGACATCCTCTTCAGCGACATCGTGATGCCGCACGGCATGTCCGGCGTGGAACTGGCGCGCGAAGCGCATGCCTCGTTTCCGAGCCTGCGCATCCTGCTCGCGTCGGGTCATCCGCGTAATGCATTCAGCGACAGCGGCGATTCCACCGAGTTCGCGTTCCTGGCCAAACCCTATCGGCTGCAGGAACTGGCGCGCCGCCTGCAGGCGCTGACGCCGCCGGGCTAGCGTGCGCGCGTGCGTTTCGGCGCAGGCTTGCGCAAGAGTTTCAACACGAACTTCTCGATCGCGCGTGAATGGCGTGGCGTGAACGCTGCGGCAGCGCCGAGGCGACTTTCGCGCCAGGCCGTAAAGACGTCCGGATGGATATACGAATCGCGGCAGACCTTGGGCGTGTTGCCGAGTACGGCGGCGACCTGGGCGACCGCGGGGGCGATCGCGCGGGCGAGCTCGCGTTCGTCGCGACGCTCCGGCAGCGGCGTACGCGAAAACGCATGCACGGCGAGCAGGGTGGCGCCCCAGGTGCGGAAATCCTTCGAGGTGAAGTCTTCGCCCATCGCGTCGTGCAGGTAGTCGTTGACCATGCCGGAATCGATCGATTGCGCCTTGCCGTCGTCATCCAGGTACTGGAACAGCGGCTGGCCGGGAAGTTCGCGCATGCGACGCAGCAGTCGCGAGAGTTTCTCGTCGTCGACGACGATGTTCTGCGTCTGTCCGCTCTTGCCGAGAAAGCGCAGACGCACGCGGCCGGCATGCAGAAACGCGAGATGGCGCGCGCGCAAGGTGGTCAGCCCGTAGGAGCCGTTCTCGCGCATGTATTCCTCGTTGCCGACCCGCGCGAGCGTTGCGGCGAGCAGGCTGACCACGACCGCCAGGGCGCGCTCGCGCGGCAGACCGGGAAGGGCAAGGTCGCGGCGCAGCCGTCGCCGCAGCGTCGGCAACTGCAGGCCGAACTCGCGCAGCCTGGCGAACTTGCCGCGATCACGCAGGCGGCGCCACTCCGGGTGGTAGCGATACTGCTTGCGCTTGCGCGCATCGTGACCGATCGCCTGCAGATGTCCGCCGGGATTGCGACAGATGCGCACGTTGCGATACGCAGGCGGTATCGCGAGAGATCGGATGCGCTCCAGCGTCGCCGCATCGCGAACGCGTTTGCCGGCATGATCGAGATAGACGAAGCCGCGCCCGACGCGCCGGCGCACGATGCACAGATCAGCCTCGGTGGCGTGCACCAGTCGCGCCGATTGCGCGGGCGCGGGAGCGTTGCGAGTGCGCTTTGCAGGCGGGCTCGGGGATCGGGTGCGGGTCATCGGTGTCGTCTCAAAGAAGGCCGTCGATCGGCAGCAGGCGCAACAGGTCCACTTCGAGACGACGCCCGAGCGGCACGTCCGGCTCGTGATTCCAGCTCAGCGGTTTGCCCTCGGGATCGGCTGCGGTCCAGCGCATATGGCGGAACGCGGTGTGCTCGCCTTTTTGCAGCACGACTTGGTAGGCGTTCACCGGCGTGGTCGCGCGGTCGAAGAACTCCGCAGTCGCTGCAGCGAGTGCAGGGCTGTCCGCGATCACGCCCATTTCGGTGTTGAGCAGCTTCGAGCGCAGATCCATGTTCATCGAACCGATGAAGACATAACGTCGATCGACCACGATTGCTTTCGCATGCAGGCTGACGCCGGACGAGGTGCCATGCGCCGACGGCTGCTTCGGCACCAGTGGTCGCAGCTCGTGCAGCTCGATGCCGGCGTCGAGCAGGCGGCGCCGGTAGCCGGCATATCCTGCATGCACCATCGGCTCGTCGGTCGCGGCGAGCGAGTTGGTCAGCACCTTCACTTTCACGCCGCGCCTGGCGAGCGCGGTGAAATAGCGCGTGTCGCCGCCGCCGGGCACGAAATACGCTGAAATCAGCAGCACTTCATGCTGCGCGGTGTCGATGGTCTGGCGCAGCTTCGGGCCGATGCGAAGGTTCGGATCGTGCCGGCTGGTGGCGATCTTCTCGGGTTCGTCCGCGACCAGCTCGGCGTCGCCCCAGAGCCACTGGCCCGGACGTTCGACACCGGCGCCGCCGGGCAGCGCATCGGGCAGCGCCTGCGCGTAGCCGGACGGCACCAGCGATCGTGTGCCGCGTTCGAGCGTAGTGCGCAGATGGTCCAGATCCTGCGGAGTTGCGTGGGTGGATTCGAACGCGGTGATCGGAAACGAGGCAGCATCGTTCCAGTACGCATCGAACGCGCGCGATGCCTGCGAGACGACCGCTCCGATCGCGATGACGTCGAGGTCGCGGAAATGTGCGTTGTCGCCATCCTGGAAATACGCGTTGCCAATATTGCGACCGCCGACCACGGCGACCGTGTTGTCGACGATGAAGGACTTGTTGTGCATGCGCCGGTTGAGGCGGCGTCCATCGAGCACGAACTGCGCCGCCTTCGACAACAGCGACGGATTGCGCGTATTGAATGGGTTGAACAGGCGCACGTGGATGTTCGGATGCGAGTTCAACACTTCGAGCATGTGCTCGGCTTCGCCGGAATCGAGATCGTCGACGAGCAGACGCACGCGTGCGCCGCGGTCCGCCGCCGCGAGCAGACGCTGCGTGATGAGGCGGCCGGTTTCGTCGTTGTCGTAGATGTAGTACTGCAGATCGATCGAATGCGTCGCGTGATCGGCCAGTGCGACCCGGCTCATCAGCGCATCGTTGTTGTCGATCAGCAGGCGGAAACCGGACTGCTCGCCGTGGCCGGCCAGGCGTGATTCGACGTAGAGCGCCGTCGGCGTCGCCGGTGGCGGCGCGATGGCGCTCGAAGTGTGCTTGCCGAAATGGCCGCGCAGCGACGAACAGGCGCCGAGCAGCAACAAGGCGCTGATCAAGGCAAGCGCATGCACGAGGCGACGATGGGTAATTGGCATGACGGGCGGGATGATCTTCATGCGTGGGCCACGCGCACAGTTTGCTGCGCGATCGGCGCGCCGGCACCACCGCGTTCGAGCGCGATCTCGGCCAGCAGCGGCAGATGATCCGATGCGCGTCGCGCGAGTCGGCTGCGGTGGACGCGAACATTGCGCAGGCCACTTGCCGGCGACATCCAGATGCGGTCCAGCGCCAGCATCGGCAGCAGCGATGGAAAGGTCGCACGCGCCGGCGCTTCGCCGAAGTGCGCATGCAACGCATGCAGCGCGCGCGGGCGTGCGAGCCATTCGTTGATGTCGCCGAGCAACACGGTCGGCATCGATGCGCCGCGGCCGGCGTGATCGAGCAGACGCGCGATCTGCTCGCGGCGTTCGCCACTGCGCAGACCGAGGTGGGTGGCGATCACGCGCAGGTGAATGCCGTCACAGTCGAGCACGGCGTCGATGGCCGCGCGCGGTTCGCGGCGGCCTACCGCGAGCGTGATATGCGTCGAGCTGACGATCGGGAAACGGCTCAGCAAGCCGTTGCCGAAGGATTCGCTGTCGGCGTGCAGCAGCGTCGGCCCGGCGATCGCGTGATAGCCGGTACGCTCGCGCAGATGCTTCAGCATGTCGCACCGCGCGCTGCGCGAATGCAGTTCCTGCAGGGCGATCACGTCGGCCTGCAGCTCGCTCAGCACGCCGGCGATCCGGCTCGGCGAGTAGCGTCGGTCGAGGCCGACCCCGCCGTGCGTGTTGTACGTCGCGATCAACGCGGTTGCGCACACGTCGGTGGCCATCATGGCGCCTCGCTCGTGCGCGCGAAATGTCGCCGCACCAGTACGACGAGTCCGAACAGCACGAGCGCGGCGACGGCGAGCAGCGCAAAGGTGAGCGGACTCGGGCGTTCGATCACCGCGATCACGCGGTCGATGAAGAACGCATTGACGAGAATGCCCGGCAACATGCCGAGCGCGGTACCTGCGAGATAATCTCGGCGATCGATATGCGCCGCACCGGCGATCAAGCCGACCACGCTATACGGTGCGACCGGCACCGCGCGTACCAGCGCAACGGCGAGCAGACCGCGCCGCGCCAGGCGCGCGCCGAGCCGTTGCATCGACAGCCCGAATCGCCGACGCAAGGGCGCGGGCTGCGCATGCCGACCGATTTCGTAACTCAACGCGGCGCTCGACACCGACCCGATCAGCGCATACACCGCGCCGAGCACCGGGCCGAACACGATGATCGTCACTGCGATCAGCACGTTGACTGGAAACAACACCAGGCCGCCGCCGAGATAGGCCGCGAGGATCAGCAAAGGCGCGAGCGGCGAATCGCCGAAGCGGTTCATCACGGCAACCAGACGCTCGACATCGATCCATTCGCGCAGCGGCGTCGCCAGCCACAGCGCTGCGATCGAGCCGAGCAGCACCACGCACAGCGCACCGATCGCAACGCGTCGGCGCAGACTGCGCTGCGCGGCGGCATCGATGTCTTTCACCCAGTGAGGCGTGTCGGAAAAATCTTCCTGCATGTCGAAGCGTACCGCGCGTCGTCAGCGAAAGTGCGACTTTGCGTGGTGCTGGATGAACGAATCCCATGCGCCGTAGAAAGTGACGCGAACGGAGATTTCGTCTTGCATCTTCGTTCGCGCGGCCTCACCTGCATGACGGGATCAGTCGCCGCATCGCGACGACTGCAGCCGTCGGAAAAACTCCGCTGCCCTATGCGAGGCGTCGGACCTTCGGCAACCCGCTTCGATTTTGTCGTGTACGCCGCGCATCGGGTTACACGGCGATGTCGACGCTGGTTTCCCTGCATGCCCGCACACACGCGAACGCGCACCGCTTCCATGAAGTTGCACGCGACCCCTGTGAAATTTTTATCGCTCGATTGGAGAACCCAGCATGACGCCGACACGGCAACCCAGTTCACTCAACCGCGCATTGCGCCTCGCCGCTTGCGGCGCCGTCATGGTCGCGGCGTCCGCGCATGCCGATCCCGGTCCCGCACTCGACCGGGTCAGTCTTTCACTCGGCGGGTTCTACGCCAATACCGACATCAACCTGTCCGCGCAGAGCAATCAGATTCCCGAGAGCGGTCATCTCAAGCTCGCCGATGACAAGGTGACCTTGCCGCGGGCGCGACTGGATCTGCTGCTCGGCGACAGTCAGGGCCTCGAGTTCGACTACTTCAGTTTCCGCCGCACGCGCAACGCGACGCTCGACCAGCCGTTCAATTTCGACGGCAACGATTTCGATCTCGCCGCGCAACTGCGTGGGCGCGTCGAGCTCGACATGGGCAGCGCGGCCTATCGCTGGTGGCTCGGCAGCGAGAACGACGTGTTCGGCATCGGACTCGGCGCCGGCTATTACCGTCTGAAGGTCGGCGTTACCGGCAGCGCCTCGGTCGGCGGGCAGAGCGCGACTGCAAGTGCCGGCTACGACGACGACGCAGTCGCGCCGCTGGTCACGCTCGGCTGGCGGCATGCGTTTTCCGACAGCCTGCGTCTGTATGCGGACGCCTCGGGCGTGAAGAAGAACGGCGGCAATCTTTCCGGCCACATCGTCAACGGCGCGCTCGGCGTCGAGTGGTTCCCTTGGCGGAACATCGGCATCAGCGGCGAGTACGCGGTGACGCGCATCAAACTCGATCACGGCAACGACAACTATCAGGCCAATCTCGACGTCAAGCTTGACGGCCCCGCGGCCTATCTGCGCATGCGTTTCTGATCGCAGCGATCGATGCACTGCGAACGACGGCGCAGGAATGCGCCGTCGTTTTTTACACAAACCCGCGCACGCGTCGTCGCCTCACGCCGAACTAGGCGATCCCGTTCAACGCGCGCTGCAGTTCCTTCAGCTCGCTCCAGCGATTGTCGACGACCAGCGCGGCTTGTTCGGCCCAGCGCGCCGGATTGGTCAGGCGGAAGTTCGGGCCACCACGATCGAGCAGGTCGAGCAGATCCAGCTCGCTCGCCGACGCCAGCTGCATGAATCCGGCGATGCCGTGCGCATGCAGGAGTTCCTCGATCTTCGGACCGATGCCCTCGATGATGGTGAGGTCGTCCGCGTTCTTCATGTTGAAGCCGTGCGCACGCGCGCTGCTGACGTCGATCAGGCGAGCGGTCGGCGTCGCATGCGGGTGCTCGTGCAGATCGTCGTGGCGCGGCGACGGGTTCAGGATCGGCACCGGCGCGTGCAGCTCGGGCCTCGACGCCGTCGCCGGCTTGCGCCGGCCGGCCGCGCGCAGCAGCCAGGCCGAGAGCCAGCCCGCGAGCAGGCCGAGCACGAACCAGAGTGCGCGTTCACCGATCGGATCCATCGCAATATCCTCGAAGTTCTGATCAGAGCTTTGCGCGCAGCCTACACCGATGGCAGGGTCGCGGGTCAAGCCGCAGGCATCCCGGACTGAACGCGGCGCTGCCATCTCTTCGCCTCAAATCGTCCGCGACTGCGCCCGTCGCCGCGCTGGAATGCCTGCCATCCATACAGGAGCGATGGCATGACGACGCGCATATTCAACAGCGTGACTTTCAAGGTGCTCGGCATCGGCGTGCTCGCCCTGCTGATGCTGATTCCGCTGGCCCAGGTCAACGGCCTGATCGGTGAGCGCGAAGGGCGTGCACGCGAGGCGACCCGGCAGATCGCCGAGCGCTGGGGCGGCCAGCAGCAGATCGCAGGTCCCGTGCTGGTGGTGCCGGTGCGCTATCAGCAGCAACAGGGCAAGGACCTCGTCACCGTCGAGACGCACACCTATCTGCTACCCGACCACCTGATCGTGAATGCCACGCTGACGCCGGATGTGCGGCGCTACGGGCTCTACGAAACCGCCGTCTACACGGCGGAACTGAAGGTCGAGGGTCGCTTCTCCGCAGCCGATATCGCCGCGCTCGCAGCGCCCGGCTACGAGCCGCAATGGCCGCGCGCCGAGCTGCGCGTGCCGGTCGCCGACGTGCGCGGTATCCGGCGCGTGTCGACCTTGCGCCTGGGCGATCACGAACTCAGCTTCGGTCCGGACGCCGGTGGTGTCGCCGGCATCGCTGCGATCTCGGCGCCGCTGGCGACGGACCTGTCGACCTCGGCAGCGCCGCTCGCATTCGCGTTCGACATGACCCTCGCCGGCAGCGAACGCCTGGCTGCATTGCCGCTCGCGCGTCAGACCGAATTGAATGTTTCCGGCGCGTGGCCGGACCCGGGGTTCGACGGCGCCTTCCTGCCGGCCGCACATCGCATCGACAACGGCAGCTTCACGGCGAGCTGGCAGGTGCTCGATCTGAACCGGCGTATCGCGCAGCGCTGGAACGAGAACGAAGGCAGCGCGCTCGCGCTCCGCGACAGCAGTTTCGGCGTCACCCTGGTGCGGCCGGCGAGTGCATATCAGCAGAACGTGCGCGCCGGCAAATACGGCGTGCTGTTCATCGCGCTGACCTTCGTCGCGTTCTTCCTGTTCGAGGTGCTGCGCGGCCTGCGCGTGCACGCGGTGCAATACCTGCTGGTCGGGCTTGCGCTGTGCACGTTCTATGTCGTTCTGCTCGCGCTGTCGGAGCAGGCCGGCTTCGGCATCGCCTATCTGTTCGCCGCCGCGGCGACGGTCGCGATGGTCGGTGGCTATGCAGCCGCGGTGCTGGCGCAGCGTCGCGCCGGCCTCGTGCTCGGCGGCCTGCTCGCGCTGATCTACGGCCTGCTCTACGGTCTGGTCGCCAGCGAAGACTATGCCTTGCTGATGGGCTCGCTCGCCCTGCTCGCTGCGGTCGCCGCGCTGATGTATCTGACCCGCCGCGTCGACTGGTATGCGATGACGCCGGCCGTACCTCGCGCATGAGGGCATGCCGAGTTGCGAATCCGCGCCCGCGTGCGCGCGGATTCGCACCGATTGCGCCGGCCGGGCGGACGCGCCGCTACACTGTGCGGCATGAATCTGCTCGCGATCGAAACAGCGACCGAATCCTGCTCCGCCGCACTCCAGGCCGGCGATCGACTGCTCGTGCGCAGTGAACTCGCGCCGCGCCGGCATGCCGAACTCTTGCTGCCGATGTGCGAGGCGCTGATCGAGGAGGCCGGCCTGCGCCGGAGCGACCTCGACGCGCTCGCGGTCGGCTGCGGACCTGGAGCGTTCACCGGCGTGCGTCTGGCGATTTCGGCGGCGCAAGGCATCGCGCTGGCGCTCGATATTCCGGTGATCGCGGTGTCGTCGCTGGCGACGCTCGCGATGCAGGCGCCGCACAACGGCGCTGCCATCCTCGCCTTGATCGACGCGCGCATGGGCGAGGTGTATGCCGCCACGTTCCGGCGCGGTGACGATGGTCTGGTCGAGGCAACCGGCGTGGAAAGCGTCGGCGCCGCTGACGCGCTGATGCTCGCGCAGGACGCCGAATGGAACGTGCTCGGCAGCGGCTGGACGAGTTATCGCGATGCCGTCGGCGCGCGTCTCGCACGCACACCCGTGTGGGCCGATGGCGAGCGTTATCCGCAGGCCGCCGATGTCGCGCGTCTCGCGCTGCCGCTGGCGCTGGCCGGTCGCGGCGTCGCCGCCGACCAGGTGCTGCCGGTCTATCTGCGCAACAACGTCGCCTTGACTCTGGCCGAGCAGCGCGCACGCAAGCCGCAAGCGAACGTCGCCGGATGAGTCATTCCGGCAGCGCTTGCGGAATGCGCAGGTCGACGCTGGCAATCACGTCCTGACCGCTCGCACCGAGCACGACGACGCGCAACGCTTCGCCGGCCTGCGGGTCGAGCACATAACCATCGAAGCCGCGCTTGCGTGGACGATTGAGCCGCAGCGTTTTCTTCTCCGGTCCTATGAAGCTGGTCTTGGCCAGACCGCGGAGTTTTCCGGATGCATCGACCACGCAGATCACCGGATTGCGCGGCAGGTGTTCGATATGCGGCAGCCAGCCTTCGAAGGCTGCGACGCGGCGCAGTCCGAGCGTATCGTCGAATTCGCGCAGGATGCGCGCGCCGGCATCGGGCGTCGTCGACGGTATCGGCGCTGCTGCGGTCCAGCCCTTTTCGATCAGCGCATAGGCAGGCTCCGAATACATCGACAGATGCTGGCGCCGCAGCCGCTCCAGCGTGTCCAGTACATCGGCGCGCCGCGCATCGTCGCCATCCGGAAAGCGCAGCGGATCCCAGATGCCGAGCTGCGCGGCGACCGCCGACTGCTGCACGTTGCGATGCACGGTGGCGCTCCAGCCGGCGAAGACACGATCGCTCGGCAGCAACGCCAGCGCGGAAACGAGCGCGCCGGCAGCGAATGCGTAATCGCGCTTCCGATCGCGCGCGCCGCCGCACGCATACAGCGCAAGCCCGAGCCAGAACAGGCAGCTCCACGGCAGGTAGCGATCGGCCAGCACCTGCGAAGGAACCGCAGTCCAGGCCTGCGCACGATTGACGCAGACCAGCGCACCGGCGACGAGCGCAAAAGTCGAGAGTCCGAAGGCGAGCACACGCGTGCGACCGAGCAGGGCGCGCTTGCGCCATCCATGCAGCGCGATCAGCACATAGCCGCATACGCCGGCAGCACCGACGATGCGGCTTTCCCACGCCACCGCGTCGTCGCCGAGAGACGTGGCGAGTGCGCGCGCAGCGGCCGCCATTACGCCGCCGGTTCCATGCCGGAACGCGGCTGACGTCGCCAGTGACGGATCGAGCGCGGGATCGCTGTAGCCGAGCCAGGCATGCATCCATGGCGACGACAGCCAGCGGAGCAGATGACCCGGGACATCGATCGGATCGAACGCGAGCGATGCGCGCGCGGCGCCGGCGGCCGGCAGCACGAACAGGTAGATGCCGAGCGTCGAGATCAGGATCGCGAGTATCGGAACCAGCACGCGCCAGCGCGCCCCGAGCACGATGCCGATCGCCGCGATCGCGAAGAAGCTCGCAATGCCGGTGCCGAAACTGAAAGTCGCGCCGACGCAGCATAGCGCGGCGAGCAGCGACCACGCGATCGAACCGCGCACGCAGGCGCGACGCATCGCCGCCATCGCGAGCACGCTGAAGAGCATGACGAAATAGACATGCGCCAGCTCATTGCCGTGCATCAGCATGCGCGCGTTGCCGAGCCAGAGCAGGGCAAGCACGACGAACAAACAGGCAGCTGCGCGATTGACCGCGCTGAGCGTCGCTTCGCGCAGGATCGTCGCGACCATCACCGCCAGCGCGAGCAGCAGCGCCGCGCAGCCCGCGCCGATCTGCAGCCATTGATCGGCCGCCAGCCAGTGGATTTCGGCAATCCGCAGCAGCGCCGGCAGAATCGGACGATGCCCATTCTCCAGCTGCACGGCATTGCCCGGAAACGGCAGGCCGAGATAGACCGCATAAAACCGCAACTGGTCGAAGGCCGGATAGCGGAAAGCGAAATTCGCGATCGCGACGAGGGAGGTCCAAAGATAGAGCAGGCTTGTGATGGCGAGCACCGCGACGAAACCATGGCGCCACCAGCGTCCTGCATGTGGATAAGCTTCGAGCCCGAACAGTGCACGCATGAAACGCGGAAATGCATGTCCGTGTCGCCTCAGCATGATGCGCGTGTGTTCGTGCATCAGCGCCGGCAGACGTTTGAAGCGCAGGGCAGGCTGCTCGACGAAGTGCCACGAAGCAACCGCCAGCGCCAGCGCGAGCACGAAACCGCACACCGAATTCGCGATCGGAGTCAGGGCTGGCGCTGCATGCGCGACCAGCTGCTGCATCGGATATCCCCACAGATAGATGCCGTAGGAATAATCGCCGGCGCGATTGAATGCGTGCCATGGCAGACCATAGGCGAACCAGAATGCGAAGGCGGCTTCCGCCAGCGCGAATGCAAACGGATACAGCGCGGTCGAGTGCAATGCGAACGCCAGCATCACGCTGGCAACCACGACGGCGCCGTGGCGCGGCACGATGTCCCGATTGACGTAGCACAACGTGCCGAGCGCGAACATGCCGGCGAAGTGCAGATGCGCCGGAATCAAAACCAAGGGAAGATTGTCGGGCGCGAGCAGGCCGATCACGAACAGTGCGAGCAGCACGCCGTTGCACAGCCAACGTCGCTGCAACACACTGAACACGCCGAGAAAGGCTACGCCGACATACATGCGGACTTCGGCGGGCAGCGTCCACAGCGAGCCGTTGACCACATCGCGTTGCGGATTGCTGCCGAATACGCCGGGCAGTTGCCACAGCACGTGATCGAAGCCGAGATTGGTCAGCACATAGTCGCGCGTCGCCGGCGCGCGCAGGTAGTCGGCCAGCGGCCACGTCGTCAGCAACGCGCCGAGCACACCGGCGCAGCCGGCGACGCACACGGCATAACCCGGCACGATACGCAGCGCACGCGCCCAGATGAAACCGGCCACATCGCGACGGCGCAGAAAACTGCCGGTGACGAGAAATCCGCTGATCAGGAAAAACAGGTCGACGGCAATCGAGCCGGAGTAGCGACCCCAGCCGAGCCAGACGAACAGGTCCGGCGGACCGCTGCCGCCCGTGATCGCCGGACCGTGCCCGTAGATGACGGCCGCGGCAGCGAGAAAGCGCAGCAGCAGAAAATTGTCCGCGCTTCCAGCCAGGTCGTCGGCGAGCGTGCGCCAGTGACGTGCCGGTGCCATGGAGCGCGAATCTGCAGGCAGGATTGTCGCGGTGCGCTCGCGCAACGCAGGCTCGCGGATCATCCCGCTCACCTCTTCACGAGCACCAGTTCGAAGGCCTGTCCGTCTTCGTGCGAGGCGTCCCAATACGCGACCTCGAAACCATGGCGCGCGGCCACGTACTCGAACCATGCGCGCGAGAAATACGTGACATGCGCCGGTACATGCAGATAGGAATACTCGCGCCAGCCGGCGAGGTCGTCGCCGGGCTGCCAGCCGCTCGGGCGGTAGGGTGCGGTGACGAACAGTTTGCCGCCGGGCGCAAGCCGCGCCGCGATCTCGCCGAGCATGGCGGCGGGGTCGACCAGGTGTTCGATGACGTGGGTCATCGAGGCGAGCTGGAACGGTTCGCGCTCATCCAGCGTGGCGAGCGTGCCGACGTGATAACGATCGACCCAGGTGCATTCGCCGGCGCATTCGGCGCTGACGTCCTGGGCCACGGTGACGCTGGCCGGTTGCAGGCGTTTGCACGCGCGCGAAATCCAGGCGAGGCCGGCGCCGATCTCGAGCACGCGGCTTGCGTCGGCGGGTAGCAGATCGAGTCGGCTCAGCGCGCCTTCGTAGTATTCGAGGATTGCGGCGACGCGCTCGGGATCGGTGTAATGCGGATCGGTGAACTGCTCGGATTCCTCGTAGAGCACGCGCAGATCGGCCGCGCTCGGCGCCGGATCCAGATAGACCACGTCGCAGCGACTGCAATGGACGAGCTCGAACTGCTGCGTATGGAACGCGCCCGGATGCGTCGGTGCAACTTCGCCGAGGCGGCGCTGATGCCCGCGTCGACCGCAGGCGCGACAGGAAGCTCCGAACAGGAAAGAGAGCGGCATCGCGGCGATCGACAGGGCGGGGGCGTCCGTATAATGCCACACCGTTTTTCAGGATGACCCGCCGGTGATCGATGCGTCCGTCTTGCTGCGCGCCGATGCGTCGAGAGAGGCGTTTCTCTCGGCGCGTCCGTTCCGCCATGTCGTGATTCCGGATTTTCTCGATCGCGCGGCGTGCGAGCAACTGCGTGCCGACTTTCCGCAGTTCGAGGCGCGGCATGCGCTCAACGAGATGGGCGAGGTCGGCGGCAAGGCGGTGCGCATGGATGTGCGCGATATTTCCGATGGCTATCGCGCGCTCGATCGCTATCTGCAGAGCGATGAATTTCTCGGTTTCGTTTCGCGTGTCACCGGGATTCCCGGTCTGCTCTACGATCCGGACTACATCGGCGGCGGCACTCACGAGAATCGCCACGGCCAAGGGCTCGATGCGCACGTCGATTTCAATTATCACCCGCGCACGCGCTGGCATCGCCGGCTCAATCTGATCGTGTATCTGAATCCGCAGTGGGAAAAAAGCTGGGGCGGCGCGCTCGAACTGCACTCCGATCCGTGGAGTCCGGCCAGCGACGTCACCGTGCCGGTCGTACCCTTGTTCAATCACTGCGCAATCTTCGAAACCACCGAATCCTCGTGGCATGGTTTTTCGCAGATCGATCTGCCCGAGAACATGCGCGCGATTTCGCGCAAGTCGTTTGCGATCTATCTGTACACGCGCGAGCGACCGCGCGAGGAAACCGCGCCGCCGCACGCGACGATCTACGTGCCCGACACGACGCCGGCCACGTGGTCGGAAGGCCGCGTTCTGAGCAAGACGGACGTCGGCGATCTGGTGCGCGGAATGAGCGGCATGCGCACCCAGCTGCGCTATCTCTACGATCGCGAAAAACGTTTCGGCGCGCAGATCGCGACGCTCGAAACTGCACTCGATGAAGCGCGCGCAGCGCAGCGTCTGGAGCTGCAGGGCTACGTCACCCAGCCGCGCGGCGTGCGCGGTGTCTGGGCCGATGGCTGGGCCGGCGCGGCGATGTCGGTGTGCTTCGTGCCGACGCGTTCCATGCGCGAGCTGCATCTGGACCTGTGGTCGCCGCCGCAGCTCGGCACCGAACAGATGCTGCGCATCCGTCTCGGTGATGCGACGTATACGCAGTCGTTGCGTCCCGGCCTTCGCACGCCGGTGCCGCTTGCGCTGCGCGCGGCCGC
>Ga0247779_1000076_pt1 | contig 82418 bp, 70 predicted proteins | sample UWRJL221509R5_FD_179925 | JGI IMG/M metagenome (GOLD analysis project Ga0247779, IMG submission 179925) | Plant litter microbial communities from Arlington Agricultural Research Station in Wisconsin, United States - UWRJ-L221-509R-5 | ecosystem: Environmental > Terrestrial > Plant litter >... | reverse complement strand
CGCTGCCTCCTCCGCCACCGCCGCCCCCGCCCTTCGATCCGAACGGCAATGCCAGCACGACCAAGCCACCCGCGCCGCCGGTGCCGGCACCGCGCGCCAGCGGTCTCGGCGTGGCCGGTGGTCGCGCCTCGTCCTCGACGGCGGCCGCGACAAGCACCGCGCCCTCGCTGGTGTCCGGTGCGACGCTCGTCGCTGCCGACAAGTCCTCGACCCTGGGCATCGAGACGGTCTTCGCCGACAACTACGCCTTCACCGGCGAGCAGGGCAGCAACGCGCAGGCGATGGCGCAGCGCCTCGTGGCCAGCCAGCCGGGCCTGGCCGACAAGCTGACGATCCATGCCGGCGTGGAGGTGCGTTCCACCGGCGCGCTGACGATCGGCACCGACATCGCCGAGCAGCCGCTGAACCATCTCGATCGCGCCGCGGCGCCGAACCTGGGCGGCATGTCGCTGAGCTTGCGCGCGGCCGGCGACCTGACGGTCCAGCACAACATCAGCCTCGGCTTCCAGCCGACCGATGGCAGCGATTCGCGCACCAGCTCGCAGGACGCCGCGCAGTGGGTCGCGATCGACGGCAAGGCCGGCTCGATCCGCCTCGCCGCCGGTGCCGACCTGAGCGCGGCCGACCCGCGTGCCGTCGTCAAGAGCATCGCCCCCGCCAGCGGCAACCTGCTGATCGGCAGCGCCGACGGCGCCAGCACCGTGGTCGTCCGCACGACGGTCGGCTCGATCGCGCTAGCGGCGGCGCAGGACGTGCGCCTGCTGGACGAGCAGGCGGCCGTCTACACCAGCGGCGCGCCGGTGCTGAGCTTCACCGCGCCGCCCGCCCCCGGCCCGCAGGGCGAGGACGAAGGCAGCGGACACAGCCACGCGCTCGACGGCACGACAACCAACCCCGGCACCGGCGGCAACGACAACGCCAGCCAGAACCTGCCGCCGCCGCCACCGCTTCCGGCCGGCAGCCCGCCGGCGCCGAGTCCCTCGCCAAGCCCGACGCCGTCGCCGAGCCCGAGTCCCGGCCCGAGCCCATCGCCCGGCCCGTCGCCGAGCCCGGCACCAGGCCCCGCACCGGCCCCGTCCGGCCCCTTCGACCCGAATGGCAACGCCGGCACGACGCTCCCGCCCGCGCCGCCGCTGCCCGGTGGTGGCAATGCGCCGAGCCCGGGCCCCGGTCCGTCGCCGAGCCCCTCGCCCGGCCCTTCACCGAGCCCGGGTCCGAGCCCGAGCCCCGCCCCGGCCCCCGTGCAGACGCCGGCACCGGTGCCCGTGCCCGACAACTTTCCCGCTGCGAACCTGCCGGTCAGCCTGTCCGTCATCAAGAACCAGCGCGTGATGGTCGACGGCACGACGACGCCCTTCCTCGACGGCGGCGGCGCGATCAGCGTCAGCGCGGGCCATGACGTGGTCGGCGCCACGCCGACGACGGCCGACAGCGTCGCTACCTGGGCCTACCGCACGCAGGTGACCGGCACCGGCGGCAGCTCGCAGATGGTCTGGTTCGCTCGCTACGACCTGTTCCGCCAGGGCATCGCCACATTCGGCGGAGGCGACGTGCGAGTCAACGCCGGCCACGACCTGACGAACCTGCGAGCCGCCGCGGCGAACAACGGCTGGGTCATCAACGGCAGCGGTGCAACCAGTACCACGCAGGGACAGGCGCAGGTGCAGCAGTTCGGCGGCGGCTCGGTCTACGCGACGGCCGGCCACGACATCGTCAACGGCAGCCTCTACGCCAGCGGCGCGGCGCTGCAGGTGACGGCCGGCGGCAGCATCGCCGCCGACGCCAGCCGTAGCGCCGGCGAGGAGGACGCGGGCCTGCGCCTCGTGTACCAGGACGGCGCGGTGCGCGTGAACGCGGCGCGCGACCTGACGGTGGCCTACGCGTCCAGCCTGATGAACCTGATGAGCGAATCGGCCAGCGGCTCCGCGGGCTCGCGCAACACGATCGTCGGCATGAACAACGACGCCTCGCTGAGCCTGCAGTCCACGGCCGGTGACCTGAGCTACCTCGCGCTCAAGCAGACCTTGACCGGCACGACGCAGGCCGACAGCCTGGGTGGCGAGCTGCCCGGCGAGGCGAGCTTCGTGGCGGCGGCTGGTTCGGTGAACATCGCCGGCGTGACGCAGGTGGCCACGCAGACCGGCGGCTTCCAGGCGCTGGCCGCCGAGAACCTGACCGTCAGCGACCTCGTCGTCACCGCCGCCGGCGCGGCACCTGCCGCCACGGTGATGTCGCGCAGCGCGGCGATTGCCGCGCAGGGCAACACGACGGCCAATGGCCAGGGCCTGCTGGACGCCAGCGACCGCAGCCCGGTCGAACTGGTGGCCGCGGGCGGCGACCTGCGCGTCACCGGCGGCGGCATCAACAGCGCGCGGCCGGTGCGGATGATCGCGAGCCAGGACATCGACTTCGGCGAGACCAGCAGCCTCGTCGTCCAGCACCAGCCGCAGCGGCTGGCCGCCGACGGCACGCCGCTGGGCGCGCTGTCGGAGCTGAGCTTGCTGCAGGCCGGCCGCGACGTGCTGATGGGCCTGGAGCCCGGCGGCAACGTCAGCCGGATCGAAGTGGCCGGGCCGGGTGACCTGGTCGTGCTGGCCGGCCGCCACATCGACCTCGGCACCAGTGCCGGCGTCACCTCGATCGGCAACTCGGGCAGCAACCTGAACAGCGCCGGTCCTTCGCCCAGCGTGCTGCTGCCCAGCCGCGGCGCCGATATCACGATGGTGGCCGGCCTGCGCACCGACGGGCAGGACTACCTGAACGCGACCCAGCAGGGCTTCGCGCTCGTGGGCGTCAGCGGCCTCACCGGCCATGCCGGCGACCTGTACGCGTTGGTGAGCGGTGCGTCGGCGGCTTCGTTCAACGCGCTCGGCGGCGCGCAGCAACTGGCCGCGCTGCAATCGCTGCTGGGCAATGCGGCGTACACGAAGGCGCTGTCCGCCTACGCGCAGTCGCTGCCGACCCGCGCCGATGCCGGCGAGCAGGCGATCCGCATGGCAGCGCTGCAGGGCAAGGCGCCCGGCGATGCAGCGGTGGTGGAGGCGCTGGCCAAGACCACCTCGCAGACGCAGCCCTCGTGGAGCAGCCTGACACCCGCGCAGGCACTGGCCGCCTTCGGCATGCTGACACAAGACCAGCAGGCCACGGCCGTGCTGCCGCTGCTGAGCCAGGCCTTCGCGGCGCTACCGGCCGCCACGCGCTACACGGCGCTGGCCGGCTTCGCCACCGCGGCACAGAAGGATGCACTGGGCGACTACGTGCGCAAGGTCACCGGCAACGCGCAGCTCAGCGATGCGGCTGCGGCGCAGCTGTTTGAGACCTTGCCGCTGGAGCGCCAGGCGGTATGGCTCAACAGCGTGCTGGTCGGCGAGCTGCGCAGCGCCGGCCGCGCGGCGGCCAGGGCCACCGACGACCTGACGCAGGCGGCCGACTACGCGCTGGGCTACCGGGCGATCAACCTGCTGTTCCCGCTCGGCGACGAAGGACGACCGGCCGGCGACATCCTGATGCCGACCAGCCAGGTCAAGACGACGATGAATGCCGGCATCACCTTGCTGACACCGGGCGGCGGCGTCGACGCCGGCGAGGTCGCGTCCACCGGCCAGGCCAAGAACCCGAGCCAGCTGGGCATCGTTACCTTGAACGGCGGCGACATCGCCGGCGTGGTCCGCGACAACCTCGCGGTCAACCAGTCGCGCGTGTTCACCGTCGGCAGCGGCAACCTGCTGCTGTGGTCGTCCGAGGGCAATATCGACGCGGGCCGCGGCGCGAAGACGGTGGTCGGCGCGCCGGCACCGGTGCTACGGCTTGATTCGAGCGGCCACCTGTACTTCGACACCTCGGGCTCCTTCAGCGGCAGCGGCATCGCCGTGCTGAACGCCGCCAGCGAGCTGGACCTGTACGCGCCGTCCGGCGCGATCAGCGCCGGCGAGGCGGGCATCCGCTCGGCGGGCAATGCCTTCTTCGGCGCCAAGACCTTCATCAACACCTTCGACTTCAGCGTCGGCGGCACGACGGCCGGCGCACCGCCGCCGGCCTCGGCCGCGCTGCCGGTGGTCGCGCCGGGCGCAAGCAACCTGGCCGCCAACGCGGCGAACGCCGCCGCACCGGAAGGCGACGACGACGCCCGCAAGAAGCGCCGCTCGCGCCGCCAGCTGCTGCTCGAGTTCCTCGGCTTCGGCAGCAACACCTGACCCTTTGATTGACTGACACGACACCATGCGCAAAGCACTGATCGCCACCGCCCTGCTGGCCGCCACCGGGCTCGCTCACGCCTCCTGGTGGAACGAGGCCTGGACCGAGCGCGCGAAGATCACGCTCAACACCTCCGCCCAGGGCCTGGAGACCAAGGAGGCAGCGGCCGGCATCGCCGTGGCCGTGCGCCTGCACTCCGGCAACTTCGACTTCACCGCGGCCAAGGAAGACGGCTCGGACCTGAGAGTCGTCGCGGCCGACGACAAGACGCCGCTGAAGTTCAGCGTCGAGCGCTTCGACGGCATCAACGAACTGGCGGTGCTGTGGGTGCAGATGCCCAGCGTGCTGCCGGGCACCGACAAGAACGTGTTCTACGTCTACGGCGGCAATGCCAAGGCGGCGGCGGAAACCGGCGAGGCCTTCGACCCGTCGACCGTCGCGGCCTTCCACTTCGCCGAAGGCGCGGCCGACGCCAGCGGCGCGCTGAAGCCGGCCGCGCCGGTGGCGATCGAGGCCAACGGCCTGCTGGCCGGCGCCGCGAAGCTGGACGGCAAGCCCATCGTCTACGCGCTCAGCGACAAGGCGATCGCCGATGCCGGCAAGCAGTTGACCCTGTCGATGTGGGTCAAGCTGGACGACGTGTCCAAGGCGGGCCTGCTCGACTGGGGGGCCTTAAGCCTGCGCGTGCAGGACGGCAAGCTGGTCGCCCGCGGCGAGGGCAAGACGGAACTGGCCGGCGGCGTGATCGGCGCGGCGCACTGGACGCACGTCGCGCTGCGCCTGGGCAGCAACAAGGCGACCTTGTTCGTCGGCGGCGCGCAGGTGGCGCAGGGCGACATGGGCACGCCGGCGCTGGAGGGCAACCTGCGCCTGGGCGAGGGCGCGCGCGGCCTGCTGGACGAGCTGCAGATCGCCAGCACCCTGCGCAGCGCCGACTGGATCGCCGTCAGCGCCGGCGCGCAGGGCGCGGAGAGCCGCCTGGTCGCCTCGCAGCGCGAGAACAAGGACAGCGCCGGCGGCGAAGGCGGCGAGGGCGGCGGCTACATGGGCATCCTGATCAAGAGCCTGACGCCCGACGCCAAGGCCGTGATCGCGATCCTGTTGATCATGTTCGTGATCGCCGCGTGGGTGATGGTCAGCAAGAGCGTGCTGGTGGGCCGCGCCGAGAAGGACAACCGCAGCTTCCTAGAACGCTTCCGCGCGGCGGACGAGAACCTGCTGAAGCTGGGGGGCAACGATCAGCACGCGAACTCGCCGCTGTTCCGGCTCTACGAGGCCGGCGTGCGCGAGCTGGCCAAGCGCAAGGTCGGCGAGGCGGGCAGCGCACCGCTGTCGGGCGCTTCGATCGACGCCGTGAAGGCGGCGGTGGATGCCGACTTCGTGCGCGAGAACAACAAGCTGAATTCGAAGATGGTGCTGCTGACGATCGCCATCTCCGGCGGCCCCTTCCTGGGCCTGCTGGGCACGGTGGTCGGCGTGATGATCACCTTCGCGGCCATCGCCGCGGCCGGCGACGTCAACGTCAACGCAATCGCACCGGGCATCGCCGCCGCGCTGCTCGCGACGGTGGCGGGCCTCGCGGTCGCGATCCCCGCGCTGTTTGGCTACAACTACCTGGCCGCGCGGATCAAGAACGTCAGCTCGGACATGCAGATCTTCGTCGACGAGTTCATCACTCGCGTCGCCGAAATTTATGGTGCCAGGTAGCCGCCATGTCCGCTGACATCAAGGGCGACAACCAGCCCTACGACGACATCAACATCACGCCGATGCTGGATCTCGCCTACGTGCTGCTGGTGACCTTCATCATCCTGACGACCGCCTCGGTGCAGGGCGTGAAGGTGCGCTCGCCGCAGACGCAGGCGCAGAACAACCTGGCCAAGCCGCAGACCCGCGCGGTGACGATCACCGCCGACGGCGCCGTCTACCTGGACGCCTACCCGGTCGACATGCGCCAGCTGCACGACACCTTAGCCCAGTACAAGTCCGCCAACCCGAACCTGCCGGTCGTGCTGAAGGCCGATGCCGCTGCGCAGTACGACAAGGTGATGGAGGTGCTGGAGACGGTGAAGCAGCTGGACATCACCGAGATCGGCCTCGTCACCAAGCGTGCCGGCACGGACGGCGGCTGAGGAGGCTGAAGCATGCAAGTCAACACCGAAGCCAAGCCCTACGACACGATCAACGTGACGCCGATGCTGGACCTCGCCTACGTGCTGCTGGTCGTCTTCATCCTGATGACGACGGCCTCGGTGCAGGGCCTGTCGATCACCTTGCCCAAGCCCAGCAACAAGCCCAGCACCGAACACCACGAGCTGAAGATCGTGCAGGTGATGCCCGACGGCGCGCTGCTGCTCAACGGCGTGGCGCTGAGCGTGGGCGAGCTCGAATCGCAGCTGCAGGCCGCACACGGCCGCGACGTCCAGATGACGGTGGCGATCAAGGGCCACACGAAGGCGCGCTACGAGGGCGTCGTCGCCATCGTTGACCTGTGCAACCGGCTGCAGATCAACATGGCCTTGGTCACCTCGAGGATCGGGACCTGAGATGAGACTGCATTCATCTCCATCGGGCATGGCCACGGGCTGCGGGCGGGGGCGTCCACTTCATGTCCCCCGGCCGCTGCGCGGCCTCCTCCTTTACTTCCGTGGCCGCCCCCACCCACATCCCGCGGCAGACCACGGCTCGTTTTCTCGGCGAAGCAGGGTGGTGGGGTGCCCCGCAGCGCAAATAAAGGAGGAGCCCGCGCAGCGGGCGGGGGACATGGAGCTGCGGGGTACGCCGCCGCCCTGCGTCTCCCACGCAAGCTCGGGCCTTCAAGGCGCTGCCCAAGGAAGTCGGAATTGAACACTCGCCAACGCAAGACCAGGCCCTGGCTGCTCCCCGCGCTATTCGCGCTAGCGTTCGCCGTGCTGCTGGCGGCCGGCGCTTGGTACTTGTCGACGATGAAGTCCAGCGAAGGCCCACGCCGCCAGGTCTCCAGGATCGCGCTGCTGCCCGACACACCGCCGCCTCCGCCGCCGCCGAAGGAGGAGAAGAAGCCCGAGCCGCCGAAGGACGAGCCCAAGCAGGTCGTCCATGAGGAGCAGATCAAGCAGGCCGAGGCACCGAAGGCACCGGAGCCGATCAAGATGGAAGGCGCGGCCGGCGAGGGCAACAGCGCCTTCGCGGCCGGCGGCGTCAAGAACGAGTACAGCGGCGGCACGCCGGTCACCGGCGCCAGCACCGGCGGTACCGGCACGAGTTCGGACCGCGCGCAGGAGCGCTTCTTCGCCAACACAGTGCGCCAGCAGCTGCGCGACGAGATCGAGCGCCGGCTCAAGGGCGACGCCGACCAGATGGTGGCGAGCTTCTCGATCTGGCTCGCGCGCGACGGCGCGATCGAACGCTACGAACTGCAGCCCAGCGGCAGCGAGAGCAACGACGCTGCCCTGCGCGCCGCGCTGGACGAGACCGTGCGTCAGTTCAAGCTGCCGCCGCCTCCAGCCATCGCCCAACCGATGCGCTTCCGCCTCAACGTGCGCCCGCAAGCCTAGTCATGGAGCCCCTCGTCCAACGAGTACGTTGGCCGGTCCCCCGAGGGGACGGCGATGCTCGCGGCGTCGAGCCGCGAGCGCATCGCCAGCGCGGGCCGGCTTGGGGCGGCCCGGCGCTCGGCCCGAAATGCCGCGCCATGCGCGAACGAAAACCGATCTGACTTCCCGACATCGATTCCCATGAAGAACCCACATCGACTCCGAAGCCCGCTGGCGGTCCTCGCTTGCGCCTTGCTGTTCACCGGGGCAGCCCATTCGCAGGAGGCTGAGAAGCAGGAGCTCGCTCGTCTGCGCGCAACGACCGAGGCGTTGATCGAGGCGCTTGTCGGTCAGGGCCTGCTGACGCGCGAGCGTGCCGACACGATCCTGCGCCAGGCACACGATGCCGGCGCCAACGCGGCCGCAGCGGCTGCCACCGCGACGCCAGTGCCGGCACCACAGAAGGTGCTCCGCATCCCCTACGTGCCCGAGACGGTGCGCAAGCAGATGAGCGATGAGATCAAGACCGAGGTGCTGGCGCAGGCGCGCAGCGAGCGCTGGGGCGAGCCCGGCGCGCTGCCCGACTGGCTGGGCCGCATCACCATCGCCGGCGACGTGCGCGCCCGCGCCGAGGGCGACTACTTCGACGGCGCCAACATCCCGGCCGTCTACTATCACAACCAGACCGCCTCGCCGGCCTGGTCGCCGGATCTGAACAACACGACGAACACGACGAGCCGGATGACATTGCGCGCGCGCCTGGGCGTCAGCGCCAAGATCGGCGACACGCTGGACGCGACGATCCGCGCCTCCACCGGCAACAGCAGCAGCGGTCCCACGTCCACCTCGCAGACGCTGGGCAACGACTTCAACAAATACCAGCTCGTGCTGGACCGCGCCTGGATCTCCTGGCGGCCCTGGGAGGCGCTGACGCTCAACGCCGGCCGCATGCCCACGCCCTTCTACAACACCGACCTCAGCTGGGCCGACGACCTCTCCTTCGACGGCCTCGCCACGCAGATCAAGACGGCGATCGCGGGCGAACACCAGCTGTTCGCGACGGTCGGCGCCTTCCCGCTCGAATACGGCAGCCTCGGCTCGTCGACGAACAAGTGGCTGCTGGGCGCGCAGATCGGCGGCAGCATGCGCATCGCCTCGGGCGTCAAGGCCAAGCTGGGCGTGGCGATCTACGACTTCCACAAGGTCGAAGGCCAGCGCGAGACCGATCCGCCGCCGACCGGCCCGCTGGCCGGCACGCAGCCCTACTTCGCGAGCCAGTACTCGCCGAACTGGCGCCAGAAGGGCAACACGCTGATCGCGCTGAATGACCCGACCAGCACCGCCGCGCCGGTCTGGGGCCTGGCCTCGAAGTTCCGCCCGGTGGACCTGACCCTGGGCCTGAACCTGGAGATGTTCGCGCCGGTGATGATCAAGATGACGGCCGACTTCATCAAGAACACCGCCTTCGACATCAACGACATCAACCGCCGCGCCGGCGTCACGCTGGTGCAGCTGTATCCGAAGAACCGGGCGGCGCAGTTCCGCGTCGACGTCGGTGCCGACACGATTCAGCGCCGCGGCGACTGGCAGGCCTTCACCGGATACCGCTACTTCGAGCGCGACGCCTGGGTCGACGGCTTCACCGACACCACCTGGAACCTCGGCGGCACCAACTACAAGGGCTGGACCCTGGGCCTGAACTACGGCATCGACCGCAACGCCTGGCTCGGCGCGCGCTGGACCAGCACCCGCAACCTCGACGACGGCGTGCGCTTCACCGACCCCAGCGGCGCCACCTCGGGCACGATGAGCAACGCGCCGCTGAAGATCGACGTGTTCCAGCTCGAACTCAATGCGCGTTTCTGATGGAGAGGACCATGCATCGTCTGCCGCTTGTTTTGATCCTCAGCTGCTGCATGTCGCTCGCTCACGCGCAGGACGAGGGCAAGGTCTCGCGCGAGCGCGAAGCGCTGCGCCGCGCGCAGAACGCGCTGCGCGCTGCCACCGAGCAGCAAGGCCAGTTGCAAGCCGACAAGGCGGCGCTGGTGCAGGACAAGGACAAACTCGCCGAGCAACTGAAGGCCGAGCAGGGCCGCGGCCAGGCCGCGAGCGCGAAGCTGCGCGGCGCCGAGCAGCGCGCCGAGGCACTGCAGGCCGAGCTGGAAGCGGCCCACAAGGCACGACAGCAGCAGGAAGCCGCCGCGCAGCAGCGCGAGCAGGAGCTGACGCAGCAGCTGCAGGCCGCGCGCCGCGAGGGCGCGGAGCACCTGCAGACCGCCCGCGCGTTGACGACGCTGCTGGAGCGCAGCACCACCGAGCTGGCCAGTGCCGAGGACAAGAATCGCCAGCTCTACGCGATCGGCCAGCAACTGGTGCAGCGCTACCTCGGCCGCAAGCCCGACGAGATCGCCGGCATCTCCGATCCGGTGCTGGGCCTGACCGCGATCAAGCTGGAGAACCACGCCGAGGAGATGCGCGCGCAGCTCGCGGCCCAACGAGTCAGATAGCCTCAGGCTCCGACCACACGCGCCCACGGCCCAGCATCACCTGCTGATGGCCGCAGCCGGCCGGGATCATCGGGAAGCAGTTCTCCTCGGCGGCCACGACTACATCGAGGAAGAAGGGCCCCGGCGCGTCCAGGCACTCGCGCAGCGCCTCCTCCAGCTCCTCGCGCCGCTCGACCCTCCGCGCCTGCCAGCCGAAGCCGCGCGCCACGGCGACGAAATCCGGCAGCGCCTCGGTGTAGCTGTGGCTGTAGCGGCCGTCGTGGACCAGTTCCTGCCATTGCCGCACCATGCCCATGTAGCCGTTGTTGACCAGCACGAGCTTGACCGGCGTGCGGTGCTGGAGGGCGGTGGACAGCTCCTGGATGTTCATCTGCACCGAGGCGTCGCCGCTGACGCAGACGACCAGGCGCCCGGGGTGCGCGATCTGCGCGCCGATCGCGGCGGGCAGGCCGTAGCCCATCGTGCCGGCGCCGCCGGAGGTGAGCCAGCGACGTGGCGCGTCGAAGCCCAGGTGCTGCGCGGCCCACATCTGGTGCTGGCCGACGTCGGTGCTGACGATCGCATCGCGCTCGCGCACCGGGCCGGCCAGCGCGCGCAGCAGGGCCTGCGGCGCGATGCGGTCCGCGCGATCCTCGAAGCCCAGCGATCGCTCGGCGCGCCAGCGATCGATGCGCCCCCACCATGGGGCGAGTCGATGGGCGTCGGGCGGGTCACGATGCAGCAGCGGCAGCAGCGCGTCGAGCAGCGCCGCGCAGTCGCCCTGCAGCGCGATGTCGGCGCGCACGACCTTGTCGATCGAGCGGCGGTCGATGTCCATGTGGATCACCTTGGCGCCGGGGCAGAAGTCAGCAAGCCGGCTCGTCACGCGGTCGTCGAAGCGCGCGCCGATGCAGACGACCAGGTCGGCCTCGTGCATCGCCATGTTCGCCTCCAGCGTGCCGTGCATGCCCAGCATGCCGAGCCACTGCGGATCGGAGGCGGGGAAGGCGCCCAGACCCATCAAGGTCAAGGTGCAGGGGGCGCCCGCCAGGCGCACGAGTTCGGTGAAGCGTTCGCAGGCCTGCGGTCCCGAGTTCACCAGCCCGCCGCCGCCATAGAAGACCGGTCGCTCGGCGTGGCGGATCGCGTCGGCCGCGGCCTGGAGATCTTGCGGGCTCGGCGTGGCACTGCTGGTTGCTTGTGTGGAGGGCGCAGGGCAGTGTGCGACGCGAGCCTGCTGCACATCCTTCGGCACATCGACCAGCACCGGCCCTGGCCGCCCGCCGCCGGCCAGCTCGAACGCGTGGCGCAGCGTGGCCTCCAGCGCCTCGGCCTCGCGCACCTGCACATTCCACTTCGTCACCGAACGGGTGATCGCCAACGCATCGCATTCCTGGAACGCGTCGGTGCCGATCGCCGTGGTCGCCACCTGGCCGCTGATGCACAGCACCGGCACCGAGTCGCAATGCGCGTCGAGCAGGCCCGTGGTGGTGTTGCTGACACCCGGGCCGGAGGTGACGATGACAACGCCGACCCGCCCGGTCGAGCGCGCATAGCCCTGCGCCGCGTGCACGGCCGCCTGCTCGTGCCGCACCAGCACATGGCGCAGCCGCGGCTGGCGGTGCAGCGCGTCGTAGATCGGCAGCACGGCGCCGCCGGGGTAGCCGAAGACGGTGTCCACGCCCAGGTCGAGAAGGGTGCGCACGATCCGGTCGGCGCCGGTCGGGAGTTCGGTATTCGCAGTCGTTTCCATGCAGACGAATATCCCGGTAACGGGACGGAAAGTGCTTTCGAATTTCTGCGCTTTCGGCGATATGGAAGAAAATCCTTCCGTCAATTGGAAGTAAGGCGGGAAAAAATGCAACTCGACAAGTTCGACATCGCGATCCTCGAAGCGCTGCAGCGCGACGCCCGCATCAGCCTGCAGGAGCTGAGCGCCCAGGTCGGCCTGACCAGTTCACCCTGCTGGACGCGCATCAAGCGGATGGAGACGGCCGGCGTCATCGAAGGCTATTCGGTGCGACTCAACGCCGAGCAACTCGGCCTCGGCGACACGGTGATCGTCCACGTCACGCTGGACAGCCACTCCGACGAGGCGCTGATGGAGTTCGGCCGTGCGCTGCAGGAGATCCCGGAGGTGCTGGAGGCCTTCCTGGTGTCGGGCGACTACGACTATTACGTGCGCATCGCCGTCAGCAACACGCGCGACTACGAGCGCTTGCTGCGCGAGCGGCTCTACAAGATCCCGGGCATCCGGCACAGCAAGTCCAGCTTCGTGCTGCGGCAGCTGAAGCAGGGCCAATTGCCACTGCGGCGGTAGGCCTCGTCCTACCGGCCAAGGCGGTCCAGGCCGGTGGTCTCCGGTGGGCGCGCGGCCCAACATGAACGGGTCCATTCACTGCGGGCTTGCCCGCCAAGGAGTAGCTCATGTCCACGAAAGACACCATCAACGCCCTGAACGACCTGATCGAAACCGCCAAGGACGGCGAATACGGCTTCGGCGAGTGCGCCAAGCGCGTCCAGTCGCCGACGATCAAGGAAACGCTGCTGCGCCGCTCGGCCGAGTGCCGCACCGCCGCGGCCGAGCTGCAGTCCTACGTCCGCCAGCTCGGCGGCGACCCGGCCGACAGCGGCACTGCGCTGGGCGCGCTGCACCGCGGCTGGATCAGCGTCAAGGACGCGCTGACGCCCGATTCCGACCACCGCATGCTGGAAGAAGCCGAACGCGGCGAAGACGCCGCGCTGGGCCGCTACCGCAAGGCGCTGAAGGCCGACCTGACGCCCGATGCGCGCGAACTGGTCGAACGCCAGATGCGCGGTGCGCAGGCCAACCATGATGAAGTGAAGCAACTGCGCGACGCGACCGTGTAAGCAGGCTCGCTGGCCGGGGGCTCGGAATGCGTTCCGGCGCTCCTGGTCAGGTCAGTAAATCGGGTTTGCAGAACTGGTCGATTCGGCGGGCGGCCGATCGTCGTGCTGATGGATGATCCATTCATTCACTCATCATTCACGCACTCAGACGAGCACCAGGAGCACCCATGAGCAAGATGATCTTCATCAGCCTGCCGATCACCGATCTCGCAGCCTCGACCACCTTCTACAAGGCGCTGGGTTTCGAAAGGAACCCCGCTTTTAGCGACGACAGCGGGGCCTGCATGGTGTGGAGCGAGGCCATCTACGTGATGCTGGTGACGCATGCCAAGTGGCGCACGTTCACACAGCGGCCCTTCCCCGCGCCGGGCTCGGCCGGACTGATGCTCTCTCTCGCGCTGGACAGCCGCGCCGCCGTCGACGCGATGAACGAGGCCGCCGCCGCCCACGGCGGGCAGGCTGACGTGAACCCGGTCGACGACCTGGGCTTCATGTACACCCGCGACCTGGCCGACCCCGACGGCCATATGTGGGCGGCGCTCTGGATGGATCCGGCGTCGATTCCGCCGAAGCAGGAATAGTGACGGGCATGCTCCGCGCGTGCCTCGCCGGTCTTGCCATCCTGGCATGCGCTCCCGCCCGCGCCGAACGACCGGACTGCAACCAAGCCGCGCTGGCGGCCATCACCCAGATCGACGTGCCGGGGCGTCCCTTCGCGGCGGTCCCGAGTGCGGACGGCTGCACCGTCTTCGTCTCGCTGACGGGGAAGAACGGGCGCAGCCAGATCGCCGTGTTGGCACGTGCGAATGGCGCGCTGTCCGTCGCCCGCACGGTGGCCGTGCCCGGGCAACTGACCGGCCTGGCGCTCAGCCACGACGGCACCGTCCTGGCCGCGGCCAACGGGCAGGGCGTGGCGCTGCTGTCGGTGGAGCGCCTGCTGGCCGCGGGTGCCGGCACTCCCGTCGTCGGCCTGCTCGACGAGGGGCGCGGCGCGGGCAGCATCTACCTGGCGTTCAGCCCGGACGATCGCCTGCTCGTCGTCAGCAACGAGCGCTCGAACAAGCTCGGCGTCTACGACCTCGCCGCCGCGAGCGCCGGCAAGCCGATCCGGTCGATCGGGCACATTCCCACCGGCGGCGCACCGGTCGGCCTGGCATTCTCGCCCGATGGGCGCTGGCTCTACAGCACCAGCGAGGTCGCGACCGGCGAACGCAGCTGCACCGCGGAAGGGCGGGGCTCGGCGTATCCGCAGGGCGCGCTGATGGTGGTGGACGTCGCGCGCGGCGTGAGTGAGCTGGATCAGGCCGTGGTCGCCCGGTTGCCGGCCGGCTGCAACCCGGTGCGGGTGGCGCTGTCGCCGGCGGGTGATCGCGTCTACGTGACGGCTCGCGGCAGCAACGCGGTGCAGGTCTTCGATGCGGGCAAGCTGCTCGGCGACCATGAGCACTCGCTGCAAGCGAGCGTGCCGGTCGGCCAGTCGCCCGTCGGCCTGGCCGTCGATGGCGCCCATGTGTTCGTGGCCAACTCCGATCGTTTCGGCGGTGGGCAGCATCAATCGCTGTCGGTCCTCGATCCGGACCACCTCGACGCGGGCGCGGGAAGCATTCCGGCCGGGGGCTTTCCGCGCGAGCTCAGGATCACCAGCGACGGGAAGAGCCTGCTGGTGACGAATTTCGAATCGGGCAGCGTCGAGTTGATCGATCTGGCGCGGCTGGACGACGCGATGCGCGGGGCGGGGAAGTAGCGGATTCGCCGGCGAACCTCCATAACCGGCACGATTGCCGCAGGCGGCGCGCGAACCTATGCTGCGGCATCGTTTGGGAGACCGAGATGGGCGTCGACACGGCATTGGTTCGAGACGTGGTCGTGGTGGTCCCCGGCATCATGGGCAGCGAGCTGGTCGCGCGCGACGACCGGCCCCTCTGGACCGTGTCGCCCGGCGGGCTCACCGATGCGATCCGCGCGCTCCGGAGCGGCGAGCTGGTGCTGCCGCGCGACCAGGGCGATGGCCCCGCGCCCGACGGGGTGAAGCCGGCCGGCCTGCTGCGCAGCCTGCACGTGATTCCGGGCCTCTGGAGCCCGGTGACCGGCTACGAGGGACTGATGGAGTTCCTGCGCGGCCCGAACTTCCAACTGATCGACACCGAGCGCTACGGGCCCGACGTGATCCCGAACCTGATCCCCTTCGCCTACGACTGGCGGCTCTCGAACCGCTACAACGGCCAGCGCCTGCGCGACGTGGCGCTGCCCGCGCTGGAACGCTGGCGTGAGCAGCCGGGCATGGGCGATGCCAAGCTGGTGCTGCTGTGCCATTCGATGGGCGGGCTGGTGGCGCGCTGGTTCGCCGAGCGCGAACGCGGCGCCGAGTTCATCCGGGCGATGGTCACGATGGGCACGCCGCACCGCGGCGCGCTGAAGGCGCTGACGGCGCTGGTCAACGGCCTGGAGCCGCGCTTCGGGCCGCTGCGCCTGTCGCTCAGTGCGCTGGCGCGCAGCCTGCCCTCGCTGTACCAGCTGCTGCCGCAGTACGACTGCATCGTCCCCGGCGCCGGGCCTCGCGTTGGCATCGGCGCGGCCAGCGGCCTGGGTCTGGACACGCCGATGTGGAACGACGCCTGTGCCTTCCACATTGCGATCAACAAGAACGAGAACCCGGCCTACGCGCTGCACAAGGTCGTCGGCATCCGCCAGCCGACCGCGACCACTGCACGCCTGCTCGGCGACCGGATCGAGCCGCTGTTCGAGATCGAACCGGGCAAGAACCAGGGCGGCGATGGCACGGTGCCGCGCCTGGCGGCGCAGCCGCTTGCGAATCACGATCGCGAAGTGCACGAGCTGGCCGGCCAGCATGGCGAGCTGCAGGTTGCACCGGCGCTGCTGGACCTGGTCGACGGCATCCTGACGCGCGAGCAGCTCGTCTGGCAGTCGGGCCCGGCCGCGCAGGGATTCGGTGTCGCGATGGAGGAGGTCTGGAGCCAGGGCGAGGCGCCGGTGCTGGAGGTCGTCGACGCTGGCGACCGGCGGCTGACGGTCACGCTGCAGGACGAAGCCGGCCGGGCGCTCGGGCCGGCTCTGCCGCTGCAGCGTGACGGCCGTTTCGACTTCGGTCCCTTGCGCGAGGGTGGCTACCGTGCGCGGATCGCCGCCACCTCGCCGGGCGGGCCGCTGCCGGTGAGCAAACCATTCGTGGTGCTGGCGCCATGAGCAGCGCCCGCCTCATCGCCATCGCGAACGGCACGTACCACGGGCTGGTCGCGCTGGAGCGTGCCGTACCGGATGCGCGCGCACTGGCCGCCGTGCTGGAAGAGCGCGGCTTCGCGCCGCTGCTGCTGGCCGACCTGGAGATCGGCGCGCTCGCCACCGCGGTCGCGCAGCACCTGCCGCGCGCGGATTCCCACGATGGCGCGCTGATCCTGTCCTGGACCGGGCATGGCACCGTCGACGCCAACAACGAGCTGCGCCTGCAGGGCACCAGCGGCGGATTCGATGTCGACGTGGCGCGGGCCAGTGATCTCGGCGAGTGGGCGGCGCGCACCGGTGCGCGCCGGGTGCTGGTGCTGATCGACACCTGCTTCGCCGGCCGCGGCGTGATCGAGGCGGCACGGCTGGCCAATGCGGTGAACGCCGGGCGCCGCGATCCCGGCTCGGCCTGGTTCGCCGTGATCGCCGCGAGCCTGGGCGACGAGCCGGCGCGCAGCGGCGCGCTCTCGCGCGTGATGCAGCGGCTGCTGAGCGTCGGCCCGACCAAGGGCAACAAGGACGTGGCGGGCTGGTGGGTGGCCAACCGCCCCTACATCCGCGGCAACGATCTGCTGGAAACGCTGCTGAACGAATGGGACGAGCCGCGCCAGACGCCCACGCGCTTCCTGGGTGGCGGCCTGGACGGCGACTTCGTGCGCAACCCGCTGTTCAAGCCGGATCTGCCGGACCAGCCGGTCGAGGACTTGTTGCATGCCTTGCGTGCCGGCGCCGGGGCCGGCGACCAACGCTTCTTCACCGGGCGCGAAGCGGCGCTCGAGCGCCTGGTCGGCTGGCTCGCGCAGGGCAAGCCCGGCCTCTTCGTCGTCACCGGGCCGCCGGGCTGCGGCAAGTCGGCGCTGGTGGGCCGACTCGCGGACCTCTCGGCACCGGCGGAACGGGCGCGCCTGCTGCAGGCGGAAGTCGTGCCCGCGGCGCTGGACCCGGGCGAGGCGAGCATCCACGCGCAGCTCCAGGCGCGCGGCGCGACGGTCGACAGCGCCGCCGAGGAGCTGGCACGCCAGCTCGGCGTGGACCCCGCCACCGGCAGCTTCGGCGTGCTCGGCGAGGCGCGCAAGCGCCGGCTGTCGGGGCGGCCGCTGGCGGTGGTCGTCGACGGGCTCGACGAAGCGCTGCAGATGAGCCAGCCACTCGCCGATGAGCTGTTGCTGCCGCTCGCGCGCGAGGCGCGCGTGATCGTCGCGACACGCGACCTGCCGTTCGAGAGCAGCTCGCTGGTGGCCATCCTGGGCGGCCCCGAGGAGCGCATCGACCTCGGCGAGGATCCCGACGGCACGCTGCGCGACATGCGCCGCTACGTGCTGCGCCGCCTGGCTGGCGTGGACCCGAAGATGGATGCCGAGCAGGTCGCCGACGAGATCGCACGCGGCGGCGCGGAGCCGGCGGCCGCGGCACCCTTCCTGCTGGCCCGCCTGCTCACCTCGCAGCTGCGCGAGCAAGCGGTCGACACCGATTCGCCGGACTGGCGGTTGACCCTGGCGAGCACCGTAGAAAGCGCGCTGGAGCGCGACCTCGGCGGCGTGATGATCGAGATCGATGGCCGCCCGCAGCCCGGCGCGGCACGCGAGCTGCTGAGGGCGCTCGCCACGGCGCATGGCAGCGGCTTCCCGGCCGACGATGTCTGGCCGGCGGTCGCGACCGCGCTGTCGCCGAGCGGCACCGTGTACGGGCGCGATGCGGCCTATGCCGCGCTCGCTGCGCTGGGTCGCCACGTCATCGGCAGCTCGGAAGGCGGCCAGCCGGTCTACCGCCTGGCGCACCGGCAACTCTCCGACTACCTCGCCAGGCAGCCTCAGGGCGCGGGCGAGCGCAGCGAAGAGGTACGGGTGGCGCAGGCCATCTCCGACACCTACGAGCGGTGGCTGGACGAGGGTCACGCGCCGGAGCGCCATGCCTACCTCTGGCGCTTCGCGTGGCGCCATTTCGCGGACGCCGGGGCGCCAGGACTGCAGCACCTCGAACGGTTGGTCGAGCGTGATCGTGAAGCCTTCCTGCCGGATCTCGCTGCCGCCTACGACGTGGCCGGCCTGAACGCGGGCGCTGCGGTGCGCTTCGATGAGGCGCTCCATTGCCACGAACAAGCGGTGAAGGTGCGGCGCGATCTGGGCAATGCCCGGCTGCTGACGCTGTCGCTGTTCCAGCTGTCGCTCGCCCGCACGATGTGCGGCGACGAGCAGGGGGCCGATGACGCCGCGGATGAGGCCACCGAGCTCGCCCGCTCGCTACCGGACGGGCCGCGAGACCGGGTGACTCTGGTCGGCGCACTGCTGGCCAAGGCCATCGCGCTGGTGCGCGACGGCCGCTATGAAACGGCCAAGCGGCTCGCGGACGAAGCGATCGCGCTGGACGTGCCGGATCCCGAGGCCGACGACGAGGAGTCCTGGGTGCGCCGCGTCACCGCGCACACCACGGCGTCACGCGCGGCGCAGCTGTCGGGCGATCTCGCGGAAGGCGAACGCCACGCACGGGCCGCGCTGGAGATCGCCGACGCGCACGATGCCGTGACGAACTCGCCGATCATGTTTCTCGAGGTCTGCTCGAACCTCGCCAACCTGCTGGCGCTCCAGCCGGTGATCGGAATGGTGGGAGGCGCGGCCGGGGTCGACATCGGGCCGGGCGAGCGCGTGCTGGACGAATTCCGGCGCCGTGGGCCGCGCGGCGACCTGGGTGACCTGCTGACCGCCAAGGCGCTGATCGCGCTGGCGCGCAGCTGCCAGACCAACGCCTCGCTCGGCCTTGCCGGCGCGCAAGCGAGCCCGAGCGTGCTGGAACTGGCCGACATGGCGCTCGACCTGACCCGCCCGAATGCGTCTGTCGCGGTGGACTACGGCGTCATGTTCGCCGATGCGACGGCGCTGCGCGCGTCCTTGACGGCGCAGATCGATCTGGCTGCGGCGGTGCGGGCGCTGCAGGAGTCGATCGCCGCGTTGCGCAGCCTGCCGGCCGACAATCTGATCGTCAGCCTGACCCTCGGCCAGGCGCTGGACGTCATGACGGCGGTCCAGCAGGACGCTCTGCTCACCGGGGCGCTGCCCGGCTTGGCGGAGGCCGTCGAAGGGCAGCAAGAGGCCGTCGCCTTGCTGCGGCGCGGCGGCGGGCGGCCGCATCGGGTGGCGCTGGCCGCCGCGCTGAGCCGTCTGGCTGGCCTGCTGGCGGCCGTAGGCGACGAGCGGGACATGGTGGTACGCGAGGAGACGATCGGGGTGCTGCGCGAACTCGGCACCGATTCGCCGATGGTCATCCTGATGCTGCTCAGCAACCTCGCCGACCAGGCCGGCCGCCTGCTCGGCCAGCGCAGCGAAGAGTCGGCCGAATGCTCCCGCGAGGTGCTGCGCGTCGCCCAGGCCGCGCCCGGCATGCCGCAGGTCCGCATGTTCGTGGCGCTGGCCGAGATCAACCTCGCCAATGCGCTGATCCAGCTCGGCGCGGACTTGCAGGAGATCGGCGCGCTGTTCAGGAGTGCGATCACGTCGCTGGAGGCCACTGCCGGCCATCCGGTCATCGCCGGCGTGCTCGCCAATGCCCATGCGGGTCTGTCGCAGCTCCTTGCCAACGAGGGTGACTTCGCGACGGCGCTGGAGGAGGCGCAAAAGGGCGTCAAGCTGATCGACGCCGCGGTCCAACTGCCGTTCACCGCGGCAACGCGCTGGTCGACCCGGGTCGCGCTCGGCCGCGCGCTGCGCGGTACCGGCGCGATCGACGAGGGGCGGCAGGTTCTGCAGGACGTGGTGCAGGCGCTGAGCGAAGCCGCGCTGACTTCGGAGACCGACCTCGGGCTGCTGGCCGCGACGCTCAACGTCGGCGCCGCCGACCTGTGGGACGACACGCTCGCGGCGCTGCACGAGCACCCCGGGCAGCAGCGGCGCCTTGCGTTGCTGCGGCGCCGTCCGGCCCACGAGGTCGACCTGACCGTGCAGATGCTCCTCGAAGCGCTCGCCCAGGCCGACGCAAGCGAGCAGCGCCTCGTACACGACGTGGCACGCTCGCATCGTGCGCTCGACCCCGCGAACTTCGACCGGGCCTGGCATGAACAAGGCCGCGACGATCTGCCCGACTGGCTGCTGGTGCCGATAGAGGTCGAGTGGGCCGTGATCGGCTGGTGGAACGTGCCGACCTGGCCGCTCTCGCGAGAGTACCTGCAGGCCCATCCGGTGCTGCTGGATCCGCGGGCCGACATCCTGCTCGAGGAGTTCGCCGATACGCCCGATCGGCGCGAGATGATCGACCTGCATCTGCAATTGCTCGCCGCAGCACGGCGCGATGGCGTCGATGCCGCCTACGCGCCGATGATGCTCAATATCGAGGTGAGCGAGTGGCTGGGCAGCGACACCCCGCAGGAGCACCTGGCGCGCCACCCCGAACTGCAGCGCGCCGAGGTGCAGGAGAAACTGCAGGCCAACAGCGCCGAGGGCAATGCGCGCGCCACCGCGTTCGCCGCGATCCTCGAGCTGACGCGGCGCGGCGAACAGGACCTCGCCTTCCAGGCGCTCCAGAAGCCCGACACGATGAGCGGCCGCCTGCGTGCCGCCTGGCGCGATACCGACGCGCCGCGGCTGGAAGCGCTCGCCACGATCGTGAGCCTTGCTTCAGAGGACGAAGCCGACGCGCTGCAGGCCGCGCTGGCGGTGCTGGTCGCGCAGGCGCTGCAGCAGCGCGAGCCCGCGGCGCCGCCGGAGTTGCGCGAGCGCCTGCAGGCGCAGGAAGGCGCGCAGCGCGATGCGCTCACCGAGGTGGTGAACGACGCGATCGAACATCATCGCGCTGCGGAGCCCGCGCTGTCGAGCTTGCTGGCGCTGCTGTCGTGAGTTGCTGCGCGCCGGTGGCGTGCCGCAGGCCCTCCAGCGCCGGCTTGATGATCGACAGGTCGGCCCCCTCGGCGAAGACCGCGTAGGCGGGATAGAGGAACTCCGGCGCGCCGCGGATTCTGCGCAGGCGGCCGCTCTCCAGGTGATGCCGCACCACGGCCAGGCGGAAGTAACCGGAGCCTCCCGCCGCCAGCACGTATTCGCGACCCAGCGGCCCGAGGCCCGCGCTGACGCCGGCCTGGCTGAGCTCCGGAAAGGCGAGGCTGTGCTGCGCGGCGAACTCCGGGCCCCAGTCCACATAGACGTAGTCCGCGGGGTCCAGCTTCTGGCCACGCTTGCGGGTGGTGACCAGCACGAGCTTTTCTTCGATGAGCAGCTCGATCCGCAGGCCGGGGCGCTGCTGCGGCGCGTAGACCACGGCCATGTCCAGCATGCCGGAGGCGACGCGGTCGATCAGATCGGACGGCTCGCCCACCTCCGTGCGCAGGGCCAACTGCGGCGCCGCGGTGCGCATCCACAGCAGCCAGTCCAGCAGCAGCGGATCCCACAGGCTCTGCTCGCAGCCCATCGCCAGCACGTACTGGCGCCCCGCGGGCACGGCCACCTGGTTGCGGGCACGCTCCCAGACCTGCACCAGCATCGAGGCGTACTGGCGGAACTGCTCGCCGGCGGGCGTCAGCGAGGCGCCGGCCTTGTTGCGCACGAAGAGCTTGGCGCCGAGCAGATCCTCCAGCGTGCGCACCCGCGCGCTGACGGCCGTCTGCGTGACGTGGAGGTTCTCGGCCGCGCGCATGAAGCTCCCCGCCGCCACGATGCCGAGAAAGGTGCGAGCCAGCGTGATGTCCATGGCCGCATCCTGGCGCCCTCGGCCGTTGAATGCAATAGTTTTGCATTCAACTGGCAATAAAGATCGCTTTACCTCGATTCGAGCCTGGAAGAGGATCACTCCACGTCAACGACACGAGGAGAAGCTCATGAAATCCCTTCCTGCACAGAATCCCGGCCTGCGGGTCTCGCATGCGCGCCAGCCCGTCGGCGCCTGGGCGGCGCTCGAGCAGGAGTTGCGGCGGGCGCTGTCCGCTGCACCGATGGCCGTGCTCTTCGCCGCGGTGCGCGGGGATGGTCGGGCAGTCCACCAGGCCGATATCGCTCGCTACCTCGAAGGCTGCAACATTCACTGAGCAGGCGCTGTCTGGCGGGCAACCGCTGCAACTACCGGCACCCTTTGTGGCTCGCCCGGGCGTCACATTCACCAAAGAAGAAGGGCTTAGCATCGCTGCTAAGCCCTTCTTGGATTTTGGTGGCGCTTCAGGGATTCGAACCCCGGACCTGCGGATTATGATTCCGTCGCTCTAACCGGCTGAGCTAAAGCGCCTCAAGCCCATTATTCTAGCTGGCTTTTGACGGACAATGCAATCGGTGCTCGAAATTTCTTTTCGGGCCGGTCACTCATCATTCATGTTCAGTTTTTTCAAGAAGAAGTTCGGTCTTGGATCGGAGGCGCCTGCGACGCCTTCTGCGCCGGAAATGCCGGCCGAGCCTGAGGTGGCTCCTCCAGCCGTCGCCGTCGCCACTGCCGTCCTTCCGCCGCTGGCGCCGCCGCCGGCCCCGGAGCCCGAAGCGCCCCGCACGAGCTGGATGGACAAGCTGCGTGCCGGCCTGCGCAAGACGGGTTCCAGCATCGCCCAGGTGTTCACCGGCACACAGATCGACGATGCGCTTTACGAGGAGCTGGAAGCCGCGCTGCTGATGGCCGATGCCGGCGTCAAGGCGACCGAGTATCTGCTCGGTGACTTGAAGCAGCGGGTGAAGGATGCCAAGGCGAGCGATCCGGCCGCCGTGCGTGGTCTGCTGATCGATTCACTGTCTGACCTGCTGCGTCCGCTGGAGAAGCCGCTGACGGTGGGCGAGGCGACGCCGACGGTGATCATGGTCGTGGGCGTCAACGGCGCCGGCAAGACGACCAGCATCGGCAAGCTGACGCGTCACCTCGCAGAGGCCAAGCAGACGGTGCTGCTGGCCGCGGCCGACACCTTCCGTGCGGCGGCGCGCGAGCAGTTGAGCGTGTGGGCGGATCGCACGTCGGTGGAGATCGTCAGCCAGGAGGGCGGCGATCCGTCGGCGGTGACCTTCGACGCGGTGGCCGCCGGCCGCGCGCGCGGCAAGGACGTGGTGATCGCCGACACCGCCGGCCGCCTGCCCACGCAGATCCACCTGATGGAGGAGCTGAAGAAGATCAAGCGCGTGATCGGCAAGGCGCAGGAGGGGGCGCCGCACGAGATTCTGCTGGTCGTCGACGGCAATACCGGGCAGAACGCGCTGTCGCAGGTCAAGGCTTTCGATGATGCGCTGGGCCTGACCGGCCTGATCGTCACCAAGCTCGACGGCACGGCCAAGGGTGGTGTGCTGGCGGCGATCGCGCGGGAGCGCGCGGTGCCGGTCTACTTCATCGGCGTGGGCGAGAAGCTGGAGGATCTGCAGACCTTCAGCGCCCGCGAGTTCGCGCAGGCGCTGCTCGAATAGGGCGTTACTTCATGCCCGGCGGGAGCATGCCTCCCATCCCGCCCATGCCACCCTTCATCCCGCCCAGCTTCTTCATCATCTTCATCATTCCGCCGCCGGACATCTTCTTCATCATGCCGGCCATCTGGTCGTACTGATTCAGCACGCGGTTGACGTCCTGCACCTGCACGCCCGCACCAGAGGCGATGCGCTTCTTGCGGCTGGCCTTGCTCTTTCCGTCGAGCAGCAGCTTGGGGTTGGCGCGCTCCTTGGCGGTCATCGCGCTCAGGATGCCTTCCATGCGCTTCATGTCGCGCTCGGCCTTGTCCATGTCCGCAGCGCCGGCCTTGGCGGTCATCTGCGCGGGCAGCTTGTCCATCAGGCCGGAGAGGCCGCCCATCTTCTTCATCTGCGAGATCTGGGCGAGGAAGTCGTTCAGGTCGAAGGTGCTGCCAGACTTGATCTTGTCGGCCAGCTTCTGCGCCGCGGCGATATCCACGCCCTTGGTCACTTCCTCGACCAGCGCAACGATGTCGCCCATGCCCAACACGCGGCCGGCGTGGCGTTCGGCGTCGAAGACCTCCAGGCCGTCGATCTTTTCGGACACGCCGGCGAACTTGATCGGCGCGCCGGTGATCTGGCGCACCGACAGCGCCGCGCCGCCGCGCGAATCGCCGTCGAGCTTGGTCAGCACGACGCCGGTCAGCGGCAGCGCGTCCTTGAAGGCCTTGGCGGTGTTGACCGCGTCCTGACCCTGCATCGCGTCGACGACGAACAGGGTCTCGACCGGGTTCAACGTGGCATGCAGGTCGCGGATCTCGGCCATCAGCGCTTCGTCGATCGCGAGGCGCCCGGCGGTGTCGACCAGCAGCACGTCGAAGTAGTGCTTGCGGGCGTAGTCGATCGCGGCGAGCGCGATGTCGTGCGGCTTCTGGTCCGGCGTGGAGGCGAACCACTCCGCGCCGGCCTGCTTGGTGACCGTCTTCAGCTGCTCGATAGCGGCGGGGCGGTAGACGTCTGCGCTGACGGTGAGCACCTTCTTCTTGCGCTTCTCGATCAGGTGCTTGGCGAGCTTGGCGGTGGTCGTAGTCTTGCCGGCGCCCTGCAGGCCGGCCATCAGGATCACGGCGGGCGGCTGGGCGGCGAGGTTGATGTCGCTGACGCCTTCGCCCATCGTCGCCGCGAGTTCCTTGTGGACGACGGAGACCAGCACCTGGCCGGGGTTCAGCGAGCCGACGACCTCCTGGCCCAGCGCCTTCTCCTTCACGCGGGCGATGAAGTCGCGCACGACCGGCAGCGCGACGTCCGCTTCCAGCAGGGCCATGCGCACCTCGCGCAGCATGTCTTGGACGTTCGATTCGGTGATGCGGGCCTGGCCGCGCATCGTCTTGACGAGCTGGCTCAGGCGGTCGGTCAGGGTGGAGGCCATCGGGGTCGCGCCGCCCTTGGAGTCGGGTGCGCAAAAGTACACTGTGGACCATGATTTTATCTGCCGCATCCTCGGAAACCGCCGGGCGGGTCCTGATCGCTGCCAGCGTGGTGGCTGCGCTGGCCTATCTGGCGGCCGCGGCCATGAGCAACAAGGTGGTGGACAAGGCGGCCGACACGGCGCAACCGCGGCTGCAACTGGTGCTGCTGGCGGCCTGGCTCGCGCAGGCGGTGGCGCTGACGGTGGACATCGCCGGCATCGGCCTGCCGGAGCCCGGCGCGCGCTTCGGTTTCGCGCCGGCCCTGTCGGCCACGATGTGGCTGGTGCTCGCGGTCTACCTGGTCGAGAGCCGATTGCTGCCGCTGGCCAGTGCGCGGCGCGTGCTGGCCGTGCTGGGCCTGCTGGCCGTGCTGCTGGCGCTGATCTTTCCCGGCGAGAGCCGGCCGCTGGCGGTGTCGCCCTGGGCGCCGCTGCACTGGGTGCTGGGCCTGGCCTCCTATGGCCTGTTCGGGGTGGCGGTGCTGCATGCGGTGCTGCTGAACCGGGCCGAGCGGCAGATGCGCCACAAGCCCTCGAGCGTGAGCGCGATGCCGGGCCTGCCGCTGCTGCGGCTGGAGCGGCTGACCTTCCAGTTCGTCGCTGCCGGTGTGGTCGTGCTGTCGCTGGCGATCGCTCTGGGCTGGTGGTTCACGCCGCACTGGCGCTGGGACCACAAGAACCTGCTCGCGGTGCTCGGCTGGTTCGTGCTCAGCGGCCTGCTGGCGGGCCGGCGTGCCTTCGGCTGGCGCGGCCGGCGGGCCACGCGCTGGCTCTATTTCGGCGCGGTGCTGCTGCTGCTGTCCTACGCGGGTTCGCGCTTCGTGCTCGAAGTGATCCTGCAACGCCCGATCCCATACTGATTGACCGAATGAAGCGGCGCGACCACGAATGATGAAATTCCTGTTGATCCTGATCGTGATCGCCGTCGTGGCCTTCATGCTGGGCGCCAAGCAGCGCCCGGCGCAGTCCGACGAGCGCCGCAATGCGCCGCCGACGCCGCCCCCGCCGCCGGCACCGCCGAAGGCCATCGTCCGCTGCGCGCAGTGCGGCCTGCATCTGCCGCAGGACGAGGCGCTCCCCGGCCGTGGCGGCATGTTCTGCGGGGCGCCGCATCGCCTGGCCTACGAGGCGGCGCAAGAAGCCCAAGAGGCGCGCGGACCGCGGGCATGACCGACTCAGCCCAGTCCTGGTTCGGACCGGGCACGGACTCGGGCCTGGACGAGGATCCGGAGGTCGTCCACGCACCGGAGCTGCAGCCGCGGTCGGCATCGTCCTCGGCCGATTCGAGCGGCCCCGACACGCAGCTCTTCTTTCAGCAGGAGCGCTGGCGGGCCGAGCGCAACGGCGAGAACAGCGCCTTCGTGCGCCTGTTTCGCGCCTTCCTGCTGGCGCGCGCGGCCCTGGGCGTCGCGCTGGTGCTCGCCCTGTTGGGCGCAGGCATGCTCGGCGCACCCGCACCGCGCTGGACCGTCGTATTGGTGCTCGGCTATGCCGCGCAGGCGCTGAGCCTGCGGCTGTTCCGGCCGCTGCAGCAGGGGGCGACGGTGCAAACGCTGTCGCGTGTCTCCAGTCCGCAGTGGTGGGCCAGCATGGGCCTGGACCTGGCCGTGTTCGGCGTGCTGCACGCGCTGGGGCAGGGCGCCAGCATCAACTACGGCGCGCTGTTCGTGCTGCCGGTGCTGATGGCCGGCGTGCTGACGCCGCGGCTCGTCGCGCTGGCGACCGCCGCGATGGCGACCCTGCTGATGCTGGGCGTCGCGGGCTGGACCTTGCTGAGCGGCGCGGACGTGGGTCTACGGATGACCGAGGCGGGCCTGGTCGGCGCCGGCTTCTTCGCGATCAGCCTGCTGGCCAACGAGATGGCCAACCGGCTGCGCCGCGAGCAGCAGGCGGCGCGCGGCAGTCTGGAATACGCGCGCCAGCAGGCGCAGCTGAACCGTCTGGTGATCGACGAGATGCAGGAGGGCGTGATGGTCGTCGACCGCCGTGGCCGCGTGCGTGCCGCCAACCCGGCCGCGCGCGTCCTGCTGGCCGAGGCGCCCCAGCGGCCGGTGCGCGCAGCGCCCTTCCAGCTGCGCGGGGTGGCGGCTTGGGAGCCGCTGGTGGCGGCGGTGGAGCAGGCCTTCGCGGCGGGTGCCTGGCCCGAGGCGGGGCGCGACGTCACGCTTCGGCTGGCCAACGGACAACCGCGCGCGCTGCGCTTGCGCATGCGCTTCACGCAGCGGCGTGCGTCCAAGACCAGCGAGGACGTCTGTGTGCTGTTCGTCGAGGACAAACGCCAGGTGCAGCAGCGCAGCCAGCAGGAGCGGCTGGCTGCGATGGGGCGCGTGTCGGTGGGCATCGCGCACGAAATTCGCAACCCGCTTGCGGCCATCGCCCAGGCCAATGCGCTGCTGGCCGAGGACAGCATCGATCCGCGCGCACAGCAGCTGATGCGCATGGTGGCGAGCAACGTCGAGCGGCTCAAGCGCATCGTCGACGACGTGATGGAGCTGGCGCCCGGCCACGGCATGGCCGAATCGCAGCCGTTGGATGCCGGCGAACTGGTCGCCCAGACCTGCCTGGACTGGGCACGCACGAACGGGCTGCCGCCGGGGCCGGATGATCCGCTGGTCTGCAGCGTGCCGCTACAGCCGCTGGTCGTTCGCTTCGATACGGAGCACCTGCGCCGCGTGCTGGTCAATCTGCTCGACAACGCGCTGCGCCATGCGGAGCGCGCGCCGGGCTGCGTGCAGGTGACGCTGGCGGCCGATCCGCGGGCGCCCGCCGAGCGTGCGCTGCTGTCAGTGTTCAATGCCGGCGCGGCCATTCCGCCGGAGGTCGAGCGGCACCTGTTCGAGCCCTTCTTCTCGACCCGCAGCCGCGGCTCGGGCCTGGGCCTGTACATTTGCCGGGAGCTCTGCGAGCGCCACGGCGCCGGCCTGGAGTACCGGTATCGCAGCGCGCAGGCCGGTGCGCCGGCCGGCAACGAATTCGTCGTGAGGCTGCGCCTCCATCCCGCCCCCGCTTCTCTATCGACCGAGCCCCAATCATGAGTAGCACGGCCCCCGGCTTGAGCCTGCTCGTCGTCGACGACGAGCCCGACCTGCGCACGCTCTACGAGCTGACCCTGCTGCGCGAAGGCTACGAGCTGGAGACGGCGGGCAGCGTCGGCGAGGCACTGGATCATTTGGCGCGGCGACGCTACAGCGCCGTCATCACCGACATGCGCCTGCCCGACGGTTCGGGCCTGGACATCCTGAACTGGCTGGACGGCCAGGGCCGGCCCGAGAAGGCGCTGGTGATCACCGCCTTCGGTTCGGCCGAGGGCGCGGTCGAGGCGCTGAAGGCCGGTGCCTACGACTACCTGACCAAGCCGGTGGACCTGCGGCAGTTCCGCCTCGTCGTCGCCACCGCGCTGGGCCGTGCATCGGCGGCCCCACCGGCAGCGACAGCCGCGTTGCCCAAGCCGAACTCGGCACCGAAGGCCGCGCCGCCGGCTGCGTTGGAACGGCTGGCCGGCCACTCGCAGGCGATGCAGCAGGTGCGCGCGCTGATCGAGAAGGTGTCGCGCAGCATGGCGCCGGTGCTGCTGCAGGGTGAGTCCGGCACTGGCAAGGAACTCGTGGCGCGGGCCATCCACGACTGCAGCGTGCGGCAACGGCATCGCTTCGTGGCGGTCAACTGCGGGGCGATCCCGGAGCAGCTGCTGGAGGCCGAGTTCTTCGGCTACCGCAAGGGCGCGTTCACCGGCGCGGCCGAGGACCGCGAGGGCTTTTTCCAGGCGGCCGACGGCGGCACCCTGTTCCTCGACGAGATCGGCGACCTGCCGCTGGCCATGCAGAGCAAGCTGCTGCGCTCGATCCAGGAGCGGGCGGTGCGGCCGGTCGGCGCGGTGGTCGAGGCGGCGGTGAACGTCCGCATCGTCAGCGCCACGCACAAGGATCTCGGCGCGGAGGTGGCCGCTGGCCGCTTCCGGCAGGACTTGTTCTACCGGCTCAACGTGATCCAGATCCGCGTGCCGCCGCTGCGCGAGCGCATCGAGGACGTGCCCTTGATCGCCGATCGGGTGCTGACGCGCATTGCCGGCGATGCCGGCGTCTCGCCGGTGCCGCGGCTGACGCCGGCCGCGCTGTCGCAGCTGGCGCGCTATGCCTTCCCCGGCAATGTCCGCGAGCTGGAGAACCTGCTGCATCGCGCGCTGGCCCTCTCCGGCGGCGAGCTGATCGACGATGGTGACCTCGGCCTGCCCGAGTCGCTGCTGGACGATTCGCAGCTCGGCTCGCTCGATGCGCTGGAGCCCGCGCCCAGCGGCGCGCCCCCCGACGCCGCGCCGGCCGAACTGCCGCGCGACCTGGCGGTCTATCTCGACGAGGTCGAGCGCAGCATCCTGCTGCGCGCGCTGGAAGCCCACCGCTTCAATCGCACGGCGGCCGGCGCCAGCCTCGGCCTCTCGCTGCGGCAGATGCGCTACCGGATGGCTCGGCTGAACATCGGCGTGGGCGAGGGGTGAACCGTGCCGACGGAGCTCGGCATGAACCCGTATTAGGACTTGCCCGATTGATGAAACCGGCCGTATCGACTTCGACCTTCCGGCCGGTGCCACTCAAGACCTGACCCGCGCTGCGCTCAAGCACGAATCGGCGCGGGTTTGCGGCCGATTCGGGCCGCCAGCGCAGGCGCCATGCGGGTTCGCGAACGAGCTTGCAGAAGGCATCGGGAAAAGACGCAAGACGCGGCCTTGGGTGGCCTCGCAGCGGCCTTGCGGGCATGCCGATTGCTATTGGGCAGGTCCATCCCCTTTTCGATGAAAGCACTATCGCTAGTGGCTTGAAGGGGGCTGAGCCCACATATATAGTGTCCCCATGCTATCCTTCAGCCTAGGCAAAAACGCGATGCGCCACCATTGCCCGATCGCCGCTCAGGCCGCTTGCCGGCCTTTCGAGAAGGATGCATCGGGCCGCCGTGGCGCCTGCCGGTTGCAGGTGCTAGCAGCCGAACCCGCGTGCCGGAACAAACCCACGGAATAGCGAAGCCCAGGCGCGTCGAGCGCGCGCCTTCGGCCGCGCTTTTTTCGCGTTCATATAGAGACCAGAAGAGGAATATCGATGCAACACGCAACTGCTGTCGCCAGCACAGGACCCGAAGGCGCCGTGCGCGCCATGCCGGCCGCCGAGGGGCATGTGCCCCAGTCCGCGTACCAGGCCTACCAGATCATCCGCCGCAACGGCGCGGTCGTGTCCTTCGAGCCCAGCAAGATCGCGGTAGCGCTGATGAAGGCCTTCCTGGCCGTGCACGGCACCAGCGGCGCGGCTTCGGCCAGCGTGCGCGAGACGGTGGACCAGTTGACTGAGAACGTCGTGCGCGCGCTGCTGCGTTCGCGCCCGGCCGGCGGCACCTTCCACATCGAAGACATCCAGGACCAGGTCGAGCTGGGCCTGATGCGCGGCGGCCACCATGAAGTGGCGCGCGCCTACGTGCTGTACCGCGAGCGCCGTGCGCAGGAGCGTGGGCACCAGCGTGAAGCGGCAGCCGCCGTCGAGCCCACCGGGCTGACGGTCATCGACAAGGGCCAGCGCGTGCCGCTGGACCTCGCCCACCTGCGCAGCCTGATCGTCTCCGCCTGCGAGAACCTCGGCGCCGACGTCAAGCCCGAGCCGATCCTGGCCGAGACCCAGCGCAATCTGTACGACGGCGTCGCGATCGACGAGGTCTACAAGGCCTCGATCCTGGCCGCCCGCACGCTGATCGAGAAGGACCCGGGCTACAGCCGCGCCACCGCGCGCCTGCTGCTGCACACGATCCGCCGCGAGATCATCGGCGGCGAGGTGACCCAGGCCGAGATGCATGCCAAGTACGCGGAGTACTTCCCGGGCTACATCAAGAAGGGCGTCAAGGCCGAACTGCTCGACGAGAAGCTGCAGCAGTACGACCTGGGCAAGCTGGGCGCCGCGCTGAAGGCCGAACGCGACCTGCAGTTCGACTACCTCGGCCTGCAGACCCTGTACGACCGCTACTTCCTGCATGCGGACGACGTCCGCATCGAAATGCCGCAGGCCTTCTTCATGCGCGTGGCCATGGGCCTGGCGCTGAACGAGATTGATCGCGAAGCCCGCGCGATCGAGTTCTATGAAGTGCTGTCCACCTTCGACTTCATGTCCAGCACGCCGACGCTGTTCAACAGCGGCACGCGCCGCTCGCAGCTCTCGTCCTGCTACCTGACCACCGTGTCGGATGACCTCGACGGCATCTACGAGGCACTGAAGGAAAACGCGCTGCTGAGCAAGTTTGCCGGCGGCCTGGGCAACGACTGGACCCCGGTGCGCGCGCTGGGCTCCCACATCAAGGGCACGAACGGCAAGTCGCAGGGCGTCGTCCCGTTCCTGAAGGTCGTCAACGACACGGCCGTGGCGGTGAACCAGGGCGGCAAGCGCAAGGGCGCCGTCTGCGCCTACCTGGAAAGCTGGCACCTCGACATCGAGGAGTTCCTGGAGCTGCGCAAGAACACCGGCGACGACCGCCGCCGCACGCACGACATGAACACCGCCAACTGGATCCCCGACCTGTTCATGCGCCGCGTGATGGACGGCGGCGACTGGACCCTGTTCAGCCCCTCGACCTGCCCCGACCTGCACGACCTGTTCGGCGCTGCCTTTGAGAAGGCCTATGCCGAGTACGAGGCCAAGGCCGACCGCGGCGAGATCAAGCTGTTCAAGCGCATGCCGGCCAAGGACCTGTGGCGCAAGATGCTCTCGATGCTGTTCGAGACCGGCCACCCCTGGATCACGTTCAAGGACGCCTGCAACGTGCGCTCGCCGCAGCAGCATGTCGGCGTGGTGCACTCGTCGAACCTCTGCACCGAGATCACGCTGAACACCAACGACAACGAGATCGCGGTCTGCAACCTCGGCTCGGTCAACCTGGTGCAGCACCTGAAGGACGGTGGCATCGATCACGACAAGCTGCGCAAGACGGTCGCCACCGCGATGCGCATGCTCGACAACGTGATCGACATCAACTACTACGCCGTCAAGAAGGCGCGCGATTCGAACCTGCGCCATCGCCCGGTGGGCCTGGGCGTGATGGGCTTCCAGGACGCGCTGTACGCGCTGCGCACGCCCTACGCCTCGGACGCCGCCGTCGAGTTCGCCGACCGTTCGATGGAAGCCGTCTGCTACTACGCCTACCAGGCCTCGACCGAGCTTGCCGCTGAACGTGGCCGCTATTCGTCGTACCGCGGCTCGCTGTGGGACCGTGGCATCCTGCCGATCGACTCGCTGGACCTGCTGGCCCAGGAGCGCGGCGGCTACGTGGAAGTGGACCGCAGCAGCTCGCTGGACTGGGACGCGCTGCGTGCCCGCATCGCCGAGCACGGCATGCGCAACAGCAACTGCGTGGCCATCGCCCCGACCGCGACGATCTCGAACATCATCGGCGTGGACGCGTCGATCGAGCCCTGCTTCGGCAACCTCTCGGTCAAGTCCAACCTGTCGGGCGAGTTCACCGTCATCAACGAATCGCTGGTCCGCGACCTGAAGAAGCTGGGCCTGTGGGACGACGTGATGGTCATGGACCTGAAGCACTTCGACGGCTCGCTGCGCCGCATCGACCGCGTGCCCGAAGAGCTGAAGACGCTGTACTCGACCGCCTTCGAAGTGGACCCGCAGTGGCTGATCGAAGCCGCCGCGCGCCGCCAGAAGTGGATCGACCAGGCTCAGTCACTGAACATTTACATGGCGGGTGCCTCCGGCAAGAAGCTCGACGAGACCTACAAGCTCGCCTGGCTGCGCGGCCTGAAGACCACCTACTACCTGCGCACGACCAGCGCGTCGAGCGTGGAGAAGAGCACGGTCACGAAGTCGGGCCAGCTCAATGCGGTGTCGTCCAGCGGCGGTGCTTCGATGGCTTCTGCACCCGTTGCAGCGGCCCCTGCGGTCGATGAATCGTTGCCTGCGACCGACATGAAGTTCTGCGCCATCGACGACCCGGGCTGCGAGGCCTGCCAGTAAATATCCGGCGCACAAGACACTGGGATCAAACGCCGTGAAGCGAGAGATCCCAGTGTTCATCGGCACAAACGCCGATGCATGGGTTTCCGACGGAAGCGAGCTCATGCATCGGCGACTGCTCACCGAGGCCTTCTTCCCGATGTGATCGGGCAACGCGCAACACGCGTCGATGTCAAGAAGTCCTTGGTGTTTGAACACAACACTCTGATAATTCGACGCATAGGAAGTCCACCATGTTGGTCTGGGAAGAAGAAACGAAACCGTCCTCGAGCGCAGCAGCCGTCACGCACAAGCAAGCTCCGCTCGTCAACACCTCCCCGTCGCTCGCCACGCACGCAGCGACCGCCAGCCAACCGACTCCGCTTTCCACCGCTTCCGCCGCTCACGCTGCCCAACCCGCGCAGCAGAACGCTCGGGTCAAGGCCGCCGACAAGCGCATCATCAACGGCCAGACCGACGTGAACCAGCTGGTTCCGTTCAAGTACAAGTGGGCCTGGGAGAAGTACCTCGCCACCTGCGCCAACCACTGGATGCCGCAGGAAGTGAACATGAGCCGCGACATCGCGCTCTGGAAAGATCCCAACGGCCTGACCGAAGACGAGCGCCGCATCATCAAGCGCAACCTCGGCTTCTTCGTCACCGCCGATTCGCTCGCCGCGAACAACATCGTGCTGGGCACCTACCGCCACATCACGGCGCCCGAGGCTCGCCAGTTCCTGCTGCGCCAGGCCTTCGAGGAAGCGATCCACACGCACGCCTACCAGTACATCGTGGAGTCGCTGGGCCTAGATGAGAGCGAGATCTTCAACGCCTACCACGAGGTCAAGTCGATCCGCGACAAGGACGAGTTCCTGATCCCCTTCATCGAGGCGATCATGGACCCGAACTTCGTCACCGGCACGACGGCCAACGACCAGACGCTGCTGAAGAGCCTGATCGTTTTCGCCTGCCTGATGGAAGGCCTGTTCTTCTACGTCGGCTTCACGCAGATCCTGGCGATGGGCCGCCAGAACAAGATGACCGGCGCGGCCGAGCAGTACCAGTACATCCTGCGCGACGAGTCCATGCACTGCAACTTCGGCATCGACCTGATCAACCAGATCAAGCTCGAGAACCCGCAGCTCTGGACAGCTGAGTTCAAGGCCGAGATCAAGGCGCTGTTCCTGAAGGCCGTCGAGCTCGAGTACCGCTATGCCGAGGACACGATGCCGCGCGGCGTGCTGGGCCTGAACGCGTCGATGTTCAAAGGCTACCTGCGCTACATCGCCAACCGCCGTGCGGTGCAGATCGGCCTGGAGGAGCTGTTCCCGAACGAGGAGAACCCGTTCCCCTGGATGAGCGAAATGATTGACCTGAAGAAGGAACGCAACTTCTTCGAAACCCGCGTCATCGAGTACCAGACCGGTGGCGCATTGAGCTGGGACTGAATTGAAGTGAGCGGCGCAGAAGCCATTCACCGTTCGGTCCTCTTTTGAAAAGAGATCAAGAAGATTGACGAGCCGGTTGACCGTTGCATCCATAGAAATAACGGCATACCTGTTCGCACCCCATTCATCGCATCGGAGCACTCCTCCTGGGTGACTTCCGAGTGATGGATAACCGCACGACGGCAGATCGATCGGCTGCGTGCGGTGCCTTTTCCACTTGATCAAGGAGAACTGAAATGGCAACTGCAAAGAAGGCCGCTCCGGCCAAGAAGGCCGCCCCGGCGAAGAAGGCCGCGGCTCCCGCGAAGAAGGCAGCCCCGGCCAAGAAGGCGGCGGCTCCGGCGAAGAAGGCAGCTCCGGCCAAGAAGGCGGCGGCTCCGGCGAAGAAGGCAGCTCCGGCCAAGAAGGCGGCAGCACCTGCCAAGAAGGCGGCCCCGGCCAAGAAGGCCGCCGCCCCGGCGAAGAAGGCTGCTCCGGCCAAGAAGGCTGCTGCACCCAAGGCCGCTGCCAAGAAGGCCGCTGCCCCGGCGAAGAAGGCTGCCGCCAAGAAGGCCGCTGCGCCGAAGGCTGCCGCTGCCCCTGCCCCCGCTGCCAAGCCTGCCGCTGCCGCACCGGCTGCCAAGACGGCACTGAGCCCGCAAGCTGCGTGGCCGTTCCCGACGGGCAACAAGCCCTAAGCGACGCGTCCCGACGCAAGGGTCTCGACGACCTTCAAAGCCCCGCTTCGGCGGGGCTTTTTTATGGGCGCTCAGGGATGGAAGATCTCGACGCTGTAGCCGCTGACGCGTTGCTCGCCGGTCGACAGCAGCACCTGCAGCGGCAACTCGGCGCCGGGTGCCAGCGAGGGCTTGCCGCCCTTGAAGTCCGAGGGGCCGAGCGTGCGTCGCGCGACGGTGCTGCCACTCGCATCGGTGAGGCTCAACTCGACCCAGGGCGCCGCCACCTCGAGGCCTGACTTGTTGCGCAGGCTCAGGCTCAGCTGGTACTGGTTATTCGGTCCGGCCGTGTTCAGCGCGCTGGCCTCGACGCCGACGACATCGATGCGCCGCCACGGTTTCAGCTCGCAGCCGCCGAACTCGCACAGCGCCTCCATCGCCGGCCGCGTTGCCGGCTGAACGGCGACGATGGCATCGTGGAACTGGAGGGCGAACTGCAGGGCCAGCCCCGCGATGAGCAGAGCTGCGGCGGCGCCCAGCGCGATGCGTACCTGCGGTTGGCGCCACCGGTCGGCCTGTTGCGCGCGGCGCATGAACTCGGGCATCGGCGGCGGTGCTGCCGGTGCGGTCGCGACTTCTGCCGGCGAGGAGGTGGCGGCAGCCGCTTCGGCCAATCCGGGGGCGAGGATCGCGTCGGTGCCGAAGTCCTCGATCGCCGGCGGCGCTGGAGGCGGGGGCGGGCTGGGTGCCAGGGCTTCCGGCGGCGGAGCGTCTTCTTCGATCCACTGCGGCTCGGGATACGAGTCGATGACGGCCTCGGCGACGGCTTCGATCGGCGGCTCCTCTTCGGGCATGGGCGAGTTCGGCGTCACCGTGGGCTCCGGCGCGGGCCAGGTGTGTTCCGGCTCGCGCATCGTGCGAGCCTGAAGGTTCGGCGGCAGGATGGGCGCGGGCTCGGGGGCTCGTGCGTGGGTGTTCACCGATGCGGAAACCGGCGTCGGCGCCGAGGTCCAGACCGGTCGGGGTTCGGGTGGTGGCGGAGGCGGCGGCACCTGCACGGCCACGGCGCCAGGAGCGGCCGCGGGCCAGGGCGGAGGTGCCTCGCGATCGATGTCGAACAGCTGCTCGCGTGCGTCGAAGACCTCGGCGCAACGACCGCAGCGGACCCAGCCCTCGGACACGCGCAACTGGTCCTGGACCACCCGGAAGATGGTGCCGCAGGCGGTGCAACGGGTGGCGAGACTCATGGTGGCGGATCATGCCACGCCGATGAGCGGGCTCAGCTCGAGCGGCGCGCCGTCATCAGGATCCAGCCATCCTCGCTGTCGCTGACATCGAGCTGCACCCAGGGGGCGTAGGCCTCCTTCAGCTCGTCGGCCTGCCGCTCGAGGATGCCGGCCAGCACCAGGTGGCCACCCGGGGTCAGGTGTGAACAAAGCAGCGGTGCCAGCAGTCGCAAGGGCGTGGCCAGGATGTTGGCCAGCACCAGCGGGTATTCGCCGTTCGCGCCGTCGGGCAGCGCGGCGTGCACGCTCACCTTGTTCGCCTCGGCGTTCGCCAGCGTTGCGGTGACGGCGGCCGGATCGATGTCCACCGCGTCGATGTTCGTCGCGCCGAACAGGGCCGCGCCGATCGCGAGGATGCCGGAACCGCAGCCGTAGTCGAGCACGCGCGGCCAGGCTTTGCCGGAGCCGGCATTGCGCGCGATCCAGCGCAGGCACATCCGCGTCGTCGGATGCGTGCCGGTGCCGAAGGCCAGGCCCGGATCGAGCTGCATCACCTGTTTCGCCTGCGCCGGCGCCTCGTGCCAGGACGGCACGATCCAGAATTCCGGCGTGATCTCCACCGGCTTGAACTGCGATTGCGTGAGGCGCACCCAGTCCTGTTCCTCGACGGCCTGGATCGCCTGCACGTGAACGTCCGCGGCCCAGTCCTGCGCGAGGATCAGCGTTGCCGTCTCGGTCGCCTCGGCCTCGGTGGGAAACAGCGCGCGGACGACCGAGCGTTGCCAGCCCGCCTTCGGCGCCGGCATGCCGGGTTCGCCGAACAGCGCCTTCTCGGCATCGGTATCGGCGTCCGCATCCTCGACGGACACGGCCAGCGCCTCGACCTCCATCAACGCATCGCTGACGATCTCGACGTCGTCCTCGCTGCAGATCAGCAGCAGTTCATGCAGGTAGGCCATGTGAAGAATCCAGTTCGCCGGGCAGACAACCGGCTGTATTCGCATTCCCGGGCCGAGCGCCGGGCCGCTCCCAAGCCGGCCCCGCTGGCGATGTGCTTGCGGCTCGATGCCGCAAGCATCGCCGTCCCCTCGGGGGACCGCCCAGTCGTGCCCGCGTTCAGCGGGGCAGGACTGGGCGAGGGGCTCAATGCTTGTGCTGGGCCATCCAGCCTTCCAAATAGTGGATGGAGGTGCCGCCTTCAATGAACTTCGCGTCCACCATCAGCTCGCGGTGCAGCGGGATGTTGGTCTGGATGCCTTCGACCACCATCTCGCTCAGGGCGATGCGCATGCGGGCCAGCGCCTGCTCGCGGGTGTCGCCGTGGCAGATGATCTTGCCGATCATCGAGTCGTAGTGCGGCGGCACGAAGTAGTTCGTGTACGCATGCGAGTCCACGCGCACGCCGGGGCCGCCGGGCGCGTGCCAGGTCGTGATCCGGCCCGGCGAGGGCACGAACTTGACCGGGTCTTCGGCGTTGATCCGGCACTCGATCGCGTGGCCGCGCATCTCGATGTTGCGCTGGGTGAAGGGCAGCTTCTCGCCGGCGGCGATGCGGATCTGCATCTGCACGATGTCGATGCCGGTGACCATCTCGGTGACCGGATGCTCGACCTGCACGCGCGTGTTCATCTCGATGAAGTAGAACTCGCCGTTCTCGTACAGGAACTCGAAGGTGCCCGCACCGCGGTAGCCCATCTTCTTGCAGGCGGCGGCGCAGCGGTCGCCGACCTTCTCGATCACGCGGCGCGGGATGCCCGGTGCCGGTGCTTCCTCGATGATCTTCTGGTGGCGGCGCTGCATCGAGCAGTCGCGCTCGCCGAGCCACACCGCGTTCTTGAAGCCATCGGCCAGCACCTGGATCTCCACGTGGCGCGGGTTCTCCAGGAACTTCTCCATGTAGACCTCGGGGTTGCCGAAGGCCGCGCCCGCCTCGGTGCGGGTCATCTGCACGGCGTTCACCAGGGCTGCCTCGGTGTGGACGACGCGCATGCCGCGCCCGCCGCCACCGCCGGCCGCCTTGATGATGACCGGGTAGCCGACCTGGCGGGCGATCTTGATGATCTCCTTCGGATCTTCCGGCAGCGCGCCCTCGGAGCCGGGCACGCAGGGCACGCCGGCCTTGATCATGGCCTGCTTGGCCGAGACCTTGTCGCCCATCAACCGGATGTTCTCGGAGGTAGGTCCGATGAAGGTGAAGCCGCTGCGCTCGACGCGCTCGGCGAAGTCGGCGTTCTCGCTCAGGAAGCCGTAGCCCGGGTGGATCGCTTCCGCATCGGTCACCTCGGCGGTGGCGATGATCGCGGGCATGGAGAGGTAGCTCTTGCTGGAGGCGGCCGGGCCGATGCAGACAGCCTCGTCGGCCAGGCGCACGTACTTGGCGTCGCGATCGGCTTCCGAGTAGACGACCACCGACTTGATACCCAGTTCGCGACAGGCGCGCTGGATGCGCAAGGCGATCTCCCCGCGGTTCGCAATCAGAATCTTCTTGAACATCGCCGAGGCCTTATTCGACGACGAACAGCGGCTGGCCGAACTCGACCGGCTGACCGTTCTCGCACAGGATCTTGGTGATCGTGCCGGTCTTGTCCGAATCGATCTCGTTCATGATCTTCATCGCCTCGATGATGCAGATCGGCTCGCCTTCCTTGATCGGGCCGCCGATGTCGGCGAAGGGCTTGGCGTTCGGGCTGGAGGCCCGGTAGAAGGTACCGACCATCGGCGAGGTGACGATGTGGCCGGTCTCGACGGCCGGTGCCGGGGCCGCCGCCACCGGCGCTGCCGCGGCCATCGGTGCCGCCACGGGAGCGGCCGCCACCGGCGCGGGCGCGGCCATCATCTGCATGCCGGCCGGCAGGCCAGCGGCGCTGCCGTCGGACTTGACGATGCGGACCTTGCCGTCCGCTTCGGTGATTTCAAGTTCAGAGATGTTCGACTCCGAGACGAGGTCGATCAGGGTCTTGAGCTTGCGCAGATCCATGAGGGTTCTCCAGCGATTTCGGTTTTGTAATGGGTCGACCGGCTTGTGGCGATCGATCGGGCAGGTCCGGTCTGGATCAGGCCGGTGCCTGCAACTTCTTCAGGGCAAAGTCCAGGGCCAGAGAGTAGCCCTGGGCGCCGAGCCCGCAGATCACGCCCTCGGCCAGCGCCGAGAAATAGCTGTGATGGCGGAAAGTCTCGCGCTTGTGGATGTTGGACAGGTGGACTTCGACGAAGGGGACCGCCACCGCCGCCAGCGCGTCGCGCATCGCGACGCTCGTGTGCGTGTAGGCGGCCGGATTGATGATGATGAAGCGGCAGCCTTCGCGCGCACTGGCCTGGATGCGGTCGACCAGGGCCCCTTCGTGGTTGCTCTGGAAGCTCTCCAACGTGAACCCGGCTTTGGATGCTATTTGAGCGAGATCTGCATCGATCTGCGCTAAAGTCGTCGCGCCGTAGACCCCAGGCTCTCGGGTACCGAGGAGATTGAGGTTGGGTCCGTGAAGGACAAGAATTTGCATCAAGGGCGAAGCGGCAAAGCGGAAGAGGCTGGACTTTACGCTTTTTAGGGGCCGATCGATGCAAATACCTGAGAACCCGGCCGAAAATTTATCTCTTGACCTTCCCAGCCTTTTGAGCATCCCCTAAAGCTAGGGGGTGGATGATATTAGCCGTATTTCCTGGCCAGGTCGCGCAGTTCGCCGAGGCTGGTGGAGCCTAGTTTCTTCCAGATCAGTTCGCCATTCGCATCGAAAGCGACCGAGAAGGGCAGGCCGCCCTGCGCGTTACCTAGCGTGCGCGACAAGTCGGTGCCGGTCAGCCCGGCCAGGGCGATCGACAGGTCCACCGGCAGCTTCTGCAGGAACTTATCGACTGCTTCCTTCGAATCAACCGCCAGGGCCAGCACCTGCCAGGCGGGCGTTTCGTGCGCGAACTGATTGATTTCCGGCAGTTCCTTGACGCAGGGCGCACACCAACTGGCCCAGAAGTTCAGGACCAGCGGCTTGCCGCGCAGGCTGCTGGTCAGCAGTTCACCGCCTGTCAGCTTCTCGAAACGCGCCGCCCAGAAGGCCTGGGCCTCGGGTGATACCGGGCCGGCGCTCTTTTGATGCCGCCATGCCAGCGTGGCGCCGACGGCGGCGGCGCCGACCCCGGCGGCGATCAGCAGCTTGCGGCGGGTCGGATTCGGGGAGGTGTTCTTGCTCATGCTTGCTCTTGTTCCATCAGTCTGTTGAGTGCGGCCAGGTCGCCGCGTTCGCTGCGGCCGCGGGCGTCGGGCTTCAGTGCGCCGCGCAGGTCGTCGAAATCCAGGATGCTCAGGTGCACGGTCGCCGGCTCGCCCAGCGCCGGGCAGGGCGTGGACAGGCTTAGCACGTCGATCTGCTGGCCGCGCGGGCCGTTTGTGGCGCCGACGTCGTAGTCCACGTTCTTGTCGATCAGGGCGATCTCGGCGGCCTTGCTGTCGTCGCAGAACAGCTGCAGGTGGACGGACGAGAGGCGCGTGGCCGTGCCGCGCCAGACGGCGCCCGTCAGGTGCGGCCGGAATTCGGCCAGCCGCTTCATCCAGAGCGCGGCCACCTCGCGCAGTGCATGCAACTCGGCCGGCTGGGTGTCGGCGCAGAAGAGGGCGAGGTAGTCGCGTACCTCGTCCTCCAGTTCCTCGTTGTTCGGCAGGGCGCTGCGCTTGGGCAGGCCCAGCATCTTCAGTGCGCGCTGCTTGGCCGGGCCGTATTCCATGCCCTCCTCGACGATCAGCCGCGCTGCCGTTGCGGCGATCTCGCGCTGGACCGAATTTTCTTCACTCATGGCAATTCCACCGCATTCATCCGCGCGCCAACGGTCGCCGCGCGGCCGATCAGGAAGGACGAGGCCGGCTGCCTCTCGTAGCGCTTGGGCGCCGGCAACATCACCGCCAGCCGCGCCGCCTGCGGCACCGACAGCTTCCTCGCATCGACCCGGAAGTAGTGCCGCGCGGCGGCCTGCGCGCCGAACACGCCCTCGCCCCATTCGACATTGTTCAGGTAGATCTCCAGGATCCGCTGTTTCGACAGGAAGGTCTCCAGCATCAGCGTGACCGCCAGTTCCTGGCCCTTGCGCAGCAGGTTGCGCTCGCCGCTGAGGAAGAGGTTCTTGGCGAGCTGCTGCGTGATCGTCGAGCCGCCGACGATCTTGGCGGCCACCGGCCGGGCCTTGGCCGAAGCCACCGCGTTGCGCTGCTCGGCGCGCGCCTCGGCCTTCTGGTTCTTCTCCCAGGCCTTCTCCAGCGCGTCCCAGTCGACGCCGCCGTGGTCGACAAAGGTCGAATCCTCGCTGGCGATCACGGCGCGCTTGAGCGAGGAGGAGAGCGCGTCGTCGTCCACCCAGTCCTGGCTCCACGGCACCCGGTGCTTCTCGACCACCAGCCGCAGGATTTCTGATCGCTGGAAGCTCGTCGACTGCGGCGCCAGCACGGCCATCAAGGCGATGCGGCCGGCGAAGAAGACCTGCAGGCACAGCACGCTGAGCAGCAGCAGTGCGAGCAGTCGCAGCACGGACCTCATGAGGAGGCCGCGGCCTTCGCGTCCACCTTCGCGCGCAACGCCGCCAGCACGCCGGCGGTCTCGGGCTTCACGCCGCGCCAGACTTCGAAGGCCTCGGCCGCCTGCTCGACCAGCATGCCCAGGCCGTCGCGCGCCACCGCGCCGTGTTCGCGCGCCCAGGCCAGGAAGGGGGCGGCGGCCGGGCCGTACATCATGTCCAGCGCCAGCGCGCCGGGCGCCAGCACGCCCGCACTCACCGGCACGCCGGAGCCGGCGAGGCTCGCGCTGGTGCCGTTAACGAGCACGTCGAAGCCGTTCGGGCAGTCCGCTAGCGTCGAAGCCCGGATAGCCACGTCGTGCTCCCGCGCCCAGGCCGCATGCGATTCGATCAGCGCCTGCGCCTTGTCCAAGGTCCGGTTCGCCATCACCACCTCGGCCGGGCGCGCCGTGACCAAGCTGCCCAGCACGCCGGCCGAGGCGCCGCCGGCGCCCAGCAGCAGCACGCGCCGCCCGGCCAGCGGCACGCCGGCATTGCGCTCGATGTCGCGCACCAGGCCCGCGCCGTCGGTGTTGTCGCCGAACCAGCCGCCGGCCGATTCATCGTCGAAGCGCAGCGTATTGACCGCACCCGCCAGACGCGCGCGCGGGCTCAGCCGGGCGGCCAGCGCATGGGCCTCGAACTTGAACGGCACGGTCACGTTGCAGCCCTGCGCGCCGCCGGCGGCAAAGGCCCGGATCGTGCCGGCGAAATCATCCAGCGGGCACAGCAGCCGTTCATAGCTGAGGGCTTGGCCGGTCTGCTCGGCGAAGCTGGCGTGGATGAACGGCGATTGGCTGTGCGCCACCGGATTGCCGGCGACGGCATAACGGCTCATTTCAGCGGAACTCATGGCGAAGGATTGGCGGTAAGTCGGGTCTCCACCCCGTCCTCGCGCGTGAAGCGGAAGCGCGAGGTGATCACCAGCACCTCGGCGCCGTGCCGCATCGCGGCCGTGAAGACGCCGAAGGGCGAGGCGGCGCTGACGATCGCGATGGCGCGGCGGTCCAGGTTCGGATTGCCGGAGGACGAGACGATTTCGGTGTCGATCACGCGGCCGCGCTGGTCGACGTGGATGTTCATGGTCAGCTCGCCGTACAGCTTGCGGCCGTTGTGTTCGGGGAAATCACGCGTGCCGCGTTCCTCGATCTTGTGGCGCAGCGCATCGTAGTACTGGGCGTAGACGACCTCGCGCGTGGCCGGGCTCAGGTAGCGCTTGCGCGGCCGGGCGTTCTCGTCGTTTACACGCTTTTCGATCTCGGCGAGCAGCTGCACCAGCGCACGGCGGCGCTCGGCCAGCTCGTGCGCAGTCGGCGTGTTGGCGTTGCGCTGCGGGTCCGGTGAAGGCAGCAGCGCCATCTCGCGCCGCAGTTGCGCCAGCAACTGCTGTTGCTGCTGTTGCAGCGCGGCGATCTGCGCATGCTGCTCCTCCGCCGCCTCGCCCACCTCCAGCAGCTTGGCCGGCGGCAGCGGCGAGGTGGCGCGGCCGCTGTCGGCATTGCCGCCGCCGGCCAGGTTGGCCTGAGCCAGCGCCTTGGCCTCGGCCGGCGCCTCGTTGGAGCGGGTATTGACGAGCACGACCTCCAGCGGTGTGTCCTGGAACACGCGGTTGAAGGCATCCGGGTCCACGATGCGCAGCGTCAGCAGCGCGCCGTGGACACCCAGCGAGACCAGCAGGGAGAGTTGCAGCGCGCTGAGCCGGAGTGCCGCCATCGATGGTTTATCAGCTGGCCTGGGCCTCGGCGCCGGTTGGGGCACCGCTCTCGGCCTCGCCCTCCGGTCCGTCCATGTCGATCGCCAGCGTCAGCGGGCCGGCCGTCGGTTCCTCTTCCTCGTCGGCCTCATCGGTAGCCGCGGCGGCTTGGTTCAGGCGCTCGATCAAGTTCGCGTGCAGGTCCAGCGTCATCTCGTCGATGCCGGTAATTCGTACTCGCACGCATGTGCCGCGCGGCAGCGGCTCGCAGCCCAGCGCCTTGAAGACCAGCGGCAGCTCGTCGGCGCGCACCAGGCCGTCCTTCATCACCGTGGCGGTGAGCTCGGTGATGCCGCTCTGCTGCACGTAGCGCAGGGTCCAGAAGCGCTCGATGCCGTTCTGGAAACCGTTGTACGCGCTGTAGGCGGCGTCGAAGCCCGAGATGATCGAGAACAGTTGCGCGTCCTTGGGCTTGAAGGGCGCGACCAGCGCGGCGGTGCGGCCGTGGCGCGCGCAGGCAATGATCTGCCACTGGTTCACCAGGTCCACGTAGCGGCGCAGCGGCGAGGTCGCCCAGGTGTACTGCGCGACACCCATGCCCGCATGCGGCAGCGCCTTCGTGCCCATGCGCACCTTGATGCCCGGTGCCAGGCTTGCCTGGCTGCGGTAGATGCCCGGCAGGCTCAGCTCGGCCAGCCAGCCGCCCCAGCTGGAGTTGGCCAGGATCATCGCCTCGGCCACGATCAGGTCCAGCGGCGCGCCGCGCACGCGGGTGCTGATGCTGACGGTTTCGCTGCCGTCCGGCTCGTGGGCGCCGCCGTTGTCCAGGCGGAAGTTGTAGTCCGGGCGGTTGAAGATCTCGGGCTTGCCGCGCACCACTTCGCGCTTGGCCTTCAGGTCCTTGGCGAGGCGGAAGCAGAAGGCCAGCTCGGGGGCGAATTCATAACCCGCAGATTCAGCGGGGCCGGTCAGCGTTGCCTCGGTGATCACCGCGTCGAGCTTGTCGTGGCGCAGGTTGGCCTTGATCGACACCCGCTCCAGCTTCGTCTCGCTGGCCTTGATCTCCAAGGTGGCCTCGTCGATCGTGAAATAGATCGACACGGCCGGGCAGTCGCGGCCCTCGATCAGCGTGTAGGCCTGCACCACCTCGTCCGGCAGCATGGTCAGCTTCCAGCCGGGCATGTAGACGGTGGACAGGCGCGCGCGGGCGACCTTGTCGACGTCCGAGTCCGGCTGGATCGCCAGGCCAGGTGCTGCGATGTGCACGCCGAAGGTGATCGTGCCGGTGCCTAGGCCCTGGACCGACAGCGCGTCGTCGATCTCGGTCGTGGCCGAATCGTCGATCGAGAAGGCCTGGGCGCTGGAGAGCGGCAATTCGTCCTTGATCGCCGGTGCGGTCAGCGGCGGGAAACCGGTGCCCTTGGGGAACTCCTCGAACAGGAAGCGCTTCCAGTGGAACTGGTAGGGGCTGGTGATGGCACCGGCCGACTGCAGCAGCTCCAGCGGGGCCTTGTGGGCGCGCCGCGTCGCCTCGACGACGGCCTTGTACTCCGGCCCGTTCTTGTCCGGCTTGAACAGGATCTTGTAGATCTGCTCTTTGACCGGCGCCGGGCAGGTGCCCGCCGCCAGTTCCTCCGCCCAGGCCTCGATCTGAAGCGCCTGCTGGCGCTTGCGCTCGATCCCCAGCAGCGCGGCCTTGACGGTTTCCTCGGGCGCCTTCTTGAACTGGCCCCGGCCCATGCGGCGGAAGTAGTGCGGCGCCTCGAACAGGCGGAACAGCGCCGCCGCCTGCTGGGCCACGCCGGCCTTGGCGTCGAAATAGTCGCGCGCCAGGTCGGCGAAGCCGAACTCGGTTTCGGGTGCGAACTCCCAGGCGAGGTCGAGGTCAATCTCCTGCGACAGGCGCTGGCCCTCGGCCAGCAACTCGGCCGGCGCGGGCTTGTCGAACTTGAGCAGCACATTGGCCGCCTTCACCTTCACACGCTTGCCGGAGTCCAGTTCGACTTGCATCGAACTGTCTGCCTCGGACATCACGCGGCCGGCCAAGAATTTGCCGGCGTCATCAAACAATGCATACATCGCGCGATTGTCGCCGGTTCGGATGTCAGGCTAATTCCAGGAAATCGATGAGTGCCGGCAGGTGCTCCTCGAAGTCGCTCAGGCCGTGGTCGCCGCCCTCCAGCAACAAGACTTTGCATTCGGCGTAGCGGCCCAGCATCTCGTGCCAGTCCAGCACCTCGTCACCCTTGGCGAGGATCGCGAAGTAGCGCGGTACCTGCGTCAGCGCGGCCGGCGGTGCCAGCGCGCGCAGCTCGTCGACGAACTCGGGCCGGAAGAAGAAGCGCTCGCCCGGGTCCTGCCAACAGGTCTGCTCGCCGATGTAGTCGGCAAGGTCGCGCGCCGGGTCGACGGCCGGGTTGAGCAACGCTGCGCGGCAGCCGAGCTTCTCGGCCAGCGCGGTCGCGTAGAAGCCGCCGAGCGAGCTGCCGATGACGGCGCTGCTGTCGGCCGGCCAGCCGCGCGTGAGTTGTTCGATCAGTGCCATCGCCGCGGCGGGCGAGGGCGGCAACTGCGGGCATTCGAACTGCAGGTCGGGCCGGTGCTGCCCCACCCATTCGGCCATGCGCAGCGCCTTGGCCGAGCGGGGTGATGAACGGAAGCCGTGCAGGTAGATCAGTTGGCGGGTGCGCATGTGTAGGTGCCGAACGGGACGGGGACGGGATGATCCTTGCTGGCATGATGATGCCCGCTCTTGACCCGACCGATCCGCCGACGAGGACTTCCTGCATGTTCGATCTCGCCCGCCTGCCGTCCGCGGCCGCGCTGCTGCTCCTGATGGCGGCCTGCGCCGCACCCCAGAACGGTGGCAACAACAAGCCGGCAGCGGCGCCGGCTGCTGCTCCCGCGGCTTCGGCAGCAGCGGCCTCCGCGCCGGCTGCAGCCGCTTCCGCCGCCGTGCCGGGCGCGGTGCGTCCGCCCGAGCCGGGCGCGCCGCGGCCCTTCGCCGAGATCACGCGCGGCGCCAAGGTCGACGACGGTCTGTTCCCGATCTGGCGCAACAACGAGAAGGCCTGGATCGAGATCCCGAAGGACATGCTGGACAAGCCCTTCATGTTCAGCGTCAACGTCTCGCGCTCGGTCGGCGAGCGAGGCCTCTACGCCAGCCAGATGACCGGCGGCGACGTGGCCGAGTTCCACCGCATCGGCAACCAGATCCAGCTGGTGGCGTTGAACACCAAGTACCGGGCGACCGACGACCAGGGCGGGCGCCGCGCTGTGGAGCAGGGCTTCTCGCCGAGCCTGCTGGGCTCGGTGCCGATGGCCTCGGCCGAGCATCCGGAGCGCAAGTCGTTGCTGATCGACGCCTCCTTCCTGTTCTCGGACATCCCCGGCTATTCGACGCTGCTCGAATACGTCTACCGCCTGCCCTTCGGGCCGGACCGCGGCAACTCCTACTTCGAGGCCACGCGCGCCGACGCCACCCTGAGCACGCTGACGGCGCGCATCCACTTCGCTACGCCGCGCATTCCTGCGCCGCCGCTGGTGATGCCGCCGGTGCCGATTCCCTCGCCACCGCAGGCCACGCCGGATCCACGCAGCTTCTTCATCAGCTACGTCTACAGCTTCCAGAAGCTCAGCGAGCAGCCGATGGCGCCGCGCCTGGCCGACCCGCGCGTGGGCCTGTTCAACGACACCTTCGTCGATCTCGGCAATGACCAGCACATCAACCCGCGCGTCCACTACATCAACCGCTGGCGGCTGGAGAAGAAGGAGCCGGACGCGGCCTTGTCCGAGCCGGTCACGCCGATCACCTACTGGCTCGACAAGAACATCCCGGCCAAGTACCGCGCCGCGGTCGAGGCCGGCATCCTCGAATGGAACAAGGCCTTCGAGCGCATCGGCTTCAAGAACGCGATCGTCGTCAAGCAGCAGCCCGACGATGCCGAGTGGGAGAACATGGACGCGGCCCATGCCTCGGTGCGCTGGCTCGCCAGCAGCGACGTCGGCTTCGCCGCGATCGGCCCGCACCTGAGCGACCCGCGCAGCGGCGAGATCCTCGATGCCGACATCTCGATCAGCGAGTCGATGCTGCGCTCCGGTCGCGAGTTCGCGCGCAGCGAGGCGCCGGAGCTGACGATGCCGCAGGCAACAACAGCTTTCGGCGAGCTGCCGGCGAGCAGCAGCAAGCCGGCGACGCCGACGCTGTCGTCCCTGCTCGGCCGCAATGACCCGACCTGCAACTACGCCCAGGAGGCGGCCGGCGAGACCGCCTTCGCGCTCGATGTGCTGGAAGCGCGCGGCGAGATCGAGCCCGGCAGCCCCGAGGCCGACACCTTCGTCCAGCAGATGCTCAAGGGCGTCGTGATGCACGAGATCGGCCACACGCTGGGCCTGATGCACAACTTCAAGGGCTCGCTGCTGCTGACCCAGGCGCAGCTGGAGAACAAGGGCTACACCGAGGCCAACGGCCTGTCCGGCTCGGTGATGGACTACAACGCGCTGAACATCGCCGCGCACGGCGAGCCCCAGGGCAGCTACAACGACACCACGCTGGGCCCTTACGACTACTGGGCGATCGAGTACGCCTACAAGACCCTGCCCAAGGAAACCGAGGCGGCGGACCTCGCGAAGATCGCGATGCGCGGCGAGACCGAGCCGGCGCTGGCCTACGCGGACGACATCGATGCCGGCGTCGGCGGCTACTACGACGGCATGGATCCGCTGGTCAACCGCTTCGACCTGGGCAACGATCCGCTGGCCTTCTTCAAGCGCCGGCTGCAGCTCTCGCGCGAGCTGTGGACGCGCGTGCAGGCGAGGAAGCCCGAGCCCGGCGAAGACCCACTGCGCCGCCGCCGCGCGATCATCGACGGCTTCTTCCAGCTCTACCGTACGGTGGATGTTGCGGGCAAGTACGTCGGCGGCATGTACACCCAGCGCGACCTGCCGGGCTCCGGCGGGCGGCCCAACTTCAAACCGGTGGAGAACGTGCGCCAGCGCGAAGCGCTGCAGGCCATCGACGCCGGCCTGTTCCGCAGCGACAGCTTCCGCTTCAAGCCCGAGTTCCTGTCCACGCTGACGGTGGACTATCGCGAGTTCAACCGCGGCGGCCCGCTGAACATCGCCGGCATGCTGCTGAGCGTGCAGACCGCGGCGATGGACCGCCTGATGAGCCCGTTGACCGCGATGCGCCTGCTGGACATGCCCAACTACGTGCCGCCCGCCCAGCGCAAGAGCCTCGTCTCGCTCAGCGAGGTCTACGACACGATGCAGCGCTCGATCTGGTCGGAGCTGAAGACCGGCGGCGAGATCGACCGCCTGCGCCGCAACCTGCAGCGCGAGCACCTGCGCCGCCTGCAGATCCTGCTGGTCAAGAGCCCGGGCGTGTTCCCGCCGGATGCGCTGAGCCTGACGCGGCTGTACGCGACGCGGCTGGAGGGCGAACTGCGCGCGGCGCTGGCGCGCGGCGGCTACTCGGTCGAGACGCGGGCGCATCTGGCGGAGAGCCTGGCGGGCTTGAGCGAGGCGCTGAGGGCGACGGTGGTGAAGGGTTAGCGGGGCCGCCCGGTCCGCCCCAGGCAAACGTGAACATCTCGTCCAAGCCGTCACCATTTCGTTGGAGAACAGCGCTGCGGCGGTATCTTCCGTGGTTCCTGATTGATCTTGGCATTGCCGCCAAAGGGCAAGACTGCGAGCGCGCCGGAGGATGTCACTCTTGGTACAACGTCGACGATCAGAATAGCGGCTGCTATCACTGCGCCATCGTGCGCCCCGGGCGCCTCTGGGAGCGAACTGAAGGCTGACCTTTTAGTCAAGCGGACCTGCGCCAGCTACGCTGGCTCGTCCGCGTACCGTTGACCATCATGCTTTTCGTCAACAAGCCCTGCCCTTGCTGCGGGTCCGATCACGGCCATTCGCGCTGGGCCGTGTCGAATTGCTCCGCGATGAAGCCTTTGCATTGCAAGCGCTGCCGACAGAACTTTCATCAGACCGGCGTGACGGCCTGGCTGCTGTCCTACTGCCTGGTGCCGACCAGCATATTCTTCGCCTTTCATTGGTCCGTTGGGCTGGGCGCAATCGCTGCCGAGCTCATGCTGGTGTCGCTTTACATCAATCGCAGGAAGCCGCTCGTCGCCGGCCCCAGATATGGCTAGTCCGGGTAGCAGGGCTGGATTGCCCACTCCCTCCGGGTCGTCCCGTCGATAGATTTCCGGCGCGTTATGTACTGTTCTTGACGAAGGCGCCCAAGTTCTCGCGGCCACCATGCCTGCATGCCCTATACAGGCGGGGAGACCTGAGAGAGGGAGCCCGCATGCATGACGCCAGTTCTTCTGCTTCCAAGCCGTCAGCGGAGTCGCTGTTGGCCCAGGCGAATTCCGCCATCGCCGAGGAACGATGGGCGGATGCCGCAACGCTGTCGCTTCAGGCCCTGGGTACTTCGCGCGAGCCCCTGCACAAGGGATGGATCTACCTGGCCCTGGGGCGCGCCCGCTGGCATCTGGGGGCGATACCCGCGTGCTGCAGAAGCGCGATCAATGCCGTTGGTCTCGCCCGGCTCGCTGGCGACGACGGGTTGCTGATCGACGCCGGCACGCTTGCCGCGTTCTCGCTTTCCGAGATCGGACTCCCGGCCCTTGCGCTGGACTTCGCGCTGCCGGCGCTGGAGGCGGCAAGAAGGCCCGGACGCCACGACAGGCTGCCGCTGGCACTGTCCTGCGCCGCCCTGGTCTACGCCGGGCTGGGGGATCTATTTCGGACTGAGGAGTGCCACATGCACGCGCTCTCGCACGCGCGGGAAAACGGCGGCCACACGGCCCTGTCGCTGGCCTATGGCAATCTGCTTCACTCGTTCGGCTTGATCGCAACGGCCGCGCAAGCGCAGGGTGACGCCGACGGGCTCGCCGCGGTGGGGCTGCGCCTGAAGCTTTACGCCGGCCACATCCGCAGTTGCATGCGGCAGGCCGAATTCGAGGAGTGGCGCGTTGCCAACCTGATGATCGGTTTCGGCGCGGTCTTGAGCCTGTTTCCCGACGGCGAGGCGGAGTCGGAACGCCTGCTGTCGGACGGCTTGCTCAGAGGCGAACGACTGGGCCGCTTGTCCTATGAAGTGATCGAGGCGCGACAGGCGCTGGCGAAGCTGCGTTTGCGCCAGGGCCGATTCGAGGAGGCCTTGCACGTCCTGCCCGATGCGGCTGCCGATGCGGCCCGAGCCACGGGCTGGCGCCAGGACGAGGTTCAGAGTCTCAAGATTGCCCATGCCTGCTACCAGGCGCTGGGACGATCGGGTGAGGCAGATGTGCTGGCCCAGCGCATGAATGCTGCCGAGCGCGACCAGGCGCGAATCAGGAATCAAATCCTGAGATTCCTGTCAGGCCCGCGCGGCCAAGGCTTCCAATAGCTTCCCGTGGATGCCGCCGAAGCCGCCGTTGCTCATGCACAGCAGATGGTCCCCCGGCTTCGCGACCTTGACGATCGCCGCCACCAGCGCATCCACATCGGCCGCGACAACGGCCTGCGCGCCCATCGTCACCAGCGCCTCCTTGGCGTCCCACGCCAGGCCGCCCTGGTTGCAGAAGGCGAGGTCGGCTTCTTCCAGTGCCCAGGGCAGTTGAGCCTTCATCGTGCCCAACTTCATCGTGTTGGAGCGCGGCTCGAAGATGGCGAGAATCCGTTCGGCCGGCGCGATGCGGCGGCGCAGGCCGTTGACCGTGGTGCGGATCGCCGTCGGGTGGTGGGCGAAGTCGTCATAGACCTTGATGCCCCGCACCTCGCCGCGCAGCTCCATCCGCCGGCGCACGTTCTGGAACGAGGCCAGCGCCGCGCCGGCCTGCTCGGGCGCCACGCCCGCATGCTCGGCCGCCGCGATCGCCGCCAGCGCGTTCAGCTGGTTGTGCTCGCCGATCAGGCTCCATTCGACGCGTGCCACCTTCAGGCTGCCGCGCAGCACGTCGAAGGCCTGTGGCTCACCGCGGGCGCGCAGCGCGCCGGGCTCTTCCTTGCGCGCGCCGAAGCGCTGCACCTCGCTCCAGCAGCCCTTGGCCAGCACGCGCTGCAAGGCCTCCTCGCGGGCGTTGACGACGACGCGGCCGCTCGCCGGAATGGTCCGCACCAGGTGGTGGAACTGGGTCTCGATCGCGGCGAGGTCCGGGAAGATGTCGGCGTGATCGAACTCAAGGTTGTTCAGGATCGCGGTGCGCGGCCGGTAGTGGACGAACTTGCTGCGCTTGTCGAAGAAGGCGGTGTCGTACTCGTCCGCTTCGATGACGAAGCACCTTCCGGACCCGAGCCGCGCGCTGACGCCGAAGTTCTGCGGCACGCCGCCGACCAGGAAGCCCGGCTGCAGGCCGGCGTGCTCCAGGATCCAGGCCAGCATCGAGGTCGTCGTCGTCTTGCCGTGGGTGCCGGCCACGGCCAGCACGTGGCGACCCTGCAGCACATGCTCCGCCAGCCACTGCGGCCCGCTGGTGTAGGGCAGGCCGGCGTCGAGGATGGCCTCCATCAGCTCGTTGCCGCGCGTGACGACGTTGCCGATCACGAACAGGTCCGGCTTGATCGTGTCGAGCTGGCTGGCCTTCCAGCCTTGCACCAGCTCGATGCCCAGCGCCTGGAGCTGTTCGCTCATCGGCGGGTAGACGTTCTCGTCGCAGCCGGTGACCGTGTGGCCGGCCTCGCGAGCCAGTGCGGCCAGGCCGCCCATGAAGGTGCCGCAGATGCCGAGGATGTGGATGTGCATGGTGCTCTCGGCTCAATTCAGCGCAGGGCGGTGCGGGCGGCGTCGAGCGTGGCCTCGATGTCCGCCTCGCTGTGCGCCGCGCTGACGAAGCCGGCCTCGTACAGTGCCGGTGCGAGGTAGACGCCGGCGTCCAGCATGCCGTGGAAGAAGCGGTTGAAGCGCTCCTTGTCGGTCGTCATCACGGTCGTGTAGTTCTGCGGCAGTTCGGGCATCAGGAAGAAGCCGAACATGCCGCCTTCGCTGTCGACGCTGAAGGGCACGCCGTTCTCGCGCGCCACGGCGGCCAGGCCATCGACCAGGCGGCGTGTCTTGGCCGACAGATTCTCGAAGAAACCGGGCTTCTGGATCTCGCGCAGCGTCGCCAGGCCGCAGGCGGTGGCCACCGGATTGCCGGACAGCGTGCCGGCCTGGTAGACCGGCCCCAGCGGCGCCAGGAACTTCATGATCTCGCGGCTGGCGCCGAAGGCGGCCAGCGGCATGCCGCCGCCGATCACCTTGCCGAACACGGAAACGTCGGGCTTGAAGCCGGGGATCAGCTTGGCGTAGTGGCCTTGGGCGCTGGTGAGGCCGACGCGGAAGCCGGTCATCACCTCGTCCAGCACCAGCAGCGCACCGTGCTGCGTGCACAGCTCGCGCAGCCGCGTCATGAAGGGCACGCTGGCGCGGACGAAATTCATGTTGCCGGCGATCGGCTCGACGATCACGCAGGCCAGTGCCGCGCCGTGCAGCGCGAAGGCTTCCTCGAGCTGGGCGACGTTGTTGTACTCCAGCACGATCGTGTGCTGCGCAGTCGCTTCCGGCACGCCGGCGCTGGTCGGATGGCCGAAGGTGGCAAGACCCGACCCCGCCTTGACCAGCAGCGCGTCCGTGTGGCCGTGGTAGCAGCCCTCGAACTTGATGAACTTGTCGCGGCCGGTGGCGCCGCGCGCCAGGCGGATCGCGCTCATCGTCGCCTCGGTGCCGGAGCTGACCAGGCGCACCTGCTCCATGTTCGGCACCAACTGCAGGATTTCCTCGGCCAGCTCGATCTCGCGCTCGGTCGGCGCGCCAAAGCTGAAGCCCTCGTGCGCGGCGGCCAGCACCGCCTCCATCACGGCCGGATGGCCGTGGCCGAGGATCATCGGCCCCCAGGAGCCGATGTAGTCGACATAGCGCTTGCCTTCGGCGTCATAGATATAGGCGCCTTCGCCGCGGGCGATGAAGCGCGGCGTGCCGCCGACGGCGCGGAAGGCGCGCACGGGCGAGTTCACACCGCCGGGAATCACGCGCTGGGCGCGTTCGAACAGGCTTGCGTTGTCGGACATAGGGAAAAAGTGAACGGGTGAACGAGTGAGCTTGTCAGTGCATCCGGCGCGGCGGGCGCGCGGGCGGCTGAGGCACTTCGGGCTCGGGCTCCTGGGCGATCTCGGCCGGTGGTGTTTCGCCATCGGCCTCGTCGGCGGGCGGCAGCGCCCAGAAGAAGCGGTCGGGCAGCACATTGCCCATGCCGGGGCGGAAGCCCGCGTCCAGCGACTGGTCGAGGAAGGACAGCGCCTCGCCGACGGCGGCGTGGATCTCTGCGCCCACCGACAGCAGCGCCGCCAGCGCGGCCGACAGCGTGTCGCCGGCGCCGACGAAGGACACCTCGAAGCGCTCGAACTTCTCGCCGGTGATCGGGCCCTGGGCCGTGGCCAGCACGTTGTCCACGAACTGGTTCGGCAGGCTGATGCCGGTGACGAGCACGTAGCCGGTGCCGTGCTGGGCGGCGGCCACCGCGATCTCGCGCGGCGAGGCCGGGCGGTCGTTGTCCCAGTCGGGCAGCAGGAAGTCGGTCAGGGTCTTGTGGTTGCCGACCAGCACATGGGTCTGCGGCAGGATCAGCTCGCGGAAGGCGTCGTGATAGCTCTGCTGCTGCTCCTCGTCGAGCCAGGTGACCGACGGCAGGTAGGACACCAGCGGCGTGTCGGGGTAGTCGCTGAGCACCTCGGCCACCGCGCTGACGGCCTCGGCGGAGCCGAGGAAGCCGACCTTCCAGGCGCCGATCTGCACGTCTTCCAGGATGTGACGGGCCTGCTCGGCGACGGTGTCGGCGTCGAGCTCGGTCTGCTCGAAGACCTCGGCGGTGTCGCGCAGCACGATGGCGGTGACCACCGGCAGGCAGTGCGCGCCCATCGCCGCGATCGTCGCGACGTCGCCGGCGATGCCGCCGGCACCGCTGGCCTCGCTGGCGTTGAAGCTCATCACGCAGGCCGGCGATTCGGGTTCTTCGGCCTCGGCCGCGGGGTCTTGGATATCGGGATCGTTTGTGCTCATGTTCGGGGCGGCGCAAGAGGGTCAGGATCCGCTGGCCGCGGGCGGTGTGCCGAACCTGGGCGTGTGTCCGGAGGTACGCGGGCGGCAGGCCGTGAAATATGGCCGCAAACGCTGGGGGCGCCTGTTGCATGCTGCCTATTTACCCGAGGAGACTCCACCTAGGGGGTGGCTACAATCTTTCCATTGTAGTTAGCAAACTCTTCCTATCGTGACCGACGCAAGTACCTGGATGTGCCTGATCTGTGGCTGGATTTACGACGAAGCCACCGGCGACCCGGAGCATGGCATTGCTGCCGGCACGCGTTGGGCCGATGTGGACATGAACTGGGTCTGCCCCGAGTGCGGCGCGCGCAAGGAAGACTTCGAGATGGTGCGCATCTGATCTGATCTGAGCAGGCGAACCCACTAACGCGTTATGTCGACGCCGTTCGGCGGCGAGGAGAAATCGCTTGGACGTTTCTGAGGGCTCCGCGGCGGGCACCAAGGTGCTGGTGATCGACGACAGCAACACGATCCGCCGCAGTGCCGAGATCTTCCTGAAGCAGGGCGGCCACCGGGTCGTGCTGGCAGAGGACGGCTTCGACGCGCTGGCAAAACTGTCCGACTACCAGCCGGACCTGGTCTTCTGCGACATCCTGATGCCGCGCCTGGATGGCTACCAGACCTGCGCGATCATCAAGCGCAACCCGCAGTTCGCGAAGGTGCCGGTGATCATGCTGTCGTCCAAGGACGGGCTGTTCGACAAGGCCCGCGGCCGCATGGTGGGCTCGCAGGACTACCTGACCAAGCCCTTCACCAAAGAACAACTGCTCCAGGCCGTACGACAGTACAAGCCTGTGGCGTGAACGAACGTAATCCCGGCCGGAGCCAAAGCGAGCGCCCAATGCCCATCCACAACATCCTGCTGGTCGACGACTCCAAGACGGAGCTGATGTACCTCACCGAGATGCTGACCAAGCGCGGCTTCGCGGTGCGCACGGCGGAGAACGGCGAGGAAGCCTTCAAGCGCCTGGCCGAGGAGAAGCCGGACCTGATCCTGATGGACGTGGTCATGCCCGGCCAGAACGGCTTCCAGCTGACCCGCACGATCACCCGCGACGAGCGCTACACCGGCGTGCCGGTGATCATGTGCACCAGCAAGAATCAGGAGACCGACAAGGTCTGGGGCCTGCGCCAGGGTGCGCGGGACTACGTCGTCAAGCCGGTCAAGGCCGAGGAGTTGATGGCCAAGATCAAGGCACTCGGATAACGGGCCCGTCACGTGTCGAACAAACAGGCTCTGCGCGATCTTCAACAACGTCTCGCGCAGCGCATGCAGGCGGCGCGGGAACAGACCCAGGCGGCCAGCTGGCTGGCCGTCGAATGTGCGGGCGTCGGCCTGCTGTTCTCGCTGAAGCAGGCGGCCGAGATCTTCACGCCGGTGCCGCTGAAGTCCGTGCCCTATGCCCAGCCCTGGCTGGCCGGCGTGGCCAACCTGCGCGGCGGCCTGTTCACTATCGTGGACCTGGCCGCCTTCCTCGGCCTGCGCGATCCGCGCGAGCCGATGCACCAACAGCAGCACCAGCACCAGCACCACCCGCAGGGCGCGCGCTTCGTCTCGCTGAACCCCGAGCTGAACATCAATTGCGCGCTGCTGGTGGACCGGCTTGTCGGGCTGCGCGGCGACGACCAACTGGTGGCCGAGCCGCTCGATCCGAACGCCGGCCCGCGGCCGCGTTTCGCGGGCCCGCGGATGCGCGATGTGGCGGGGCACGCCTGGCAACAGCTGGACCTCGACGCGCTGTCGAAACACGAACAATTCCTGCGGATTGTGGTTTGATGAACGGAGCGGCGGCTGCTTGCGCTGCCGGTCCGCGCGGGTGCAACGAACACGCGAACAGTGAACAGAAAATCACGAGGGTGAGATGAGCTTCCTGGATAAATTCAAGCAACCGGGCCCGGGCGAGGCCGCTCCGGGCGGCGCATCGACGATCGGCCAGGATTCGGTGGCCTCGCGTGCTGGCGATTTGCCGTCGATCATCTCCGAGGTGCTGCCCACCGACGCCGCACCGGCGCCCAGCGAGTTCGTCGAGACCGCGGGCGCGTTCGCTTCGTCCACCGTCGCTGCCGACAGCACCTTGGCCGCGGCCACGCAGCGCAGCAAGGCCGCCGGCCAGACGCAGCGCCAGATGATGCTGACGGCGCTGGTCGCGCTGGGCCTGGTCGGCACGGCTGGCACGGTGAGCCTGAGCCTCGTCGGCGGCAATCGCAACGCCGCCCAGGTGCGCGCCACCGGCCAGGCGCTGATGCAGTCGCAGCGGATGGCGAAATCGGTCTCCGGCGCGGTGGTCGGCAACGCGTCCGCCTTCGCGGAACTGCGCGAATCGGTCGCCTCGCTGACCGACGTGGTCAACAACCTGCGCACCGGCGACGGCCCGCTGTCGGTGGCGCCCGCCTCGGTGCAACCCGATCTGGACAGGATCCTGCCGCTGGTGCAGCGCGCCGAGAAGAACGGCAAGCTGGTGCAGTCGCAGGAGAAGGTGCTGACCCAGGTCGGCCAGGCGCTGCGCACGATCAACAAGCAGTCCAGCGACCTGCTGGAGAGCGCCGAGGCGGTGGCCGCCCAGTCGCTGGAACATGGCGGCTCGCCGGCCGAGATCTCGGCCGCCGGCCAGCTGGTGATGCTGACGCAGCGCATCGGCAAGAGCGCCAACGAATTCCTGACGCAGGAAGGCGTCAGCGCCGAGGCGACCTTCATGCTCGGCAAGGACCTGAACCAGTTCAAGCTGATCAACGAGGCGCTGCTCGCCGGCAGCCCCGACCTGCGGCTCGCGCCCGCCAAGGATCCGCAGCTGCGCGAGCGGCTGTCGACGCTGCAGACCCAGTACGAGCAGACCCGCGTGCAGGCCTCGGCGATCCTGTCGAACCTGCAGGGCCTGGTCTCGGCGCGCGAGGCGCAGAACAGCATCCTGGCCGACAGCGAGCCGCTGCGCAAAGGCCTGGAGCAGGTCTCCGCGGACCTTGAAGGTACCGGCGGCGCGAGCCTGTGGCTGGTACTGCTGATGGTGGCCTCGCTGGCCGCGCTGGTCATCGGCGCCCTGGGCTTCCTGCGCCTGTACGTGGCCGACCAGGCCTCGCGCGCCGCCTTCGCCGAGGAGCAGAAGCGCCAGGCCGAGGCCGAGCAGCAGGAGGCCAAGCGCGTCAACGACGCGAACCAGGCAGCCATCTTGCGGCTGATGAACGAGCTGCAGTCGGTGGCCGAGGGCGACCTGACGCAGCAGGCCACGGTGACCGAGGACATCACCGGCGCCATCGCCGACTCGGTCAACTACACGGTGGAAGAGCTGCGCAACCTGGTCGGCCAGGTGCAGGCCACCGCCGCGCGCGTGACCGACACGACCGACCAGGTCGACCAGACCTCCACCGACCTGCTGGCCGCCTCCAAGGAGCAGCTGCACGAGATCCGCGCAACCGGCGAGGCGGTGCTGCAGATGGCCGGCCGCATCAACGATGTGTCCGCCCAGGCGCAGCAGACGGCCGCAGTGGCGCGCCAGTCGCGCCAGGCGGCGGAGTCGGGCCTGGAGGCGATGCAGAACAACATCTCCGGCATGAACTCGATCCGCGAGCACATCCAGGAGACCTCCAAACGGATCAAGCGCCTGGGCGAGTCCTCGCAGGAAATCGGCGAGATCACCGAACTGATCTCGGACATCACCGAGCAGACCAATGTGCTGGCGCTGAACGCCGCGATCCAGGCCGCCTCGGCCGGCGAGGCGGGCCGCGGCTTCTCGGTCGTGGCCGAGGAAGTGCAGCGCCTGGCCGAACGCTCCGGCGACGCGACGCGCCGGATCGCCGCGCTGGTCAAGACCATCCAGACCGACACGCATGACGCCGTCGCCGCGATGGAGCGCTCGACCCTAGGCGTGGTCCAGGGCACGAAGCTGTCCGACGCGGCCGGCAAGGCGCTGGAAGAGATCGACAGCGTGTCGCGCCGCCTGGACGAGCTGATCGCGCAGATCTCCACGCAAGCGCTCGGCGAAGCCCGCTCCGCCAACGAGGTGGCCTCGAACATCCAGCACATCTTCGCGGTGACCGAGCAGACCTCCGAAGGCACGCGCTCGACGGCGCTGATGGTCCACGAGCTGTCCCGCTCGGCCGATGCGCTGAAGGCCACCGTGGCCCGCTTCAAGGTGAACTGAAGATGGATGCCCTGACGCGCGACTCTGAATTCCCCGACGACCTGAGCCCCCTGGCCTGGGTCCAGGAGGAAATGCAGCGCTCGCTGGACACCGTGCACAAGACCTTGCGCCGGATGCTGCGCGAGACCGACACGCGCCTGTCCAACTTCGCCGGCGCGGACGGCCTGACGCCGCAGCCCAGCCCACCGCTGCTGGCCGCGGCGCAGCAACTGCACCAGGTGGCCGGCGTGCTGCAGCTGGTCGCCCTGCCGGCCGGCGCCACGCTGTTGCGCGCGGCGGAGCGGGCGGTCGAGAACCTGGCCGAGCACCCGACCTCGGTCGACCTGCCCGCCGTCGAGACGATCGAGCGGGCCGACTTCGCGCTGATGTCCTACATCGCCCGCGCGCTCGCCGGCAACAAGACCTCGACCTTGGCTCTGTTCCCGGCCTATCGGGAGCTGCAGCAGTTCAACCACGCCGAGCGCATCCACCCGGCCGAGCTCTGGCAGTTCGAATGGCGCTGGCTGGAGCTGCCGGCCGATGCGAGCGCTCGGCCGCTGCCGGCCTCGTCTGCGCGCGCCGCCTTCGAAGCCGCGCTGCTGAAGGCGATGCGCGAGCAGAACCCGCAAGCCCAGCCCGCGCATGCGGCCGCCCTGAGCGAGCTGTGCGCCGCGCTGGCCGCCGGCCTGCCGCCCGAGCAGCCGCGCTCGCGCACGCTGTGGCAGCTGGCCGCGGCGGTGTTCCAGGCGCAGGCGCTGGACCTGCTGGTGCCAGATGCCTTCGTCAAGCGCCTGGGCTCGCGGCTGCTGTCGCAGCTGCGCGTGATTGCCCGTGGCGATGCCGGCATCGCCGAGCAGCTCGCCTCCGACCTGCTGTTCTTCTGCGCGCAGGCGCGGCCGCTGGCACCGGGCCAGTCCGCGCCGCGGCTGCAGGCCGTGCTCGACAGCTACGGCATCGGCGCCGATGAGCGCGGCGACTACGAAGACGAGACCTTGGGCCGCATCGATCCGAACTGGGTCGAGCAGGCGCGCCGGCGTGTCACGCTGGCCAAGGAGTCCTGGTCCAGCGCCGCCGAGGGCGACATGCATCGCGTCGCCGGGCTGGACGAGCAGTTCGCCCAGCTGGCCGAATCGCTGTCGCGCTTGTTCCCGCGCGGCGCGGTGCTCGGCGAGGTGCTGCAGCGCGCCGTCGTCGCCACCTTGCGCTCCGGCCAGCCGCCGCATCCGGCGCTGGCGATGGAAGTCGCGACCAGCCTGCTCTACGTGGAGGCGGCGTTGGACGATGCTGCCTTCGACCGGCCCGAGCAGGGCGCGAGAGTCGACCGGCTGGCGCGTCGGGTCGAGAACGTCGCCCATGGCGAAGCGCCCGAGGCGCTTGAAGCCTGGATGGAGGACCTGTACCGCCGCGTGTCCGACCGCCAGACGATGGGCAGCGTCGTCCACGAGCTGCGCGCCAGCCTGTCGGAGATCGAGCGCGAGGCGGACGAATACTTCCGCATGCCATCGCGGCGCGAGCTGCTGATCCCGGTGCCGGGGCAGCTGCAGGCGATGCGCGGCGTGCTGACCGTGCTGGGCCTGGACCAGGCCGCGCTTGCCTGCCTGCGCATGCGCGACGAGGTCGACGAACTCGCCAATACCGAGGTCGACCCGGACCGGCCCGGCCCGCGCGAGCTGTTCGAGCGGCTCGCCAACAATCTCGGCGCACTGGGCTTCCTGATCGACATGCTGAGCGTGCAGCCGGCGCTCGCCAAGCGCATGTTCCGCTTCGACGAGGCCAGCGGTCGGCTCGACCCGGTGATGGGCCGGCGCCGTGGCGCGCGGCCGGTGCCGCCGGTCGAGGAGCCGGCCCTTGAAGAATTTCCGGCGCTGGGCTTCCCGCCCGACCTGCCGTCGCTGGATCTCGGCGACGCGCCGGTGGTGGAAGCTGCGCCGGCGCCTGTCCCCGCGCCACCCCCGGTCTCGGTGGCCGCACCGGCGCCGGTCATGGATGTCGACCCGGAAATGCTCGAGATCTTCCTCGAGGAAGCCGGCGAGGTGCTGGACACCGCGCGTGGCGCGGTCGCCGCGCTGCACCGCGACGGCCGCGACCGCGAGCAGCTGACCACGCTGCGCCGCGCCTTCCACACGCTGAAGGGCAGTGCGCGGATGGTCGGCCTGAACGAGTTCGGCGAGGGCGGCTGGGCCTGCGAGCAATTGATGAATGCGCGCCTGGCCGATGCCGAGCCGCAGGCCGACGCGCCGCTGCTGGCCTTCGTCGGCGAGGCGTTGGAGTACATGGCCGGCTGGCGCGAGCAGATCGCCGGCCGCCAGGGCGGCCAGTACCTGCCCGACCCGCTGCGCCGCGGGGCCGACGCGTTGCGGCTGGCGCCGCCCGTCGAGGCACCGGCCGAGCCGATCGTCGAACCGCTGGCGCCGGACTGGGCCTCGGCGCCGCCGCCGGAGCCCGTGGTCGAGCTGATCTTCCCCGAGGCCGCGGCCGAGCCGGAGCCGCTCCCCGAACCCGCCATCGACGAGCCTTTCGAGCTGGACCTGAGCAGCGTGCCGATGCCGCTGGTCGAGGCCGCCGCAGAGCCCGCGCCCGCCACCGGTTTCGAATTGCCCGATTTCCACCTGAACCTGGAGATCGGCGAGCTGGTCGAGCCCGCAGCTCCAACGCCTGAGCCCGCTCCGCCGGCCCCGCTGCTCGAACTGGTCCCGCCGCCCGCGGCACCGGAACCCGAGCCCGAGCCCGAGGAAGAGGGCGGGGACGACGACGTCAAGGTGATCGGCCCGCTGCGCATCAGCATCGCGCTGTTCAACGTCTTCCTGAATGAGGCCGACGAGCTGTCGCGCCGCCTCGGCGTGTCGCTGGCGGAATGGGCGCTCGAGCTGTCCCGGCCGGTGCCGGCGAGCAGCGAGTCGCTGGCCCATGCGCTGGCCGGCAATGCCGGCACCGTCGGCTACGAGGACCTGTCCTCGCTGGCCCGCGCGCTGGAGCATGCGCTGGCCCGCGCGCAGCGCACCAGCCGCTATACGGAGGCCGACGCCCAGATGTTCGTCCGCGCCGCCGACGACATCCGCCACCTGCTGCACCAGTTCGCCGCCGGCTTCCTGAAGCCGCACGACGCGGAGCTGGTGGCGCGGCTGAACGACTACCTGCCGGTGCCGGAGCCGAGCACGCAGTCGCCGACGCTGGAAGAGCTCGCGGCCGTCGAGGCCCCGCCGGTCGAGGCGCCCGAGCCCGAACTCCTGGCGGCGCCCGAACCCGAGCCGCTCATCGAAGAGGCGATTGCCATCGAGATGCCGTCGGCCGATGCCGACGAGGTCGAGCCCGGACTGCCGGACCAGATCGAGAGCGAGCTGTTCCCGATCTTCGAGGAAGAGGCGCACGACCTGCTCGAAGACCTGCATGGCGCGCTGCGCGAATGGGCCGAGCGGCCCGACGACCGCCGCCGTGCCGCCGCCTGCATGCGCGCGCTCCACACCTTCAAGGGCGGCGCGCGGCTGTGCGGCGCCATGCAGCTGGGCGAGCAGGCCCACGAGCTGGAATCGGCGATCGAGGCCGTGCTGGCCGGCGGTGCCGTGCAGCCCGCCGACCTAGCGAAGCTGCAGGACGCCGGCGACGCGCTGGAGACCGGCTTCGAGCAACTGAGCCACCAGGTGCGGACCGGCCGCGCCACGCCCGCCGCCCTGGCCGACACCGAAGTGGCCGAGCCCTTCGATGGCGAGCTGGACATCGACCTGGAAGTACCGCCCGAGCCGGTGCCCGGCCCGCAGATCGACTGGGCACGCCTGGCCGACGGCGAAGGCGAACCCCACGCGCCCGAGGCCGGCCCGACCGGCCTGCAGGCGCTGGTGCGCGTGCGCGGCAGCCTGCTGGAACGTATGGCCGCCCAGGCCGGCGAGGTCAGCATCCGCCGTTCGCGCCTGGAGTCCGAGCTGGCGCAGATGAAGTCCGCGCTGCTGGACCTGGACGACAACCTCGACCGCCTGCGCGGCCAGCTGCGCGAGCTGGAGCTGCAGGCGGAGGCCCAGATGGGCCGCCAGCAGGAAGCGGCGGCCGCGGCCTCGCAGGATTTCGACCCGCTGGAATTCGACCGCTACACCCGCTTCCAGGAATTGACCCGGATGCTGGCCGAGTCGGTCAACGACGTCGCCACCGTGCAGCGCAGCCTGCAGCGCAATGTGCAGCTGGGTGAAGACGAGCTGGCCGCGCAGTCGCGGCTGACGCGCGAGCTGCAGGACGACCTGCTGCGCACGCGCATGGTCGAGTTCGACACGGCGATGGGCGAGCGGATGCACCGCGTCGTCCGCCAGGCGGCGCGCGAGGCCGGCCGGCAGGTCAGGCTCGACATCGTCGGCGGCCAGACGGAACTGGACCGCTCGGTGCTGGAGCGCATGGCCGGTGCCTTCGAGCACCTGCTGCGCAACAGCGTCAGCCACGGCATCGAGCTGCCCGAGCTGCGCTCGATGGTCGGCAAGGACGCCACCGGCACGATCCGCGTGCAGGTGCGCCAGGAGGGCAACGAGGTCCTGCTCGAATTCGGCGACGACGGCCAGGGCCTGGACCTGGACCGCATCCGCGAGCGCGGCCTCGCCCTGGGGCTGATCAAGCCCGAGGACGCACCGGACGAGAAGGCGCTGATGGACCTGATCTTCGCGCCGGGCTTCTCGACGGCCGGCAAGGTCACCGAGCTGTCCGGCCGCGGCGTCGGCATGGACGTCGTGCGGGCCGAGGTCAGCACCTTGGGCGGTTCGATCGAGACGGCGTCCACGCCCGGCAAGGGCTCGCGCTTCCTGCTGCGCCTGCCGCTGACGACGGCGCTGACGCAGATCGTCGTGCTGCGCTGCGGCGAGCAGACGGTGGCCGTGCCGGCGGGCCTGATGGATGCCGTGCTGCGCCTGCCCAGCGACCAGGTCGAGGCGGGTTATGCCGCCGGCCAGATCGAGCTGGACGGCAATGCCCAGCCCTTCTACTGGCTCGGCGGCCTGATGGGCCAGAGCGACCGCGGCCATGGGCACGGCAAGACCCAGCCGGTCGTGCTGGTGCGCAGCGCGCAGCAGCGGCTGGCGCTGCACGTGGACGAGGTGATGGGCAACCAGGAAGTGGTGGTCAAGAACCTGGGCCCGCAGCTGCACCGCGTGCCGGGCCTGGCGGGCATCAGCCTGCTGGCCTCGGGCGACGTGGCGCTGATCTACAACCCGGTGGCGCTCGCCAGCTGGTACGGCGTGGCGGCGCTGGAGCGCGTGCGGCAGACGCAGCAGCCGCAGGCCGAGCTACCGCAGGTGGTGGCGGCGCCGGCACTGGCACCGCTGATCTTCGTCGTCGACGACTCGCTGACCGTGCGCCGCGTGACCCAGCGCCTGCTGGAGCGCGAGGGCTATCGCGTGCAGCTCGCCAAGGACGGCATGGACGCGATGGAGAAGCTGGCCGGCGAGGAGCTGCCGGCGCTGGTGCTGTCGGACATCGAGATGCCGCGGATGGACGGGTTCGACCTGGTGCGCAATATGCGCAACGACCCGCGCCTGTCGCATCTGCCGGTGATCATGATTACCTCGCGCATCGCCCAGAAGCATCGCGACTACGCGGGCCAGCTGGGCGTCGACCACTACCTCGGCAAGCCCTACGACGAGGAGCATCTGCTGGGCCTGATCCGGCGCTACACGAGCCCGGAGCATCTGGCGGCGGTGCAGTAGGGGCGTCCTTCCGGCGGATGAAGGGTTTCCAGGGTGGATCACCGCCCGGGCGCGTGCGAAGCTCCTCCGATAAGGATTCGGAGACAAGCTGATGGCAACGAAGTCACCACGCGCCAAACCCACCGCGTCGCCCTCCCGCAAGCGGGCGGCTCCGAAGAAGGCCGCCGCGCCTGAGGCGCCGCCCGAAGCCTCGTCCAACCGGATCGAGGACGCGGCGGCGCGCAACACGCTGGCTGTCAATCCGCTGATCGGCCTGAACCCGCGTGACTTCGGCGAAGGCGCGCAGGCGATCTTCAGCACCTTCATCACCCAGCCTGTCCATGCGGCCAGGCACCTGGGCGCCTACGCCAAGGCACTGGGCCAGGTCTTGCGCGGCAAGAAGGACGGCGAGGCCGCCTCGGACCCGAAGGATCGCCGCTTCGCCGATCCGGCCTGGCAGCACAGCCCCGTCCACCGCCGCCTGCAGCAGGCGCATGCGACCACCGGCGCCGCGCTCAACGACTACCTCGACAGCGTCAAGCTGAAGCCGCGCGACAGGGCGCGGGCCAAGCTCGTCGCTTCGATCTACATCGATGCGATCGCGCCGAGCAACACGCTGATGAATCCGGCGGCGCTCAAGCGCGCGATCGACAGCGGCGGCCTCTCCCTGCTGAAGGGGGCGAAGAACCTCGTCCACGACCTGCGCCACAACGGCGGCCTGCCGTCCTCAGTCGACAAGAGCAAGTTCGCCTTCGGCCACAACATCTGTCTGTCGCCGGGCGCGGTGATCTTCCGCAACGAGGTACTGGAGCTGATCCAGTACACGCCGTCCACGCCCGAGGTGCTGCAGCGGCCGCTGGTCGTCTGCCCGCCGCAGGTCAACAAGTTCTACGCGCTTGATCTGTCGCCGGAGAAGAGCTTCGTCAAGTTCGCGGTGGATGCGGGTGTGCAGGTCTTCGCGGTGAGCTGGCGCAACCCGACCAAGGCCCAGCGCGACTGGGACATGTCCACCTATGTCGAGGCGCTCGATGAGGCCGTGGACGTGGCCCGCAAGATCAGCGGCAGCCCGGACGTCAGCCTCTGGGGCGCCTGCTCGGGCGGCATGACCGCGGCGGCCTATGTCGGCTGGCTGGCCGCGACGGGGCAGGGCGGCAAGGTCGTCAACGTGGTCTCGCCGGTCTGCGTGCTCGATCCGACCCTGACGGCCGACACCACGATGGGCCTGCTGGTGACGCCGGAGAGCCTGAAAGCCCTGCGCGCCACGGTGAAGAAGCGCGGCTACGTGGACGGCAACGAGATGGCGCGCGTGTTCGCCTGGCTGCGGCCGAACGACCTGATCTGGAACTACTGGGTCAACAACTACCTGATGGGCAACGACCCGCCGGCCTTCGACATCCTGTTCTGGAACGCCGACACGACGCGGCTGCCGGCCGCTTTCCACAGCGACCTGCTGGCGATCTTCGAGCTGAGCCCCTTCGTCAACGCCGGCAAGATGCTCGTGATGGACGAGCCGATCGACATGCAGCAGGTCAAGGTCGATGCCTACATCGTCGCCGGCATCACCGACCACATCACGCCCTGGAAGGCCTGTTACGACACGGCGCGGATCTACGGCCCCGGCAGCGAGTTCGTGCTCGCCAATGCCGGGCATCTGCAGAGCCTCTTGAACCCGCCGGGCGCGCCCAAGGCCTACTTCTTCGCCGGCAAGGCGACGGCCGCCGACGCCGATGCCTGGGCCGGTGGCGCCGCCCGGGAGGAGGGCAGCTGGTGGCCGCACTGGTTCCGCTGGATCTCCGCGCGCTCCGGCGAGCGCGTGGCGGCGCCGAAGAAGCCGGGCAACCGCAAATACAGAGCGATGGAAGCCGCCCCCGGCACCTATGTCCTTGAAGCTTGACGCACTGAAAGACGCCACGATCGACGCCGCCACCGGCGTCCACATCGGCGAGATGACGATCGGCGAGCAGCGCCTGCGCGTGGGCGTGCGGCCCGCGGCCAAGAACTCGGGTGCCGTCGGCCGGCCGCCGATGCTGCTCTTCAACGGCATCGGCGCCAACCTCGAACTGGCGGCGCCGCTGATGGCCAAGCTGCCCGGCGTCGCGACGATCATCTTCGACGTGCCCGGCGCCGGTAAGTCGCCGGCACCGAAGCGCCCCTACCGGCTGTCCTTCCTGACCGACCTGGCCTGCGAGGTGCTGGAGCGCCTGGGCGTAACGGGGCCGGTCGACGTGATGGGCGTGTCCTGGGGCGGCGGTCTGGCGCAGGAGTTTGCGATCAAGCATGCGGACCGCGTGCGCCGGCTGGTCCTTGCCGCCACCTCGATGGGTGGCATGGCGATGGTGCCCGGCAAGCCCAGCGTGCTGATGAAGATGGCGAGCCCCAAGCGCTACACCGAGAAGGGCTATATGAAGCGCATCGCGCCGGAGCTCTACGGCGGCGACCTGCGCGACAACCCGGAGGCGATCAAGCTGTTTACCGACCACGCCAAGGGGGGCGACAAGCGTGGCTACCAGTACCAGTTGCTGGCGATGCTCGGCTGGAGCAGCCTGCCCTGGCTGTGGCGGATGCGCATGCCGGTGCTGGTGCTCGCCGGCAACGACGATCCCTTGATCCCGCTGATCAACGCCCGGCTGCATGCGCTGCTTTTGCCCAACGCGACGCTGCACGTGTTTGACGACGGCCACCTGTTCCTGCTGACCCGGGCGGCCGAGACGGCCGGGGTGATCGGCGACTTCCTGCGCGCGGCCTGAAGCGCCGCTTAAACAGTCCTCGGGCGCGCGCCTTGCCGGTCCGGCGGCCCTCGGTTCAGCTTTAAAATGGTTACATGCCCGACCGGATCGACCTCACCAACCAGTTCCTGATCGCCATGCCCGGCATGGCCGATGAAGCGTTCGTCGGTACCGTCGTCTACATGTGCGAGCACAACGACAAGGGCGCGCTGGGCCTGGTGATCAACAAGCCGATCTCGCTGACCTTGGGCAATCTGTTCGAAAAGGTCGAGCTGAGCCTGCCGCACGACGAGCTCGCCGCCGAGCCGGTCTACTACGGCGGCCCGGTGCAGACCGAGCGCGGCTTCGTGCTCCACGAGCCGCTGGACGCCGAGGGCGGACACTACAACGCCACGCTGGCCGTGCCCGGCGGCCTGGAGATGACGACCAGCCGCGACGTGCTGGAAGCGCTCTCCAACGGCGCCGGTCCCAGGCGCGTGCTGGTCACCCTGGGCTACAGCGGCTGGGCCGCCGGCCAGCTCGAGGAAGAGATCGGTCGCAACGGCTGGCTGACCGTCAGCGCGGCGCCCGAGATCATCTTCGAGACGCCGATCGAGCAGCGCTACGAACGGGCACTGGGCCTGCTGGGCATCGATCCGCGCATGCTCAGCAGCGACGCCGGTCACGCATGACGGCTGTGGAAGCTCCGCTCGCACCTCCGCAAAACTCGTTTCTGGCTTTCGATTTCGGCACCAAGCGCATCGGCGTCGCCGCCGGAAGCCGCTTCAGCGGGCAGGCCGAGCCCTTGCGCAGCATCGCCGGCGCCGCGCCCTTCGACGCGATTGCGGCACTGATCAAGGAATGGCAGCCCGACGCGCTGGTGATCGGCGTGCCCTTCCATCCCGATGGCGCCGAACATGAGACCACGCAGCGCGCCCGCCGCTTCGGCCGTCAGCTGAATGGGCGCTTCCGCCTGCCGGTGCATGAGGTCGACGAGCGCTACACCTCCGTCGAAGCTGAAAGTTACGGCGCGAAGGACGTGGATGCCGCCGCCGCCGCGCTGATCCTCGAACAATTTCTCAGGGAAGACCGATGAGCACTCTCCATCTCGATGCCGAAGCCCTGTATGCCGAGCTGCTGAAAGGCGTGCGCCGCCTGCTGCAGCCCGACACCGCACTGGTCGGCATCTGGTCCGGCGGCGCCTGGCTGGCCGAGCGTCTGCAGAAAGACCTGCAGCTCGCCGGCAGCCACGGCGTGATCTCCAGCTCGCTGCACCGCGACGACTTCGGTTCGCGTGGCATGAGCGCGAGCGCTGACCACACGAAGCTGCCCTTCGACGTCAACGGCCGCCCCATCCTGCTGATCGACGACGTGCTCTTCACCGGCCGCACGACCCGCGCCGTGATCAACGAGCTGTTCGACTTCGGCCGCCCGTCCAGCGTGACCCTGGCCGTGCTGGTGGACCGCGGCGGGCGCGAGCTGCCGATCGAGCCGGCCTTCTCGGCCGCGCGGGTGAGCCTGGCCGCATCGCAGAACCTGCAGCTGGCCAAGGACGAGGCCGGCCGCTTCAGCTTCGACATCCAAGCCAGGTAAGACATGCTGAGCAAACGAAACCCCCAACTGAACAAGCACGGCGAGCTCGTCCACCTGCTGTCGATCGAAGGCCTGCCCCGGCCCTTGATCCACCAGATCCTGGACACGGCCGGCACTTTCCTCTCGGTCAACGACCGCGAGGTCAAGAAGGTGCCGCTCTTGCGCGGCAAGTCGGTGTTCAACCTGTTCTTCGAGAACAGCACGCGCACGCGCACGACCTTCGAGATCGCGGCCAAGCGCCTCTCCGCCGACGTGATCAACCTGGACATTGCGCGCAGCTCGACGGCCAAGGGCGAGACCCTGCTCGACACGGTGGCCAACCTCAGCGCGATGCACGCGGACATGTTTGTCGTGCGCCACAGCGAGTCCGGCGCGCCCTACCTGATCGCGCAGCACTGCGCGCCGCACGTCCACGTCGTCAACGCCGGCGATGGCCGCCACGCGCACCCGACGCAGGGCCTCTTGGACATGTACACGATCCGCCACTTCAAGAAGGACTTCACGAAGCTGACGGTGGCGATCGTCGGCGACATCGTGCACAGCCGCGTGGCCCGCTCCGACATCCATGCGCTGAACATCCTCGGCGTGCCCGAGATCCGCGCGGTCGGCCCGAAGACCTTGGTGCCGGGCGACCTGCGCGAGATGGGCGTGCGGGTCTGCCACGACATGGCCGAAGGCATCCGCGACGCCGACGTGATCATCATGCTGCGCCTGCAGAACGAGCGCATGAGCGGCGCGATGCTGCCGTCTGCCGGCGAGTTCTTCAAGCACTTCGGCCTGACGCCGGAGAAGCTGGCGCTGGCCAAGCCCGATGCGATCGTGATGCATCCGGGCCCGATCAACCGCGGCGTGGAAATCGCCTCCGACGTGGCCGACGGCAAGCAGAGCGTGATCCTGCCGCAGGTGACGTTCGGCATCGCCGTGCGCATGGCGGTGATGAGCATCCTGGCCGGGAACGAAGCATGAAGATGGGCCCACCCCCGAAGGCGCTGCGCGCCTCCCCCTCAAGGGGGCGCACCCAGTGGGCTGGCGAAGCCGGATCCACGGCTGCCGCTTGGTGCGGTCTTGCGTCCTTGCAATGGAGCAATTGAATTGAAGATCCTCATCAAAGGCGGTCGTCTCGTCGACCCTGCTTCCGGCCTGGATCAGGTCGGTGACCTGGCGATCGCCGCCGGCCGCATCGTCGCGATCGGCAACGCCGGCAACTTCGAGCCGGAGCGCACGATCGATGCTACCGGCCTGGTCGTCGCGCCCGGCCTCGTGGACCTCGCCGCGCGGCTGCGCGAGCCCGGCCATGAGCACGAGGGCATGCTGGAGACCGAGCTGGCGGCCGCGGCCGCCGGCGGCGTCACCAGCCTCGTCTGCCCGCCGGACACGGACCCGACGCTGGACGAGCCGGGCCTCGTCGAGATGCTCAAGCTGCGTGCGCGCAAGCTCAGCCGCTGCCGCCTTTTCCCGCTCGGCGCGCTGACGAAGAACCTCGAAGGCGAGGCGCTGACCGAGATGGCCGAGCTGACCGAGGCCGGCTGCGTCGGCTTCTCGCAGGCCGAGGCGCCGGTGAAGGACACCCTGGTGCTGGTGCGCGCGCTGCAGTACGCCGCCACCTACGACTACACGGTCTGGCTGCGACCGCAAGATTTCTGGCTCGGCAAGGGCGTGGCGGCCAGCGGCGCGGTGGCGACGCGGCTGGGTCTCTCCGGCGTGCCGGCGATGGCCGAGACGGTGGCACTGCACACGATCTTCGAGCTGATGCGGACCACCGGCGCGCGCGTCCACCTGTGCCGGATCTCCAGCGCTGCGGGCGTCGAGATGGTCCGCGCGGCGAAGAAAGAGGGACTGAAGGTCTCGGCCGATGTGTCGATCAACTCGCTGCACCTGACCGACGTGGACATCGGCTACTTCAACCCCGCGATGCGCGTGACACCGCCGCTGCGCCAGGGCCGTGATCGCGACGCGTTGCGCGCGGGCCTCGCCGACGGCACGATCGACGCGCTGGTGAGCGACCACATGCCGGTCGGCGCCGACGAGAAGAACGTGCCCTTCGCCGAGGCCACGCCGGGCGCGACCGGTCTGGAGCTGCTGCTGAGCCTCGCGCTGCGCTGGGCCGCCGACGAGAAGCTGCCGCTGTCGCGCGGCCTCGCGGCGATCACCTCCGAGCCGGTTCGTGTCCTCGGCGCCGCGCTCGGTTCGCTGGGCAATAGCGCCGGTCGGCTGGTGGCCGGCGGCGTGGCGGACGTCTGCGTCTTCGATGCCGACGCGAGCTGGTCGGTTAGACCTGAGCTGCTGCGCAGCCAGGGCAAGCACACGCCGTTCGCGTTCGAGATCAGCGGCTTCGAGCTGCCGGCGCGCGTGCGCTACACGCTGGTGGCCGGGCAACTCGCTTACACAGCCGACGAGTGATGCCGAGGGGCCTGATCGCCGCCGTCCGCCTGGCACGGCTGCTGCTGCATGTGCTGCGCGGCCTGGCCATCGTCCACCTGCGCTTCGGCGCGCTGGATGCGGCTGGCCGGCAGCGCCATATCCAGCATTGGTCCGCCGGGCTGCTGCGCGTGCTGGGCATCGCCATGACGGTGCGCGGCACGCCGCAGCCGGGCGCGAAACTATTGGTGGCCAACCATGCGTCCTGGCTGGACATCTCGGCCGTCCATGCGCTGATGCCCGAGGCGCGCTTCGTGTCCAAGGCGGCGATCCGCGACTGGCCGGTGCTCGGCAAGCTGGTCGATGGCGCCGGCACGATCTACCTGGAGCGCGGCAGCAAGCGCGATGCGCTGCGCGTCGTCCACCAGACGGCCGATGCGCTGAAGGCCGGCGACACGGTGGCCTTCTTTCCCGAGGGCACGGTCGGCCCCGGTGCGGAGCTGCTGCCCTTCCACGGCAATCTGCTGCAGGCGGCGATCGCCGCGCAGCAGCCGGTGGAGCCGCTGGTGCTGCGCTGGCATGAACCGGGGCAATGGTTCAGTACCTCGACCGAGTTCGTCGGCGAGACGACCTTGCTGCAAAGCCTCGGCCGCATCCTGCGCGCGCGAGGACTGGCCGTCGAGCTGACGCTGCTGCCGCTCGTGCCGGTGACGGCGGAATCCGACCGGCGCGCGCTGGCCGAAGCGCTGCGCGATCAGATCGCCGGGGTGCTCGCCCGGAAGGGCTGAAGCCAGCCGAGGCCGGCCGACGTGCCGGCCCGCGGCCGGTACTCGCAGCCGACGTGGCCGGCGTAGCCGAGTTCGTCGAGCAGCGACAGCAGGTACTCGACGCGCAGTTCACCTTCGTCCGGCTCGTGCCGATCCGGCACGCCGGCGAGCTGGATGTGCTCCAGAACGCCGTCGGCGACGGCCCGGCGCAGCTTCGTCGCGAGATCGCCTTCGGAGATCTGGTAGTGGTACCAGTCCATCTGCAGACCCAGGTTCGGCTCACCGACCGCGTGGATCAGCGCCAGTGCCTGCTGATGCCGGTGCAGGAAATAGCCGGGGACGTCGCGGCCATTGAGCGGCTCGATGCAGACGCGCAGGCGCCGCGCGGCGGCACGCTCGCAGGCCCAGCGCATATTCGTCAGCCACAAGGGGCTGAGATCCTCGCGCTCGGCGCCGGGCGGCAGCACGCCTGACATCACGTGGATGCGTGGCGAGCCCAGGGCCGCGGCATAGCGCAGCGCGGTGTCGACACTGGCGCGGAATTCGTCTTCTCGGCCCGGGAGGCAGGCGAGGCCGCGCTCGGCGGCGTCCCAGTCGCCCGGCGGGGCGTTCAGCAGCACCAGTTGCAGGCCGTAGGCCTGCAGCCGCTCGGCGATTGCCGCCGGCTCATGCTCGTAAGGAAACAGGAACTCGACGGCCGAGAAGCCATCGGCCGCTGCCGCCGGGAATCTGTCGAGGAACGCATGCTCGTTGTAGAGCAGCGTCAGGTTCGCGGCGAAGCGGGGCATCGGGTCAAGCCTTGCCTTGGTTCGCCACCGCTGCAGCGGCCTTGGCGGCGGCTTCGGCGTCGCCGAGGTAGTAGCTCTTGATCGGCTTCAGATCGGCGTCGAGCTCGTAGACCAGCGGGATGCCGTTCGGGATGTTGACGCCGACGATATCGTCGTCGCCGATGTTGTCCAGGTACTTGACCAGCGCACGGATGCTGTTGCCGTGCGCGGCGATGACGATGCGCTTGCCGTGCTTGATGGCCGGCGCGATCGAGTCGTTCCAGAACGGCAGCACGCGCGCCACGGTGTCCTTCAGGCACTCGGTCAGCGGGATGTCGGCCGGGTTCAGCTTCGCGTAGCGCGGATCGCTGCGCTCGCTGCGTGGGTCGCCCGGCTCCAGCGCCGGCGGCGGGGTGTCGTAGCTGCGGCGCCAGACCAGCACCTGCTCGTCGCCGAACTTCTTGGCCATGTCGACCTTGCTCAGGCCCTGCAGCGCGCCGTAGTGGCGCTCGTTCAGGCGCCAGTGGTGGACGACCGGCAACCAGGTGCGGTCCATCTGGTCGAGGCAGTGCCACAGCGTCCAGACGGCGCGCTTGAGCACCGAGGTGTAGGCGACGTCGAAGTCCAGGCCGCTTTCCTTCAGCAGGCGGCCAGCCTGCTTGGCCTGTTCGACGCCGGTCGGGGTCAGGTCCACGTCTGTCCAGCCGGTGAAGCGGTTTTCGAGGTTCCAGGTCGATTCGCCGTGGCGAATGAGCACGAGCTTGTACATGGGTAATCGGGGTGCGGGGGCCGCCCGGGGATGGGCTGCCGGCGATTCTATCGGGCGCCCTTTCTATAATCTTTCGCTTTCACCTACGGAAGCTGCCCTTGAATTTCCTGATTGAGAACTGGATCCCGCTCGTGGCGGCGCTGATCTCCGGCGGCATGCTGCTGTGGCCGGCGCTGACGCAGGGCGCGCGCGGCTCGCAGGTGGACACGACCGAGGCGGTGCGGCTGATGAACCGCGAGAAGGCGGTGCTGATCGACGTGCGCGAGGCCGAGGAGTTCGCCATCGGCCACGTTGCCGGCTCGCGCAACATCCCGCTAGCAGCTCTGGACGGCCACAAGTCGCTACCCTCGAACAAAACCCTGCCCGTCGTGCTGGTGTGCCAGACCGGCGCACGTGCCGGCCGCGCTGCTGGCATCCTTCGCAAGCTGGGTTACGAGAACATCCAGTCCCTGGCCGGCGGGTTGAAAGCCTGGCGCGAGGCGAATTTGCCTGTCACGAAGAGCTGAGATTCATTCCAAATGCAAGCCGTCAAGATGTACACGACGCTGGTCTGCCCCTACTGCATCCGGGCCAAGAGCCTGTTGAAGCAGCGTGGCGTGGACCAGATCAACGAGGTCCGTGTCGATCAGAATCCCGCCGAGCGCGACGCGATGATCGCGCTGACCGGCCGCCGCACCGTGCCGCAGATCTTCATCGGCGACACGCACGTGGGCGGCTGCGACGAACTGATCGCACTAGACCAGCGCGGCGGCTTGCAGCCCCTTCTTGCGGGCGCCGGGGCCTAGTTCAAGGGCGGGCAAGTCCCCACGAAGCTGTCACAGGCGCTGCGCCATAATCGCCGCCAAGCCGCCCGCCAGCGAGCATCGCTGGCGGGCGTTTCATATTTTGGACACCCGAGATTCCGCCATGGCCGACGAAAACAACACCCCCGTATTTCAGATCCAGCGCATGTACCTGAAGGATCTGTCGCTGGAGCAGCCGAACGCTCCGCAGATCCTGCTGGAGCAGACGCAGCCTAAGGTCGACATCAACCTGGCCCTGGGTGCCGAGCCGGTGGCCGATGGCATGTACGAGGTCACCGTCACCGCCACCGTCACGACCACCGTCGGCGACAAGACGCTGTTCCTGATCGAGGCCAAGCAGGCCGGCATCTTCGAGATCCGCAACGTGCCGGCCGAGCAGACCGAGGGCATCCTGTCGATCGTCTGCCCGCAGATGATCTACCCGTACCTGCGCGCGATCGTGTCGGACGTCTGCACCCGCGCCGGCTTCCCGCCGGTGATCCTGACCGAGGTGAATTTCCAGGCCATGTTCGAGGCGCGCCAGGCGCAGCTCGAAGCGCAGACCGGCGGCAGCACGGCGGTCAACTGACGAGTCTTTCGCTCACAATGCGCCTCGCTGCATGATCGCAGCGAGGCGTTTTTGTTTTCGCCACGGACAGACGATGAAGATCAGCATATTGGGCGCTGGGGCCTGGGGCACGGCGCTGGCGGTGCAGGCCGCGGCAAGGCACGAGGTGATGTTGTGGGCGCGCGATGCGGCCGCCGCGCAGGACATGGCGGCCACACGCCGCAACGCGCGCTACCTGCCTGACGCGGTATTGCCGCCGAACCTGACCCTCAGCGCCGAACTGGAGGCGGCGATCGCGCACGGCCGCGATGAAGGCCTGATCGTCGTCGCCACGCCGATGGCTGCCTTGCGCACGACGCTGGCGCGGCTGCCCGACGGCGCCTCGGTACTGTGGCTGTGCAAGGGCTTCGAGGCGGGCACCGGCCTGCTGGGTCACGAGATCGCGCGCGAGGTGCAGCCGCGGCTGCGCGCCGGCATCCTGTCCGGCCCGAGCTTTGCGCAGGAAGTGGCGGCCGGCCAGCCGACCGCGCTGGTCGCGGCCAGCGAGGATGAGGCGCTGACGCAAGCGGCCGTCGCGGCCTTCCACAGCGAGCGGCTGCGCGTCTACACCTCGCTGGACCCGATCGGCGTCGAGGTCGGCGGCGCGGTCAAGAACGTGATGGCGATCGCCGTCGGTGCGTCCGACGGCCTGCGGGCCGGCCTGAATGCCCGTGCCGCGTTGATCACCCGCGGCCTGGCCGAGATGCTGCGCCTGGGCCTCGCGCTCGGCGCGCGCACCGAGACCTTCATGGGCCTTTCCGGCATGGGCGATCTGGTGCTCACCGCCACCGGCGATCTGTCGCGCAATCGTCGCGTCGGCCTGCTGCTGGCCGAAGGCAAGCCGCTGCCGCAGATCCTGGCCGAGCTGGGCCATGTGGCCGAAGGCGTCTACAGCGCGCCGACGGTGCTGGCACGGGCACGGGCGCGGGGCGTCGAGATGCCGATCACCGAGGCGGTCGTCGCGGTGCTGGACGGGCGGCTGTCCGCAGCTAATGCGGTCGACCTGCTGATGGGCCGCGAAGCCAAGGCGGAGAGTCAGGCGCCGCCGGCGTAGCCGTTCTGGCGCCAGGCCTCGAACACCGCGACGGCCACGCTGTTGCTGAGGTTCAGGCTGCGCTGGCCCGGCCGCATCGGCAGGCGGACGCGCTGCTCGGTTGGGAAGCTCTCGCGCAGCGCAGGCGCGAGGCCCGCCGTCTCGGAGCCGAAGACGAAAAAGTCGCCGGGCTGGTAGGCGGGTTCGGCGAACGGGCGACTGCCCTTGGTCGTGAACGCGAACATCCGCGCGGGGTCGGGGCTTGCGTCGGTCACGAAGGCGGTCCAGTCCGCATGGCGCTTGACGGCCGCGTACTCGTGATAGTCCAGGCCGGCCCGCTGCAGCAGCTTGTCTTCCATCGAGAAACCCAAGGGCTCGATCAGGTGAAGCGTGCAGCCGGTGTTGGCGGCGAGGCGGATGACGTTGCCGGTGTTCGGCGGGATTTCTGGCTGGACCAGAACGATGTGGAACATGCGTCGGGATTCAATCGGGAGTGCGAGCGACGACCCAGGCCTGCACGTTGACGGCGCCGGCCTGCCGCAGCACGCGGGCGATCTCGAACAGCGTGGCGCCGCTGGTCATCACGTCGTCCAGCAGCGCGACGTGGCAGCCGCGGACTTCGCGTAGCCGCGCCGGATCGACGGCGAAGGCGCCCTTGACGTTCTTCGCCCGCTCTTTCAGTGGCAATTGGGACTGCTGCGAAGTATCGCGCACGCGCAGCAGCAGTTCGCCATCGCAGCGCAGCTTGCGCCGCCGTGCCAGTGCCCGCACCAGTTCCCAGCTCTGGTTGTAGCCGCGCTCGCGCTGGCGCTGTACCGCCATCGGCACCGGCAGCAGCCAGTCCGGCGCCTCGGCCTCGGCGATCGACAGCGACTGGTTCAGCCGCTCCAGCAGCGTCTCGCGCAGGTCGATCGCCTGGTGAAACTTGTAGTGCTGCAGCAGGCCGTCCCAGGGGAAGGCGTAGTCCAGCGCGGCGATCGTGCGGTCCAGCGGCGGCGGGTTGTGCAGGCAGGCACCGCACTTGGGTTCGCGGTGGCCGATGCGCTCCATCGGCAGCCGCGCACCGCAGGTCCAGCAACGCGGCGCCGGGCGGGCATAACGCATCAGGCAATCGGCGCAGACGCGCTGGTTCGACCAGTTGCGGCAGACCGAGCACTGGCCCGGACAGCGCATCAAGACCCGCTCGACCAGGGCGGGTTTGGCGGTGCTCAGGGCGCGGCCGGACATGGCTCAATATACTGCCGCCCCATGTCGGAAAGCATCATTGCTGCAGAGGACCGCAGCCCACGGCCGCAGCGCCTGGATCGAGTCGCCGTGCTGCGCCATGCGCGTCGCCTCGCCGCGGCGCCGACGGGGCCGTGGCTGCACGCCGAGGTGGCGCAGCGCATGGCCGAGCGGCTGGCCATCATCAAGCTGCAGCCGCAGCGCTGGCTGCAGTGGTCGGCCTTCCTCGGCGCGGGCGGTCAGGCGCTGGCCGAGGTCTACAAGGGCGCGGAGCAGCTGTGGGTGGAATCGACGCCGGAGTTGCTGGAGCGCAGCACGGCGGCGGCCAAGCGCGGCTGGCTGCAGCGCTTGAAGGGCGCGCCGAAGGTCGAGGTCAGCGCGCCCGATGGCGTGGTGCCGGGCCAGGCCCAACTGGTCTGGGCCAACATGGCGCTGCATGCGCACGCCGACCTGCCGGGCCTGCTCGCGCAATGGCAGGCCGCGCTGGCGGTGAACGGCTTCGTGATGTTTTCCTGCCTCGGGCCGGACAGCTTCGTCGAGTTGCGCCCCTTGTTCGCGGCGCGCGGCTGGGGCCGCACCGCTCCCGATTGGTGGGACATGCACGACATCGGCGACCTGGTCGTCGGTGCCGGCTTCGCCGATCCGGTGATGGACCAGGAGCGGATCACGCTGACCTGGGGCGAGCCGGAGGCCTTGCTGAAAGACCTGCGCGCACTCGGCGGCAACGTTGCGCCGGACCGCTTCGCCGGCCTGCGCGGCCGCGCCTGGCGGCGTGAACTGCTGGCGGCGCTGGAGGGTCTGCGCGGTGCGGACGGGCGGCTGCGCCTGAGCCTTGAAGTGGTGTACGGACACGCGTTCAAGGCGGCGCCCAAGCTCAAGGTGCAGCCCGAGACTCACGTTTCCCTGGACCAAATGCGCGAAATGGTCCGCCAGGCAAGTCAGTGAACACCCGAGGTGCAAAGTCGACGCCCGGAGTCCGGTGTGTCGCTGCCCTGGGCTAAACTCCGTGGTCGATCGAAAACGCTGGCCTCGCGTGGGGCCTTTGTTTCCCTGCAGAAGTTGTTCGCATGCGGGGGTGATCCCGACAAAGAATCGGGGCGCGATTGAAGGAATTCGAAGAACGGTGCGGCAGTGAATCCAGGTTCCTGCCGCATTGTTCGTGGCTTGAATTTGAAACAGAAGTGACGACCATGACGATGATGAACGCACGAGTGCATCGGGCCGGGCGCAAATGGGGACAACTGGCCGGGGCACTGGGCGCCATGCTGGCGGCCCAATCGGCGCTGGCAGTCAACGACCTGAAGGGCGGCCCCGGAGTCGACCAGCTGAATCTGCAGGAGCCGGTCACCCGGATCGCGCACGATCAGATGTGGCTGCACAACTTCATGCTCATCATCTGCCTGGTGATCTTCCTGGCCGTGTTCGGCGTGATGTTCTATTCGATCTTCAAGCATCGGAAGAGCAAGGGCGCGGTGTCGGCGACCTTCCACGAAAGCGTGGCCGTCGAGATCGCCTGGACCGTCGTCCCCTTCGTCATCGTGATCCTGATGGCGCTGCCGGCGACCAAGGTCGTCGTCGCGATGAAGGACACGACCAACGCCGACCTCACGATCAAGACCACCGGCTACCAGTGGAAGTGGGGCTACGACTACCTGAAGGGCGAGGGCGAGGGCATCGGCTTCCTGTCGACGCTGGACGTCGGGCAGCGCGAGTCCTCCAACAGCGGCAAGCCCGAGCCGGTCGACAACTACCTGCTGAAGGTGGACAACCCGCTGGTGGTGCCGGTCGACAAAAAGGTTCGCATCATCACGACCGCCAACGACGTGATCCACTCGTGGGGCGTGCCGGCCTTCGGCGTCAAGCAGGACGCGGTGCCGGGCTTCGTGCGCGACACCTGGTTCAAGGCAGAGAAGGTCGGCGACTACTACGGCCAGTGCGTGGAGCTCTGCGGCAAGGAACACGCCTACATGCCGATCCACGTGAAGGTGCTGTCCGCTGCGGACTACAGCGCCTGGGTGGCCGGCAAGATGAAGGAAATCGCGGCCAAGGCCGACGATCCGAGCAAGGTCTGGGAGCTGTCGCCGCTGATGGCGCGTGGCGAAAAGGTCTACGCCGCCAACTGCGCGGTGTGCCACCAGCCCAACGGCAAGGGCGCCGGTCCGGTGAAGCCGCTGGACGCCTCGCCGGTCGTGCTGTCCGACAAGCACCTGGACCAGATCGACGTCGTGCTGCACGGCCGCATGGACAAGGGCATGCCCTCGTGGAAGGCGCTGAGCGACACCGATCTCGCCGCCGTGATCACGTACACGAAGAACAGCTGGTCCAACAAGACGGGCCAACTGGTGCAGCCGGCCGAAGTGCTGGCCGAGCGCAGCAAGTAACCCGTCAGTGACGAAACGCTAAGGAATCGACATGAGTGCAGTGCTGGGTCACGACGACGTCCACGACCACCATCACGACGATCACCACGCGCCGACAGGCTGGCGCCGCTGGGTCTTTGCCACCAACCACAAGGACATCGGGACGCTGTACCTGCTGTTCTCGTTCACGATGCTGATGATCGGCGGCATCCTGGCGCTGTGCATCCGCGCCGAGCTGTTCCAGCCGGGCCTGCAGTTCTTCAACCCCGAGCTGTTCAACCAGTTCACCACGATGCACGGCCTGATCATGGTGTTCGGCGCGATCATGCCGGCCTTCGTCGGCTTCGCGAACTGGATGATCCCGCTGCAGATCGGCGCTGCCGACATGGCCTTCGCGCGGATGAACAATTTCAGCTTCTGGCTGATGATCCCCGCCGCGATCATGCTGGTCAGCTCCTTCTTCCTGCCCGGCGGCGCACCCGCCGCGGGCTGGACGCTGTACGCGCCGCTGACCTTGCAGATGGGCCCGTCGATGGACAGCGGCATCTTCGCGATGCACATCCTCGGCGCCTCGTCGATCATGGGCTCGATCAACATCATCGTCACCATCCTGAACATGCGCGCGCCCGGCATGACCTTGATGAAGATGCCGATGTTCGCCTGGACCTGGCTGATCACGGCCTACCTGCTGATCGCCGTGATGCCGGTGCTCGCCGGTGCCATCACGATGACGCTGACCGACCGTCACTTCGGCACCAGCTTCTTCAACCCCGCCGGCGGCGGTGACCCGGTGATGTACCAGCACATCTTCTGGTTCTTCGGCCACCCCGAGGTCTACATCATGATCTTGCCGGCCTTCGGCATCGTCAGCGCCATCGTGCCGGCCTTCGCGCGCAAGAAGCTGTTCGGCTACGCCTCGATGGTCTATGCCACCGCCTCGATCGCGATCCTGTCCTTCATCGTCTGGGCCCACCACATGTTCGCCACCGGCATGCCGGTGACGGGCCAGCTGTTCTTCATGTATGCGACGATGCTGATCGCGGTGCCGACCGGCGTGAAGATCTTCAACTGGCTGGCCACGATGTGGCGCGGTTCGATGACCTTCGAGACGCCGATGCTGTTCGCCGTCGGCTTCATCTTCGTGTTCACGATGGGCGGCTTCACCGGCCTGATCCTCGCGATGGCCCCGGTGGACATCCAACTGCAGGACACCTACTACGTCGTGGCCCATTTCCACTACGTGCTGGTGGCCGGCTCGCTGTTCTCGATGTTCGCCGGCGTCTACTACTGGGGCCCGAAGTGGACCGGCGTGATGTACTCGGAGACCCGCGGCAAGATCCACTTCTGGGGCTCGCTGATCTTCTTCAACGTGACCTTCTTCCCGATGCACTTCCTGGGTCTGGCCGGCATGCCGCGTCGCTACGCCGACTACCCGATGCAGTTCGCGAACTTCAACGAGATCGCGTCGATCGGTGCCTTCGGCTTCGGCTTCATGCAGGTGTACTTCTTCCTCTTCGTCGTGCTGCCGATGATGCGCGGCAAGGGCGCCAAGGCTCCGCAAAAGCCCTGGGAAGCTGCCGAAGGCCTGGAATGGGAAGTTCCGTCGCCGGCGCCGTTCCACACCTTCGAAACCCCGCCGAAGCTGGATCGCACCGCGACCCGCATCATTGGCTGATACGCGATGAGCCCGACACCCGAGCAACGCCGAAAGAACCTGCGCCTGGCGCTGATCCTTGCGTCGGTGGCGGTGATCTTCGGCGTCGGTTTCGTCGCCAAGATCGCGGCGTTCGGCTTCTGAGATCCGCCCTGAAATCCGCCACATGAGCGCCGCCCGCCTCAGCCTCTCCCGCGCCTTGCGCCGCGACAACCTGACGATGACCGCCAAGCTGCTGGTCGTCGTCGCGTTGATGGGTGGCTTCGGCTATGCGATGGTGCCGCTGTACAAGTCGGTGTGCAGCGCGCTGGGCATCAACGTGCTGTCCTTGTCGGAGATCCAGAACTCGAGCGACGCGTCGCCGGTGAAGAACACGCAGGTCGACACGAGCCGCAATGTCGACATCGAGTTCGACGCCAACAGCCGCGGCCCCTGGGAATTCCATCCGGCCGTGCGGCACCTGACGGTGCATCCGGGCCAACTGACGACGGTGATGTACGAGTTCAAGAACGTGCAGAACCGCGTGATGTCCGCGCAAGCCATTCCGAGCTACGCCCCGTCGCAGGCGCAGGCGCACTTCACGAAGCTGGAGTGCTTCTGCTTCAACGAGTACACCTTGCAGCCGGGCGAATCCAAGCAGTGGCCGGTCGTGTTCTTCGTCGACCCGAAGTTGCCCAAGGACGTGAAGACGATCACCCTGTCGTACACCTTCTTCGAGGTGGCGGGCAAGGGCGATCAGCAGGCCGGCGCCGTCGTGCTGGCACCGAAGAAGCTATGAGCAAGGACGAGGTCAAGGCCGGCGACGACCTGAAGGACGCGGTGGCGCGGCCGGTGTCGTTCTGGCAGACGGCGCGTGCCGTGGCTTGGTCCTTCTTCGGCGTGCGCCGCGGCGCGGACTACGAGAAGGACGTGGCGCGGCTCAATCCGGTCCACGTGATCATCGCCGGCGTGATCGGCGCCGCACTGTTTGTGCTGTTGCTGGTCCTGCTGGTCCAGTGGGTGATCGGCAGCGGTGTGGCTGGCAGCTGAGTAGCTGCTGATCGACAAGATAACTGACTAAACAAGCAAGCAAGTTCGAGGAGTAGACAAAGATGTCGTCATCGACCCACACGGGCCACGCCCCTTACTACTTCGTCCCGGCGCCCTCGCGGCATCCGGTGATGGCCGCGATCGGCCTGTTCTTCGTGATCCTCGGCGCCAGCCAGTGGGTGAACGGTGCGGGCTGGGGGGCGTACTCCTTGCTGTTCGGCCTGCTGTGGTGGCTGTTCGTGCTGAAGCAGTGGTTCGGCGACGCGATCTCCGAGAGCGAAGGCGGCCAGTACAGCCAGCGCATCGACGTCTCCT